>CETJ01096431.1_pt1 | contig 12071 bp, 15 predicted proteins | sample 531341 | NCBI WGS metagenome assembly CETJ01 (sample SAMEA2622677, study PRJEB7988) | marine metagenome | isolation source: saline water (ENVO:00002010), including | reverse complement strand
GTGCCGGCTCCGGCGGTGGTGGCTGCGGTCCACAGGCAAACGCGCCGACGCCCAGCACCAGGCACAAGCACGCGGCAAGAATGATGCGGTAACTACGCTTCATGATGAAACTTCTCCTCTTCCGATACTCGGTACCCTTTTGGCCCCGAACCGAAGGCTACCCCCCAGCATCCCGCGCTCGCTCAGCGGTCTAAAGAGAGCAAGAGCAAGAGCTTACAAATTCTAAGCGAAACTTGTCAATCGAATCTATTCTAATGCATTGATCAACCATCTGTCCTCACAAAAGGGTCTAATTGGAAACCGAACGCCAAACCCAGGCTCCGCTCAGCTGACCCAACCGACCATCTCCGGCCGCCGGCCCGCAACAACCCGACCACGCATAGGACGAGGTTGACACTCCTTTCCCCCCAGGCGTACGATTCGAAGCTCGTGAGTTCATCCTGGCGACCGGTGGGTGCCCGAGTCTAACATTGATAACCAAGCCGTCAGCTAAGTACCAGCCGCGACGTGCGTCACGCCAGCAACGCCGGCCGTGAAACGGCGTTGCGCTTCGGAGACCACCTTCATGATTGAAGTTCAACACCTCACGAAGACCTACGGGTCGGTCACGGCCGTCGACGACATCAGCTTCCGCGTCGAGCCGGGTGAAATCGTCGGGTTGTTGGGACCCAACGGTGCTGGCAAGACAACGACGATGCGTGTACTGACCGGATACATCCCCGCAACCGAAGGCAAGGCTCTCATTGCGGGATTCGACGTGTTCGAACAACCAATCGATGCTAAACAGCGGACGGGTTACCTGCCTGAAACGCCCCCGCTCTACCCGGAAATGACGGTTCGCGAGTATTTGACCTTCGTTGCCCGGATCAAGGGCGTGTCAAGGGTCGATCGCGAGCGTCGTGTTGAAGCGTCGATGGAGCGCACCCGGGTCGACGACCGAGCCGATTCACATTGCGGCAAACTGTCAAAGGGCTACCGGCAGCGGGTCGGGCTCGCACAGGCCATTCTGCATAATCCTGACGTGCTGATCCTCGACGAACCCACAGCTGGCCTTGACCCTAAGCAGATCATCGAGACCCGAGAACTCATCAAGAGCCTGGCCGGTGACCATACAATCATACTCAGCACACACATCCTGCCTGAGGTCTCCCAGACGTGCGAGCGTGTCGTCATCATCCACCGCGGCCGAGTCGTCGCCGAGGGTACCCCGGACGACTTGACTGCCCGTTTGCGGAGCACCGAAACGATTTCCTTGCAAATAGACACGAGCGGCGCGGACCCAACGTCGGCTCTCATAGCGATCGACGGTGTCACAGGCGTAAGGTTAAACAGCGACCTCGCAAGTGTCGTTGGCGCCGAAGTCGAAACGGTCCAAGGACGAGACCTCCGTCGCGATCTGGCACACACCGTGGTCACAAACGGTTGGGGGCTCCTCGAGTTGCGATCAATACGGATGAGTCTTGAAGACATCTTTCTCCATCTGACGACCGAAGAGGACGTGGCAGCACACAACGACGCGGCTAACCTCATCAAGACCACATCGGAGACCGCCGATGCGTAACATCCTCGCGATCGCGCGGAAGGAAGTGATGTCGTACTTCGCATCGCCGATCGCTTACGTGATTATCGGGCTCTTCGCGCTACTGTTCGGATACTTCTACAGTGCTATCCTGGCATTCTTCCTCCGGCAAAGCCTGCAGGTCGGACAGTTCGGGTTTAGCGGCCCCACGACGGTCAACATCAATCAAGACATGATCCGGCCACTAATGCTCAACGCGACCGTGGTCATCTTGTTCGTGCTGCCGATGGTGACGATGCGCAGTTATTCAGAAGAGAAACGGTCCGGCACAATCGAGCTGCTGTTGACGTCCCCATTAAGCGGTTTGCAGATCATCCTCGGGAAATTCGCCGGCGCTATGGCGCTGTACAGCATGATGCTGGCCGTAACGCTGGTGCACATCAGCATTTTGTTCGTCTACGGTGACCCAGAATGGATGCCCATAGCGACCAGCTACTTGGGCCTCCTGCTCCTTGGCGGATGCTTCGTCTCGGTTGGCTTGCTGATCTCGAGTATGACGAAAAATCAAGTCGTTTCCGGAATGGCCACCTTCGCGGTATTCCTGATGCTGTGGGTCATCAATTGGCTGGCCGACTCTACCGGCCCGACCACCCAAGAGGTGTTGACGTATCTATCAATTACAGAACATTTCGACGATTTCTCTCGAGGGGTGCTTGACACGAAGCATGTCGTGTACTACCTCAGCTTTATTGCATTCGGCCTGTTCCTGACGGCCAAAGCCGTGGACAGCGAGCGCTGGAAAGGCTAACTCGCGCGCGCCCAGGTCAACGAGATTCAGAGAATGTTGCACAGGATGATCGGCGGGTTCGGCTGGACGGGCACCGCGCTGGCGTTCCTCGCCGTGACGGGACGGCTACTCCGCCCCGAATGGCAGAATGTCTGGTATTGGTGTGCGATCGGTGGGCTCATATGCATCTCACTTTACCTACTGGCTCACTGGCGTGAGGCCATCCGGATTTTCTCGTCCCGTCAAACACGATACGGCTCGATGGCCGCATTGAGCATTGCGGCGGTTTTAGGGATTCTCGTCTCTGTTAACTACATCGCTGCCAGACAGAACTGGCGCTGGGACTTGACGGCGGCTCGCCAATTCACGTTGTCGGACCAAACGACCCGCGTTCTTGAGGCGCTTGACGTGCCAATGTCGATCCTCGTGTTCGGACGTGACGACGATTTCGGTCGTTTCCGGAGCCGGTTCGTGGAATACGAGGATGTGAGCCCTCAGGTCTCGGTGCGCTACATTGATATCGACAAGAAACCTGGTGAAGCACGCTCGTATCAAATCCAGTCGTATGGCACGGTGGTGTTTGAGTACGGGACACGAATTGAACGGGTGATCGCCGATACCGAGCAGGAACTCACAAACGCGATGATCAGAGTGGTCGAGGGCAAGTCGCGCACCGTCTACTTTCTCGAAGGGCACGGCGAGAAGATTGTCACGAGCGCTGAGCGCGACGGCTACAACGCGGTAACGAGGGCACTTGAAGGCGACAACTTCACTGTCGAGTCCATAGTATTGGCGCAACTCGGGCATGTCCCGGACGACGCCTCGGTCGTCGTCATCGCTGGCCCCAGCACCGATCTATTCGCTAACGAAGTAGACGCCCTCGGAGACTATCTGAACCGAGGTGGCAAGGCCTTCTTTCTCGTCGACCCCCCTTCGGCCGCTGATGCGTCGCTCTTACCAAATCTAGAAGGGCTCCTGGCCACCTGGGCAATTGAGCTATCAAGCGATGTTGTTGTGGATATGAGTGCGATGGGTCAACTGATCGGTACCGATGCGTCGATGCCCGTCGCAGCTAATTATCCATCGCATCCCATTACCGAACGGTTTAGCTTTCTGACCGCGTTCCCGTTGGCGCGCTCGGTGATCGCCATAGCGGACGGCGTTGATGGCCGGGTGGCTCAACCCTTCGTGGAAACCAGTGCGCGTAGCTGGGCCATCTCGGACATCGCCCGGCTAACCGGAAGCGGCGAAATCGAACTCGACGAGGCTCAGGGAGACCGGCCTGGTCCCGTCGTGATCGGACTTGCGGTCGCAGCTCCCGTCGACAGAACGTCCGAGCCGGCTGAGACGATGGGCCCGGACGCGGGGGAGCGGGCGGCGGATGTATTGCCAGCCGACTCGAAAACGGAAGCTGACGCGATCGCGACGGAAACACGTGTCGCGGTCATCGGGGATTCGGACTTCGCCGCGAACTTTGGCTTGGGTATCCAGGGCAATCGAGATCTATTCCTCAATACTGTGAACTGGCTCGCCCAGCAGGAAACTCTTGTCGCAATTCGAGCGCGAGAGCCTGAAGATCGGCGCATCACGCTGACCGCCGGGCAGCAGCAGCGGATCTTCTGGCTGTCGCTGCTGTTTCTCCCAGGCGTCGTGTTGGGCGCCGGCATCTACACATGGTGGCGACGGCGAGCATAAATCGATACGATGCGATCCACATTGTTGCTCCTGACCACCGCGACTATGATCGGTGGCTACGCCTACTTCATCGAGTCCTCCCGGCCCTCACGCTCGGAAACCGAAAACGCCAAGGACCGAGTGTTCGTCAGCGAATCGTCGGCCCTTGTTGAATTGGAAGTTTTGGCGTCCGGGACTCGGACTGTACTCCGAAAGATTGATAGCACATGGACCATCGTTGCACCAGTCCAGGTAAATGCTGACGAGGTCGAAGTGTCCGGCATCACCACCGGCGTGGCATCCCTCGAGATTGAGCGCGTGCTCGAGGACGCTGCGGACGATCTGGAGCCGTTCGGCCTCGCGGATCCCAGAATTGAAATCGCGTTCAAGGCCGAGGGAGACGATGAGGTTACCCGACTCTACCTCGGAAACCACACCGCCACCGGCGGCGACATCTACGCGATGCGCTCGGATGACCCACGCGTGTTCCTCGTCGCGGCGTACCTCGAAAGCAGTTTCGATCGCACGACGTTCGATCTGCGCGATAAAGCGATCCTGAACTTCGAGCGTGACGACGTCGACCGCCTCCAACTGACGACACCGACCCACACTGTGGCGCTAGCGCGGGCCGATGGCGCGTGGCGTGTCGAGGTCCCTTGGGAGGCACGAGGCGCATCGGGCACCGTCGACACAATCGTGACACGGCTCGACACAGCACGCATGCAAGCGCTGATCGAAACAGACGATTCCGATATCGACACTCATGGTCTGGCCAAGCCACGGATTAGCGCAATCGTCAGCGCCGGATCGGCAAGTTCGACTTTGCTGGTGGGAATGGAAGCCGACGATGGATCCTCCTACGCACGAGATGCGTCTCGGTCACTCATCTTCACCGTCGAAGCCTCTCTAGTGGACGCTCTGGCGCGCCCACCAGAAGACTATCGTCAGAAAGAGCTATTCACTTTTAGTCCGACGAGCGTGACCAGACTTGAAATCGAGCGGCCAGCAGTCTGGCTTGTGCTGTCAAAAGATGAGAAGAACCCATCTGTATGGCGACAGCTCGAACCATCACCCGCTGAGGTTGACCAATCGGCAGTATCCGACCTGCTGGCGACCCTTACCGGTTTCCGCGCCGATCGCTTCGTGGCGTCCACCGAGAACACCGGCCTCGATGAGCCCATCGCAACGGTGACCGTGTTCAGCGGAGAGCGGCAGGAACGCGTCGTCTTCGGCCGAGACGGCGACGTGGTCTACGCACTGACCGAAGCAGATGCAGGCGCAGCGGCCATCAAGGCAACTGGCTTCGAAAACGCCCTGGCCATTGCGGCGACACTCGGCATTCTCGACGAAAACATGCCCGTGCCGCAGCCGGGCTAGCGCATCAGCACTCCTCCAAGATGGTTCGCGCCGCGTCCTGCAGTTCGGCCGACGCACCTGTGAGGCCGCCGCCCTGCGCCAAGTCGGATTTTCCTCCCCCCCGACCGCCGAATCGCTCGGTCAGTCGACCGAGGACGGTTCGTGCATCAAGGCCCACGTCGGCCGAACGGGCCACAACGACTAGCGCCGGCGTCTCCGACGAGAACAGAACTGCCACACGACCCGGCTCCGCGATCAACGTAGCAACCAGCATCTTGAGCGCGCCTGGCTCCAACACCTCCACAGCCGCGACGATCGACGACCAAGAACCCATCGTTTCAGCGTTGGCCGCCAGCGCGGTGGCCTCATACACCCTGAGACGCGCTTGCGCCAAGCGGAGCGCACGTTGCCAATCCTTCGCGTCGCCTTGGAGTCGAGCGATCTGATCGGGCAAATCCGACTCGCCTACAGACAAGAGCCGAGCGCTAGCAGCCAGTGTCACCTTCCGGACCCGAAACCCTTCAAGCACCCTCCGGCCGCATAGAAACGAAACCCTAAGCCCGCCTTTGAACCGTTCGGTCGCCGTGACGGCGATTAGTCCGATGGTGCCGGTACGATCCACGTGGGTGCCACCACACGCTGAGAGGTCCGCCTCATCGATTTCGATGAGTCGCAAGGTGCCTGGCCTGAGCGGCTCCTTACGCAACGGCAGGGCAGCCGCTTCTTCAGCAGTGGCGAACCGGGTGCGCACTAGACGATTCCGCCACACTAATTCGTTGGCATCAAGCTCAACCTGTGCCACCACCTCGACCGGTAAATCGCGATCGAGGTCAATGGTCGATGACACCTGGCCTAAATGAAATCCGACTGTGCGGGCGTCGTGGCGACGTTCGAACGCAGCCGATAGAACATGTTGGCCCGAGTGCTGTTGCATATGGTCGAACCGTCTGGGCCAATCGACCGCACCGGTCACAACCTGATGCATTGACAGCCTGCCGTCGATGACGTGACCGATCCTGACCGCATCAAGCTCCCGTACGTCGACGACACGCGCACCGCCTAGCGTCCCTGTATCGTGGGGTTGACCGCCTGAGGTCGGATAGAACGCCGTTCGGTCGAGTTCGACGATTGTCCGCGACCCACTGGGTTCGACACCAACCACCAGCGCCTCAAAGTCAGTCCGAATGGAATCGGTGTAATAGATCCGCTCGGTCATGAACGTGCACTTTGGGCCAAGGCTGGATCGAGCACGCCGACCTCCTGAAAACCTCGGGCGCGCAGGCAGCAACTGTCGCAGGCTTCGCACGGCCGACCGTCGGGTTTTGGGTCGTAGCAGCTATGCGTTAGACCGTAATTCAGATTCAGCGCAATCCCCTGACGGATGATGTCAGCTTTCGATAGGTGGATGAGTGGTGCATGCACAGTGAACGGCCCGCCCTCAACACCGGCCTTCGTGGCCACGGCCGTTAATTGCTCGAAGGCCTCGATGAAAGCGGGCCGGCAATCCGGGTAACCAGAATAGTCGATCGCATTGACGCCAATGACCAAATCGCGAGCGCCCAATCCCTCGGCCCACGCTAAGGCCAGCGAGAGAAGCACGGTGTTTCTGGCAGGCACGTAGGTTGACGGAATGCCCGATGTAACTTGATTACTGGATGTCACCGCCATCCCCAGCTTCGGAATCGGACCGTCGCCGGTCAGCGATGAGCCCCCAAACGCCGCCAGGTCGACGGGGAACTCGCGGTGCTGGACCACGTGGAGGGACCGCGCGACCGTCCGCGCGGCCACTAGTTCTTGTTCGTGTTGCTGCCCATATCGAACGGTAAGCGCGTGCAATTCGAACCCCTGCCGCTGGGTGATCGCCGCCGCCGTGTAGGAATCCAACCCCCCGCTCAACAATACGACAGCCTTCATTGTGCTTTCTCAGACCCCGCGGGCATCAGCACCCCAAATATATTTGTGGACTTGCAGTTGGACACGCACCTCGAGGCCGTCGGCCAGCACCCACCGGGAAATTACCTCAGGCGCTAGCACTCCGTGCACTGGGGACATCAGCACGGCAGCACAGCGGTCCACTAGTTTCCGAGCAACAATAGCGTCGCGCGCGAACTCGTAATCCGCCCGATCCCGGACGACAAACTTCACCTGGTCGCGCTCGGTCAGCCACTGCAGATTGTTCCAGTCGTGTTGTTCGGCCTCGCCGCTACCGGGGCATTTCACGTCCATAACCTTAACAACAGCCGACGACACACGGTCCAGCGGAACGTGGCCCGCGGTTTCGACCAACACCTCCCACCCCGTGCCGAGCAAACGGTCGATCAGTGCGTAGACGTCATCCTGCAACAGCGGCTCGCCCCCCGTAAGCTCCACGAGGCGGGTCGGATACGGCTCGATGGCCGACACGACGTCGCCGACCGACATCTTCCGGCCCTCGTGAAAGGCGTAGGCAGTATCGCACCAGGTGCAGCGCAGGTCGCACCCGGTCAGGCGGACGAACACGCAGGGCCTACCCGCATGTGTCGATTCCCCCTGAATCGAATGGAAAATCTCGTTGACAGTCAGCACGATCCGTCGAACCTCACCGCGGACCTAAATCCGATCCAGATCCGGCGGTTCTGGCCATTGTAAGTTGAAACCCTGCACTGGATTCGTACAATGGCGCAGAGCAGGAGGTGCGATGCCCCACGTCACGATGTACTGGAAGCCCGGATGAACGACTTGTCGCAACGCCAGAAGTTTTCTGGAGCAGCTTGGCGCTACCGTCGATGCCCATGACATCGAGCGCACGCCGCCGTCCCCGGCGTTCCTCAAACAGCACGTGCACCACACAGACTTCCTCGATTTCGTTAGCCGGCGTAGCCCCGTGTTTAGACGCCGCGCCCTTCCACGCTCAAAACGCGAAGCGCTCGCCTTGATGACTGACAATCCGAAGCTCATCCGCCGGCCGGTGCTGGTCGCCGGCCACCGCGTCGTCTTCGGGTTTGACAAAACGCGCTTCGTTGATCTCGTGAAGGGGGCGCGCTAAGCGGACCACGTGGGGACCGGTCTCGGCACGTCCGGCTGGATTTAGTCGGAACGACTTGACAACTGAGGCCCGTTCAACGCCCGACCCGTGTCACCCCGAGGCGCGGGCACGCGTTTTCGATGGCACATCGCCCACACACCGGATAAACGGGCTTACACACGTTCTGTCCCCACGTGACCAAGAATCGGTTGACGTGCGGCCACCATCGGCGAGGCACGACATCGTACAGTGCATCCTCGGTCTGGTCTGGCGTCTTCGTACGGACCCAGCCAAGCCGATTGGAAATCCGATGGACGTGGGTATCCACACAGATGTTGCTGGCACTCTGGTGGGCCAGGATCAACACCAGATTTGCAGTTTTTCGCCCGACCCCAGGCAGTGTGAGCAACTCCGCCATAGTCGTCGGCACCTTGCCGCCGTGGTCCGACAAGAGCAAACGGCTCGTGGTCCTGACGTGCTTGGCCTTGTGGCGATAGAAGCTCACCGGATAGATCAGCCGTTCGATCCGGCGGACGGACAATTGGGCCAACGCACTAGGGCTTGACGCCACTTCGAATAGACGGGTCGATGCGGCGAGCGTAACAGCGTCCTTCGTTTGGGCCGATAGCATCGTCCCAACGAGTACACGGAATGGGTCGACCGCATGACCGTCGGCAATTTTCTCCATTGCCGGAATCTCGAACTGTTCGACCGCGCGACCCAACCGCCGGAGTACGGACGCGATACTTGACGGACGGCGCAGCGTTGCTCGAGATGGCCGGTGACGCTCGCTCACGACCGAATGCTCGCCTGAGTGACCGGCGTCAGTGGCGGTTGACCGGCGAGGACAACTTCAACGTTACGCGCAGCCAAATCTGCCATCGCTGTCCGTGTTTCGTGAGTCGCACTGCCTAGATGAGGCACTAGGACGACGTTCGGACGCTGCAACAGTCCCGGATGCACCTCGGGTTCCCGTTCGAAGACGTCGAGCGCAGCGCCCGCGATGAGGCGTTCTTCAAGCGCCCAGTCAAGCGCCGTCTCGTCAACGACCGGTCCGCGAGCTGTATTAATCAGATAGGCGGAGCGCTTCATACGTGCCAGCGCGCGGCGATCAATCAAGTGTCGAGTCTCCGACGTCAGCGGAACGTGCAGTGACACAACGTCCGAAGTAACGAGGAGTTGATCAAGTGGCATCCGGATTTCGCCGGGCGCCGTATCACGCTCCCGTGACCGACTCGCAAAAACGACCTCCATGCCAAACGCCGATGCCCGCGCCGCCACGGCGCGACCGATTCGGCCGGCGCCGACGATCCCCAACTGTTTACCACTGAGCTCCATGCCCAGCATGAAATCAAGCGCCCAGCCCTTCCAAACGTCCCGCCTGATCAGCCGGTCCCCTTCTGCCGTCCGGCGTGTCACCGACAAGATCAACCCCCACGTCAGTTCTGCCACGGCATCCGTCAGCACTCCTGGCGTGTTCGTGACAAATACCCCGCGACTCGATGCCGCCGCCACGTCGATATTGTCGTAGCCGACGGCGATGTTCGCGACAATCTCAAGCTCGGGGCCGGCATCCAGTGCCGTAGCATCAATGCAATCGGTCATCACGCACACGAGCGCACGCTTTCCCGACAAGCGCTCACGCAACGTGGCGGGGGTCAGACCGTCCGTCGCTAGGTCGACCTGGCCGACCAACTCAAGCCGCGCAAGTACCGAGGATGGGATGCGAGTCGTGACAAGTATCGAAGGTGGCATCGTGGGAACGGCACCGCCAACGCGGCACTAGTGTCCGTAAGACCGGCAGTAGCCGCAGCCGATACAGTTAACGGCCGGTTCGATCAGGCAGGCGCGGGAAGCCTCAGCATCCTCGGACAAACGAAAGCGCTCATGGCTCGAATGTACCGGCGGCGGGCCCGATGTCTCGGCGAATGCCCGGACGCCGAGGCGGCGCTCGATAGCGAGCTGTACCCGGTCGCGAATCTGGTCGCGCGTCAAGGGATCGGACATCGCTCAACTCCTGACGCCCTACGGGAGATCGAGATTATCGACGATACCGACGATGGCCACGTCGACCGGTGCCAGGCGCTTCCGTAAGGCCTGGCCTGCAGCGCGACCTTCGAGCACAATCAATACCTTCTCGCCGACGCCAGCACCGACCGAATCTACAGCTAAAACGCAGAGACCGGCTGGCTTGTTGCCGAGCGTTAGCGGCTGCACCAGCAGCAGCTTCGCACCGGTCAGCGTCTCGTGCTTCTGTGTGGAAACCACCGTGCCGATCACTCGGGCCAACTGCATAGAAAATCGAATAACCGCGGAGGTCAGCGTCTGGCGTTGCTCGACGTGGTCCAATGATCCACGATGCCAACGATGTTGAGGTCGGTCGGCACCTGGTCTGGTAGGAACGGAAACGAGGCCTCGCGGCCGCGGACGACGAAGACCTCTTCGCCCGGGCCCGCGCCAACAGAGTCGACCGCCACCAGTATGCGCCCGACCGATTTCCGGTCCGGATCGAGCGGCTGCACCAGCAGCAGCTTCTGACCAATAAGGTTTGGGTCCTTACACGTGGCGACAACGTTGCCAACCACCTTAGCAAGCTGCATCAGCCGTTATCCGTCCTACTTCTTGACCTCGACTATATCGACGATCCCGACGATCGCCGCGTCAACCGGGCAGTCCTTCAGCCCGTCCGCCATGCGTGCTGAACTACCACTAACAATTAGCACAGTCTCGCCCTCGCCGGCATCAACAGTGTCAATCGCTACGAGATACCCGCCGATTTCGGTACCACCTGGGTCGATAGGTCTCGCGAGGAGTAACTTACTGCTTACGAGACGCTCGTCTTTCCGCGTGGCGACGACCGTCCCGACGATCTTGGCAAGAATCATGGAACGTTTATCCGACCTATCGCGAACGCGTCGACCCGGGTCTCACGGTTCGCGTCAGCGATCACTTGCCGCCCGACTTCCCAATTGGCAGCGAACCTTCGAGGTTTGAATGAGGCCTCGGGATGACGTGAACCGAGACGAGTTCTCCGACCCGTCGTGCGGCCGCGGCACCCGCGTCCGTCGCCGCTTTGACGGCGGCTACGTCACCGCGAACAAGAGCGGTTACGTACCCAGCACCGATCTTCTCCCAACCGACCAGCGTCACCTTCGCCGCCTTCACCATGGCGTCGGCGGCTTCGATCATCGCCACCAGGCCCTTGGTCTCAACCATCCCCAGTGCTTCGCCCATTCTCTTCTCCCCCGTGCCGGCGCACGTCCTCGCTCAAGGCACTGGAGCGCGCGGCGAACCACTCTACTTCAAGGCTTTGACCGCGTCCTCGATGAGCGCCGTCAACTCGCCGTATGTTAGTTGAATTTCGCCGTCTTTGCCTACCGGGTCGATTGTTCGTCTTGTGACCCGATCGTCCACGAGGCGCTCGTCCGGAGATGACGGTGCCTGGATGGTCTGACAAGTAATGTCGTCGCCCTGCACCTCCTCTTCCGCGCAGATCGGAGCAGACGGGCCGACGCCGTAGCTGCCGCGCAGATTCTCCAACCGGACCACTTCCTCGCGTGACAAGACCCGCTCACGGCCCAACAGGCGGGCCACGATGCTAATTCGCGCAAAATGCTCGATCGTCTCCATCCGGTAATACGCAGCGAACAACTCTGGAGCGATGGTCAGGGCACCGTGGTTCGCCAACAGCAGGCCGTCGTGTGCCGAGATGTACTTGCGCACGGCATCGG
>CETJ01068311.1_pt1 | contig 12091 bp, 12 predicted proteins | sample 531341 | NCBI WGS metagenome assembly CETJ01 (sample SAMEA2622677, study PRJEB7988) | marine metagenome | isolation source: saline water (ENVO:00002010), including | reverse complement strand
ATCAGATCAGCAACATCGGACCCCTTGTGCGGCGCGCCTACGCTGGTAACCGACGCCACCAGGTCGGGACGGACCGCAGCGACGTAGCGCACAGTCGGTCCGCCGTGACTGTGGCCGACCAGATTCACCTTTGGTTTGCCGCTGATCGCGACGATCTCCTCGACTTGTTGCAGGAGCTCCTCCCCACGAAGCTCCGAGGTGTTGAGCTGACTGACTTCAGTGACGTACACCTGGGCCCCGTCACGTCGAAGCGCCTGGGGAATGCCGTACCAGTAATCGATGCCAAGTATGCTGTCGAAACCGAGCATGCCGTGCGCCAGCACAATTGGATAACGCGTCTGGGTATAGCCGCTGGAGCCGAACAGGCCGGCCTGGACCTGGCTGGAAACAGCCATGACGGTCCCGAGGCATAGAGCAAACACTGTCTTGTTCTTATTCATGAATGCACTCATCTAGGGTGACTGGAGATTGGGCAATCCCTCGCCATTCACCGCGCCTAGCGCGTACTGCAGCAATAACCGGCGCAGCATTCGTGCCAGTTTGTCTAGCGACTGGGTGAAGTGCTCTGGCACGGTGTTTCGCCTATGCAGAAACTTAGTGGGGGTAGCGGCATCAGCGAAACGCCTGTTACGAGATGGAACAAGCGGCTGGGTAGGAAAGTGATAGCGCGCACGTTGACCGAACTTATCCGCGAGATCGAGAAATTTCGTGACTAATAGGTCCTAAAGCAACTAGCTGGTCATGGATAGTCGATGGCGGTGATGTACCAGAGCTTCGGTCCGGTAGGCGTCTGCACCTGGACTTCGGCATCCAGCGTTTTGCCCACCAAAGCGCGCGCCAGCGGTGAATCGATGCTGATCAGCCGTTGGCGCAGGTCCAACTCATCGGGGCCGACAATACGGTAGCGGGCCTGTTCTCCGTCTTCATCCTCGACAGTCACCCAGGCGCCGAAATAGACCTTTCCGGGATCACTGGGCCGATCTGCGACCACTTTGAGTTTCTCCAGCCGTTTGGTCAGAAAGCGCACGCGGCTGTCGATTTCGCGCAGCATCTTCTTGCCGTAGGTGTATTCAGCGTTTTCCGAACGGTCCCCTTGCGCGGCTGCCTCGCTGACCGACTGGGTAACCTGAGGCCGCTTCACATGCCACAGTTCATGCAGCTCGGCTCGTAGCCTTGCCTCGCCTTCGGGGGTGATCAGAGGGGTACCGGCAGGGCGAGGTGGACGATAACGGCTCATGGTGTTTCCAGTTCAGGCACGGGCTGGGGATTCTACAGGCAGTCCAACCCGCTGCCTGCTCCGGTCAATTTTCACGCAGCACATTCAGCGGGCTGGCGTTGAGTGCTCGGCGCGTACCCAGCACACCCGCAGCGCCGACTAGTAGCGCGCCGATTAGGGGCAGCAAAAGCAGCCATGGGTGGGGCTGCCAGCGAAGATCGAAGACGAAGTGGTAGAGCAGGGCGCTGACCAGTTCACAGCCCAACGCTGCGAGCACACCGCTGGCGGCGCCTAATACGCCGAATTCGGTCCGCCGGGCTCTGAGCAGTAATTTTCGCTCCGCCCCCAGCGCCCGAAGCAGCGCACCTTGACGAATCCGCTCGTCCAGCGTTGCTTGAAGACCCGCGAACAGTACCGCCAGGCCAGCCGCCAGCACGAACATCAGCACATATTCGACCGCCAGCGAGACCTGCGCCAGGATGCTGCGTAACTGGCTGAGCAAGGCTTCGACCTGCAATATCGTCGCAGACGGAAAGTCCCTGGCCAGCTGCACCAATTCGCGGTCCTTGCCTTCCGGCAGGTGAAAGCTGGTCATGTAGGTGGCGGGCACGTCTTGCAAGGTTTCCGGCTCGAAGATCATGTAGAAGTTGGGCTGGAAACTGTCCCAGTTGACCTCGCGCAAGCTGGTCACGCTGACATCGCGGGTGAGCCCGCCAACGGTGAAGCTGAGTCGATCGCCCAGCTGGACTTGAAGACTTTCGGCCAGCTCGGCTTCCACCGAAACGCCAGGCAGTTCGCCTGGTGCTCCGGTCCACCATTGGCCGGCGGTCAGACGATTGTCGGAGGGCAGGTCCTCGGCCCAGGTCAGGCTCAGGTCTCTACGAATCGCACGCTCGCCCTGGCTTTCCTTGCTTACCAACTGGCGCACCGGTTCGCCGTTGATGGCAACCAGGCGACCTGGGACTACCGGGTACAGGGGAGCCGCGTGATCAGAGAGGGCCTCAATGCGTGCGGCGAACGCGTCGCGGTCGGCGGGCAGGACATTCAGTACGAAATGGTTGGGGGCGTCATCCGGCAACTGGTTTTGCCAAGTGTCGAGCAGTTCGCCGCGCAGCAAACCGATCAACGCCATGGCGAGCAGTATCAGCCCGAAAGCCAGCGACTGACCAGCTGCCGCCAGTGGGTGACGGAGTAGCTGTCCTAAGCCAAGACGCCATGTCAGTGATGCGCCTGACAGCGCCCGACGCAGCCCCTTCAATGCCAGCAACAGCAGTCCACCGAGAACCACGGTGGCGAGCAGACCGCCGCCCAGCAGCGCGAGGGTAATCTTCAGGTCCAGACTGAGGCGCCACATGATCAAGCCGAGTGCGATAACGGCGGCGCCGTACACCAGCCAGGAGCTCGGCGGGATCGGCAGCATATCGCGGCGTAGAACCCGCAGCGGGGGCACACGTCCCAACGCGGCCAGCGGTGGCAGGGCGAAACCCGCCAGTGCAACTAGGCCGGTCGCAATCCCAGCCAGCGCTGGCCAAAGCGTGGCGGGTGGCACTTCACTCACGACGAGTTCACGTAACAGGAAAAACAGTCCATGTTGTGCGGCCCAGCCCAGCAGCGCGCCAGCTGTGCTGGCAACCAAACCGAGGTAGACGAGCTGAAAGGTGTAGAGCAGTAATGCTTCGCGGCGTGACAAGCCAAGGCAGCGCAACAGCGCGCTGGCGTCGAAACGGCGCGCCGCGAAGCGTGCGGCTGATAGCGCCACCGCTACTCCCGCGAGCAGCACAGCGGCCAGGCTGGCCAGGTTGAGGTAGCGTTCGGCGCGTCCCAGTGCGCCGCCAATCTGGCGGTTGCCGTCCTTGGCAGTTTCGATGCGCTGGTGCGGCTGCAGATCAGCTTTGATTGCTTCTTCGTAATCTGCCAGTTGCTCAGGGGAGCCTCGCCAGAGTTCGCGATAGCGCACGCGACTGCCCGGCCGTACCACGCCGGTGCCTTCGAGATCATCCAGGTGCATCAGCACGCGTGGCGTCAAACTGTAGAAATCACCGACGCGATCGGGCTCGTAGGTCAGCACGCGAGTCAGTTGCAGCGGCTTGTTACCAACTTCAATCCAGTCACCGATCTGGAGGTTCAGGGCGGCGAACAAGCGTGCTTCGGCCCAGGCTTGCCCGGGCTTCGGACCTGTTCCGGGTTGTTCGGGCTGATATGGCGCCGCTGCACTGCGAAGCTCACCGCGTAACGGATAGCTGTCATCAGCGGCCTTGACGCTGGTCAGCTGCAGGTTGTCGTCCGTGGCAACCACGCTGGAGAACTCAACAACCCGGGCGTGCTGGAGCTGTAACCGTTCACCCGCCTCAATCTGTTCAGGTGCCGCGGGTGCGCTACCGTTCAAGACCAGGTCGGCGCCCAGGAACTCGGTAGCACGCAGCAACATGGCGTCATTCAGGCGCGCACCGAAATAACCAATGGCCGTACTGGCCGCAACGGCGATCAGCAATGCGAAAAACAACACACGCAACTCGCCAGCTCGCGCATCTCGCGACAGCTGACGCAGCGCTAACTTTGCCAAACGGCTGATGGGCACATGCTTCATTGACTCAACTCGTCGACGAGTTGGCGACCGCCTTCCAGGCGAAGCAGGCGCTGGCAGCGTTGGGCCAGGCGTTCGTCATGGGTTACCAACACCAATGTCGTGCCGTGTTCCCGGTTGAGCTCGAACAGCAGTTCGGTGATGGTTGCGCCGGTGTGGCTGTCGAGGTTGCCGGTCGGTTCGTCGGCGAACAGCACGGCGGGTTCGGCGGCAAAGGCGCGGGCGACGGCCACGCGCTGTTGTTCGCCGCCTGACAGTTGCCGTGGATAATGGTGCAGCCTGGCACCAAGGCCGACCCGGTCGAGCAACTCGGTAGCTTTCGCCTGTGCGTTGGAACGGCCGTGCAGCTCAAGCGGAAGCATGACGTTTTCCAGGGCGTTGAGGCTGTCGAGCAGCTGAAACGATTGAAAAACGAAGCCGACGTGCTCGGCTCGCACACGGGCGCGCTGATCTTCGTCCAGCGCCCCGAGTAGATGACCAGCCAGCTGTACCTCGCCTGATGTCGGCAGATCCAGGCCGGCCAATAAACCGAGCAGCGTCGATTTGCCGGAACCTGAAGTGCCAACGATGGCAAGGCTGTCGCCCTTGTCGAGACTCAACGACACATCGTCTAGTATCGCCAGCTCGCCTTCCGCGCTGGGTACCGCTTTGCTAAGGTTCCGGGCGTCAAGAATGCTGGTGCTCATGGAGAATCCGATGCGAAATTGGCTGAGAGGTGGGGTCCTGGTTTTGCTGTGCTGGGCTCAGGGCGCCATGGCGGGAACGGTGTTGGTGGTCGGGGATAGTATCAGCGCCGCTTTCGGGCTGGAAACCAGCCAGGGCTGGGTACAGCTGCTCCAGCAACGCCTTGATACAGAGAATCTCGACCATCGGGTGGTGAATGCTTCGATCAGTGGTGATACCAGTGCGGGGGGGCTGGCGCGGTTGCCCGCATTGCTGGCGGAATACGATCCGGAAGTGGTCATCATTGAACTGGGGGGTAATGACGGGCTTCGCGGCCAGTCGCCGAAGCAACTGAACAGAAATCTGGCGGCAATGGTCGACCTATCACGTGACGCCGATGCCAATGTCGTGTTGCTCGGGATGCGTTTGCCGCCGAACTTGGGGCAACGCTACACGCGCGCATTTGAGGAAGCGTTCGACTCGCTTGCAGCCGAGCGGAACCTGCCATACGTCCCGTTTCTACTCGATGGGGTTGGGGGTGTTGAGGGCATGATGCAAGCCGATCGCATTCATCCCACTGCGGGTGCCCAGCAGCGGCTGCTGGACAACGTCTGGCCGGTGCTCGAACCCTTGCTTTGAAGCGTGCGCGCGGCTACTGTCGCGCCCCTCGAATCGGAGCCTCAGATGCCGCGCCCAGCCTGGACCCTTTTTGCCTATCGCCTCATCGTTCCAGACGAGCAGTTCGACCTGTTTGCTTGTCGGGAAAACCGGCTGCACCTGGCGTTACGGCAGCTGGAGTTGAGCGGGCAGGTTGATCGCACGCTGTGCGGAGGTTTTCTGCCAGCGCGCCCGCTCTGGAAAGATATCGAGCGCTCCGTGCTCAAGGATCGCCGACTTTGCCCTGCGTGTCGCGATGCAATCAGCGCCCAAAGAAAAGGCCTTCCGTCTGCCGTCAGCGCCTGGTAGGTCGGCGTCCGCCGGTGCTTCGAGTACAATCGGCGCAACACGAACACTCTCCCAAGGAAACCCCTGAATGCTCTCGCGTGCGTTTGCAGTCGCCTGCAGTGTGTCTATCGCAGCTTTATTCTCGGCCAGCCAGTCTGTCGCACTCGAATTACCGCTGCCGCCAGACGGCGAGGACGTCGTCGGGCAGATCCAAGTGATCGAGGCCAAGTACGAAGACACCTTCGCTGCGCTCGGCGAAACACATGATCTGGGCTATCTGGAGTTGGTTGCGGCAAACCCGGGCGTAGACCCATGGTTGCCAGGCGAGGGGACCGACATCATTCTGCCGACTCGCTACATTCTGCCCCCCGGACCGCGGGAAGGCGTTGTAATCAATCTTGCGGAGTACCGTCTTTATTACTACCCGGAGGGCGAGAACGTGGTGCACACCTTTCCGCTCGGCATTGGGCGTGAAGGCTGGGGTTCTCCCGTTGGCAACACGCGGATTTCAGCGATGACCAGCAACCCGGCCTGGTATCCGCCGCAATCTATCCGCGACGAACACGCCGCCGACGGTGATCCGCTGCCGAAGGTGGTGCCGCCAGGGCCGGATAATCCGCTTGGTCCTTACAAGATGAGCTTGGCGTTGCCCGGTTATCTCATCCACGGTTCGAACAAGAAATTCGGAATCGGCATGCGCGTCAGCCATGGTTGCTTCCGTATGCTCAACCACAACGTGTTGGAGCTGGCGGGATTGGTTAAGGTTGGAACCTCGGTGCGGATCATCGATGAGCCTTACAAATTTGGCGTGAGCCAGGGCAAGGTCTATTTGGAGGCGCACACTCCGCTCCAGGACGAAGAAAAGAAGATGACGCTCATGGACAAGCATGCGGTGGTGATCAACACATTGCTCAAGCGTAACGAGCCTGCAGGTTCGCTGCAGCTGGACTGGGAAATGGTTCGTGAGATCATTGCGGGCGAGGACGGTCTGCCAATCCAGATCGCTGAGCAGGGCCAGGCTCTGGCCACTCATGAAGAACCCGTCTTCTAGAATTTTGCAGCCTGCATATGGCGTCTGTAAAACCAGGCGCCCATAAAAAAGCCGACCTGATTGCAGGTCGGCTTTTTTTTGCCTGAAGCTTACTTGCGGCTGGCGCGTTCCAGCATACGCAGCGCACGCTCATTGGCTTCGTCAGCAGTCTGCTGAGCCTTCTGAGCAGCCTGCAGAGCCTCGTCGGCACGGCTGTACGCTTCGTCAGCGCGCGCTTGAGCGCGGGCGGAGGCGTCTTCGGTCGCGGTCAGGCGGGCTTCGCTTTCTTTGGTCATGCTGTTGCTGCAACCAGTAGCCAGAACTGCGGCGAAAGCCAGAGCAGAAAATTTCAGAACGTTGTTCATCGTGTTCCCCTTAAGGATGAAATCCATGGCAACTCCCGTTATGGAAAGTTGGCGCGCACATACTACCGATTAGTTGCGCTAAGTAAACTGAGCCAAGCAGCTGCTACCACATTTTTTCTGCATGCTCATTCTTTTAACTGCATCTGCTGGCCGAACTGATTGAAAAACAATCAGAGCCAACGCTGCACTCGCTACATGGACCGGTGCGAGTGCCGAAAAGTTGCAGTTTTTATCGGCGTTGACCGTTTGTTTACAGCCCATTCGGTTCATTGCAGCGCGCTGATGATTTAAGCAATTGAAGCGAAGTCTTGCCTGGCGGTAGCATGCGTCGTCCAGCTAACAATAAAAACGGAGAGTGCGTGAGCGTGATCCACGTAACTTCCAGACAATCATGGCAGGTCCAGCCTGCTGAGGAGGCGAGATGACCGAACAGCTGAATATCCATCATGATCGAACGAGCCACCAGTTCGAGACAGTCGTGGATGGCCATCGCGCTTATCTGGCCTATGTTGATCTAGGCAAGCAGACGCTTGATATCTATCGAACCTTCGTGCCCGATGCGCTTCGTGGTCGAGGTGTGGCTGCGGTGTTGACCCGGCATGCGCTGGAATACGCCGAGCGCGAGGGATATACGGTTATTCCATCCTGCTCGTATGTTGAGTGGTATATCGAACGGCAGGCGGGCGCTGCGGACGGTCCTGACCGGGAATAAAAAAACGCCGGCAAGCGGCGTTTTTTCCAACTCTGACAGCTTCAGTTGCGGGCGCGTTTAGGCAGAACGTCCTTCAGCTTCGTGTGCATGCCGAGCAGCGCTTTTTCGGTGGCTTCCCAGTCGATGCAGGCATCGGTGATGGAGACGCCATATTTGAGATCGTTCAAATCCTTGGGAATGGGCTGGCTGCCCCAGCCCAGGTGGCTTTCCACCATCAGACCCACGATTGAATTGTTGCCCTCTAGGATCTGGTTGGCCACGTTGTCCATCACCAGTGGTTGCAAGGCTGGGTCCTTGTTTGAATTGGCGTGACTGCAGTCGACCATGATGTTCGGCTTGATGCCAGCCTTGCTCAATTCCTGTTCACATACTGCAACGCTGACCGAATCGTAGTTCGGCTTGCCGTTCCCGCCACGCAGCACAACATGACCGTAGGCGTTGCCTTTGGTGGTGACAATGGACACTCCGCCGGACTGGTTGATGCCCAGGAAACGGTGCGGGCTGGAAACCGACTGCAGCGCGTTGATTGCAACCGTCAGGCTGCCATCGGTGCCATTTTTAAAACCCACCGAAGAGGACAGGCCGGAGGCCATTTCTCGGTGTGTCTGGGATTCGGTGGTACGTGCACCGATGGCCGACCAGCTGATCAGGTCCTGCAGATACTGTGGGGAAATCGGGTCCAAGGCTTCGGTAGCAGTCGGCAAACCCATCTCGGCGAGGTCGAGCAGTAACTGGCGGCCAATATGCAGGCCATCCTGAATCTTGAACGAATCATCCATGTAAGGATCGTTGATCAGGCCTTTCCAGCCGACCGTCGTGCGTGGCTTTTCGAAGTACACCCGCATGACCAGAAACAGGCTATCGGAGACCTTGTCAGCCAGCACCTTGAGGCGTTCGGCATATTCCTGCGCGGCCTTCAGGTCATGAATCGAGCAGGGTCCCACCACGACGAACAGGCGATGATCCTTGCCGTCGAGAATGTTGCGTATCACCTGTCGCCCTTCGGAGACGGTCGCCAACGCAGCAGCAGTCAGCGGGATTTCACGCTTCAACTGATCTGGAGTGATCAGTGTCTCGTTGGAAGAAACGTTAAGGTCGTCGATCGGTAAATCAGCCATCGTGTTCTCGTCGGGGTCACAGATGCCGTCCGCCAGCCAATCCCGGTGCGGCGGAGCAGAGCTTGAGGGCGCAGCGGGGAGCGGAACCTTATCGCGTATTGCGTTGCCTCGACAATCATATTGAAGTCGGACGGCTGGCCGGATATCGCTGGTACCTGTTCTGTCATGCCGCTGTTTATAGCCACTGGGCGCTGTCTGTGGACGCTGATAAAGTGGTCGTTTATTCGCGCCCCCATCATGGCGCCTCACTGATCTGCCGCTGGAGTCCTTGCATGACTGCTCCCAACATTCGAATCGGAATCATCGGTACAGGCGCCATTGGCGGCTTTTACGGCGCGATGCTCGCTCGGGCGGGCTACGATGTGCACTTTCTTCTGCGCAGCGAGTACGAGACGGTCCTGCAGAACGGCCTGCAGATAAACAGCGCAGTGCATGGCTCAATTCACCTGGATTCGGTCCAGGCGTATCGCACTGCCGCCCAGATGCCCAAATGTGACTGGTTGTTGATCGGAGCGAAAAGCACCAGTAATCAGGAGTTGGCCCCCCTGATCGCCGAGGCTGCTGCGGAAGACGCCAAGGTTGTGGTGTTGCAGAACGGCCTGGGCGTCGAGGAGACCTTGCGCCAAGCGCTTCCGAGCAACCTTCATCTGCTGGGTGGCCTCTGTTTGATATGTGCGCACCGCTCGGCGTTGGGTGTCGTTGAGCATCAGGCACTAGGCGGGGTGAACATTGGTTACCATTCCGGGCCGGCCAGTGAAGCTGATCAGCAGAGGCTGGTAGAAGAAGCGGTTGCCATGTTTCGCGCGGCGGGCGTCGACTCCAATGCAGCCACGAATCTCGCACAGGCGCGGTGGCAGAAGTTGGTGTGGAACCTGCCGTATAACGGTCTTTCTGTCCTGCTCGATGCCAGCACAGCACCCTTGATGTCTAACCCCGACAGCCGAGCCTTGGTCAAATCGATCATGTTGGAAGCCTGCGGCGCCGCCGCTGCCTGTGGCCTACCTCTACCCGATGCGCTTGTGGATCGAATGATGACGTTCACTGATAAAATGCCCGATTATCTGCCGAGCATGTACCACGATCATGCGCAGGGGCGCCCGATGGAGCTCGATGCGATCTATGCTGCTCCGCTGGCCGCTGCGGCAGATGCAGGTTTCGCGATGCCTAAAACAGAGGCGCTGTATCAAGCTCTGCGTTTTTTGTCGGCGCGCACGCACTGACAACCTGGCCTGCCCCCCCGGCGCGGCAGGTGGCAGGGCGGGCTCGGTGCATAGTGATTTGATTCCCGGCTGCTAAGCTCAATCAAGTCCAGCCATGACTCGAGGCCTGTGGCCGGCGGGTGGGGTGTGATTTGTTAGGTGGCTCGACTGGACTGACGCGTCAGGCTTACCGCGCTGGTATGTCAGATCAAGCAGCGGCCTACCGGCGATTCATATGGAAATGGCCTAGAATTTCTCAGTTCTGGTGCATAACGTTATAAAAACATGGGTGGCGTCCGGGCGCCATTAGCCTTTGAGGGATCTCTATGAAGCTTCAGCAACTGCGTTACATCTGGGAGGTGGCGCACCATGACCTCAATGTCTCGGCAACGGCTCAAAGCCTGTTCACTTCACAGCCCGGTATCAGCAAACAAATCCGGCTGTTGGAAGACGAGCTGGGCGTGGAGGTATTCGCGCGCAGTGGGAAGCATCTGACCCGGGTTACGCCCGCCGGCGAGCGAATAATCACCACCGCTGGAGAAATTCTGCGCAAATGCGAAAGCATCAAACAGATTGCGCAGGAGTTCTCCAACGAAAAACGCGGCACGCTCAGCATCGCCACAACCCACACGCAAGCGCGCTACGCTCTGCCGCCGGTGATCAGTGCATTTATCAAGCAATACCCGGATGTCTCGCTACACATGCATCAAGGCACGCCGATGCAGATTGCCGAGATGGCGGCTGACGGCACCGTCGATTTCGCCATTGCGACTGAAGGGCTGGAGCTGTTCGGCGATCTGGTGATGATGCCTTGCTATCGCTGGAACCGTTGCGTTGTTGTGCCCCAAGGGCATCCGTTGGCGAAGCTGCAGAAGCTCACGCTTGAAGCCTTGGCTGAACATCCAATCGTGACCTACGTGTTTGGCTTCACCGGGCGATCTAAGCTGGATGAGGCGTTCAGCCACCGGGGCCTGTCGCCAAAGGTGGTGTTTACCGCCGCCGATGCCGACGTCATCAAGACCTATGTACGTCTGGGGTTGGGTGTCGGAATCGTCGCGCGCATGGCTGTCGACGCGAAGCTCGATCCGGATCTCGTCGTGCTCGACGCCAGCGAGCTGTTCGAGCCCAGCGTGACCAAAATCGGTTTTCGTCGGGGCACCTTTCTGCGCGGCTTCATGTGTGACTTCATCGAAACCTTTGCCCCGCATCTTGATCGAGAAATGCTCGAGAAAGCTGTGCAATGCAAAAACAAAGTGGAGCTGGATGAATTGTTCATGGATGTCGACCTACCGACCTTCTAATTCGACCGCCATCCCATCCATCAAATCGACAACAGTACGCCAGGCTCGGCAAGGGGCCGTTTTAAAGCCCCTTGATAGAGAGATTCCGGCGTAGATCGTTAGTTTTTAGCGATCAGGTTCCCGGCGTGTAGGCCGCATTCCTTCTGGGTCGACTCTTCCCACCACCAGCGCCCCTCTCGCTCATGCTGATTTGGCAGCACTGGGCGTGTGCAAGGCTCGCATCCGATGCTGATAAACCCGCGTTCGTGCAGGCTGTTGAAGGGCAGCTCGAGCATCCGGATATAACCCCAGACCTCTTCGCTGGTCATCTGTGCCAGCGGATTGAACTTGTACAGGCTGTGGTCGGGTGTCGAGAACGCGTTGTCGATTTCCAGAACCGCAACCTGGCTGCGTGTTCCCGGGCTTTGGTCGCGGCGCTGGCCCGTCGCCCAAGCGCGCACGCCTGACAGCTTGCGGCGAAGCGGTTCGATCTTGCGAATCCCGCAGCACTCGCCATGGCCGTCTCGGTAGAAGCTGAACAGTCCCTTCTCGTTAACCATCGGCTGCAACAACGCCGGGTCTGGCGTCATGAACTCGATGGGAATGCCATAGTGCTCGCGGACCTGCTCGATGAACCTATAGGTTTCGCTGTGCAGTCGTCCGGTATCGAGACTGAACACTTTCACGTTCTTGTTCAGCTTCCAGGCCATGTCGACCAATACGACATCCTCGGCTCCGCTGAACGAGATCCACAAATCATCCCCAAAGAGATCGAAGGCAAGTTTGAGTATGTCCTGCGGGGATTTGCCGGCATATGAGGCTGCCAGCTCAGCTGTATCAATGGTTTGGCTCATCAGGCGGCTTCCTTGGTTGGCGCTTAGCGCTCTGCTGCGCGATGGTAACAAAGAGTCTTTATTACCCTAAATAACGTTTAAGGAAGAAAGCCCATTCTTTGTGGCATAAGCAGCGCGTTGCTTCG
>CETJ01031440.1_pt1 | contig 12112 bp, 7 predicted proteins | sample 531341 | NCBI WGS metagenome assembly CETJ01 (sample SAMEA2622677, study PRJEB7988) | marine metagenome | isolation source: saline water (ENVO:00002010), including | reverse complement strand
TGCTTTCATGTATGCCAGTGGCGACGCGGATCGAGCCCCCCTTCGTGTCGGCTTGCCGCACAGCTTCTTACACGCGTCTGCCGATGCGGCGGCAGCAAGTCTGATCGCCTTGCAAGAGCGTGACCGAAGCGGCATCGGTCAGCACATTGACGTCTCAGCGCAAGAGTCGGTCACGATTGGCTTCCCTCAGAATGTCGCTCCGATGGAAAATGCCTTGGCAGCGGACCGGATCGCCGGGGGAATAAGCCTGGGCGGCATGGATATCCCGCTGTTGTTTCCATGCAGGGACGGTTACACCATTTGTGTCATTCTTCCCGGTGTCGCGTTCGCGCCGTTTTCGCGTCGCCTAACCCAGTGGCTCGATGAGGAAGGAGTCGCTAGCGAAAACCTCCTCTCTATCGACTGGGACAACATTGGAGTGCAGCTATTTGCGGGGGAAGTGAGTTTCGCTGTTCTCGCTGAGGCGTTTGAGACTTATGGCAAGTTTCTAGCAACGAAATCAAAAGCTCAACTCTGGGAGGCAGCCCTAAGTCGAAACCTCCTTATCACCCCTTCAATGACGATCGCTGATCTGGTGAACTACGAACATCTCAATGCTCGCAACTTTTGGGATTTCCAGCCGGTTAACAATGGAAACAACGCTCAGCATCCGGGCGCATTGGTGAAGTTCCAAAACAACCCCATCGAGTTCAGAGGCTCTCCACCCAAGCTGGGCGAACACAACGAAACGGTGACCGTCGACCGAAAACCCAAGTTCAATGCGACGCCAACGGCTAATAACTCGTTGCCTCTCGAAGGGCTGAAGGTTGTCGAGTTCTCTTGGGTGATTGCAACGCCCTCTGCGGTGCGAATACTCAGTGATTACGGCGCTGATGTAGTCAAGGTTGAAACGGCAAGCCGACCCGACACCATTCGAACGGTGAACCCCTTCGTTAATGAAGACCCTCACCCCGACAACAGTGTCGTGTACGGCGTCTACAACGCTGGAAAGCGCAGCCTCAGTCTCGATTTAAGCAAACCTGAGTCCCGAGAAATCGTGTCGGATCTCATCCGATGGGCTGACATTGTTACGGAGTCATTTGCTCCAGGGGCAATGGACCGTTTGGGTTACGGCTACGACGTCCTGTCGGAAATCAATCCGGGGCTGATAATGCTCTCTAGTTCGCTTCTGGGGCAGACAGGCCCTCATTCCAGTCTCGCTGGGTATGGGTTCATGGCTGCAGCGATTGCCGGCTATTACGAGTTAACGGGCTGGTCTGATCGTCCACCTGCGGGACCATATGGCCCGTACACAGATTTCTTGGCACCGCGTATCGTTGTCGCGACCTTGATGGCGGCGGTAGAGAACCGAAAAACAACTGGACGGGGAGAATACATCGACCTGTCGCAAACTGAGTGCGCGCTCCATTACCTGGCCCCAGCGATATTGGATCAAAGTGTAAATGGGCGAACCATTCAGCGGCAGGGCAACGATGACCCCCATATGTTCCCCCACGGTGTTTTCTCCTCGAAGGGCGAGGATTCGTGGCTAGCGGTCGCGTGTTCCGACGAAAGCTGGCCCGCGTTAGCCGAAATCATTGGCCTCGATAGCCTTACAGGCATCAACCAATTGGAGCGTCGCGAGCAGCGCGCTCTGATTGATGAGGCAGTGACTGCCTGGAGTTCGGTACGAGATAACGATTCTGCGGCTGAGGAACTCCAAAACTCGGGAGTTGCCGCGTACCCGGTCCACGACGCAGCTGGAACTAACACCGACCCTCAACTGAGACACCGCCAACACCAAATCCAGGTTCCACAGAGTCACGCTGGGTCGATGTGGACTCATTCGTGCAGAACAAAAATGTCGCGAACCCCGGCAGTACTGGCACGGGGAGGGCCCTGTCTGGGGGAAGACAACTTCGAAGTACTCAGCGAATTATTGGGCTATTCAGTTGACAAAATTGCCGACCTTGCAGCGGCCGAAGTACTCGAATAACGGTGACTAATCAGTGAGACTGCCACACCAAGGGGTATAGGTCACTATCAAGGGAGTCGCCATCGCGATGTTGATCGGACCGAAGATGGCCTTGGGTTCCCTTACGAGAGTCGTACGCCGCGTCGTCTCCGCAGTATCGAACGGTGTAGCCGCGACGGCGTACATCGGAACGCAGATTTCCTCCAGCTCCGTGAACAGTCATCGCATGAAACGCGTAGACATCACCAGGTTCGAGATCCCAAGTAATAATTTCGTAGTCATCGCGAGTCGCTTCGATGTCAGGCATGTCGACGTAGTCGGGGTTTCGTTCATACTCACCATGCCCCGAGGTCTTTCCGAAGGTCTCCGGCTGATACCAGATGTCCCAAAGATGTGAGCCCCTCACGAATTCGAGCGCGCCACTTTCGATGGTCACTGCATCTAAGGCGATCCAAAACGACATAATTTGGCTTCCCCTGACCGGCCAATAGGGCAAGTCGTTGTGCCAACGAGTCCGATTTTCGGTACCGGGTTCTTTAATGAAGAGTTGGTCGTAAAAGAGGTTGACCTTCGATGACTCAAAAAACTGGGCTGCGAGAGAGACAAGGGGACCGCTGGTGCAGAACCTTCCCATCTCAGGATCGTTTTCCCATATTCTGATGTTTCCGTAAAACTTTCCGATTCCGTTGTCCGGGACATATCCGTGAGTAAACGGGCCTGGTTCGCTCATATCACGCTCGATTCCCGCTTCCAGCAGTTTCAACCAATCTCCGTCAACAACTCCCCGCAGGGGTACTGCACCGTCTCTGTGATACGCGTCAACTTCTTCTTTGGCGACGTGATAGTCCATTAGTTCAACCCTAATCTCACATTTTCACACTGTCGGCCAGTAGCTAAGCGGCCGTTCTTCTGGTGCGGGAACGCGACGACCGTCGAGTTGCCGGAGATCGTTCACTAAGACCCCTCTTGTGTCCGCAGGATCGATCACCTCATCGATACGGAGCGTCCCGGCAGCCTCATACGGCGAGGTAGCTAGCGAAATATCGGAAACCATTCTCGCTCGTTCAATTTCTGCTTCCGCTGGATCCAGTTGATCGAGACGAGCCGAGTACGCAACATTGACTCCAACGTCGGGATCCATGAAACCAATTTCGGCGCCTGGCCAAGAATAAAGACCTGATGAGCCGAGTCCGGACCCGTTCATAGCTGGGTACGCCAAACCAAAGCCTTTTCGGAGAACCACAGTCAATGTCGGGGTCGACATGTTGCCTAACGCTTCCACAAAGCGAATCGCAAGAGCCAAAATTCGATCGTGCTCAACCGCCTTACCGACCATGAACCCTGGTACGTCCATCAAGAAGATGACGGGAAGATTGAATGCGTCACAGAGACACATCAATCGGATCGCCTTGCGACAAGACTCAGGGTCCAAAACACCAGCGTTGAACATCGGGTTGTTACCAATGATCCCGACAGAGAAACCATCGAGTTTGCCAAGCCCTGTAGTGAGGTTACGGGCGTATCCAGGCTGAAGTTCCATAAAGGAACCAGGGTCGCAAAGGGCTGCGCTGAATCGACGCATGTCATATCCGCGAGTTCGTTTCCGTGGCACCATCGCCGCGAGAGATCCGTCTGGCTCTAGATCGGCCCTAGCTTCGCTTCGAGGCGCTGGTGTCCAAGCGTTGGGCGGCAGGTACGAAAGCCACCGGCGGACCGCCATATAGCTTTCTTCAAATGTCTCGACACCAAGGTCTATCTGGCCTGTGATCCGTGAATGAACATCCACGCCACCTAGCTCTTCAAATCCGATGATCTCGCCGGTAGCAACCTCAAAAACTCTTGGTGAAGTAACCGCAAGAACCGACCCTCGAACTTGGACAACAAAGTCCGAGAATGCCGACTGGAATGAGGACCCTCCGAAACTTTGTCCCACGATAACTGTCGCCATCGGTATTTGGCGCCTTCTTCGCGCTAGCTCTGGGTCCGGTGCTACCTCGGCGATGCCTTCTGCCCCGATAAGGTCGGGAATTCGACCCCCACCAGTTTCTCCGACGTAAACATAGGGCATGCCGCGTTCCATCGCCCTTTCGTAAAGCCGATGGAGGCGGCGACTTCCGACAATCGCGCTCGAGCCCTTCTTTACCGTGATGTCGTCTCCCCCGATAGCTACTGATCGCCCCTCAATTTCTCCTTCGCCGCCGACCTTGCCATCTCCGGGGGTGTTGTGGCGGTCTTCCAGGCGCATCGAGCGACTGTGGGTGCCCAACTCGCGAAAAGTTCCATCGTCGAGCAACCCATCGATATGGTCGCGAATCGTCGGAATTCCATCAGCGCGCATCTGCGCAACTCGCTCGGCTCCGCCCATCTCTTCGCGAATACGTCGCTGCCGCTCGTAAAGATCGGCAACCGGGTCGGCTTGGGCTTCTTCGTTATCTTCACTCATGGGATCCTCGGGGTAAGCCGATAGTTCATCACGTTATGCCCATCTCCGCTAAAGCCTGCCTGCATGTTCTCTATGATGAGAACCGACGGGCAGGGGGAACAATGCTGTCGCCTTATCGTGTACTCGATCTAACTGATGATCGCGGGCATTTTGCTGGTCTACTGCTTGCGCAATTAGGTGCAGATGTGATCGCAGTTGAACCTCCTGGAGGGCAACGCTCACGCCACCTTCCTCCATTTGCTGGCAACAAAGCGGACCCGGAACGTTCACTTCAACATTGGGCGTACAACCGGGGCAAACGTTCAGTAGTGATGGGGGATCAAGCGATCCTGAAGGACTTAGCCCTGACCGCAGACGTGCTAATCGAGTGCGGAGCGTTAGACGTCGATCTTTCCGAGCTTCGAGCCCTGAACCCGTCATTGGTAACAGTGTCAATGACAAATTTCGGTGAGGATGGACCAAAGTCAGAGTGGATCGGTACCGATCTCACCCTGAACGCAGCCGCAGGCCCGATGTCATTAAACGGCTACAAAGATCGCGCTCCAGTAAGGATCTCAGCGCCGCAAGTTTGGGTTAATGCCGCCTCGGAAGCTGCATGCGCAGCACTAATCGCACTTTCAGATCGCAGACAAAGCGGAATCGGCCAACACATCGACGTATCTGCCCAGGAAGCAATGATACTCACTGCGCAAGGATGGCTAGCAACGGCCCTCTGTGACAATCCCTCCGCCCAACGAACCGGCGGCGGATTCGAACTGTTAGGAATGCTTAAATTCCGTTTCGTCTACGAGTGCCTCGACGGGCATGTAACAGTCACCTTCTTACCTGGCATACTCGTTGGCTCATTCATGAACCGCCTGCTTGAGTGGGTACAGAGTGAAGGTCATTTAGACGACGACCTCTGCGGAATCGACTGGACGGACTTACTCGGCGAACACGAGTTGGAAGAAGTTGCATCGATTGCCGAGCGAACAGCGGCGTGTCTAGCGAATGCTCTCGCCGCCTATTCAAAAAAAGACCTGTTTGAGATGGCCCAGCGAGACAAATTGCTTCTGGTTCCCGTCATCACACCCGCTGATGTTCTCGAAACACCTCACTATTCCGAGCGCGGCTTTTGGGATGAAGTTGATATGGACGGGGTCGAGGGAATTGTGAAATTCCCAGGACCGTGGGCACATGGCTCCCCTACAGGTTTGCGGCGTCTAGATAGGCCTCCCACACTGGGTGAACACACGGCCGAGGTACTTGCCGAAACCCGTCCATTTAGTTCCTCCGGGGCGCAGACCTCGACACCTCGAAAGCCGTTCGAAGGGGTGACCGTTCTCGACTTCACTTGGGTGTATGCAGGTCCTTTTGCGACCCGAATGTTGGGTTACTACGGGGCGCGGGTCATTCGGATCGAATCCCAAACGCGACCTGACCAAGTCAGAACCTCAGGACTAACCCGAGACCCCGACGATCCCGATGGGCCGGAAAACAGCCAGCAATGGCATTCCATCAACGCAAACAAGGAGAGCCTGCAAATCAACCTCAAGGCTCCTGAGGCACGGCAAGTCGTTTTGGATTTAGCAGCCCAATCCGACATCGCAATCAACGCCTTCTCAGCAGGAGTGCTCGACAGGATGGGTTTAAGCCCAGCGGATCTCTTAAAGGTCAACCCTCGTTTAATCATCTGCTCCACCACGCTATTCGGGCAAACCGGTCCGTTGTCACCAATACCTGGATTCGGAAATATGGGCGCGGCCACTGGCGGCTATTACGAATTAACTGGGTGGGCTGATCGGCTTCCAGCTGGCCCATTTCTTGCTTACACCGACGCGACTTCTCCGCGACTCACCGCAGCCCTCCTCATAGCAGCACTGGACCATAGGGAGCGGACCGGCGAAGGAACAGTCCTTGATTTTTCACAGGCCGAAGGAGGAATACATTTCTTGACGGAGGCAATCCTGGATCAACAAGTCAACGGATTCGCTCAAACTCGAATTGGCAATGCTGATCGTTGGCAAGCACCACATTCGGTGTATCGATGCGGAGAAATCACCGAAGATCAATGGCTAGCAATTGCCTGCGAAAGCGACGACCAATGGGCGGCACTTGCTCATACCTTAGGACGAGAAGATCTCGCTGATCTGCAGTTGGCTGAACGTCTTAATCGAGAAGAAGAGCTAAACCAACTACTCAGCGACTGGTGCGGCGAACAAGACCCGGACATAGCTACCCACCTCCTGCAGGCAAATGGGATTCCATCACATCGAGTTCAGAACAGCCCTGAAGTTGCTGCAGACCCTCAATTGCTGCACCGCAATCACTTTGTGGAAGTACCTCACGAAGTGTACGGCTCCAGTTGGGTTGAACAGTACGGCTTCCGTCTCTCTCGCAGCGACGGAACACCAGAACGTGCAGGACCTCTTTGGGGTGAACACAACTTCGAAATTCTCAGCGAATTGCTGGGCTACGACGCTGACCAAATAGCCGAGCTCGTGATAGCAGGAGTACTCGAATAACTATTCCGATCCTCGGACGCTGAGTTGAGTCATCGCCTTGGCACCTTCAACCCTGGCAACCCATTCCAGACAGTTCGGTTTACTTCTTCTGGTCGCGGTCTAGTGCTGGCTGCGACAGGCAAGGCTAGGTTCAGGTCTCTACGCTGTCGTTGGAAAGCTGGGAGGTAGCTAATGGCCGGACGTATGGAAGGAAAAGTAGTTCTTGTTACTGGGGGAGCTTCCGGAATAGGGATGGGCTGCTGTCTGCGTTTCGCGCAAGAGGGAGCGAGCGTCGTCGTAGCGGACCTAAATCTTGAACGCGCCCATTCCGTATCAGACCAAGTTGCAGCTCTTGGAGTTGATTCGATCCCTGTGGAAGTCGACACTTCACTCCCCGAAGAAGTGGAAGCAATGGCTTCGGCTGCTGTTGACGCTTTCGGGACCATCGACGCGTGTGTAGCCGCGGCCGGCATATCTCATGCGGATTATGTGAGTCGCGAAGCTGATGAGCAAAAAGCCGCTGATCGATTTGACCAGCACGACATGATGCTTATCGATAAGTCACTGGCAAGTTGGCAACGTGTAATAGATGTGAACCTCACAGGTGTCATGCTCACCAACCAGTTCGTAGCCAAACGAATGGCTGAATCGGGGGGCGGCGCGATCGTTAATATTGCGTCAGTCGCAGGAAAGACGGCTCTCATGGGTGCTTCCGATTACTGCGTCTCCAAAGCTGGAGTCTGGATGCTCACCAAGTGTGGAGCGATTGAACTTGCTCGACACGGCATAAGAGTGAACGCCGTCGGCCCCGGTTACATAAAGACCTCGATGAGCGGCGCAGCAACAAGCAACGAAAAGTGGGTAGAGGCACGGGTGAAAGAAACGCCTCTGCGTCGGCTCGGAGAGCCCTCAGATATTGCGAACGCCTGCCTTTATCTTTGCAGCGACGAAGCAAGTTTCGTGACGGGAGAAATTATTTTCCCCGATGGCGGGCTGATCGCCGACAGCCGCTCCTAGATGGGATCCGACGTGCCCAATCCGACAGTCTGGCCAACGATTCGCTGCAAAAACACACGTCTCGTCATCGATTTCCTCACCACAACTTTCGGCTTTCACGAACAGTTGGTTATAGCAAATGAAACTGGCAAAGGTGTGGTCCACGCCCAACTTAGGTGGCCCGGAGGTGGCGGAGTGATGCTTGGCGACGAAGCATCTGACAATCCAGCTCATCTTGAACTCCCCAATGGGCCATCCAGTGTCTACGTTGTCACCGATCAACCCGATGAGTTACACCGACGAGCAGTCGAAAGCGGAGCAAATATCATCCGAGGTTTGACGGACGAAGACTACGGATCACGCGGTTTCGCAGCAACTGACCCCGAAGGAAACGTGTGGAGTTTTGGAACTTACTCCGGAGGATGATCTGTTAAAAGGTCTACAAATCGACATCCGCCGTCTAGGTTCATCGATATGGCCAAAATTGCTGTGGAACCTGAATGTTCACGACGCGAGGCGCTAGTTGCGGCCGTGAGGGCCGGTGGCGGTCAGCTAGTCGATCCGGATGTCGCCGAGGCATTAATTTGGGCTGAACCAGCTCGCGCCGACCTCCTTCCAGCGATGCTCGACGCGAACCCGAATATCCGATGGGTACAACTTCCGTACGCTGGCATCGAACCGTTCCTCGACATGCTTCGCGCCCGACCCAACCTCGAATGGACCTGCGGCAAAGGTGTTTATGCGGCACCAGTAGCCGAGCACGCTCTGATGCTCGCGTTAGCGGGCTTCAGAGGACTCGGCACCTTTGGTCGAGCAGAGAAGTGGTTAGCGCCAGAGGGTCAAAACTTGCTTGACGCGAGGGTCACGATTCTCGGAGGCGGAGGAATAACGGAAGAACTGCTACCTCTTCTCTCGCCGTTTCGTTGTCATGTGACCGTTGTTCGTAACCAGGTTCTCCCTATGGAAGGCGCAAACGAGGTCGTTGGATCGCACCACCTGCACGGTGTTCTTCCAAATACCGATTTGCTAGTGCTGGCTCTCGCCCTAACACCTGAAACCTCGGGCATCATCGCCGAGAACGAACTTGCGTTGCTTCCCAAGCATGCTTGGGTGATCAATGTCGCGCGCGGTGGGCACATCGTGACTTCAGACCTAGTGGACGCGTTGCAAAATGGTTCTATTGGTGGAGCGGCTCTTGACGTGACTGATCCTGAACCTCTTCCAGATGGACATACCCTGTGGTCGCTCGATAATTGCATCATCACTCCCCACATCGGAAATACGCCCGAGATGGGTCTCCCATTACTTGCTGACAGAGTGACCGCGAACGTTCGGCGTTACGTCACTGGATTACCGTTGTTGGGTCCAGTCGATGTGGCCCTCGGGTATTGATTGGCGGGTTGCTCGCTAGCGCAGGGTGGCGGGATGTAATGATTCGACGGCGTCTATACAGCGTTGGCGAACGACACCGACTTCTTCGTCTGTGAGTGTGCGGTCGGCGGCTTGAAGGCGCAACGAAAAGGCTAGTGAGCGCGAACTGCCTTCGAGCTGGTCACCTCGGAATACGTCGAACAGCGCCAACCCTTGAAGTTCTTCACCTGCGGCTTTACGCAAGGTGTCTTCAATCGTGGAAGCCTGCACCCCGTCGTTAACGAGAAAAGCTAGGTCTACATCGCTAGACGGGTAGCTAGACACTTGCTGATAGGAAACATCGCCGGCCGCTACCGCAGCGTCGGTGATCAGGTCGAGTCGAATATCGAGCCACCCACATCGTTCGTCAATCTCGTAGCGTTCTAAGACCCCAGGGTCAACTTCTCCAACTACTCCCACCTCTAATCGACCCACCGATATGCGTGCACCGCGGGTTGGATGTATGCCCGGCAGGTCGTCCGAGTTAGATAGCTCAAACTGCAGATGTAATGCCGATGCGAGAGTCTCCATCAAACTGATCGCGGCAAAAGCATCGCGTCCACCAAGAAGAACCGCTAGATGTTCATGCTCTGCAGGCAAAGGGGCGTCGTCGGCAGAGATTTCGAAAACGACCCCTGTTTCGAATAGGCCTACTCCCCTGTTGCGGTGAGAATAGTTGTAGGACATAGCGGTCAGTAACCCTGGTAAGAGGGAAGGCCGAAGTACCGACTCTTCTACCGCCAGCGGGTTCAGTAATCGAATTGGGTCGTCAATTTGCAGGCTCGCTTTGGCAATCTCATCGGGGGCTATGAACGGGTTGGGCATTGCTTCGGCTACGCCGGCGCCAACCATGACCTGTCGCACAACTCGACGAAGTTTTTGTTGAGGAGTTAGATGTCCTGCCTCAGGTGATCGCGGAACTGTGCTCCCAAGCTTCCCGTAGCCATAATGACGCGCTATTTCCTCAGCGACGTCAGTTTCGGTTTCGGTGTCGGGCCGAAATGAAGGAACCGTGACAGATTGGACGTTGACATCATCGGTCTGTTCGACCACGAACCCGATGGGTTCCAACAGGGATCGAATCTCGTCGGCTCCGAAAGCTCGCCCTAGAAGCGTGCTTATGCGAGATGTTCGTACGGGAACCGAAATTCGGTCAGGAAGAATTCCTTCAGCATCGATCACTTGCCCGACTACTTCGACGCCGCCAGGCGAGACCTCGTTCAGCAAATAACAAAATCGTTCTACCGCCAACGAATTGATGTCCCAGTCGGTGCCTCGTTCAAACCGAGCGGACGCTTCCGATCGAATGCCCAGTCGTTGTGAAGTTCGCGCGATTGACTCAGGTTCCCAGCTTGCGAGTTCCAGGAGCACAGCATCCGTACTTGAAGAAATTTCCGTACTTGCTCCTCCCATAACTCCAGCGATCCCTATTGGTTGGTCAGCGTGGTCGACGATCAACCCGTCACCCGGTGCCAATTCTCGTTCCTGATTGTCGAGGGTGACAATGGTTTCTCCCTCTTGGGCTCGACGAACACCTATGTGTCCTCGGGGAACAAGAGAGAGATCGTAGGTGTGGTTCGGGGTTCCCAGTTCAAGCATGACGTAGTTCGACACGTCAACTACCGAATTGATTGGACGCATGCCCAGCAGAGTGAGCCTCATCTGCATCCACAATGGCGAATCACCCACGGTGACCCCGCGAATCACTCGCGCACAGAACCTTGGGCACAACGATCCGTCCTGGATTTGGATTGTCGCCAATTCATTTCCAGAGTCATCAGTCTGAGCCGTCGCCCATTTGGGAATGGCAAACGGGAGGCCAAGTCTCGCTGCTAGGTCGCGAGCCACGCCGGCTACGGACATAGCATCTGGGCGATTGGGATTGATCTCAAGGTCCCAGAGAACATCTCCCTCTAGGCCTAATTGATCCATGAGTGGAGCACCTAGATGAAGGTCGTTGGGGAGAATCATGATGCCGTCGCGATCAGAACCCAAACCAAGTTCTGAGGCGGAACAGCACATCCCATTTGAGATTTCACCTCGCATTGTTCTCTGCGAGATCTCCATGCCATTCGGCATTACGGTGCCAATCGTCGCAAAGGGAATCAGATCGCCGATGGCCATGTTGAAGGCGCCGCAACAGACTTGCAGTTGCTCATCATCAATTTCGACATCAACGAGTTGAATCCTGTCCGCCTCGGGGTGTCGTCTAAGATCCACGACTTTGGCCACAACTACGCCATCAAGTGGGTCAAGGAGTCGCATCTCCTCGACTGCCATACCGAGGTCGCTCAGATGATCAGCGAGTTCTTGTGGATCACCATCGATCGGCGCAAATTCACGCAACCAGGAAAGAAGAACTTTCATCTCAAGCCTCGCCTAAAACTGCCTAAGGAAGCGAATGTCGTTGGTGTACATGTCTCGCAGATCTTTGATGCCATATCTCATGAGCGCCAAGCGATCAATGCCAAAGCCAAATGCGAAACCGGTCCATTCTTCGCTGTCGATCCCACAGTTTCCCAATACGTTTGGGTGAACCATTCCACATCCGCCGAGTTCAATCCAACCGGTTCGCTGGCATGTTTGACACCCATCTCCCTCACATATGACGCAAGTGATATCAAATTCTGCGCTCGGCTCGGTAAAGGGGAAGTAGGAGGGGCGCAATCGACTACGAATCGAGCCGCCGAAATAGGCGGCGGTGAATTCATTCAAGGTTCCGGATAAATCGGCCAGACTTATGTCATGGTCAACGACTAAACCTTCGATTTGGTGGAACACCGGCATATGGCTGGCATCGGCAGTGTCTCTTCGGAACACTCGCCC
>CETJ01014568.1_pt1 | contig 12113 bp, 13 predicted proteins | sample 531341 | NCBI WGS metagenome assembly CETJ01 (sample SAMEA2622677, study PRJEB7988) | marine metagenome | isolation source: saline water (ENVO:00002010), including | reverse complement strand
GCGGCACCGTGCTTGAGGTCGGCGAGCACGTCATCCTCATCGATAATCGCCAACGTCGCTACCTCATTCAGTTGGAAGAAGGCGGTGAATTTCACTCCCATGCAGGGGTGATACCACACGATGTGATCATCGGAAATTCGGAAGGCAGCGAGTTTCGCACCGCGTCAAACGCTCGGTTTGTTGGATTGCGGCCAACGCTTAGTGACCATGTTCTAAAAATGCCTCGAGGAGCTCAGGTCATTTACCCAAAGGACCTTGGACCGATCATTATTCTGACTGATATCTCTGCTGGTGCACGTGTCTTTGAATCCGGCGTCGGTTCCGGGGCGCTTTCGACAGCGCTCTTGCGTGCAGGAGCTGACGTGACGGGTTACGAGATTCGTGAGGACTTTGCTGCAAAGGCCCAGTCGAACGTTGAAATGTTTCTTGGAGCCAGCGCTCTTGACCGATACGAAGTGAAGATTCGCGATGCCTACGAGGAACATGAAGATCGCGATTTCGATCGTGCTGTTCTTGACCTACCTGAACCGTGGCAAGTGGTGCCCCATTTGGAGAAGTCTCTGAGGCGTGGTGGAATTCTTGTTGTCTATAACCCCTCGATTATCCAGGTGCAGAATCTCCGCCAACGGCTCGCTCAAGGTCCTTGGGCCATGATCGAAACGATCGAGGTCCTGCATCGGACATGGCACATAGAAGGCCACTCTGTGCGACCTGACCACAGAATGGTCGCTCATACTGGATTTCTTACCCATGCCCGACTACTGGCAGTTTGATTGAGCGATAGTGGTCGTCGATCTCATCTTCGGGCTCTTGTTGGCGCTTGCAGTCTTCACTGGGTGGACCGGTGGGCTTATTGGCCGCCTTGTCAGTTGGGTTGGGTTTACCGCAGCTGCAATAGCGACCGCTCGCTGGGCGACAGTGACGCTCGACGCGTTGAATATCACGGGTAAACATCAACGCCTTGGTGCTGCTTCTGTAGCTGTGGTGCTCGGTGGTGTGCTCGGCCATGCAGTCGGGTGGCGGGTAGCGCGCGGTTTGAGGAGTTTGGTTCCACGGCCCCTGCGATGGCTTGATTCGCTCGCTGGTGTCGTGGTCGGGATTGGCGCTGTTGTTCTTTTAGTTTGGATTCTCGCACCGGCTCTTCTCTCCGTACGTGGCTGGCCTCAGGACCAAGCCAGAGCTTCCAAAGCGATCGAAGTAGTAGAACGATGGACTCCGACGCCTTCATATGGCGGAGGTCTTTTAGGTCGCCTTACCCAAGATTGGGGCGTAGTTCCGACTTTTGGTTCCGACACACCCGCAGTCGATGTGGGTGAGTTGCCTAGAGAAATAGTGATAAGTGCAGAAGTATTAGAAGCTGCCGCCGCGTCAATAATTCGAGTCAGTGCCGTCGCTTGCAGCCAAAGACAGAATGGAACGGGTTTCGTTATATCGCCCGGGATGGCGTTAACGAACGCGCATATAGTCGCCGGGTCACAAAAGGTGGAGATAGCGCTACCTGGAAGGACACTTGAGCAGGCTTCGGTGCTGGCATTTGACCCGGAACGGGACCTTGCCCTGCTGAGGGTGGACTCGACCATCGCACCCTTGCAGCTCGAATCACCGCTAGCCGGACAGTTGGCAGGAGTGATCGGTCATCCAGGCGGCGGGCCGTTACGAACCGCCCCCATACGTCTCGTGGAACGCGTTACTGCGCATGCCCGCGATCTTCACGACTCGGTGGATACGACTCGCAAGGTCTGGTTCGCCGCGGCGAAACTACAAACGGGAGACAGCGGTGCGCCAGTCATCGACACTAACGGCGCAGTCGTGGCCGTGATCTTCGCGGTAGCACCTCCCAACGCGTCAGATTACGAGCGGACTGCCTATGCATTGGACAGGTCAGAGATGGCAGGGTTCATGGCTGAGGTCAGAGCATTTGGTGATCGTACCGTGGTGAATACCGGAAAATGTTTGGGTTAAAGCGACCCAATAAGTGCGAACGAATGACCTAGAGAGGCCCTTAAGATCGCCTGAAGCGCGATACCAGGCCTACTAAGCCTCGATGTAAATACATTCGCCAGGGCATTCCTCGGCAGACTCAATAACAGCGTCAAGTTGCGAATCGGCGAAATTAGCTAAGGCTTCGGCCCCACCCGGGTCAGACATCACATTGCCATCTTCAACCACGTACGCGAGTCCATCGTCAAGCAGAGTGAACACATCAGGTGCAATCTCCTCGCAGAGACCGTCGCCTGTGCACAGATCCTGATCGATCCAGACCTTCATGATGGTGCCTTTCTTCTTCCTGAAGTGAAGTGTGGCGCGTACGGGGGAACACCACTGGGAAGAGCTCTCTGCCGAGCTAAGTTTCAATTTACCTTGCTGGAGGCCTGCACGCACACAACCCGTGTCGAGTTATCGATTCTGTTTGTGGCACAAACATGTGGCAACTTGTGGTGCTGATTCGTGTAGCTTCCGGTTTAGACAACAGCGAACCGAGGTTAGTGATGTCGAGTGACGACGAACTGACTGATAACAAAATGCCGATGAGCGAATTAGCAGCGCTACGCAGTCAAATACGGGCGATGGAGTCCGAGATCGCTTTGCTGAGGCGGAAGCTCGTTGACACTCCGAAGAGGGTAACGACCCTCGAGGAGCGTTTACTTGAGACGAAGGGACAACTTGCTCAGGCAGTGTCGCAAAACGAGAAACTCACATTCACTCTGCGCGAAGCGCGTGAACACATTGCAACTCTTCGAGAGGAAGTTGACAAACTTACGCAGCCGCCATCTGCCTACGGAACGCTCATCGCTGCAAACGAAGATGGAACAGTTGATGTGCACGCGAACGGTCGAAAAGTACGAGTAAGCCTGCACCCCGATTTGGCGGAACAGGAATTAGCAACCGGTGCTGAAGTTGTTCTCAACGACTCGTTGAACGTTGTGATGGCGCGCCGCCCTGAATCCTCAGGCGAAGTTGTCACGCTTAAAGAGGTCTTAAGTGATGGCGAACGTGCCCTAGTCGTTGGAAGAGCAGACGAAGAACGCGTCGTCGAACTCGCCGGACCCTTACGTAACCAAACCATGAGGTCCGGAGACAGCCTATTGCTGGACATCCGAGCCAACCTGGTGCTTGAGCGCTTACCTCGCCCTGAAGTCGATGATCTGTTACTGGAGGAAACTCCAGATGTGACCTACAACGAGATAGGCGGACTAGATAGTCAAATCGAACAAATCACCGATGCCGTAGAGCTGCCCTACCTCCATCAAGATTTATTTCGCGAATACGAGCTCCCCGCCCCCAAGGGAATATTGCTTTATGGACCACCGGGCTGCGGAAAGACATTGATAGCGAAGGCTGTAGCAAATTCATTAGCGAAAAAAATTGCTGATGTCGCAGGTGATGGGCAGGCCCACAGCTTCTTCATCAATATCAAAGGCCCGGAACTATTAAACAAATATGTCGGGGAGACAGAGCGACAGATAAGAAAGATCTTTCAACGCGCCAGAGAGAAAGCAAGTGAAGGCTGGCCGGTGATCGTGTTTTTCGACGAAATGGAGTCGCTGTTCCGTACGCGTGGGAGCGGCATCAGTTCCGATATGGAGTCGACCGTTGTCCCCCAGTTATTGGCTGAAATCGATGGTGTAGAGGGCCTCAGGAACGTCATCGTCATCGGTGCATCCAACAGGGAAGATCTGATTGATCCGGCAATCTTGAGGCCGGGTCGTCTTGACGTGAAAATCAAGATTCACAGACCAGATGAAACTGCGGCAGCCGCAATATTTGCAACGTATCTGAATCAGCATCTTCCAATCGACCCACTTGAAATTGACGATCTAGGCGGTGGGGATCCAGACAAGACAGTTCGAGTGATGATCGAGCGAACGGTCGAAGAAATGTATGGAGCTGAAGAGCACAACCAATTCCTAGAAGTCACTTACCAGAACGGTGACAAGGAAGTCATGTACTTCAAAGACTTTGCCTCAGGCGCCATGATCGAAAATATTGTGCGCCGCTCGAAGAAGAGCGCTATAAAGCGCGCGATCGCAACCGGAAGCCAGGGCATCCGGCTGGATGATTTGCTCGCTTCAATTCGGCAGGAATACAGAGAACACGAAGATTTGCCTAACACCACGAACCCGGATGATTGGGCAAAAATTTCAGGAAAAAAAGGTGAAAGAATCATTTTCATTCGCACGCTGGTAAGCGGGGACGACGAATCCGAGAGCGAAGGTGGGCGCGCGATTGAACGGGTTCAAACAGGCCAGTACCTGTAAGCCCGCTTCCGGCGATAAGGTCGCCCTGTGGCCGTACACAAAGTTCTCGGGATAGAGACAGAGTTCGGCATTCTTCACCGCAACGAAGGTGACTCAAACCCGGTAGCGGCTTCGTCGATGATCATTAACGCCTATGTAAACGGCTACCTGGAACGACGCGTGGGTTGGGATTTCGAGGATGAACATCCAGGAGTGGACGCACGAGGTTTCAACGAATTTGACGCTCTTGCCCCAGAAATTGAAACGCATCTAGTAAACGCGGTTCTCACCAACGGAGCCCGCTACTACGTCGACCATGCGCATCCGGAACTCGCAAGTCCAGAGTGCACCGACGCTCTCCAATGCACTATTTACGATCGTGCTGCTGAAGAAATTCTGATTCGTTCAATGGATAAAGCAAATCAACTCCTCCCAGACGGTGAAGAACTGGTGATCCACAAGAACAACAGCGACGGAAAGGGTAATAGTTACGGATGTCACGAAAACTATTTGGTCGATAGAAGCGTCCCTTTCGGTCGGATCGTCCTCCAAATCATGCCCTTCTTCATCACCCGGCAAATTTATTGCGGAGCCGGCAAGGTCGGCTCAGAAGCGGCCGGGCTTACCCACGAGGAAGTGCCATTTCAGATAACGCAACGCGCAGACTTTTTCGAAGAAGAAGTTGGTCTCGAGACCACGCTGAAGAGGCCAATCGTGAATACGAGAGACGAGCCTCATGCAGACAGCAAGCGCTACCGACGTCTCCACGTGATCGTTGGCGATGCAAATATGAGCGAGTTGCAGACGTATCTCAAGCTTGGAACCACTGCAATCGTTCTCGCCATGATTGATGACGACATGGCCCCGAGTAACTGCGCCTTCGAGGTCCCCGTGCGTACTTTGCGCGAAGTGAGTTATGACATTGATCTTGCGGCGACCCACCGCTTAGCCAACGGCACAACTGTCACGGCATTAGAAATTCAATGGGTTTATTACGAAGCTGCCGAGCGATGGGCAGACCGACATGGATTTGACGTCGTCGGTGGAGAGGAAGTCGGTACAGATTTGATGGAGCGTTGGGCCTCGATCCTCACTGCTCTCGAAGAACAACCAGATTCACTTGCCGATTCGATCGACTGGATAGCAAAGCGCCGCCTTTACGAAGGATTCCGCTCTCGCCACGATCTCGAGTGGTCTGACCCAAGAATGGCAGCCTTAGACCTCCAATATCACGACCTTCGACCTGCCAAGGGATTAGCTCGCAGGATAGGGCTCACCAGAATTTCCGATGACTCGCAAGTTGAGACCGCCATCACTCAGCCTCCAATGACTACGCGCGCATTTTTTCGGGGGCGCTGTTTAGAGAAATATCCTGACCAGATAGTGGCCGCAAACTGGGATTCCATGGTGTTTGACGTCGGAAGTGACCCGTTGCGTCGGGTCCCAATGCTTGAACCATTGAGAGGCACAGCGGCTCACGTGGCTAGCTTGTTGGATGAATGTGACGACGCGGCAGAACTTTTGCGGCGGTTGGGGACATGACACCCGCATAGGATCAAAAGAACGTAGGAGACCTAGATGGCTGAACGAGAGCAAAAGCACCGGCCCGCCCCTCGAACTGAAGAGGCCGAGGTTGACGAAGCCGGGCCAAAAGAGGCAGGGCAAGAGCTTAAAGCCGAGTTGGATGACTTGTTAGATGAGATCGACGACGTCCTAGAAACTAATGCTGAAGAGTTTGTGAAGAACTATGTACAGAAAGGTGGGGAGTGACCGCAATGCCGTTCTTCGTCCCTGGGGAAGATCCAGGAACTGATTTTCTAAACCTCTTACGACAAACCGGGCACGAACCGTTCCCAGCCGATCTTCCAGGTGTTATCGACGCTGGACACGCTACGACTGTCTTGGCGGTTCGCTGTGCAGGTGGGGTAGTGGTAGCGGGTGATCGCCGCGCGACGGCAGGGCATCTAATCAGCCATCGTGACATGCAAAAGGTTTTTCCCGCTGATGAACACTCAGCGGTGGCCATTGCCGGCGCTGCCGGACCCGCAATTCAGATGGTACGCGTGTTCCAACTTCAGCTCGAGTACTACGAAAAAATTGAAGGAAAACCACTCACTCTCGAAGGTAAAGCTAATCAGCTTGCTGAGATGCTTCGCGGTAATCTTCCACAGGCAATGCAAGGGTTGGTGGTAGTGCCAATTTTTGCGGGGTTTGATCTCTCTCTAGGGTTAGGTCGACTTTTTCAGTTCGACATAACCGGCGGCCGTTATGAAGAGCAGGACTTTGCTACGAGTGGATCCGGCAGTCTTCACGCGGGAACCGTTGTAAAGCTCGGGTATGAACCTGATCTCTCTATCGAGAACGCTCTTGCATTGGCGGTTAAGGCCTTGTGGCACGCCGCGGACGAAGATAGCGCTACTGGAGGTCCCGACCCTGTACGCGGGATCTACCCAATACTGGCAGTCATTACCGAAGACGGTTTCCGACAACTCACTGACGATGAATCTGGGCAGGTCTTTGCTGAACTTCGCACAGAGTTAGGGAGAGGGGAAACCCGATCATGACTATGTCAGGGATGTATGTAAGTCCCGAACAGCTGATGCAGGATCGCGCTGATTATGCGCGTAAAGGAGTAGCACGCGGTCGTAGTCTTGCTGCAGTCGAATACCAAGGCGGTGTTGCACTCGTCGCAGAGAACGCGAGTTCGACGCTGCGAAAGGTTTCAGAAATTTACGATCGGATCGCTTTCGGCGGCGTCGGTCGTTATAACGAGTTTGATCAACTCCGGATAGCGGGCGTTCGATATGCGGAGCTAAAGGGATATCAATACAGCCGCGACGATGTTGATGCGCGAAGCCTCGCAAATCAGTACGCCCAGATGTTGGGACAGATCTTCACACATGAGATGAAACCTATGGAGGTGGAAATAGTGGTGGCGGAAATCGGCCGTGAAGGTGGGGCTGAGCTGTATCGAATCCAGTACGACGGCACCGTCGTTGATGAACAAAACTGGTGTTGCATAGGTGGGGACTCAGAAGCTGTTCTTGGACGGCTGAGTGATGGTTGGTCCGCTGATTTCGACCGCGATGGTGCGGTTCGTCTTGCTGTTGAATCACTCGCCGGACCGGATCGCTCCATGTCGGCGGAAGATCTAGAAGTTGCAGTATTGGACAACGGTAATGGTCGTCGTTGCTTTTACCGGCTTGACGACGACCAAACCTCAAGTCTGCTCGCTGGGTAACGCCAAGCAATGCCGGCAAGTTCTCGGCGTCTGCTCAACCACTTCCTTCGAACAAAGATACGGTGTGGCGCGTGCAACGAAGAATCATCGGGCTTGAGAACGAGTATGGGGTCACGTGCACTATTCGAGGCCAGCGTCGACTGAGTCCTGACGAGGTAGCCCGGTACCTATTTCGCAGAGTCGTGTCATGGGGACGATCAAGCAACGTGTTTCTTGCTAACGGAGCACGTTTATACCTTGATGTGGGGTCACATCCTGAATATGCCACCCCTGAATGCGACTCGGTCTACGAAGTGATTAGCCACGATCGAGCTGGCGAAAGAATCCTTGAGAAACTCGTCAAAAATGCTGAAGAGCGACTTGCCGAAGAGGGCATCACTGGAAGCACGATCTACCTCTTCAAGAACAACACTGACAGCGCAGGAAATAGCTACGGCTGCCACGAGAATTATTTAACGAACCGGCGAGAGGATTTCTCGCACTACGCCGAAGTGCTCATCCCATTCTTGGTGAGCCGCCAGATCTACACCGGTGCGGGGAAAGTGTTGCAGAGCGCTCGGGGAGCGATGTACAGCATCGCCCAAAGAGCAGAACATATCTGGGAGGGAGTCTCTAGCGCCACCACCCGTAGTCGACCAATTATCAATACTAGAGACGAACCGCATGCCGACGCAGAGCGATACCGACGCCTACATGTGATTGTGGGTGACTCAAATATGAGCGAATACACCTCGTTTTTGAAGGTAGGGGCAACGTCTCTTCTGCTTCGGATGATGGAAGACCCAGCGGTTGTACTTCGCGACTTGACTCTTGAGAACCCAATTAGAGCTATTCGTGAGATCAGTCACGACATTACCTGCACGCGACGTGTTCGTCTGGCGAACGGACGAGAAGCAAGTGCATTCGAAATTCAAGCCGAGTACTTGGAGAGGGCGCAACGATTTGCCGATACCAACGAATTAAATGAGGAAGAAAAACAAGCTTTGTCCATGTGGGAACACTGCATGCGAGGCATTGAACAGGATCCTCTCACCCTCAACAAAGAGATCGACTGGGTGATCAAGTACCACCTTCTGGAGAGATACCAAGCGAAACACGACCTGAAACTGAGTGACCCTCGAACGGCATTACTTGACCTTCAGTACCACGATGTGAACCAGAGTCGGGGGGTGTTCTATTTACTTCAGCGGAATGGTCTAGTTGAACGTGTGTTGAAAGATGCTGACGTTGAGACGGCGATTGAGCAACCACCTCAAACAACTCGGGCGCGTCTTCGCGGGGAGTTTGTGAGACAGGCGAAAGAAAAGAAACGTGATTACACCGTCGACTGGGTTCATTTGAAGCTAAACGACCAAGCCCAGAGAACCGTGTTGTGTAAAGACCCTTTTCTGGCTCAAGACGAACGTGTCGACGCCCTGATCGCGTCGCTTTGAGGTAGCTACCGTGCCAACCTTCCAGTCACTACGAGTGGCTAAAATTTTGGAAGTTCGCGACGGTCTCCAACGAATGCAACTCGAAGACGGCTCTAAGGCGTACGCGTTGGTAGCCGTAGTTGGTGCTGTTGACGTTGGCGACCTTGTCGTGGTGAACACCACAGCCGTCGAGCTAGGGCTGGGTACCGGAGGGTGGCATGTAGTTCATTCGATCCAGACCAGGACCGAATGGCAGACACCGAATAGCGGGCGGGTGTTGAAAGCGCGTTATCTGTCCGAACAATTAGAGGTTGAGCCACATGTTTCGACGCGCCTAGACCTGATTGGTGCTCGAGTCCTATTATGCGTCCTTCATAGTCATCTTGGGGCAGTTTCGGTGGCGTTGAGTTCGCCAAATTTGGGGTACCTCATGACAGACCAAGCGGCACTTCCGCTGAGCCTTAGTGATTTAGTAGCGCAACTGAAAAGCCAAAAGTTCCTCAACTGCACAGCAACTGCAGGTCAAGCCTTTGGTGGCGACCTTGAGGCAGTGAGCGTGCCGTCAGCTGTGGCGGCTCTACTTGACCGTGGGTGCTTGCAGATAGTCCTGGCTGGGGGACCAGGTCATGTTGGAACCTCTTCAACACTCGGGTTTTCTGCAATGGAACTCGCAGGCCACGCATCGGTTCTAGTTGCACTCGGGGCGCAAGTAGGACTCTGCGTGAGAGCTTCAAGTAGAGATGACCGCTCACGTCATCAAGGTATAAGTCATCACAACCGAACAATTCTGAGCGGTATCCCCGTACCGATTGACGTGCCAGTTCCGGTTGGCGATGACTCATCTTGGATCTCCAGCGCTGGTCACCGGCCATTTCCTGTGGAGCCAATTGATATTCCGACCGCTATTGCTAATTCGGGCATAGCGATATCCACGATGGGGAGGTCTCTTGCAAAGGACCCCATAGCCTGCGCTCACATCGGCGCCGCGGCTGCATGGCTGAGGACCCTCGCTTAATGGATACCAAAACTAACGACGATGCAGGATCGAGCCGCGCTGCTCGGTGGCGTTCAGCGCGCGAATGGATTGCTGTAATAATTGTTGCTCTTCTCGCTGCTTTTGTGATTCGAGCGGCTGTTGTTCAGACGTATTTCATTCCATCAAATTCAATGGCGCCGACGTTAGAAGTGGGCGATCGACTCATGGTCTACAAGCTTGCCTTCCGCGTGGGTCAAGTCGATAGGGGTGATCTTGTGGTGTTTAACCGGCCACCATCCATCGAAAACTCCCAGATCAAGGACTTCGTCAAACGCGTCGTAGCCTTGCCCGGGGAGCAGATCCAAGCTATCAACGGAGTGATCTACGTCGATAACCTCCCGTTACACGAGGAATACCTCAGCGAAAATTCATTGACCGCCGACTTCGAGCCAATCGACGTACCTAAAGACCACATTTTTGTCATGGGTGATAATCGTTCCAACAGCCGCGATAGCCGTTGGTTTGGGCCAATCAACGTTGACCTACTCGTTGGAGAGGTGTTCGTCCGCATATGGCCACTTAGCAACGCTGGTCGGCCGTAGATTCCCGCTGCCCCGAAACTAGCGGTCCGCTTGGTCGAACCCTTCATGCAGGCGGTCAACATGGTCGCTGTGAATGGCGTCAACACCCATGCGGACTAGAGCGCTGATCACCCTTTCATGCTGGGCGTCCCAGGCGATGCAGTAACGACCAAAGCGATGGAACAGGGTGGTGAGTCCACCAGTCCAATCGGTGTGGTGGAGGTTGACGGCGTCAACTCCTGCATCTGATAATTCTGCGGCCCGCCGCTCGGGGCCGTCCTTCATTAAGCGCAAGCGCGTGGAATTCACCAAACGAGCGCTCGTCGAGTCACGCCATTGGGCCGCGAGCCTCCAGTCCTCATGACATAACCAAAGTTTGCTTTCAGCTTCGAACTCACGCGAGGTGTTGATGATCGATTCAAAAGCCAAAGGATCTTTGACATCTATCGACAGCTCGAACTTGTTTCCGCAATTTCGGTAAAGCTCCTGAAGCGTTGGAATGTGAGGCGGTAAATCTTGGTGCAGAAAAGTTCCAATCTTGCGTCGACGAAGGCCGCTGCGTAGGAGGCCATCGTGATCCAAGACCGGAATACCATCCGAAGTCAGCCAGACATCCGTTTCAAGGCCTGTGGCACCTAATCGAAGAGCCAGAGCGAAAGCGTCAAGCGTGTTTTCCCGTGCCTGTGCTCGCGCTCCTCGATGAGCAAATTTAATCGGAGGTTGGCGCAGCGAAATCAGCCTTTGTTGCACTCAAGCATCTTGCTTGATTGAGGCGAAGAGTTGCAACCGAACCTCTAACGTTAGGTCGTGGACGCCATGTGGATTATCGTCGCTGTTTTGATGTTTAGTCTGTTGCTGTTTATTTGGCGCGTAGTGCTACGCGTGGTTCAAGAAGCCAAAAACTCTCTCGAGAGCGCAGATCGCGCTGAGGTGGCGTTGGGCGTGCTGGGGCTTCAGATCGGGCGCGCCAATAGACATTTGTCACGTATGTCGAGGACACGACTTCGTCAAATCCTTCTTCGGCGGATGATAAGGATTGGCGGCGCAACGTCCGGTCCGGGCAGCAAAGACATAGCATCTGAGTTGTGAATCTCACGCCAAACGAGGTGCTGATTATCTCGCTGGTCGCTCTCATAGCGCTCGGCCCCAAACAGCTTCCAGAAGCGGTGCGGCGCGTCGCAAAGGGCTTCGCAGATCTTCGCCGTTTTAGTTCACGAATTCGCAGTGAACTTGATGATGTAGTGGAGGGTGCCGTCGAAAAGTCGCACGACGAAGAACTGCGTCGACAAAACGTTGGGCTTGACTCATCGGCAAATCTCAAGGGAAATGACCGGGAAACCGGCGAGTCATCACCTCCGAAATGAAACTACGTCGTCGCCCCAAAACTGGTTCCATGACTTTCTGGGATCACATGGCAGAGCTGAGGGTGCGTTTGATTTGGTGTGTTGGCGCGGTGCTTCTCGGCGCCATAATCGGCTTGTTTCTATATGACTGGATGCTTGAAACGGTCTTCTTACCGCCTTACTGCAACGTGTTGGACGCGCAGCACATCGACAGACCTTGCACCCTGGTGATTACCGAACCCCTTGACGGGTTCAAAACGCGAATCAGAGTTTCTCTCTATGTAGGTCTGGTCTTAGCGATGCCGTGTGTGCTTTGGCATTT
>CETJ01009172.1_pt1 | contig 12289 bp, 12 predicted proteins | sample 531341 | NCBI WGS metagenome assembly CETJ01 (sample SAMEA2622677, study PRJEB7988) | marine metagenome | isolation source: saline water (ENVO:00002010), including | reverse complement strand
CCGTGGGGTGTCGGTCGCATTTGCGGTGAGGGCAAACGGGTGCCAGTAACGGCGAAGCATCTCACCGGTCGGCGTGCCTTTTTCTACGTCAACTAACTCTGTGTCCCAGATCGGTTCCGATATTTCGTATGCGGTCCCGGTGTCTATCTCAACCGGAATTTCTTTCATTTCCCTAACCCCAAATGCTGAGACTATGCCCATATCGCGGCGCTGTGCTCTTTACTCTGGTTCGAGTGCCAACAAATCGTTCGGGGCTGCTTGTATTACTCGTCGGCGTGTTGTTGGGTGCCGCCGCGCTCGTGCAAACATTCAGAGGAGACAGCTCTTCTTCCTCGTCGGAGGCAATTTCTGTCACTACCTCCCAAGTCACGAAAACAACTGGCGAAGACCAGCCATGTTGTCTAGATGAGGTTCCGACTTCATCTACATCAGTATCGAGTGTTTCCGCTCCAACTACTTCATCTGCTCCGACTACTTCCATTGACTATCCGCTGTCGGTTTCAGATACTGACCAGGGAGTCCTGCGAGTTAGCGGATACGGTCCCAAGGAATTTCAAATCGATCACGTCTTATCCAAATATCGAACCGCGACTTTTAGAAATGAGGACAACAGTTCGGGCCTAACGGTCGAATTACGCGACTCTAACGACACCTCAATCGCGGTGTTCGGGCATGCTCCAAGCGCCTGGCCAATTCAGGGGCTTCGCGACGTGCGTGACGTAATCGAAAAGGTGGTGAAGATTGTGGTGGGTGCTTCTAACGGCTGGACTATTGAGTTTCTTCCCGAGGCCTTCTTATGGGACAAGGAAGTAGCGCGAGGCAACACTCCTCACCCAAACGACTTCTCGGTGCTCTCCGCTGATGGCATCGCTTTCGTGGGAACCGATGCCGACAGCGAGGCAGCTAGTGGCACAGGTGATTTGTTGATCTACAACGCTTGCCAAGGATGTGGTGAAGTTAGATCGGTCATCTGGACCCTGCGGTTGGACCCACGTTGTGACCATACGCCCACGGCGTTGATCAAGAAGCTAGGCGAGGACTTCTTTCAACGCGACATTCGACCACTCAAAACCGACTCAGGCGAGCAGCAAATACAAGTCGCTCTGGACGGCTTCGACTGGCTTCAGGTTCTCACTCCATGTAAGTGGTCAGTTGCTGCACGAACACAGTGAAGATCAGGACTGCTATCTCCAACTAGTTATTTGTAACGGTACGTAATTCGACCACGGGTCAAATCGTATGCCGAGACTTCAACCTGAACCCGGTCTCCGGGAAGAATACGAATGTGATGCTTTCGCATCTTGCCGCTCAGATGGCCAAGAACTTCATGTCCGTTATCCAACTCGATGCGGAAGTGACCGCCCTTGAGCGCTTCAACCGTCTTACCTTCGAGCAGGATGGCGTCATCCTTCTGTTTCGGCAAACCATTATCCCTTCGCTGGCTTCTCATTAATCCTACCGGAGAGGCCACCGTGGCCGATAAATCAGCACGGCGCCTCTAAGCGAACTATTTTTGGGGCAGTTCCAGATGAGGGGATCCAGATGGGTTACGACCTGAAGATCACAGGCGGCACAATCGTTGATGGCACCGGAGCCTCCCGGTATTTAGGTGACTTAGGGATAAAGGATGGTCGCATTGTCGCTATGGGCGACGCACCAGCCGAGGCCCAGCGAAGCATCGACGCTACCGGCCGCATCGTTGCGCCAGGGTTCGTCGACATTCACACCCACTATGACGCGCAAGTTCTTTGGGACCCATTGGTCAGTTGTTCCCCATGGCACGGGGTCACCACGATCGTCATGGGCAATTGCGGTTTCTCTGTCGCACCGACTCGGCCCGAACACCGGGATCTCATCATGCGAACATTAGAGAACGTCGAAGGGATGAGTGTCGAGGCCTTGCGGGCAGGATTGGGCGACTGGGGTTTCGAAACTTTCCCCGAATACCTCGATGCTCTTGACGCCAACGGCTGTGCGGTCAACATGGCGGCCATGGTTGGACACACAGCCGTTCGAATGTATGTATTAGGCGAAGAAGCAACCGAACGCGAAGCCACAGAAGGAGAGATCGCTCGACAACGCGAACTCGTCACCGAAGCTCTAGAGGCCGGCGCCTTAGGTTTTGCTACGAGTAGAGCCTCCACTCATGTCGGATACGAAGGTCGGCCGGTTCCCAGTCGCCTGGCCACATCTGAAGAAATTATTGAGATAGCTCAAGCGCTCGGCGACGTCGGAGGGATCATGCAGGCGACCCAAGGTCGCGGCTTAAGTCACGACGAATTCGCCCGCGTAGCAGAAACCACGGGCGCGAATGTCAGTTGGACCGCGTTGCTAGCAAGCACCCTAGGTCCAGGAAGCCATCTCAAAGACCTTGAGAAAGCCCACGCTCTCGCTGACCGAGGGCTTCCAGTTTTCCCCCAGGTAGCGGTACAACCAGTCCAGTTCGAAATGAGTTGGAAGGCACCATTTATCTATGAGGGGATGCGCGTTTTCCAGCCCGTCGCCCAAAGCGACTTTGAAGGACGCAAGGCGTACTACGCCGATCGTGATTGGCGCGAACAATTCAAAGACAAAGCCGGCAACGGTGGAAAGATTGGCGACCGATGGGCCCGAACCGAAATTACTTGGTTCCCACCGGACCCATCGATGGAAGGTAAGAACGTTCAGGTATTAGCAGATGAATTAGGTCAAGACCCTGTCGACGTAATGCTTGACATGGCCCTTGACGCCGATCTGGATATGCGCATCGTGCAAGACGTCGTCAATCATGACCGAGACGAGATCGACGAGCTTTTACACGACCCAACCACCGTCATAGGTCTTTCCGACGCGGGTGCTCATGCAAGCCAGTTGTGCGATGCGAAATATTCCACAGAGTTCCTGTCAACGTTCGTTCGTGAGAGAGAAAGTTTTGACGTCGAGCAAGCTGTTCACATGCTTACCCAACGCCCGGCGCAGATATTTGGAATTGAAGACCGCGGCACGTTAAGCGATGGTGGGTGGGCTGACGTTGTCGTGTTCGACATGGAGAACGTCGGTCACGAAGGCAAGCGGCGCGTGTATGACCTCCCCGCGGGAGCTGACCGATTGATTTCGGATGCTACGGGAATTGACGCCGTCGTAGTGAACGGAACCATCATTCGACAACACGGAGAGGACGCTGTGTCCGCAGAGTCTTCGCTCCCCGGCAAGTTGCTGCGTCACGGCAGGGCGTAACAAGTGCCAGTCGACCCTGATCGACAATTTTGGAAGCCCGGCATGGGTTGGTTAAAGGCCATTGACGACGTCAACTATGTCAAAGGCCTTGCTGACGAGATGGGCGGCGCAGATCGTGTCAAGCGACAACACGACGGTGGCCGCTACACGGTTCGCGAGCGTATGGAAAAATTTTGCGATCCCGGCTCATTTCTCGAAATGGGCCACTTAATCGGCGCAGCCGATTATGACGCTGAGGGAAACCTGGTTGAATTTTCTCCGGGTGGTTACGTCATGGGTCTGGGAGAAATTTCAGGGCGTCCAGTGTCTGTCGGTGGTGATGATTTCACTCTTTCCGGTGGAAGCCCTCATGACGTTCACAAGCTGCCGCATCATTTTGCTCAACCGTTGGCACTTCAATATGGGCTTCCGTATGTTCAGCTGCGTGAAGGAGTGGGACATTCGTCAAAGCAAGACGAACAAGATGGCCATATGGGTCTCCCTCAGGGTGATCTATGGCATCAAGGAGTCGAGCTTCTTAGCAATGTTCCTGTGGCCGCCGCGATTTTGGGGTCAGTAGCCGGGTGGCCAGCCGCCGCAGCTCTGTTATCTCATTTCACGGTGATGATTAAGGGAAACTCTCAGATTTTTCCCTCGGGGCCGCCTGTTGTTGAGCGCGCTATCGGCGAGAAGCTTTCGAAAGAAGAACTCGGCGGATGGGACATGCACGTCGTGCAGAGTGGCCAAGTGGACAACGTGGCTGAGGACGAAGACGACGCTTTTCAGCAGATCCGCGACTTTATTTCCTATTTGCCAAACACAGTGAGAGGCGTCGCTGAACGTATTGGGACTGGAGACGATCCTGAACGCCGACCACAAGAATTATTGGACATTGTGCCTACCAACAGAAGGCAGGGCTACGACGCTCGTGCTTTGATTCGCCATGTCGTAGATAACGGCGTTTTCTTTGAGATGAGACGACTCTACGCCAGCGGAATCATCACTGGTTTTGCACGACTAGATGGTTGGTCCGTTGGGGTGATCGGCAGCGATCCTATGAGTAAAGCGGGTGCGATGGACGGTAATGCGGCAGACAAGTACACCCATTTCTTAGATCTCTGCGACACCTTCAATCTTCCTCTTCTCATTTTCCTCGATATGCCTGGGTTCATGCTGGGCTCCCATGCTGAACGTATAGCGACGATGCGGCGAGGCGCTCGTGCTCTCATAGCGTCCGCGGAGTGCCAGGTGCCGAAGATCGAATTCATGGTCCGCAAGAGCTACGGCGTAGCAGCTGATGCTCCGAACTCCATCGGATTACCCAACGGCATCAACTTGCGTTTTGGATGGCCGTCAGGCGAATGGGGTGGCATCCCTATCGAAGGCGGAGTCGCTGCTGCATATCGTAGAGAAATCGAAGCGGCTGACGATCCGGACGCGCATCGGAAAGCAATCGAGGAGAGGCTTCTCCGGCTTCGGTCCCCGTTTAGGGCCGCACACAAGGGAGACGTGGTGGATCTCATTGATCCCCGTGAAACAAGAACTTTGGCGTGCCGCTTCGTAAATCTGGCGCAACCCAAGCTCGCGGAATTAGCTACTCGCCCCAAACGTGCAGTCCGTCCTTAATTGGACTTCACCCCGCCACCATCGGGCGGGGCCTCAGTGAGCCGAAAGATGCTACCCATCGGAGGGATTGCTTCGAAACTCCCTTCTGAATGCCAACCAGCGCCAGCCACATAATGTGAGTTCTCGTCCGCGTGTATGACTAATAGTTCAGGGTGTTTAGGGTGGCGGGGCACCGTTGGGTGGATATGAAGTTCATCAAAGCGAGCTGCGGAAGCTATGTGTTCTTCTTGCGTGAGTTTTTGATCTTAAGAAAATGACCTGATGGTGAAGTCACGCCTCGCGAATTTCTTTAACAACTCGATCGCTAAGCTCATCTCGAAGATCCACACCCTCAATTTCCGCCCCGATTCTTGGGGTCATGGGGCAAACAGTGATCGTGGTCATACTTTGAGGCTGGGCCTATGTTGATTTACGTGACAGATTAAGAAGATGATCGACTTAAGATCTGACACCGTTTCCAGGCCAACTCCATCGATGCGCGCCGCAATAGCGGCCGCTGAAGTGGGCGACGACGTGTTTGGGGACGACCCGACCGTTCGCGACCTCGAGAGCCACACAGCGCGACTCCTCGGCAAAGAAGCTGCCGTATTCGTTTCGTCGGGAACGCAATCAAATCTGTGTGCCCTCATGGCCCATTGTCAGAGGGGCGATGAATACCTGGTCGGTGATCGCGCGCATACCTACATGTTTGAAGGAGGAGGCGCTGCAGTGCTCGGCAGCATTCAACCTCAAACCGTTCCGACACTTACTTCAGGGATGCTCGATCTTGGAGCCGCTGAAGCTGCGATCAAACCTGATGACGCACACTTTGCGCGCACTCGACTGCTTTGCATTGAAAACACCAGGGACGGAAAAGTGATCGGCTTGGAGGACCTCCAGGCTGGTCGAGAACTAGCTGATCGACATGGCCTCGGTTACCATCTCGACGGTGCCCGACTCTGGAACGCATCGATTGCCTTGCAGGTGGCCCCGGCCGATGTTGCTGCCGCCTTCGATACCGTTTCTGTTTGCCTTTCCAAAGGACTCGGTGCTCCTGTTGGCTCAGTGTTGACGGGCTCTACGTCTCTAATAGCTGAGGCGAGGAAGTGGCGTAAAATGCTCGGAGGCGCAATGCGCCAGGTGGGGCTACTAGCTGCGGCAGGTCGCCACGCGATTGACAACCACGTTGAGCGTCTTGTCGAAGACCACAGAAACGCTCAACTTTTGGCGGAGGGCTTAGTTGAGATTGATGGCATCGAGCTTGAAGCTCAGAACACGAATATGGTCTTCGTACGTACGACTCAACACATGCCTGAACTAGAACAAGGTCTTTGGCGTCGCGGGGTACAAACACGTTGGTCGGGAAATCACAGCCGAATGGTTCTGCACCTTGATGTAAGTGAAGCTGACGTTGAAACCGTGCTCGCCGCTGTTAGCAGTGAAGTGAACAACTAATCAGCGATTAGTTCACCCACTGGTTCAGCTAAATATTCTTCTAGGTTGACCTCTCGCGTCATTTCGTAAAAATCTACGTTCCTCCACGGTGAGTTCACGACGATTCGTCCGCGCTCGTTGCGGTAATAGGACGTCATTCCTGGATGCGCCCAGACCATTTGCTCATGAGCGAGGTCAACCTTGTTGTTGTACGCGTCATGTACTTCTTTGCGGATCTCTACTGCCCCAATTTCGTCGCGAAGCATTTTTCCGATCATGTCCATGATGTACCTGACTTGCATCTCAACAACGAAGATGAGGCTTCCACCATGACCGGGTTGAAGATTTGGACCATACAGGGTGAACAAGTTCGGGAAGTCGGGCACAACAGTACCGAGATACGCCTTGGCGTTGTCTTGCTCCCATTGATCGGTCAAAGGCGTGCCGGAACGTCCTACAGCTTCGTATGTCGTGATGAAGTTGAGCACGTCAAATCCGGTCGCCAAGAGCAGCACGTCGGCCTCGTATTCAGCGCCGTCTTCGGTGACAAGGTGACCTGGCTCGATTCGCTGAACATGGTTATCTACCAAGTTGACTTTGGAGTTACGGAGCATGCGGTACCACCCGTTGTCCATGAGCATTCGCTTACCGAACGGTGGATAGGTAGGGAGAACGCGTTCCAGTAATTCTGGGGCTTTATCGCCTAATTCATCTACGACGTACCGGGTGAAATACGCTCTGTGTGCATCATTTTGCGCGTTTAGTGATCGTTCTGGGTGTTCCCAATCGGGGTCTTTTTGTAGTGCCGAGTGGAGTCGGTCGTTGAATGTCCAGCCCAATCGAACGCGGTACCAGTTTCGATAGAGGGGGACCTCTCGCAGAAGGACGCGTATGGGGTCAGGAACTTCTTTACGGAACTGTTCGAACGGTGCAGCCCAGTGAACAGATTTTTGGAAGATAGTGAGGGATTCGACTTCGTCTTGGATTTCAGGGCCGATTTGCATGCAGCTAGCACCGTTACCGATGATTGCGACACGCTTCCCCTTCAAATCGGCACCTTCAGGCCAGCGCGCTGTATGCCACTTTTCGCCTTTCCAGTCGTCGAGTCCCTCGATGTCGGGAAACACCGGTGGATTAAAGATTCCCGCTGCGCTGATTACAACATTGGCTTCTGTTTGTTGCGATGAGCCGTCAGGGAGGCGAAGTGTCACTAGCCACTTCTGTTTTGAATCTTGGTACTCAATACGTTCAACGCCGGTCTCGAAGCGAATGTTGTCGCGTACCTCAAAGCTGTCGCATACGTGTTCGAGATATGCGTGGAGTTCGTCGCGAAGGCAAAAATATTTTTGCCAGTCGAATGGAGCGAAGGAGTAGGAATACAGGTGGTTGGGAGTGTCGACGCCGGCTCCCGGATAACGGTTTTCCCACCAGACGCCGCCAACAGTTGAGTTGCGCTCCACTACTTCGAAGTTGATGCCAAGCATCTGGAGGTTGATAGCCGCGCACAAACCTGAAACTCCGGCACCAATAACGAGAACTTTGAAATCAGATGGCGCGCTCACGGGTTCGTGATCCAGAAACTTCACTTGACCAAGCTGCGCGGCGGTGAATTGGCCATACTCGGGTGGGACGGACTCCGCCATCGCAACACTGAGCATGCGAACGAGGAGTTCTTCGTCAGGTTCCGGAAGCGCGATATCTCGCCCTGCGCGCCACGCCAAGATTGCCTCAAGCCCCGCTTCTCGAACCTCGCGTTGATGCCTGGGGTCAAGGCCTCCAGTGTCATTATCTCCAAGGCCTGGTTGTCGCTTCGGAGCGTACGGCGCTTCCAGCCATTGGAGTTCGCCGGTGAGTTGCACTAGCACCATGAGGAGCGTCGGAATGTTTGCTACTTCGATTGCGTCAGCGAAGGTTTGTTCGTCAGGGTTCAGGCTCATTGTCAGATCCCTAGATCTCGGAGGTTGTAGCTGGTCAAGATATCTCGTGCGATGTCAGGTGCGTAGCGATGTTCTTCCTCCAGCCCCATGAACGGCTGATAGCTGTACCGCTCCTCTTCGGGAAATCGTTGGGCTCGAGCGTCTATTGCCAGCGGAATGCACTCGAGAGCTCGTTTTTTTTCTTCCGCGCGATATTCCCTGAATTCAGAGTTACCCCATTCAGATTTCCGCTCCGCGATCTGCATGATGCTTCCCCCTTATTCATTCTAGATGGCCGCATCAGGTACGCGCTGTGAGCGAGAATCCTCTTATGTTAGATGCTTCGATCGAGCTGGTCGCGTTCGTGGGCCTTGGTGCCATGGGCGGACCGATGTGCGCAAATTTGGCTAGAAAGTCTCCGGTTCCCACACTCGCGTACGATCTTGATCCGAATGCCGTTCAAGCAGCGGTCAGCTCAGGAAGCGTCGCCGCCAACGATTTGGCCGACATATCTCGCGCTGACATCGTCTTCATCTGTCTGCCCGGAGAAGAGCAAACTCGCGCTGTTTGCCTCGCAGAAGGCGGGCTCTGCGATCATGCGAAAGCTGGACAGATCGTGGTTGATTGCACAACGGCGACGGTCAGAGTGAACTTAGACGTTTCTGAAGCACTCGCCACTAAGGGCGCCCACTTCGCCGATGCCCCGGTCGCTCGCGGCGTGCCAAACGCCCACGATGGGACTCTCTCAATCACAGTGGGCGCGTCTGAAGAGATCTTCAACCGGGTCGCCCCTTGGCTCAGTTATATGGGCACTGACGTTGCATACTGTGGTCCTGTGGGGACCGGGACTGTAATGAAACTGATGAACAACATGGTCTTGTTCGAAAATGTGTCTGCTCTTGCTGAGGCAATGGCAATTGCGACGCGGGCGGGTGTGCCGCGCAGCCGAGTATTGGATTTACTCGGTCAAGGCTCAGCAGATAGTTTCGCTCTTCGACGACACGGGTCCTTTATGACAAGCGGCGACTACCCGACAGATCGGTTCCCGACGACGTACTCTCTCAAGGACCTTGATTACGCGTTGGATCTTGCAGACCAAGTCGGTGTGGATGCCAAAGGCGCACGCCTCATTCGAGAACGGTTTTCTGAAATCGTTGATAGAGGAATGGGCCATTTTTATTCACCGGTTGTCTACGAACTGTTTGAGGACGAATGAGCGAAGTCAACCGAGACATTGTCGCGAGGGCAGTGGAACTAGCCGATGGTCAGCTTTTTCCTAACGCACTCGCAGTAGATGCCAAAGGGCATGTACCTACGACACAGCTTGACCTCGTCCGCGGCGCGGGCTTTCACGGCCTGTTTTCACCAACTGAGTTCGGAGGTCTGGGCGCATCACCTGAAACTCAATGGGCAGTTATCGAAGCTTTAGCTGGCGGATGTCTCACCACCAGTTTTATCTGGGCCCAACACGCTGGCCCTAGCCGAGCTGCAGTAGAAACAACAGGGCCGATGAGAAATCGATGGGCCGAAGCTCTCGCGACCGGCGAAGCGCGAGGTGGAGTTGCGTTCGCTCATTTGAATCGACCGGGCGCTCCGATGCTTCAAGCTGAACCCTGCACCGACGGGTGGCTTTTCAGCGGAACGGCACCGTTTGTGACCGGATGGGGTCACATAGACGTGGTCCTGACGGCTGCGCGTTGGTCTGACTCAATCGTCTGGGCGATGGTCGATGCCAAAGATTGCCAAACCTTGACTAGCCGGAGACTGTCGCTAGCAGCAATTGATTCAGCCGTGACTGTCGAGTTGCGTTTCGAGAAACATCCTGTGGCGAAGAAGGCTGTCACTTCACTGGAACAGTTGACTGACTGGACCGAACGATACCGGCGGGGACTACGCTCGAATGGTTCTAACCCTCTTGGAGTTGCAGCGCGCGCGATGCGTCTTATGGGGCCAAGCCCGTTGGATGAACAATTGTCAGAAGCGAGGCAAGAAATTGATGCTGCCACGGTCGATCGGTTACCGGCGGCTCGCGCACGCCTAGGAGATCTTTGTGTTCGCGCCACCTGCGCACTTGTAGCGAGCACTGGGGGCTCGGCACTATTTGTTGAACAGCAAGCCCAACGACTGGCAAGAGAAGCTCTCTTTTTGCTTGTCCAAGGCCAAACTCCGGAGATCAAGCGATACCACCTAGAGCGGTTGACAGCTAGCCCTTCAACGCGGAGGTTGAATAATGACGGTTAGGACGTACGAGCCGCTGGACCGACGTTCGCTCGGTTGGCTCCGCTACCTGTATCGAAAAGCGACGACGGTGGATAATTGGCATCGCGACGGGCAACCGCATCCTCATTGGGACAACGTCTCTGGTCCTCCAATGACCTCTTTCCACCGCTTCGATCTCATCGATTCCGCCTACGCAATGGCGTTGATGAGCGATCGAACACCAGCGTGGAGTGAGGTCTATGCGCGTGTACTTGACGAACTAGTAGAACGCCACACTTCATGGTGGGCAGCCGAAGATTGGATGACTCAGTTCGGCCCGGACCCTGAGCGCAATAACTATCCCGACAAATATCGGCCGCTGATTCCAGAAGCCCTGTGGGGTAACTATGACGTGCCTGGGTGGACCGCTAACGGAATCGAACCCTACGGGGTTCAAATGGATCCCGTAGCGGCAGATGGAATGCTCTTCTTCAAAGGCTTCTTCGGCTTACTTCTAGGTCTGCACCGCTATGTATCAAATGATCCCAAGTGGAACAGCCCCTTTGAAATGATTCGCGACGGCGAACACACTTTTACCTGGACTCACTCTGGCGTAATGAGCCATCTCGCTGAGCAATGGCACGGGCGTCAAATGGGTTGCCATTGCGAAAACACAAAAATATGGCCCTACTGACTGGCTGGTGCCGGTCTCGGTCTGAGACTTCACGATCAACTTCTCGACACAAACCACCATGGTGCTTTTGATCACTGGTGGGGGTACGCGGCAGACAACTACATAACTTGGGACGGAGACCAAGCGGTCGCCATGGACCTTTACTATGACCCCGTCGTCGATGAACATGTCCGAACTCCGGTCGGATTAATCGCGCCGACTTGGTACCTCGCCCCTCAACGCAGAGAGGTGGCTGAAACAGCGTGGAGGTTTGGCGCCTCGGTAATGGGTCTATTGGGGGATGGAGATGTCGGCATGAATGATGCTCGCGATGGTCTCATGTTGGCCTGGTTTACCGGCGAGTTTGCTGACGGAGCCATCAAAGAGAAGCTGTGGGAAGCCTGCGACACTTTCTTCGAACCCACGCAGGATCCAGACTCCGGCGAGTTCACCTTTGGTTTCGGCCTCGGTGAGATTCACCCTCGGGGACAATTTAATGCCCGGGTCATGGCCGGCTGGGTCTGCCAGCCCGGAGCGTGGGCCCAAATATTCGACAATCCGAATCTGGCAAAGCATTCCCAGCCTTGCGTGGAAAGAGTCGACTTTCCGCGAGTCGCAATGAGTCAAGCCCACTGGAACGAAGGGTCGCTGCATCTAGCGGCTGACCCATGCAACGGCGCAGCGAATGGCACTCGGACAACGATGACTATCCGCCGTCTACCCACTGATGGTGAATGGATTCTTAAAAGTAGCGATGAAACATTGACTTCCTGGGACGTCGCGGGAGGTTCAACACAGATCGAGTTGATCGCTGACGGGTCGTCCTTCACATTGACCGCTTTAGATGAAACAGTAAGCGCATGAATTCCGCCGTTGAAACTGCTACTGGACCCGTTTCGGCATCAGAGCTGGGTCGAGTACTGATGCATGAACATGTTTTCGTCATATCTACTGAAATCCAGCAGAACTACCCCCAGGAGTGGGGAGAAGACCAACTTCGGATTGATGACGCCGTCGACCGGCTCACCGAACTAAAGGCAAACGGCATCGACACCATCGTCGACCCAACAGCGATTGGACTCGGTCGCTACATCCCACGGATTCAAGCTGTTGCAGACAGAATCGATCTCAAGATCATCTGCGCCACGGGCCTTTACACATTTAACGAACTTCCCCACTATTACCGACGACGCACCGCCAGCAAGACTGATGCCCTCACGACCCATTTTGTTCAAGACATTGTTAGCGGCTTCGCCGATACCGGAGT
>CETJ01034455.1_pt1 | contig 12342 bp, 7 predicted proteins | sample 531341 | NCBI WGS metagenome assembly CETJ01 (sample SAMEA2622677, study PRJEB7988) | marine metagenome | isolation source: saline water (ENVO:00002010), including | reverse complement strand
TTAAAGGTGATTGGAATGGATCTGGTATGCATACAAACTTCTCAATTAATTCTATGAGGCATAATGCAAATAAGGAAATATATGATAGCATACTTGATAAATTAGAAGAAAAACATGACGAACATATTGCTGTTTATGGTAAAGATAACGACCAACGAATGACTGGTAAACACGAGACAGCATCTATAGATGAGTTTACTTATGGGGAGGGTAATAGAGGTGCAAGTGTAAGAATACCCCCCGAGACAGTTGCGTCTAATTATACAACCGGTTATTTGGAAGATAGACGACCTGCATCTAATGCTAATCCATATGATATTACAAAAATTATTATAGATACTATTGTTTAATCCAATCGGGGTATGATATTTCGATAAATATTAAGAATAAGGAATGATATATGCCCCGACTTAGCCTTTGGCGACAAGAAAAGTCCAACGATTATAACTTTTTCGATTCAAATATTAGAGAACAATTTGAAGTGGGCGGAACTGCCTTTTTAGTTCATAAGTATCTAGGACCAGAACAAGTAGGCGAACAAAATGATCCAACCCAACCTAATTATCATGCACAAGATGGTGCTTCTGAAATAACAATACAAGACATGTTATTAATGGAAAATAGGGATAGAAAATATGATCCTGATATTTATGAATTGCGTGGTTTATATAATGTAAGTGATAACGATTTTGATCTTTCTCAATTTGGATTCTTTTTAACAGCAGATAATTTATTTGTATCATTTCACATTAATGATATGATAGCCAAACTTGGCAGAAAATTAATGTCAGGTGATGTATTAGAATTACCACATCTACGAGACGACACATTATTAAATGAAAATTTAAATGGTATTAATAAATTTTATGTGGTTGAAGATGCTAACAGAGCATCAGAAGGATTTTCACAATCTTGGTGGCCTCATATATGGCGTGTTAAAGTAGGTCCTATGAACGACACACAAGAATTTCAAGATATTATGGAAACTGACACAGATGTACTTAGTACATATTCGTCAGAAATTGAAATATCTGATGTTATTATAGAAGCCGCAGAACAAGAAAATAAAGGATACCTAGATACTAGTCATTTATTTAATTACGATTCAATATCACCTGCACACGGAACACAATTTCCAGCAAATCCGACTGAAGGTGATTTCTTTGTACGTACTGATTTTACCCCCAATAGATTATATAAACGGGTAGGAACGTTATGGACATATACAGCAGATTTTAATCCCAATGATGATACTTGGGAATCAAGAACATTTTCACAAAGAAGATTTACAAACAATCCCGATACTTTATCTATGCCTGGCGAAGATATTAAATCTAAACAAGGATTGTCTAGTGTAATAAAACCTAAAAGTGATGTATAATGGATTTTTTTTACGATAAACAAACACGCAGATATTTGCAACAATTTATGCGATTATTTGCAAATTTTCAAATTGAGATAGATAGAGAAACAGAAACATACAGAACTGTGCCTGTTAGATACGGTGATGCTACCCGTATGGCAATGCATATTCTAAAACAAAATTCAGAAAATGTAATAAATTCTGCTCCATTTATAAGTTGTTGGATTCAATCATTAGAAACAAGTCCTGAATCTAGACGAGCACCTATGGAAGTTGATAAAGTACAAGTATTTGAAAAGAAATTTAATTATGAAACGAACAAATATGATGATGAATTAGGCGACACATATCAAATTGAACGACATATGCCTGTTCCTTATAATTTAACAATGCAAGTAGATATATGGACAAGCAATAGTGATCAAAAGTTTCAATTATTAGAACAAATTTTAAGTTTATATAATCCTGCTGTTGATATTAATGCTACAGATAATCCGTTTGATTGGACAAGATTATCTATTGTAGAATTAACCGCTGTTCAATGGACAAATAGATCAATACCAACTGGTGTAGAAGATACTATAGATATTGCAACATTAACATTTAAAATGCCTATACATATAACAGTACCTGCAAGAGTAACAAAACAAAAACTTATACATCAAATTATTTCTTCTATGGTTACTGCAAAATCATCAGCAGAAATGGCTCAATTTAGAAGTGATGGAACAATAACAGATGCACCTACTAGTTATATGGTAACAACATTTGGCGATAAGGCTGTAAATTTTACTGGTGACATATTAACATTATTAGATAAAACCGGAACTCCTGCAACCGATACTTGGGAAGATTTATTTAAACAACGTGGCGGTGAATTAAGAACAGGAATTAGCCAAATTAAATTAATGGATGCTTTAACAGAAAGCGAAGCAAATTTTCAAGTATACGGAACTTTGTCTAATCCAGCAGAACAACAACTTACCGCAACAATAGACACAGATACATTACCTTCAAATTCGGCAGAAACTGCTACTGTAGATGCTATTATAGATCCTTCTGTTGCTTATCCAGGCGACGGAACATTACCTGCGGCGGCTGAAGCTCAACGATATTTAATTTTATATGAAGTTCCTTCCGGACCTTATTGGCCAGGAGGCGGAGGAACCGGAAGTATAGGTGAAGAATGGGTTAAACGAAACTCCCCTGTATCAACTCATACAATGGGTGTTACTAATGATGGTAGTCAATTTGTGTCGGTTGGATTTAGCGGAAAATTTCAAAGTTCGACTGGACATGGAATTTCGTGGACCGAACAAACGTCTGGCTCAACCGAACATTTTCAAGGTGTTACCTATGCAAATGATCAATTTGTTGCAGTAGGATCTAATGCTACAATTCTTACCTCTCCTGATGCAATTACTTGGACTCCTAGAACACCTCCTGTAGGTGTAACAAACGGTTTTAGAAATGTTACATATGGTGGTGGTCAATATGTTATAGTAGGTGACGGAGGAGCTCTTATTACTTCACCAGATGGAATTACTTGGATAGAACAAACATCAGGTCTTGCTGTAACAATATTTGATGTTATCTATGCAAATAATTTATATGTTTTTACAGCCTGGAATGGTAAAATTTATACCTCTACTGATGCAGTTACTTGGATTGAAAGTACTTCTGGAACATCAGAACATCTTAGAGGAATAGCATATGGAAATAGTACATTTGTTGTTACAGGAGTAGACGATACTATTCTTACATCAACCGATGCAATAACTTGGACTCCAAGAACATCTGGAGTAGCAGATGGATTTTATCGAGTTACTTTTGGAAACGGGATCTTTGTTGCTGGAGGAACCAATGGAGTTATTGTTACATCATCAAATAATGGAGCCTCTTGGACACAACAAACATCGCCTACAAGCAAACACATATATGATTTAACATTTTTAGGACATACATTTGTTGGAGTAGCCCATAATTCACACATTATTACCTCTGATATTCACGGAACAAGTGGTGATAAGTATGATATAATAACGTATGACGAAACTAATGATGAGTGGTCTGTAGATTTTGATGCAAGTGCCGCCTATATGGGTTGTCCTGAAAAAGAACATACTGTTAGATCCGCATGTGAAAATGCAGGACACACATGGGGAACTGTGAAATTTACACAAAATGCACAAGATAGTAATAAATGGAAATGGAATGGTACAGAATGGATTAGTGCAATTGAAGCAAATTATCCGGCTGGTTATTGGAGATTATATTTATGATTAGCGGAGTAGGCGCTATCTTTTTGTCTTTACCTACTAGTAGAATATTACTTCAAATGCGATCAAAAAATGTCAGTCATCCTGGTACTTGGGCATTTTGGGGTGGTAAAGCAGAAAACGATGAACAGCCATTAGAAACATTAGAACGAGAATTAGAAGAAGAAATGGGAGAACTTCCCGTTTCGCATAAAATATATCCTTTACATATATTTGAATCCGAAAATGGTTTTAATTATAAAACATTTGTTATTGCTTGTTATGATGAATTTGTTCCGATATTAAACAAAGAATCTAGCGGTTATTGTTGGGTAGATATTGGAGCATGGCCGAAGCCATTGCATTCAGGGGCTAAATTAGTTCTTTATGATAAATCGGCTATTAATAAAATAAAAACTATAGCAACAAATATACAAAAAATAGCCGCTTAACTATAATCCATACCAATTACTCGACCATACCAAGTAGAACCATTATTATAACTAGTAAAAGAATAAATGTCTTCTTTGTCATTTCCTGTGGTTATAACAGGTGGAATAATTCCAGTTAACGAACCATCACCAAGCGAATCGGGCCATTTAACAGCAGATATTCCACTCCATACAAACACTCTATCAACCGAACCTTGAATAACTTTCATAATAAAAGTAGTTACACTATTAGCAGTTGAATTTGTATTGTTTATTGTAAATGTTGTAATATTGCCAGTTGTGCTTTCTAAATCCACTATAAAATTATTACCTGTGGCCAAATCAATTGTTACAGTTGTTCCACTTGAAGTAGCAGTTCCTAATTTTTCAACTATGTTTTTATCAATTGTTAAATTACTAACAGAAACATCACCAGTAAATGTGGCATTACCGGCTTGGTCTATTGTCATCTGTTTAGTACCAGCAGTCCAAAAATCTAAATTATCTGAATCAGTAGTTGCTTCTGCTGTTATATAAGTATCTTGGTCGACATCAATAACTCCGCCAAGTGATCCCCAATTAGAGCCATCATACCCTTCAAATGTGGCTAATTCAGTACTGTATCTAATTTTGCCTTGGGATGCTATACCTCTGTCATTGGTGTTTCCAACTGGAAGAACAAAGGAATCATCTACTATTACACTACCAAAAGTCAGTAGATCGGGCCAAATTATAGTTTTTCCTGATATATCTAAAGTAGGAGCCAATTTAAAACCAGTTACAGAACCATCTAATATTGCCGCACTATCTATACAATTATCCGGAACATTAAAATTAGGATTTGATATATTAAAATATCCTGCACCATTTATTGCTGTTAAAATATCTGACGCATTTAACGTAATGGTTTTACCTACAAATGAAAGGCTTGTATCTATTTTGACTGATGTAATAGAATAATCTTCTAATTTATCTGTTCCTATACTATCGTCAGGAATTACATTATTTTGAAGGGTACCTGTTATATCTCCAGATAACAGAAAATTACTAGAATTAACTTGTATTAAATTAAAATTACCTGTACCGTCTGATTCTAAAAAAGTATTAATACCCGGACCAGGATCAGTTGGGTTGTTTATTTTTAAGTGATCATATCCTATAATATCATCAGCATATGCTTGTGTGTTATAAACTAAATCTACAGTATTGGCACCCAATTTAAATTCAAATTTACTAGATGCTTCATCCCACATAATAGTGGCTTTATCTTCTCCAGGACCTCTATTAATTTCTATACCTGCGGCACTTGCAGATACTCCGGGTCCACTTTCGTCATCATTAATTACTATTATGTTATCTTTAACAAGTAAATTTTCAGTATCAATTTCTGTTGTTGTACCTAGTAGATGTAAATTTCCGGTTATTGTTAAATTAGTTAATGAACTATCAGTAGGGTAAGTTATCGTTTTTGTTGACAAATCTAATGTTGTATTTAATTTTCCTGCTGATATTGTTCCATCTGCTATATTACTATCTGCAACTTCTTGATCTCCAATCATTGTTGAAGTAATAGTACCAGCATCTATATGACCTGCTGGTATAAGACCCGATAATGCACTATATGTGGTAGGTGGAGGGACGGGGGTAGCCCATTGTAGGGCTCCGGTGGAAGATATTTGTAAAAATTTATCAATGTCATTAGAAGAATCATATGACATATTTAATTGTCCTTGACCTATTAAGTCTAGGGGTAATGTTACTGTATGCGAAGAAAGATCTAATGTTGTGGTTATTTTATCCGCAGTAATTGCTCCTGTTCCTATGTCTTCCGTAAGTATGGTTGCATTAGCAATTTTTACACTTGTTATTGAGCCATCAACAAGAGATCCTGCTGGTAATTTTGTTAGCGCCATTATGCAAATATCCTCCATGTAGAACCATTATATACTAAGCCAAAATAGTTTCGTTCATAATTAACTACTAAATCATCTGCTACATCCATTATTGTACTACCGTTTCGTTCAACTATTAATGGATAACCTGCAAAATTTCCTCCTCCATCTACTATAGTAATAGCATCATTTTGATTAGGTGTTGCTGGTAATAGCATAGTAACTGATGCATTTGTTGTATCTATTTGAACTGCTTGCCCTGCATATGCAGTAAATGGAGAATCTGCATCATTTTTATATTCGAATCCTCCGGGATCAACAGCGGCAAAACTTAATCCGCCTGATCCATCTGTGGTTAATGCTTGTCCATATGTTCCATCTGCTACAGCGAGTTCATCTATTCCTATAGAATTTTGATTTACAGTTGTAATATTAATTGGTGATGCTTCAATATATTTGCATAAAATTTTTGCACTTAAAATTGGTGCTCCGGTAAATACAACTTTTGTGCCAGCAGTATTAATACCATATGCCGCAATTGGTTCTTGCATTAGTCCATCAATAGATACAAATAATTGTTTTACATCTATTACAGTAAATGTAAGAGTAAATTCTGTTTCAGCACCATTTCCGGTAAAAATATCTTGTTGTACTTCTGCTGTTTCTATGGGTTTTTTCTTTAAAAACTTCATATTTTTCCTCTATTATAAACTATCCAAGCATTTAAAGACGTACTTCTAGTTGATTCAAAATACACAAATTCAAGGGAATCTCCCGAACTTATTGTGTAATTTCCTGCACCACTGCCTGCAATAGATAATCCATTGGGATTTATTATCCAATTGTTTATAGTTTGCACTCTTGTTGCATCAATAAGTTGAATAGTATCTCCCATTTTTGCAGAACTTGGTAAAATAAAAGTCATAGGTGCAGGATTTAATGCATACGAATCTATCATATAATTTCTATTGACTTCTAATTGATAATTATCTGTTATAACTTCAACCCAATTATCTAAAACTCTACCTGGTAATTTTAAATCTGTTCCATCATAAAAATAACCAGTTTCTAAAAGTTCACCTATTATAAAAATATATACAGCATTAACTCCGCTTGCAGTAATAGTAAACTGATCAACTGTATCTATATCTGCTATAATTGTGCCTGTTAATTGGCCTGTGGCATTATCTAAAGATAAACCATTAGGTAAACCACCACCCGAAATAGTATATGTAGTAGGTTCTACTTCTAAATGTTGATATCCAATAATAGAATTTGTGGTTGTATCTATCCAACACATACCTAAATTAAGATTTATTACGTCATTTTGTTTTACATTAACCGTTTGAGTAGTAGTAGATATAAATCCTCCATTTACTAAATCCGGAACCATTAATTCTTTTTCAACATACCAATTAAATAATATATTTTGACTTGTTTCCTTTATGGGTAGATAATCTCTTATATCTTGATTTGCTTGTTGATCATATACTCCTAGCATAGCCACAGTACCAATATTATCACTATCTATGTTTAATAATAAACCATCTCGCCAATGCAAATCATCCCATGTACCGTTACCATTTCCGTATTGTGTTGCATCATATGTTATATCGGGAGTTGCTCCGATATCTATACCTAAAGAATTTGTACCAGATAAATTTGCTACTTTTAATCCATCACCATCAGATGAGTGGTTATCTTGAGCAGATACTGTTGCTTTAAATACTATCCAACCATTTAATGCAGACACACTATCCGTAACTGTACTAGTGGTAGCAATATTCATATTCTCTATTTTTCCAAAATAAACTCCTGATGCATTTCCTTGTGTAAGAAATTTATCATTCCACACACCTGTTGTTATACCTGTCGGTATATCAAACGGTTGCCCGGACGGCCAATCAGATGGGTTTGAATCAATTGCTACTAACCATACTCTACAAAAGGTTCCGGCATTATTTACTGCGGACGATAATACTTGAAGTTGTATTGTACCATTATTAGCAGAATTTGTATCAACTGCATCAAGAACAGGAGTACCAGAAGGTGGTGCGGCAAGAGTAATTCCTCCATTTGGATCGCCGGGTGCTAAATCTAAATAACCAAAAAACCTATATGCTACTCTATGAGAATAACCATGAAGATACGGAACGCCCAAAAGTCCTGCATCTGTTTTAATAGTTTCATCAAATACAAAAAAATCTCTTCTTGCTATTTTCATTTGATTACCATTATTTGATGGACCATGTTCTAATTCTTCAGAATCATCATTAAGTGTTTTTACACCATATAAATATGGATTTACTCTAATAGCAACTAAATTAATACCTTTTAATGTTTGTATATTATCATTTTTTTGTACATTTGGACTATCTAGGTATTTTATGGCATTTACTATAGGCCATCTCAATTCGTGTGGATACGTGTAATCTATTAAATTTTGATAATCATATGTTTTACTTGATGCACCTAATAAAAATGCTTTTGTAAGACCTACAGGTTCAAGAGGTACAACTTGTTGCCGAAGGCATGCGGCACCTGCAATAATAGGTGAAGAAAATGATGTACCTGATGCACTTATGAGATATGTTCCATTAGAAAGAAATTCATCAGAATTCCAATGTTTAACAACTAAATTTTTTCCTGGAGCACTTATTTGCACCGAATTGCCATAATTAGAAAAATTAGATAATTGTAAATTATACCATCCATTACCATTTCTAGGATCACCTGCATGTCCTGCCATTTCAACATATTCTAATGCTCCAACACCAAATTTATCTTGGGCGATACCTTCTATATTCCACGGATCAGTTGGTATTATTCCACCTGTTCTTGGTCCTGTTACAAAAGATGCTTGAACAGGCCCGTTTGGTATTTGATCATTTACATTATCACTAATACCGTTACCTGCAGATCGACAAATAAAAATTTCATTACTACCCATAATTTTTTCATGGTCATCTAACAGTTCGGCTAAAGTATCTCCTACAGGCTCATTTATATTAATTTGACATGGGGATCTATAAAATCCTACTCCTATAGATATGTTTGCAATACTCCCTCGTCCGTTGCCTTTGGTTTGAACATGATTAATAACCGCATCCATCCCCAGTTCTAGGTCTGATAACCAACCTGAATTAGCCCCAACACCCGAGCGATCCATTACTTTTGCTGACCATATATACGATTTTTTGGCCATTCCTGCTAATAATCCTGCCGCAAACATAGCACAATATGTACCATGTCCCATGGTATCTTCATTTTGCCAGCCTCCAATATTTACAGATTGTACCCCTAAATGCATTACACGATATTGATCACCTTGATTTGCATTAGCAGTTGAGCCATTAGAGGCTTGAGGATCTTCAAATTCAGGATGCATTATACCAATTACATCAGGAGAACCTTTTGCGTTTGCGGCGGCTCCCCCATTTGATTGTAAATATGCTCCTGCAACACCCGAATCTAAAATATAAAGATCAACATTAGTACCATCATTTGCATAGGTATATGTAGAACTATAATTCGAATCTGTTCTAGGTCGTTGTGATGATGCCGGTAAATGCCAATAATACCAATCATCTTGTCCATCATTAAATGCTAAAGTATTTTGAGTAGATTCTCCGTTTATACCTTGCCCAAATGTTTCTTCATATGTTGGTTGACTTTGTGCTTGAGCTGTATCAAAAATACCTATATCTGTACAAACAGTTCCTTGATCTGGCATAATTGCTTTTACATCAGCATCTGCTACCCAAGCATCAACTTGTTCTTGTGTAGGATCTTCAACATGTATAGTTTTAAGATTTAATAAAACAGTTCCTGTTATACCTAGACGATCAGCAACGGCTTGAGCATCAGTGATAGTATTATATAAATTTATGATATATTTCATTGAGATACCTCAACTGTATTAACTACTGCCATCCAACGGATAATATGATTTATAGCTCCTGTACATCTAAGCCTCATTGTATTAGTATCATCAATATCAGCATCTAATACCACATCATATGTATTATCAGTAAAACCTATTCTTGTTTTATTAACTGTTCCTATTAGAGTTAATGCTCCTGCTGTATTTTTAAAACATGCTTCAAATTTAAAAGATGCGCCTCCTAAAGTTGCTGTTTTTGCACCTGTAACCAATATGTCTACTGTATTAATTGAATTATTTTGAAAGTCTAATCTTGAATCAACAACACCACCTATAAAAATTTCTGTTTGAACATCATCTGTTGTTAACCCCCTATAAATATATTTTCCGCTTTTACTATCTCCAACAGTACCAAAATTTCCATTTGTATAATATACAGAACCTTCTCTGATATTAGTAAATGCAAAACCTGCAGACCCATCTGTCATTAAAAATTGACCAGATACACCATCAACTATACCTAAGTCGGTTAATTCAAGGGCTCCTACGCCCTTTGCTATTTCTTCCCATGCAGTATTATGTGAATAATATATATTTCCGGTATCATCTGCAATAGCAAACATACCATCATATGTTGTAGCATTAGGTAATCCTGCTAAATTTGTAAACGTATTACCAAAATATACTTTACCTGTAGTAATTATATCAGCAGAACCTAATTCTAAATGACCAGTACCATTAGGTGTAACAACAATATTACCATCGGTTGTAGATGTAAATATGGTTCTTGTTTGTACATCTAAATTACCACCTAATGAGGGCGAAAAATCATCAGAAACATCTTGCATACCCGAACCGCTACCTCCGCCAGCCGCTTGATCTATCCATGTTGTACCTTGACCTGTTGACGATAGCACTTGGCCCGATACTCCGTAATTTATTGGTGTGTCTGAGAGAGCAGTTAATAATGTAGTAACACTTACTTCATCTGAATTAATCCAATTAGATCCGTTCCATCGTAAAATTTGATCATTTGTTGTAGAAGTTATTGCTACATCATTTAATGCATTTATACTTAGAGCAGAAATGCTAGTTAAATATCCTACACCAGCATGATCTCCCCAACCATATGCTGTATCCCAACTAGTAGAACTATCTGTAATTATACTATAACTACCAGCAGAAGATCCTCGTTTCATTAACCCTTGTGAGGTAAAATCTGTATCTTCTAAATATGTTTTAGTACCTAAAACAGTATTAACTCTCGCATCTGTATAATATAAATTAGATCCTTCGCTTATATCATCTGTATCTGCACTAATAGATAAGACGCTATTTACTTTATCCCAACTTAACGGAAGAGTTGCATTTAAATCTCTAAAATCTATACCGGTTGCATTTGGATTTACTCTTGCAAAAAAGTTTGCTTTGGATATATAATTAACAGGAGTGTCGCTTAACCCTATAATTGTTGTAGCACCTGTTGCGGTTTTTTCACCTATAATCCAAGTACCATTATCATATTCTAAAATTTTACCATTTGATGCATTAGTAGTATCAGTATCTGATAAACCAGATAATGTTGTTCCTGCGGTAGATGTTGCAGGTATCCAATTACTTCCATCCCATGATAATACTTGATTTTGAGTTGGTCCTGTTGTTATAGTATCAACATCAGTTAATGCATTAATACTATTTTGTCCAGACAAATAACTAGAGAGTGCATGGTTACCCCATCCAACTGCATTGTCCCAACTTGTTATTTTAGCCAAAGTTACATTTGATGCATCATGAGCAGAAAAAATAGGATCTGTTTCTGCTGGAGCAGAATATGTATTTGTAATTGTTAATGTATCGGTTGATGCATTTGTAGTAAGAGTAATATTGGCACCTTCAGAGAATGTTAATGTGTCTGCGGATTGTTCTGCAAGTATGGGATCTTGTCCTGCTACAGATATTATTGTAAAAGCATTAGAAACTCCGCCTCCACCTGAGGCAGAAGCCAATTTACCACCAGCAGTATTACCATCACCAACATATAAAGAAGGATTTACTTGGTCAACATCAACAACTATTAATTCACCAGCGGCCGGAGTATAATTAGTTCTATTAACCGAAGTTCCTCGTTTAAACTGAATTGCCATTAATTATTCCTTTTAATCTAGTATGGTGCCAAAGTCAACAGATAAATCACTTAAATTTGCTGTACCAATAGTTGCTGTTGTTAAATTTATGTCTGTTAACATTATATCTAAATCCATTGGTGCCCATTCTGCTCCAGTATATGCTAATACTTTATTAGCACTAGGTGCAGTAGATTGTGTATCTACATCATTTAAATCATTTAATACTTGTATTGCATTACTTAAATCACTATCTGCTATCCAATTGGCTCCATTCCATTTTAGTACATTGCCTACTCCGGGTGTAAAATTTATTGTATCAACATCACTTAATTCATTTATACCAAATTGACTAATCGTTTGTGAAGTGGGAGTATATTCAGAACCGCCAA
>CETJ01096153.1_pt1 | contig 12360 bp, 11 predicted proteins | sample 531341 | NCBI WGS metagenome assembly CETJ01 (sample SAMEA2622677, study PRJEB7988) | marine metagenome | isolation source: saline water (ENVO:00002010), including | reverse complement strand
CGCTTGCCCGCCTCTATCCACTCAACGACCTTGCTTAGCCAAGGGGCCAGAAAGCGATCGTTCGCTTCCAATTCGGGATGCCCGACGAATCTGAGCTGCGGAGATTCGCTGAACGCCGCAGGCCGCACCGGTAACCGTGGTTTCTTGCGCTGGGCGTGCAGCAACGCAGGATCGCTGGACCGGCAGCTGAACAGCGCACGAGTATCCATGCAGATCCGCTCGACGCTCCGCTCATGCAGCATCCGGTTCAACGCCCGCTCCTCCTCGCCTTTGGCAAAGAACGCGGCATGCCGCACCTCTACGGCAAGCGGGCGATCCAGCGTCTCGATCAGCTGCGCCAGCTCGTCAAGACGTGCCGGGCCGAACGACGCCGGCAACTGCAACCAGAACGGCGTCACCCGTGACCCAAGGGGCGCCAGGAGGATGCGGAACGACCGGATCAGATCCTCGACTTCACGTAAATCGGGCGCCTGACTGATATCACGCGGCAGCTTGGCGCAGAAGCGAAAGTCTTCAGGCATCAGGGCCGCCCAGCGCTCGATTTTCTGCTCAGAAGGCCACGCATAAAGCGTGGTGTTGCCCTCGACCGTGTTGAACACCGAGCAATAGCGCGCCAGGTAATCGCTTGCGGGCAGCCCAGACGGATAGAGCGAACCGCGCCATCCGGCGTCGTTCCACGACGGGCAACCGAGAAAATAGGGAAGATTCAAACGCGTTCAATACGCCTCAGGCGTAGAGATCAAGGCCGAGCACTTCATGGGCGTCGAGATCGGCCGTGAAGCTGGCGGTAGTGCCATAGCTCTGCAGCGCCTGCGTGGCACGACTGGTGAGCGGACGTTCCATCATGGCTTCAAAGCGCGCCGGCATGAAGTCGCCGGAGATAACCGAACCGTAATCGGCCGACTGGCTCTTACTGCCTCGGGCGAGGTGTTCGTAGGTGGAATCGGCTTGACTGGCCGGCGTGACGATGGACTCGCGCGCCTTTTCCTCAGCCCTTTCGCTTTCGCGATAAGGGACCGGCGCACTGCCAGGATGGGCAGGACGTTCGATGGGATAGGCTGTGGGGGCGAGACCGTTGAGGCGCATCATTCACCTGTTCAAGTTCGTCGACTCTAGCGAGCCGACCCGCAATTGGCAATGCCGCTGGTCATCGCGGGGCCTTGGGCGTGGCGACATTGTCACGCAGGTAGATCGGCTGGGCCTGATCGGCCTCTACGGCTTCTCCGCGCGCCCAGGCAAAGCCGGCCAGCGTGAGCAGATCCAAAGCATGCGGCAGCAGGGTCGCGTCGCTTGCAGAGGGCTGAACGGCGAGCCGCGCGCCATAACCCCAGCCGGTGCCCGCACCGAACCATTGGCCTTCGCTTGCGCGAGGCAAGCTGACCTGCTCTGGCGGCAACACCGCCTCGCTGCCAGCCAGCTGCATTTCACCCTGCTGCAGCCGGTAGCAACCCCAGTAGACCTCATCCATGCGGGCATCGATCGCCACCGCGACCTGCTCCGCCCCCTGCTCTCGGTGCGCCCGCTGGGCAATAGTTGCCAGGGTCGAGACAGGCAGTACCGGCCGCTCCAGCGCGAACGCCAGCCCCTGAACCACACCAACCGCAATACGCACTCCGGTGAAAGCACCGGGGCCACGGCCAAACGCCAGCGCATCGACTGCCGATAGCGCGATACCTGCCTCGCTTAGGAGTGTCTGGATCATGGGTAGAAGACGCTGGGCATGCAGCCGCGGGATCACCTCGTAATGGCTCAGCACTCGACCGTCATGCAGCAGCGCGACGGAGCAGGCTTCGGTGGCGGTATCCAGGGCCAGCAGCGTGGTCATCAGATGTTCCGGTCAGCAGCGAAAAGGGTCGCGATTGTAGCAGTTGCGCTTGTGTCGATTGAATATCGAACGACCTCCACAACAAGCAGATAGGTAAAAAAAAAACGGCCCGCAAGCGGGCCGTTTCGGACATCCAGAAGTGTCAGCTGAGCGCTGCCATCACCTTGGCGGTAATCTCTTCCACAGTGCCGACGCCTTCGACGCGGCTGCACTTGGGCGTGCCCTGCACCGCTTCCAGGTTCTGGTAGAAGGCGACCAGCGGCTTGGTCTGGGAATGGTAGAGGCTCAAACGATGACGGATGGTTTCCTCGAGATCGTCCTTGCGCTGAATCAGCTCTTCGCCGGTCAGATCATCGACTCCAGCGACCTTCGGCGGGTTGTGCTCGGTGTGATAAACGCGTCCTGAAGCCGGGTGTACGCGGCGACCCGACAGGCGACCGACGATTTCCTCGTCGTCTACTGCAATCTCCAGCACGTGGTCCAGGTGAACGCCCGCATCACGCAGCGCTTCGGCCTGGGGAATGGTGCGAGGGAAGCCATCAAAGAGGAAACCGTTGGCGCAATCAGGCTGCTGCAGCCGCTCCTGGATCAACGCAATGATGATCTCGTCGGAGACCAGACCACCACTGTCCATGACGTCCTTGACTTGCAGGCCCAGCGGCGATTCAGCCTTGACCGCTGCACGCAACATGTCGCCCGTGGAGATCTGCGGAACGGTGAACTTCTCGGTGATGAAGCGGGCCTGTGTGCCTTTCCCGGCACCCGGCGCTCCCAGCAGAATGATGCGCATGGAGTAAGTCCTCAAGTTTGCAAATGGATGCCGCCAGGATCGATGCAACGCTCTCTCAGCTCTGGCGAATCAAAAAATCTGGTCTGCCGCCATGCGACAAAAGGTTGAACACGATACACAGCGCACAGAATGCAGACAAGCGGCGCCCGTGGCGCCGCAACAAGCTGGTCAAGACGGGCCTGATAGGTCGAGAAAATGCCACAGACTGCTCATGAAAGCGTTTCCCAAACGCGACCTGAGCAGCCCCTATGAACGTCAGCCGGTGTTGCGCAATCCAGCTGCAATGCCGGCCACGCTGACCAGCAAGGCTTGCTCCAGAGGGCTTTCCGCCGGGCTTTGCTGTTGCCGTGAACGTGCCAGCAGTTCGGTCTGCATCAGATGCAGCGGATCGAGATAGGTATTGCGCAGGCTGAACGCTTCAAGGCTGGTAGGGTTGTGCGCCAGCAGCACTGACTGCCCGGTCAACTCGAGCACCGCCGCAACCGCCTGCGACAATCTGTCACGCAAATCACACCCTAACGGCAGCAGCTCTGCGCTGACCAGACGCGCGTCATAGCGCTCGGCGATCTCCGCGTCGGCCTTGGCCAGAACCATCTCGAGCATGTCGATGCGGGTGCTGAAAAACGGCCAGTGCTCGCGCATCGTCTTGAGCCTCTCACGTTCGCCCCGCTCCAGCGCGCCACGCAGCGCCTGTTCCCAGCCCAGCCAGGCGGGCAGCATCAGTCGCGTCTGGGTCCAGGCGAATATCCAGGGAATCGCGCGCAGACTTTCGACACCGCCTTCGCGGCGCTTCGATGGGCGGCTGCCCAGCGGCAGCCGTCCAAGCTCCTGTTCCGGCGTCGCCTGGCGGAAATACTCGACGAACTGCGGATGGTCGCGCACCACGCTGCGGTAGGTCGACACGCCGTCTGCCGCGAGCTTATCCATGGTTTCACGCCAGTCCGGCTCGGGCATCGGCGGAGGCAGCAAGGTCGCTTCGAGCACAGCGGCCAGGTAAAGGCTGAGGTTTTGCTCGGCGATATCCGGCAGGCCGAACTTGAAACGGATCATTTCCCCCTGCTCGGTGGTTCGGAATCGCCCCGCCACCGATCCGGGGGGCTGCGAAAGAATGGCCGCGTGCGCCGGTCCGCCGCCACGTCCAACCGTGCCGCCACGGCCGTGGAACAGCAGCAGTTCAACTTGATGGTCACGGCAGATCTCGACCAGGCTTTCCTGCGCACGGTACTGCGCCCAGGCCGCCGCAGTGGTGCCGGCATCCTTGGCAGAATCCGAATAGCCGATCATCACTTCCTGGGGGCCGTGCAGACGCTGCCGATAGCCGGGCAACCCGAGCAGCTTGTCGATGGCCGGGCCGGCATTGTCGAGATCAGCGAGTGTCTCGAACAGCGGCACGACACGCATCGGGCGTTGCAGCCCGGCCTCCTTGAGTAGCAGCTGTACTGCCAGCACATCCGAGGCACCCTTGGCCATGGAGATGACATAGGAGCCGAGCGAGTCGCCAGGGGCCTGCGCCACCACGCGGCAGGTATCCAGCACTTCTGCCGTTTCGGCCGAGGGCTGGAAGTTTGGCGGTAGCAACGGTCGACGGTTGTTCAATTCCGATTGCAGGAAATCCAGACGCTGCTGCTCATCCCACTGATCGTACTGGCCGATACCCAGGTAATCGGTAATTTCCGCCAGCGCCGCGACATGCCGGGACGAGTCCTGGCGGACATCCAGACGCACCAGAAACAGACCAAACGCAGTGGCCCGGCGCAGGGTGTCGAGCAAGTCGCCGTCGGCGATCATGCCCATACCGCAGGCGTGCAGCGAGTGGTAACAGAGCTCCAGCGGTTCGCACAGATCGCGGTTGTCCAGCAACACGTCTGCTGGTGCAGACAGGTCATGCTCGATCGCCACACTGGCCCAGTCGCGTGTGGCCTGCAGACGTTCGCGCAGGATCTTGAGCAGGGCTCGGTAGGGCTCGGCCGACTGCCCGCTGCGGCTGAGCAGTTCATCGCTGGCGGTCTGCATCGACAGCGCCGTGATCAAGCCGTCGATATCGCGCAGGAACAGGTCTGCAGCAACCCAGCGCGCCAAGAGCAAGACTTCCCGGGTTACCTTCGCCGTCACATTGGGGTTGCCGTCACGGTCTCCGCCCATCCAGGACGCAAAACGGATCGGCGCGACGTCCAGCGGCAGATGCAGGCTGGTGGAGCGTTTAAGCGCCTGATCGGTCTGCCGTAATACATTCGGAAGCGCTTGCCACAGCGAGTTCTCGATCACGGCAAAGCCCCACTTCGCCTCCTCTACCGGTGTTGGGCGGCTGCGACGAATCTCTTCGGTGTGCCAGGCCTCGGCGACAAGCCGCTGCAGACGCAGCTCGATCTTGGCCAGTTCACCCTGGCCAAGGTCAGTGTGATCCCGCGCCGCAAGCTGCGCGGCAATGGCGTCGTATTTCTGGATCAAGGTGCGCCGCGAGACTTCGGTCGGGTGTGCGGTCAGCACCAGTTCGATATCGAGTCGGCCAACCTGGCGTGCCAGGAACTCCTGGCCGAATCCTTCGCCTTTGAGGCGTTCGAGCAGGCCATCCAATGCGCCGGCTTCGGAAGGAGCCGGCTCGTCGGGCCGCCGTCTGCGCACCTGATGATATTGCTCGGCAATATTGGCCAGGTTGAGAAACTGACTGAAGGCCCGGGTCATAGGCAGCATCTCGTCGTCGCCCAGCCCATCGAGCGTTTCCTGCAGGAGTTGGGCCCCGTCTGCCGAGCCGCGGCGCGCGCCCTTGGCGCCCTTGCGGATGCGCTCGATCTTGTCGAAGAAGGCATCGCCGTGTTGCTCGCGAATTGCATTGCCCAGCAGCTCGCCGAGCAGATGAACGTTTTCACGCAGACGCGCGTCAATCTTCGCCATGTTCGCCTCTCTTTACAGGCCGTCGCATCGGAAGTTCGTAAACGAATGCCCACGATGCTGAACGGCTACGCTGTAGGAACCGTCCAAACAGAGTGCACAGCGTCTACGACGAAGACAAGGCATAGCAGAACAAGCCTGTCGATGCTGGCTCGCAATACCCGCCAATATTGCTCGCGAGGCGAGCTAAGGATGGAGCTAGATGAAAATTTCAGAACTGGTCCGTGAATGGGAAAGCAGTGCCAAGGGCCGCATGAGCGCCGCCCAGTACACCATCCCATTGGATGTCGAAAGCGCGGCAAGGCTGGCAGCTCTGGCCGAGATGTATCCGAAGCGCAGCACTGAAGAGCTGCTCGGTGAGCTGGTCGGCGCAGCCCTCGAAGGGATCGAGACCAGCCTTCCCTACGAGCAGGGTTCCAAGGTCATTTCGACGGACGAGCAAGGCGACCCGATCTACGAAGACATCGGACCAACGCCGCGCTTCCTGGCGCTCGCGCGCAAGCATCTAGAGCGTTTGCTTGCCGAACGGGCTGAGCATCCTGATCGGTCCTGAGACGCTGGAAACAGCCGTCCGTGGCGTATCGAGGTAGCGTTTTCTCGCCACCTCGCGCCTTGTCCGATGGCTCTAGATCGCTGCCTTCTCATCGTTGCGTTTGTTTTTTACTGGAACGATTACAGCCAGCTGGCCTCACAAAAACATGCCCGTTCTGATTGCTGACCATTTTTAACAAGTGCAAGCCACAGCGTAACGGGCACTGTTTTCGATATCCCATCCGATATCCCAATGGAGACTGGCCATGAAAATGAACACCATCGAAAGCCCGCTATCGCGATTCCAGCTACCCAAGCTGGCAGCCGTTGCACTTGGGGGCCTGTTGCTGGTTGGCTGTGCCGCCAATCCACCCAACGAGCAGTTCGCTGTAACCGAATCGGCCGTCCGTAGCGCCGTCAGCGCTGGGGCTACCCAGTACGCTCCCGTGGACATGCGTGCCGCTCAGGAAAAGTGGAAGCAAGCTGAACTTGCCATGCAGAAAGAAAACTATGACGAAGCCCGTCGACTTGCACAGCAGGCCGAATGGGACGCACGCGTTGCGGAGCGCAAGGCACAAGCTGCCAAGGCCCAAAAGGCCGTTGAGGACGCCCAGAAGGGAATTCAGGAGCTGCGCGAAGAAAGCATGCGCGGCCTTCAGCAGTAACCCTATCCCTTCCGCACTCCCTTTAGCAGAGGATGAATCGACATGCATAAGCTAGTAGCCATCCCCACAGCGATCGCCATGAGCATCGGTCTTGCTGCTTGCTCGTCGCAGCCCAACCAGAATCTGGAAACGGCACGCAGCGAGTTCGCATCACTGCAGAGCAATCCGCTGTCACAAAAATATGCCGCCCTGGAAACCCAGGACGCTTCCAAACAACTCGACGAAGCCAACAAGGCCTATCTGAGCGACGCGGATGAAGAGCGCGTCGACCAGCTTGCCTATCTGGCCAACCGCCGGATTGACCTGGCCGAGCAGACCATCGAATTGCGCAAGGCTGAGCAACAGATCGAGCAGGCCTCCACCAAGCGGGCACAGGCGCGGCTTGAATCTCGCGAGGCGATGCTCAAGCGTCAACAAGACGAGATCCGCCAGCTGCAGCAGGACCTGCAGGCCAAGCAGACCGAGCGCGGCACTCTGGTGACCTTTGGCGACGTGCTGTTCGACCTGAACAAGGCCGAGCTCAAGTCAGCCGGCATGCGTGATGTACAGAAGCTGGCGGAGTTTCTAAACGAAAATCCGGAGCGCAAGGTCATGGTCGAAGGCTATACCGATAGCACCGGCTCCGACTCCTACAACCAGCAGCTGTCCGAGCGTCGAGCTGAAGCGGTGCGCCGTGCGCTGGTCCGTTCCGGTGTGGAAATCGATCGAATCCAGACCGTTGGTTACGGTGAAGCGTATCCGGTCGCAAGCAACGACTCGCCAGCAAGCCGGGCGATGAATCGTCGCGTCGAAGTGACGATCTCCAACGATAACAAGCGCGTAGCACCGCGCTCTTCGATGCAGCAATAGCCGCTCGGAAACGCGTCGGCAGTACCGAAGCCCGCCTTATGGCGGGCTTCTTGTTTTCATGACTTCGAACAGTGCAACGCTACGGCTTGGTTGCCGGAGCCCGCTCGGTTGGCACCTGCTGACCCATGCAGCGGATCGCGCGCTTGCGGTTATCCACCAGCACACCGGTCAGGCCTTTCTGCTCGGTATCGAAAAGCACCAGTACACCGTCGATGCACTCCGCGACCTGGGGCGCGGGCTTGAGCGAGACCCGATAGTCTTCACCGGGAATGGTCTTGAGCATCGTGTAGTCGGCCAGCAACAGGGCGTCCTCCGGCTTGGCGATGTGCACGTAACCATAGAAGGAGAGCACCGCAACGGTGCCTATGACGCTGCCGATGGCGGTGAGAATCAGCGGAATGGGGTTGCGTTCGGACATGACGGGGTCGCCTGATCAAAGGGCCGGTATTGTCGCAAAAATAGTGGCTCGAGCGCGAAACCCGCTCGCTGCCCGCCCCGATCATTCGAGGTAGTGCCCGTCCGCCAGCGCCGGCTTGCCGCGAAAGTGCCAGCAAACTTGTTTGGCAGTAATCGTCCACCATTGCCAAGACGAATAGCCCTTCCGGCACACACGCTAACCACCGAAGGTTGTTTGACTGCTGCGCTGCCATGCGTGCCGTTGCACGCGAGCGTCCACCTGCCTTCAATAGAACGAGCCCGACATGGTCCTATCCGCCAGCCCCGACGCCCCCGACCTGAACCAAGCCTTCGCTGCAGTCCCAGACCTGATCGCTTATTGGGCCAGGCATCGGCCGGACCAATCGGCGCTACTTCAAGATGGGCGCCGTCTGAGTTACGCAGAACTCGACACCTTGATCAGCAGCGTCGCCGCCGCGCTGCAGCGTGACGGCCTGCAGCCCGGTGACTCGCTGGCGATCTGTGCTTACAACTCGATCGAATACGCCATCGTGTTTCTCGGCGCGTTGCGCGCTGGCGTAGCCGTGGCACCCCTGGCGCCCTCGGCCAGTGCCGAAAGTCTGCTGACCATGCTCGCTGACGCCGCGCCCCGCCTGCTATTTATTGACGCTCATGCGGCGCAACACCTGGAGCCGGTAGCAGCACGCTTGCCCTGTCCAACCCTGCGCCTTGACCAGACAGCGGCGAATGGACTGTCCGGCTGGCTGAGTGATGCCACGCCGGAGCCTGTAGCGATCCAGCCGAAATGGGCGTTCAACATCATCTATTCGTCCGGCACCACCGGCGAGCCCAAGGGCATCGTGCAATCGCACGCCATGCGTTGGGCCCATGTTCGACGCAGTGCCGCCTACGGATACGGCGATGAGGCCACTACGCTTATCTCCACGCCGCTGTACTCCAACACCACGCTGGTGGCGTTTCTCCCAACCCTGGCTCTGGGCAGCTGCGTGGTGCTGATGAGCAAGTTCGACGCGGGCGAATACCTGCGCCTCGCCCAGCAGCACCAGGTGACCCATACGATGCTGGTGCCAGTGCAGTACCAGCGGCTCATGGCGCGCGAGGACTTCGAGCAATACGACCTCAGCCGTTTCCGCTACAAGATGTGCACCAGCGCGCCGTTCGGTGCCGCACTGAAAGCCGAAGTCCTGGCGCGCTGGCCCGGCGGGCTGATCGACACCTACGGCATGACCGAAGGCGGCGGCACCTGCATTCTGGCTGCGCACGAGTACCCGGATAAATTGCACACGGTCGGCCGTCCGGCTGAGGGGCATGACATTCGTGTGATTGACGATGAAGGCCACGAGTTGCCTGTCGGCTCGATTGGAGAAATCGTCGGACATTCTCCCGCAATGATGACCGGCTACCTGAACAAGCCCGAGAAAACGGCCGAAGCCGAATGGTTCGACCCCAGCGGTAAACGCTTCATCCGTACCGGCGACATTGGTCGCTTCGATGCAGACGGCTTCCTGACGCTGGTTGACCGCAAAAAGGACATGATCATTTCCGGCGGCTTCAATCTCTACCCTAGTGATCTCGAGGCGATTCTGCGTGAGCATCCGGCCATCGCCGATGTCGCTGTGGTCGGCGTGCCCTCGACGCGCTGGGGTGAAACGCCAGTCGCCTTCGTGGTGCTCGCCAAGGGCGAGATGGCGACCCCCGAGGCGCTGTTGGACGGGTTCAACAGCCGCGTGGGCAAGACGCAACGCCTGGCGCAACTGGTGCTGACGGACGAGCTGCCGCGCAGTGCCATCGGCAAAGTGCTCAAGCGTGAACTACGCGATCAATACCAGGCTGCGCACGGCGCAGCTGGCTGAAGAGAATTAGCCAGCGTCCCCCGGCGCTGGCGCTGCGGCCCGGGCCGTGATTCGACCACAGCGGGCGACTGCAACGTGCGTGGCGCGGATCAATAACCGCGCTGGATATCTATCACGCCGCTGATGGTCCGGCCGTCTTCCAGCGCGACGATCTTCTCGGCGATCTGAACGATGGTCGCCTCGCGCAGCGTTCGCGCGGAAACATGCGGGGTGAGCGATACCTGCGGCATCTGCCAGAACGGATGCGAAGACGGCAACGGTTCCTCACGGAACACGTCCAGCACAGCGCGAGTGACCTTGCCCTCTTCGATGGCACGGCAGAGATCCTCATCGACCAGATGCTCGCCGCGGCCCACGTTGACGACTACCGCTTCAGGCCGCAGCCGTGACAGCAGCGAGTAGTCGATCAGATCACGGGTGCTGTCAGTCAAGGGCAGCGTATTGACCAGTACGCGAGTTTCACCAAGAAAATCATTCAACCCTGCCTCGCCAGCAAAGCAGCGCACGCCGTCAAGGCGGTGCTCGGAGCGCGACCATCCCATAACGGGGTACTCCAGCGTCGCCAGCGTTTTGGCGACACGCTGGCCGATATGCCCGAGCCCGAGCACGCCAACCGGCCACTCGCTGCGTTCGATGGGCCGCCGAAGCTTCCACTGACCGGCCGCCTGCTGTTCACGATAGGCGTCCATGTCGCGGCTGATGCCGATCACGTGATAGGCCACGTATTCAGCCATTTGCACCGCCATGCCCGCGTCTTCGAGGCGAACAATCGGAATGTCGCGCGGCAGATTCGGCATGCGTACCAGCGCATCCACGCCGGCGCCGAGGTTGAACACGGCCTTCAGCTGCGGCTCTTTATCGAACAGCGCAGCGGGTGGATGCCAGACGATGGCGTAATCCGCACCGCAACTCGGATTGTCCGGCTGCCAGACCTGGATATCGGCGTCTGGCAACTGTTGCTGAATCAGGCTGGTCCAGCGCTCGGGTTTGGGATCGGCGGCGACGAAGAGGATTTTCATGCTCACTCAGTTTTATTCCTTGGATGACATCTGCAACGCGCAAAGCGTACTGCTATATCGCATAGACATGCCCATTGGCTTCCAGCAGGCGCAACAACGCAGGCCAGGTCAGTTTGGCGGCGCTGCCCAGTTCAGCCGATTGCTGGCGCGTCGTTTCGATGGCAGCGGCTGACGGCATGTGCGTCGGGCCGCAGGCCTGGGCGCGTACCTGAATCTCGCATGCTTTCATCAGGAAATAGAGGTAGGTGAAGGCTTCGGCGACGGTGCCGCCCACCGTCAGGATGCCGTGGTTGCGCAACATCATCATCCGCTTGTCGCCAAGGTCGCGGATCAGCCGCTCGCGTTCGCTGAGGTCCAGCGCGACGCCTTCGTATTCGTGATAGCAGAGGTGATCGAGGCAGAGCATCGCCGTCTGGCTCAGCGGCAGCAGCCCATCGCGATGCGCCGAGACTGCCACACCGTCAGCGGCATGAAGATGCATCACCGCACCGGCGTCCTCACGCCCCATGTGCACGGCGCTGTGGATGGTGAAGCCGGCCGGGTTGACCCGATGCAGGCTGCCGCTCTGAACGATTTGCCCTTCCTGATCCACCTTCACCAACGACGAGGCGGTGATTTCCTCGAACAACAGCCCGTACGGATTGATCAGGAAATGATGTTCCGGCCCCGGCACGCGGGCGGAGAGATGGGTGAACACCAGATCATCCCAGCCAAAGTGCGCGACCAAACGATAGGCCGCTGCCAAGTCTTTGCGCACCTGCCATTCGGCTTCGCGGTTCGTAGCGGTTGAATCTTGCATCGCATCTGCTCCGTTGATTTGGAAGGCGCCAGCCGGCGCGGGCCCTTGCAATTGCTTGTCGCCCCTCAGGCCTGTTCGGCGCCGACGGCGTGTTTGCGGTTTTCTTCTTCCTGCAGCGCACGCCACATCAGCTTGCCAGTGGAGGAGCGAGGCAACGAGCTGACGAACTCCACGTAGACCGGTGCCTTGTAGGCGGCCATCTCGGCCTTGCACCAATCGATGATGTCCTGCTCGCTGACCTGTCCGCCCTGGCCGTCACGCAGCACCACGCAGGCCTTGACCGTTTCGCCGCGCTTGGGGTCGGGCCGCGAGATAACGCAGCACTCCTGAATGGCCGGGTGGCGATACATCAGGCTTTCCACTTCCGACGGCCAGACCTTGAATCCGGAGGCATTGATCATCCGCTTGACCCGGTCGACCAGGAAGAAATAGCCCTCTTCATCGTAGTAGCCCATGTCGCCGGTGCGGAAAAATCGGTGGCCGTCCAGTTCGATGAACGCGCGCTCGGTTTCTTCCGGACGGTTCCAGTAGCCCTGGAACAGTTGTGGCCCGCGGCTGACGATCTCGCCCACTTCATCCGGGCCAAGCTCCTGCCCGGTGTTCAGGTCGATGACGCGGCTGTCGACGTCGAACACCGGAATCCCGAGGCACTGCGCCTTGGGTCGCGGCACCGGGTTGATGTGGGTGGCGGCGATGGTCTCGGAAAGCCCGTAGCCTTCGATG
>CETJ01017713.1_pt1 | contig 12438 bp, 9 predicted proteins | sample 531341 | NCBI WGS metagenome assembly CETJ01 (sample SAMEA2622677, study PRJEB7988) | marine metagenome | isolation source: saline water (ENVO:00002010), including | reverse complement strand
GTTTGAGGGTACTCAGCACCAAAAGTGTCCGCAACGTCGTGGCTATGGGACCACGTTTCCATCAATCGGGCGGTGGCAAAAGAGAGTGCACTCATGTCAGGCCCAAACCATGGAATTCGATCTTTTGGGCCGAGCGCACGGAAAGCTTCGGTCATTCGATGCCGTTCCCCCGCAAACCATGCCCAAAGTTCCGCGCCGCTTAAAGAACGAACGTCCAAACCGCCGAAACTATGAAGGTCCTCTCCTTTAGAGAGCATTCTTTCTTTGGTTGCACCGAAGGCTGCAGGATCGAGAACCGCGAGACTCGCAGCTACATCTGCCATGCCCAAGTGAATGATTGTCTCATGCGTATCCCAGCCATCAGCGGGGGTCGGCAAAAGCCACTCATCCTCCGTCAGCCCAGCGACCACTTCTCGCAGTGCATCTGTTTCAGCATCAAGATCGTCACAAATTCCCCTCATTGTTGGGACCCTACACCGACGCGGCTCCTCGCTTCTGCTTGAACCGCTATGGCGGCTACCGTGAACAGGGCACCTACGACCTCGGAGGGATAGTGGACCCGCCTCTTTGGAGCCCCAACAACGTTCGTCGCGAGTCCACCAACTTGTGGACTTTTGCCGAACAGGTCGGGTTGTCACTGCGCACAGGGAGTTACCAGGAGCTCCACCGTTGGTCAATCGAGTCAAGCGGAGAATTTTGGCGGGCAGTATGGAACTTCGCCGCGGGAATAGGCGACCTCGGTGACATTGATCTCAAAAAAAGTCACGGCCCGACATCGCGTTTCTTCCCTGACGCCAGTATCAATTTGGCGGAGAATTACCTGAAACGAAGCGACGACGAGATCGCTATCAGCTATCGCGGCGAAAGCGTCGTAGAACGAAGTCTCACCTTCGGGGAGTTGCGAGCTGAAGTTGGTCGGGTTCAACAAGCTCTGCGTTCAGAAGGTGTTCAACCCGGTGACCGCGTAGCGACGCTTCTCCCTAACGGCCCAGAGGCGGTCATCGTGTTTCTTGCAGCGGCAAGCATTGGCGCCATCTATTCATCGACCAGCCCAGACTTTGGCGCAGACGGGGTGCTGGATCGCTTCGGCCAGATCGAACCAAAGGTACTTATAGCTACCGACGGCTACTTCTATTCGGGAGTACGTCATGACATCACCGAGAAAGTCGCACAAATTGTGCAAGGACTGAGCTCTCTGAAACGCGTCGTGTTTGTGAAATATGGTGACCGAGAACTTGGCCCCTTAACGATTCCTAATTCGATTGGATTCGATGAATGGGTAACCGGTCCGACAAATACACAACCAGATTTCGTCCGGTCAGGTTTCGATCATCCGATCTACATTTTGTATTCGTCAGGCACGACGGGAAAACCGAAGTGCATAGTCCACAGAGCAGGTGGAGTGCTGCTCAAGCACTGGTCTGAACACCTTCTTCATTGTGATCTACGCGCCGGAGATCGACTGATGTATTTCACGACGACTGGTTGGATGATGTGGAACTGGCTCGTCGCCGGTCTCGCCTGCGGCGTGTCACTAGTTCTCTACGACGGTTCTCCGTTTTTCCCGGGTCCATCGCGGTTATTCGACATCGCCGATGAACTCAGCCCACGTCTTTTCGGGGTCAGCGCAAAATATATCGAGGCGGCAATGAAAGAAGGGCTGCGGCCCGTCGATACGCACAGCCTCGCGAGCATCGAAACCGTCACCTCAACAGGTTCGCCACTAGCACCTGAGGGATTCGATTGGGTATATGAGAACCTGAAATCTGACGTACACCTTGCATCGTTTTCAGGAGGTACAGACATCTGTGGTTGTTTCGTTATTGGCGATCCGACAGGTTCTGTACACAGCGGCGAAATTCAAGTCCCAGCGTTAGGCATGGATGTAGCCGTTTTCGATGACGACGGAACCCGACTTGCTCAAGGAGAACAAGGCGAACTGGTCTGTTGTAACGCGTTTCCGTCGATGCCTCTTGAATTTTGGGATGACCCGGGAGGGCGCAAATACCACGACGCTTATTTCGCTCGTTTTTCTGATGTGTGGCACCACGGCGACTTCGCCGAGTGGACCATCAACGGAGGGATGATCATTTCGGGAAGGTCCGACGCGACGCTGAATCCGGGCGGAGTTCGGATAGGGACAGCGGAAATTTATCGCCAGGTGGATCTGATTGACGAGGTGCTGGAAAGCATCGTGATCGGACAACACGTCGAATCGGATACGCGAGTGGTTCTTTTCGTTCGACTTCGCGACGGCGTACAACTAAACGACGAATTAGAAGAGCGCATCCGAAAGCAAATTCGAGTTGGAGCATCGCCACGTCATGTTCCAGCAGTAGTTGCTCAAGTGCCTAGCATTCCCCGGACTCGGAGCGGAAAGCTGGTGGAGCTAGCCGTTCGGGACGCGGTTCACGGTCTGTCGGTGAAGAACATCGAAGCTATCGATGACCCTGACGCACTCGATCATTTTCGTGAGCATCCAGCTCTGTCGTGAACAGCTAAACGTCACGGCGCGCTCTATAAGTCTCGCCTATCGCGTTACTGCTTTCACCTCAGCTCAATGCGGATTTCGCAATCGCTGCGACGTCTTCAGGCCTGTCAAACTCTGCGTGATGTCCCGCTTCTTCTATCAGGTGCGCGCCAATGACATTGGGAAGAAGCTGAGCCCACTTGCCCAAATACGAGGCCGGGATGATCTCATCTTTCGCGCCGTGCACTAACGTGACGGGATTTTTCACTAAGTGAAGCCGATCACTAATACCAAACTCGGGTATCGGCCATATGAGTTGTGCGGAAGCGGTTCGAGTGAGGTAACGATCAACGCCATGTTCGACGAGCAGATCGGCGGGCATTTCTTCTGCGTCATCGAAGAAGCTGGCTGATGCTGTTGGATCCGCGGTCAGCATCCTCCGTTGGTTAGTCAAAGTGGTGGCGAAGGGATCGGCGACGGGGTCCTCAGGGTCCCACAGTCCGAAGGGAGCGATCAGCACCATCGCACCAAAAGCCTCCGGTCGAATCGCTGCAAGTTCAAGAGCAATCATTGCCCCAACGCTTGACGCGACCACCGGGAGTCCCGTAACCCCAGCTAGGTCAATGAGCTCACTGGCCGCAACAACCCAATCGTGAAGATTTCTCAGTCCACTTGGTTCGCTGGAGCCAGTAAAACCCGGGAGACTCGGCGCTACTACCCGCCAGCCGTCATTTGCCAACGCCTTGAGAAAAGCGTGTTCGCCCGGATTTCCCAGCATTCCGTGTAGGTAGGTGACCCGGGCGCCTTCCCCGCACGACACAAGACCTAAGTGGCCTTCTCGAAATGCCAGTGTTTCGGTCGCGTAGCCACTCAACTGACTGATGCCTCGGGCACATCTCGACGGGCAGGTTGAGCAAGTGGTTTAGGCCACCAAAGATCCTCGTATTCATCCTCAAAAAGACTGCTGACTTCTGGCATCACTTTGGTCGCATACATTTCGGTGTTGTAACGCACTAGATCCTTGTTCATGTTCCCAAAATGACAGAAGGTCATGAGGTGGCCAATGTGCATTGTGGTGGCTAATTCGTGCACCTGCTCAGCGACTTGAGTCGGGTTCCCGAGGATCACGTATCCCTTCTCAACCATTTCTTCGAAGCTCAGCCCTTTGGGGAATCCACCTCCACGAGTTGACTTCCTTGCTTCCGAGCGAGCTGTAGCTTCTCTCGCCGCGCGTTCGACCATTCCTTCCACACCTGCTCGGACGGTGTTCGGCGTCTTGTATCCCGGCGGGTCGGCAAAACCCGCGTAGACATGCAAGCACGTGTTGAAGAAATATTCAGCGGGTTCACGGTAAAGATCCCATGCCTCTTTTTCCGTGTCAGCGACCGCAATGAACTGCGCGAACCCCCCCTGGAAAGGGTTCGCTTCTTTGCCTGTCTCCTGAACTTTTTTCCAGAAACCTTGCATGGTTTTCAAGCCCGCTTTGTATCCGAAGTAACTCAGATAGCAATAGACAAGGTCTTCTCGTGCGCACCAGTCCCAGGTATCAACCGAGCCGCCACCGGGGATCCATATTGGGGGATGCGGCTGTTGAACCGGTCGAGGCCACACGTTGACATATCGGAGTTTGTTGTACTTGCCGTTAAAGGAAAATACTTCGTCTCGTGTCCAAGCCTGGCGGATGAGATCTACGCCTTCGTGATAGCGCTCACGAAGGGTCGCCGGATTTTGTCCGTAGGCAAAGATGGTGTCCATTGGTGAGCCAACCGGAAATCCAGCAACCATGCGGCCGCCAGTGATGCCGTCCAACATCGCTATTTCTTCAGCAACTCTCAGGGGAGGGTTATAGAGCGCGACGGAATCTCCCAACACAACGATGTTCGTGTCAGGACAATTGCGGCTAAGAGCAGCGGCAATGATGTTCGGGCTAGGCATCAAGCCGTATCCGTTCGAATGGTGTTCGTTAACGCCTACAGCGTCAAAACCGCAATCGGCAGCGAACTCAAGTTCATCCAAGTATTCGTTGTAGGTGCGGTTGCCCACCTCGGGGTCGTATAGAGCAGGGTCGATATCAACCCATACCGATCGGTGCTCTTCTGGAAAGTCAGGCGGCAATTCCGGATACGGCATGAGGTGAAAGAAGATGCTCTTCACAGTGGCTCCCTAGAAGTGGTAGTTCTGGATATAAATGTAGCTCCGACAGCACTTTCTGAGCCGTTTACCCGCAGAGATGGCATTCTGATCGTGTGCGGAACACCAAATCGATCCATATTCTCGAATCGATTTTTTGTTGAGCTTCACCTCTAGCGACCAAAGACGGGGCATTCCCGCCGCGGCCATAGCGATGGTGGGATGGGCGGCGTCCGGAGTTATTGCCAAGGGAATTTCAGAGCTAGGCCCTCTCGCGGTGGTTTTTTGGCGGATGTGGATTTACGCCGCCATCGTCCTTATTTTTTTGAAAATCCGTGGTACTCCGTTGCGAAAAAAATCGCTTCGTGTGTCTTGGCGCGGCGGCATTTGCCTTGGTGCGGACATCATGTTTTTCTTCACGGCGATACGGATGACCACCGTCGCCAACGCGACAGTTATCGGCTCGTGTCAACCACTGATAATGCTGTTCATTGCTGGGCGCATATTCGGAGAGCGTCCGAGGCGCCACGACTGGATATTGGCTCTCGTCGCAATTTGTGGGGTTGGAATAGTCATGTTTGGTTCGACGGGTGTTCCTGGCTGGAACCTCCGAGGTGACCTCTTGTCGGTGGCCACCGTCCTCGCGTGGACCGGATACTTCGTCTTCTCAAAACTGAGTCACCAACACATCGAGTCATCGCAGTACACCGGCGCAACAGCGTTGATATGCGCACTGTTTGCAACCCCATTTGCGTTGGCTTCTGGCCAGGTATTCGATATGCCTTCAACAAGCGCCTGGATATGGCTCGCCGTTCTTTCGGTGGGCCCCGGGTTCACTTCTCACATGATGATGAATTGGGCATTAGGTCAGATACCCGCGTGGTTGGGGTCGACGTTGACTCTGGCAATCCCTGTTACAGCAACAGTCATGGCGTGGGCTTTTCTCGGTGAAGAGGTAGCCGCTCTTCAGTTTCTGGGCATGGCCATTGTGCTTTTGGCACTCGGCGTCATCGTTATCGGCCAACCCAAGTCAGCTGACACCGGCATCGACTGAGTTCATCGACCCTTCCATTCCGGCCGACGTTTTTCGGCAAAGGCTTTAGGTCCTTCGCGCGCATCTTCACTTTCCATCATTGATCTGACAGCTGGGTATTCAGCGTAAAAGGCGTCACCGAGCGGAAGATTGAGACCTCTCATCGAGGACTGTTTAGTAGCTCTGATGGAAAGTGGAGCTCCCAGCATGATGTCATCAATGAGTCGATCGACTGCGCTGTCTAGCTCCTCATAGGGCACTACTTTATTTATGATCCCGATCTCGCGCGCCCGCGGCGCCGTCATCGACTTACCAGTTAAGAGATATTCCATTGCTAGCTTTAGCGGAACTTGCCGCGGCAGGCGGTGAACTCCGCCTCCTCCCGCATAAATGCCGCGTCGTGGTTCCGGGAGCCCGAATTCGACGTGTTCGGCTGCAACCACCAGATCGCACGCCATTGCGACTTCAAAGCCACCGCCCAACGCGATCCCATTCACACGCGCTATGAGAGGTTTCGGATAGTCAAACCGTTCGATCAACTTGGTTACTTGGCTCATTAGTTGTGAATCGGCCTGTTTCTCAGCTTCAGAGGACTGTTGAATCTGCGACAGGTATTTGAGATCGCGTCCTGCGCAGAACGCTTTATTTCCAATCCCGGTCACCACAACAACCCAAACATCGTCATCGTCAGCGGCGTGATCAAGTAGATCGCTCCATTCTTTATGGGCCGGTGTGTTGATCGCGTTTCGGACTTCTGGACGATTGATAGTTATTCGGGCTACATGTGGCCGAGTCATTTCGTAAAGGAAATACTGAGGGGTCCAATCAAGCTGCTGCATGCGTTGATCGTAGGCAGTTGTGCACTAGATGGGTCGGACGTGCTGGACTGCAGGTATGGATACAGAAGAAACACGCTCATTAATTGAGCGCTACTACAGGGCGTTAACCAACGGGGATCGCGAGGACCTACGAGCTTGCCTGAGTAACGACGTGGTTTGGAAGCTCCCAAAAACAGCTGGCGAAACAGGGACCGGGGGCGCAGACCAGGACAGCTGCGTTCGCGGCCGGGAAGCCGTCGCAGCTGAACTCGGAGGTCGCACAATCAAAGAAACTTTTGATATCTCGAAACCGTTTGCACTGGAGATCCGAAGCATGATCGTCGACGGAGAAATAGCTGCAGTTCAACAGAGACTCACCGCCACCACCAAAGCGAAGGGTGCAACGTACGACAATCAATACTGCTGGGTTTACTCGTGCACAGATGGTGAGATCAGTCATATGGAGGAGTACACCGACACGCTGTACGCAGCTCGGACAATGGGCTGGAGACTCGAGGGGGAAGACCAATGATCGAGGAACATCTCAGTATCAATACCGGTGAGGGAGAGATGGCGACATTTATTGTTCACCCTGAATCAGGTGGCGCTCAGCCGGTCATCTTGTTTCTTATGGATGCGCCAGGGAAACGCGAAGAACTTCACGACATGGCCCGCCGAATCGCTGCGACCGGCTACTACGTCATGCTGCCCAATCTCTATTACCGAGATACTCCTTCGTTCACTATTCATCGAGAAGACCCGGCGAGCGCGAAATATATGGCCCAGTTGATGGGCAATTTGTCGAATGTGATGGTGGCGCGAGACGCTGCTGCGTTGCTCGCTCACGCAACAGCAGACCCAGCAGCCGACGAACAGACCGTCGGCACCACGGGCTATTGCATGAGTGGACCTTTTGCTTTGTGGTTGGCTGCTGAATATCCGGAAACGGTGAAGGCGGCCGCTTCGATACATGGAGTTCGACTCGCCACGGATGCTCATGATTCGCCCCACGCAAGAGCCGGTGACATCACCAGTGAGATACTTTTGTTGGCTGCAGAATTTGATGACTGGGTCGATCGACCTCATTTCGATCGCATAGTCACCGCGTTGAACGATGCTGGGGTGACTCACCAGTCCGAATGGATAGAAGGTGTTCATCACGGGTTCGTGTTTTCCCAACGACCAAAATACGACAAGATCGCCGCTGAGCGTCATTGGGAATTACTGCATTCGATGTTTGATCGGACTCTAAAGTCTCGCTCATGACAGTTGTGCCAGCCTCATGTGTTCGTCTAGCCGTCGCTGACCCGCCCGAGGTCTCGGCAGCCAATCCGGTTCACGATGAGAGCGCCACGGGATACGGATACGCTGGAGGAATTGTCGCGGGCATCCACACCTACGGGTGGATGGTTCCAGCGATTCTGGAGGCCTTAGGCGAAGGTTGGCTCTCGCATGGTTGGTCCGAATTTCGCCTTCCTCGGCCCGTCTACGCTGGCGACGAACTATTTACTGAAGTCAAGCCAGTTCCCGATGACCCCAGCATCGGAGTGATAACTCAAACTGTCGTCTCTGATGGACGCGTCACTATTGAGGGAAAGGTTGGACTTGGTGACGCGTCGTGGAAAAACGATTTCGTTTTGCCACACGATCGGTCACCTGTGCCCGAAGCTGACTATCGGCCGTTTCTCGGTCTCGACGAAATTCCTAGCGACCTTGATTACCCAGCGATGTCAGTTCCTTTCGACGCAAGTGACGCGAGAACTTGGATGAGTGAAAGGATCCATGATGACGATCCGTTGTGGGTTGATGGGGACATGCCATTGGCGCACCCGTCCTGGGTCTTGGGTCAGATGACACCGTTGATTAGACATTCCTACCGCATGCCAGCAGGCGTTCATGCTTCCGGACGGGTGCAGCATTTAAGCCCGCTTAAAGCAAATGGTGCGGTAACGGTAGCCGGCCGTTGGGGTGAAGTGGATGTGCGAAAAGGTAAACCTTGGTCGACGAGTGATGCAGTTTTTGTCGATTCAGAAGGCACGGAAGTTGCCGTGGTGAGGCAGGTCGCTGTGATCCTTCCTTTACTTCCTCGTCACTGAGCAAGAACACTAAGGGCAACATGTTGTAGAACGAGCATGCCAAAGCGTCTCTCGAGGGGATTGGAAATGTCCGTGGAAAAGCTCCTTATTGCTAATCGCGGTGAGATTGCCATACGTATCGCTCGAGCGGCAGATGAACTCGATATCGCCACGGTGGCGATTCACAGCGAAGACGACGGCTCGTCGTTACATACTCGAGTAACGAACGAATCGATAGAGCTGAACAACCGTGGAGTCGCCGCTTATCTCGACATTGATCAGATCGTCGATACGGCTCTTGCCGCGGGTTGCGACGCGATTCACCCCGGGTACGGCTTTTTGGCCGAGAACGCCGACTTTGCTCGAACGTTAGAAGCCGCTGGGATCGTTTTCGTCGGGCCATCTTCCGAACAACTCGCTCTCTTCGGCGACAAACTTTCTGCCCGAGCCCTAGCAGCCGAACTCGATGTGCCACTAGTCCCGGCCACGGAGGGAGCGGCGACGCTCAAACAAGTCGAGGTTTTTCTTTCCGAGCACCGGGCAATCATGATTAAGGCTGTCAATGGGGGCGGCGGTCGCGGAATGCGCACCGTGCTACAGGGCGACGATGTAGCCGCGGCGTTTGAACGATGTCAAAGCGAAGCACAATCCGCTTTTGGTAACGGCGACCTTTACGCAGAACGACTTGTAGAGCGTGCCCGTCACATCGAAGTTCAAATCGTTGGTGACGGAACATCCGTGGTTCATTTAGGTGAACGGGAATGCACTCTGCAACGACAGAACCAGAAGATCATTGAAGTCGCACCATCTCCGTCTATCGAGAGCACAACACGAGACTTATTGACGAACTCTGCGGTCCGTATGGCTTCTCACGCTAGTTACCGAGGGTTGGGTACCTGGGAATTTCTAGTTGATGCTGAGAACCCGTCCGCAGTCGCATTTATCGAAACGAACGCTCGGCTGCAGGTCGAGCACACAGTGACTGAGGAGGTGACTGGAATCGACCTCGTTCGAAATCAAATTCTCATAGCAGGAGGCGCTTCACTCGTCGACTTGGGTCTTTCACAAGATGAGTTGCCTACTGCGCGGGGATACGCGATCCAATGCCGGGTGAATACCGAGACAATGACCGAAGAGGGGTTAGCGAAACCCACCGGAGGCACAATTATCGCTTTCGAGACTCCGAGTGGTCCCGGCATTCGCACCGATTCCTACGGGTATCAGGGTTATTCGACCAATCCCAACTTTGATTCTCTCCTCGCGAAAATCATTGGACACTCCCCCACGAACGACTACGCGGACGCTGTCAAAAGAGTTAAGCGAGCTCTTTTCGAGTTCAGAGTCGAAGGTGTTCTCACCAACATCCCTTTTCTGTTGGCATTATTGGATCGGCCTGAAGTCCAATCCAATGAAATCACCACAGGTTTCATCAACGAATATGGCGCTGAGCTCGTTCAGGCGGCCGAAAAAGTCGAACTCAGTTACGCCTCGAGAGCCACCTCCAATCTTTCGGGACCGTTGTTGGCAGGAGTGAAGGTCAGCGATGATCCTCTAGCGGTACTCACCCATGGCGACATCGACGGAAGGGAACCTGCTCCCGTGTCCAACTCCGGCGAGACTCCGGCCGCTATGGGTCCAGATGGCACTAGACCAGTCGAGGCACCGCTTCAGGGCACGATCATCTCGATTGACGTATCACTGGGTGACGAAGTCGCTGAAGGGCATCCAGTTGCGGTAATGGAAGCGATGAAGATGGAACACGTTATTGCTTCAAATGTGACCGGCATTGTTCGCGCTTTGGGTGTCAGCCAAGGCGACACCGTGTACGAGGGTCACCCATTGTTGTTCATAGAAGAAGCCAATCTGGACATCGAAATTGGTGAAGCCCACGCAACTATTGACCTCGACCTGATCCGTCCCGACCTGCAAGAAGTCTTCGACCGTCACTACAGGGGGAAGGACGAAGCTAAGCCATCTGCTGTAGCGAAGCGCCATGGTCGAGGTCATCGCACTGCACGCGAAAATCTTTCGCGATTGGTTGATGAAAACACTTTTGTTGAATACGGGCCGCTGATGGTCGCTGCGCAGCGCCGGCGACGAAGTCTCGAAGATTTGATCGACAACACTCAAGGCGACGGCATGGTCGCAGGAATTGGCAGTGTTAATGGCGACCTCTTCGACGAAGAAACTTCACAAACAATGGTCATGTCATATGACTACATGGTCCTGGCAGGTACACAGGGTCTTCAAAATCATCGAAAGAAAGATCGGCTCTTCGAAATCGCCGAGGACAACAAGCTTCCGACGGTGCTGCTGGCGGAAGGCGGCGGAGGGCGGCCAGGCGACACCGACACGATGGGTGGCGCTGGCTTGGATTGTTGGGCGTTCACCTTTTTCGCCCAACTTTCAGGTCTGGTTCCCCTCGTTGGTATCACGAACGGCCGATGTTTCGCGGGCAACGCCGTTTTGCTCGGATGCTGCGATGTGATTATCGCCACGAAAGGGTCAAATATCGGCATAGGCGGCCCAGCAATGATCGAAGGCGGCGGCCTCGGAGTGTTTCGACCTGAGGAAGTGGGTCCTGTCGACGTCCAATACCCCAATGGAGTGATTGACGTTCTCGTCGAAGATGAGGATGAGGCAATGGACGTCGCCAAGAAATACTTGTCGTATTTTCAAGGTCCGATCAAAACATGGGAGGCACCTGATCAGCGCTTGTTGAGGCACATTGTTCCCGAGAACCGCCTACGGGCGTACGACATTCGTGACGTGATCGAAACGATGTGCGATGTCGACTCGGTCCTAGAAATTCGCAAGGGCTGGGGGCCAGGGTGTGTCACTTCGCTCGCTCGAATCGAGGGCCGGCCTGTAGGCATCATCGCGAACAACAACCATCATTTAGGTGGAGCGATCGACGCTGATGTGGGAGACAAAGGGAGTCGCTTCATGCAGTTGTGTGATGCGCATGACATCCCGCTCATTTTCCTGTGTGACACTCCGGGCATCATGGTGGGCCCACAAGCTGAATACGATGCGACGGTTCGTCACGCCAGTCGGATGTTTGTTACATCGGCGAGCGTCACCGTTCCGTTCATGACTGTCGTTTTGCGGAAAGGCTACGGATTGGGAGCCCAGGCAATGGCCGGTGGAAGTTTCAAAGCGCCAGTGTTTTGTGTTTCATGGCCAACTGGCGAATTCGGTGGAATGGGACTCGAGGGCTTCGTCAAACTCGGATACCGCAAAGAGCTCGAAGCGATAGAAGATCCCGAAGAGCGGATCGCGTATTACGAACAGATGGTGGCAAGGCTGTACGAGAACGGCAAGGCCGTCAGCACAGCGACGTTCTTCGAACTTGATGACGTTATTGACCCAGCAGAGACGCGTACGTGGGTATCAATGGCGCTGCGATCAGCTCCTAAACCATCTCCGCGAGAGGGCAAGAAACGGCCGATGATTGACACCTGGTAGCTGCTCGTTCGCCCCGCCAGCGACATGGGCGAATGATTGGCGTTATTCCAGAAGTTCCGCCACCGCGAGTTCTGCTATCTGGTCGGGGTCGTAGCCGGCGCATTCCATCAGAACCTCAAAGGTGTGCTCACCGAAAATCGGACCGGCGTGGGTGACCTGAGCCGGGGTGCGCGACATGTGAAAGCGGGTTCCGTCAACAAAGAAAGGTTCGTGGCTTGCGTGGGCGACTTCGACGAAACAACCGCGATGGGTCATTTGTTCGTCGGCAACTAGTTCAGGCGAGTTTTGGACAATGTGGGCTGCTACCCCAAGAGTTTGGAGTCTCTCCATGAGCTCAATGCCTTCTTGCTCGACAGTCCACGCGGAAATGACCGAGTCGAGTTCGTCGTGTTGAACGTGTCGCTCATCGGCGGTGAGGTCTGCGAGATCACCGCGGTTCATCTC
>CETJ01011062.1_pt1 | contig 12562 bp, 10 predicted proteins | sample 531341 | NCBI WGS metagenome assembly CETJ01 (sample SAMEA2622677, study PRJEB7988) | marine metagenome | isolation source: saline water (ENVO:00002010), including | reverse complement strand
GGTTGACGTTTCGCGTCCGCTAAAAGAGCCGCAGAATTCAAGAAGAGGGCGATAGCCAAACCTATAAGACCCGCCAATAGAATTTTTCCCGCAGGTGAGCCTTGCCCATTTCCTCTCGCATCTCGCTGCGATTCCAATTCAGCGTTGGTCGTGTTCCTCATCAGAATTGAAAGTAAATGAAGGGTGCTATTCCGTCAGGACCAAGCGTGTCGATAACGACCAGACCTACACCGAACGCTATCCCTTGAATCAAAATAGGTCGTCTACTCATCCAGTAATCCATGCGAGCGGAGGTTGACTTCGTGACGAATTGAACACCGATTGCGGATAGTAGGACGAGGATCAAGCCGGCGTTCAAGATTTTGGTGTCTCCCGAGGAGCCGGTGATCGCCATTAGAACTTCCGATGCTGCAGAAAAGGAACTGGCTCTGAAAAAAATCCAAGCGAAACAAACTACATGAAACGTCAAAGCCCATCTGAGAGCCGGGTGAATCCGTTCGATCGGCAACGATCGCTCGATAATTAAGGCGACTCCATGTATCGCCCCCCAGACAACGAAGTTCCAAGTACTGCCATGCCACAAGCCTCCTAGAAGCATGGTGATGAGAAGGTTCCGATACATGTCGGCAGTTTGTCCGCGGTTGCCGCCGAGCGGAATGTACAGATAGTCGCGCAGCCACGAAGACAGGGTGATATGCCAGCGGCGCCAAAACTCTCTCAGCGAGAGGGCACTGTAGGGACGGTCGAAATTAATCGGAAAGCGAAAGCCGAGAAGAAGCGCCACCCCAATGGCGATGTCGGTGTACCCAGAAAAGTCTGCGTAAATCTGAATGGCGTAGCCGTACACACCAAATAAGACGTCCAGACTGCTGTGCCCCTGAGGATCTGCGAAGACGCCATCAACTATGTTGCTCGCTAGCCAACTCGAAATGACCACTTTCTTAAAGAGCCCACGAAGTATCAGGTGAAACGCTTCAGCTGACGCCACGTGGCGAGGGTCGGGTCGTTTCGCAATCTGCGGAGCCATCTCTGAGGCGCGAACGATGGGGCCAGCTACGAGTTGTGGAAAAAAGGACAGGTAGACAGCGAAATCAAGCAGCCGCATTGGTTGAATCACGCCGCGACGTAAATCTATGACGTAGCTCATTGCCTGAAAGGTAAAGAAAGAGATCCCGACCGGTAATGTCAACTGAAAAATTGGAACCGCATTTCCAAGACCCAACAAATTTGATAACTCGACGGCGAAGAAGTCGTAGTACTTAAAAACTCCCAGCAGTGCTAGATCACTCGCTATGGCGACGTTTGCCCATGCCCGAACTCCGTCTCGGGCGCCAAGTCGACGACAGTTATCTATCTTGTTTCCGGCAAGCCAATTCGAACCAATCGCCCACAACAACAGCATGACGAATCGCCAGTTCCACCATCCATAAAAGAAGAGGCTTGATCCAAAAATAACCGCACTCCACACCCTGGGGTGAGGACGCGTCAACCAATTGAGTACGAAGACGACAACGAAGAACAAGCCAAAGGCGAATGTAGGGAAAAGCATCGTTTTACCGGTGGTGAAAGGGCAACGGTACCTTTCGATCGTGCAGGAATGAGGCAGGATGGCTGCGTGAGTGATCCCACCCGAGTTCTTGCAGTCGAACCTCTAGCTTGGGCCGAGGCCGACCCGGACCCAACAACGCTGCTCGCCATCAAAGAGTTGTCCACCGATCCGGAAGCTTTAACAGCGAAATTCGCCGGGCGGTTGCGATTTGGGACAGCGGGACTTAGAGCCCCCCGGGGGGTCGGTCCAGCTCGCATGAATCGTGTGACAGCGCGCGTTGCGGCACGCGCTATCGGGCGACACCTCGAAGCTCTCCAAATAGCCCAGCGTGGGGTGATCATCGGGTACGACGCTCGACCAGAGTCAGACACCTACGCTATGGATTCGGCTCGTCTTTTGACGGCAATGGGAATCACATGTTGGCTGATCGACGGCGCGTGTCCGACACCCGTGGTTGCTTGGCACTTGAGAGAACGGCAGGCTGCTGCGGCAATTGTGGTTACAGCGAGTCATAACCCTGTCGCAGACAGCGGCTACAAGGTGTTCGGATCGGACGGGACGCAGATAAGACCGCCTGCAGATACCCAAATCGAAGAGTTGATGACTTTCTCACGCCTACCAGGTGATGACGATCTCGCTGCGGTCCAAGAGGTAAACCGCATTGATTTGGCGACCGCAATCTCTTCTTACGTCGACGCTGCGATACCGGACCGCAAGGCTACTGAATCCTTAGATTTGCAAGCCAGTTGGGCTTACACACCGCTGTGTGGTGTCGGGGGCGACACAATGGAAAGGGCTTGTTCTCGGGCGGGCATTACCGCCCCCACTCGAGTTGAGTCGCAATTCGAACCAAATGGTTTATTCCCTGGGCTCCCATTCCCAAATCCCGAAGAACCCGGAGCTATGAACGAGGCCTATTCTGTGGCTGATGAAGCTGGGATAGATCTTGTTGTCGCAAACGACCCAGATGCCGATCGCTTGGCAGTAGCGATGAAGACGGTCGATGGTTGGCGTCAACTTTCGGGCGACGAAGTCGGACTGCTGTTATGTGATCATCAACTATCGAACACAACAGGAGATAACCGTCTGACAGCCAGTTCGGTCGTCTCGTCTCAAGCGGTCGCTGCTCTTTGTGCGCGTCGAGGCGTTGAACACATCCGCACACTTACCGGGTTCAAATGGATTATGGAACCGGCAGTAAAGAAACCTGAGGCACGTTGGATATTTGGTTACGAAGAGGCTCTTGGATATTCAGTAAACGACCACGTGTTGGACAAAGACGGCATTGCTGCGGCCGTCACATTTATGGAAATGGTGGCCAGTCTTAGAAGCAAGGGCCTTGATCCGTTGACGCGCCTTGACGAGTTGGCCTTTGAGATTGGTCTTTACGTTACGAGCCAAGTAAGCGCTCGTTTTGAACCTCAACAAATTGAGTCCTGCCTCGAAGCTCTTCGTAGCGCTCCGCCTCAAGATTTGGACGGAAGCCCAATAGTCGACATCAAGGATTGGCTCAATCAGCCGTCTCCTCACAACACCAACCTCCTCGAATTCCGCTCGCAGGGAGGTAGTCGAGTAGCGATCCGACCCAGTGGAACTGAACCCAAAGTAAAGATTTACCTCGAACAATTCGCTCAAAGCCCTCACGACGATCTTGGGTCGGCTCGAATCCGATGCGGTGAACAACTCGAATCTCTTGGCCTCGTTGCGCTGTCGTGGTTCAGAACCGAGTCGTGATCAAGCCAGGGGACCTGCAAGATCACGGAGCGATGTTTCCGGACGCGGGCCAACATGGCCAATCACTTCCTCAGCCGCTAACGACCCCAGTCGGCCGCAGCGTTGCAGGTCGTACCCGCGAGCCAATCCATAGAGGACGCCTGCTGCGTACAGATCTCCGGCGCCTGTCTTGTCAACGACCCGGACTACGGGATCTGCCGCAATTCTGGTAAGTCCTTCCGGAGTAATAAGAACAGAACCTTCTCCTCCCATCGTCACGACTGTTAGACCTACAAGTGCTTGGGCCATCTCAATTGCTCGGTCTAAATCGTCGACATCAAATAGAGACATGACTTCATGATTGTTTGCGAACAACACATCGACGTGGTCGTTGATCAAGTCGAGGAACGATGCGCGGTGACGTTCGACACAGAACTGGTCCGACAGGGTTAATGCCACACGCCCCTCCGGACCAACACCTGATGCGGCATAGCGCATTGCGGCCTTGGCTTCTGGGGGATCCCAGAGGTACCCCTCAAGGAATAACAGTTTCGCTCGTGCCACTAGATCCAAATCAACGTCTGACGAACACAGACCGTTTGAGGCTCCCAAGAAGGTGTTGAGAGTTCTTTCTCCATCGGGGGTGATGAAGATTATGCACCGACCAGTTGGGTCATTTGCTGGAGCTCGCGGTGTTGCGTGAACTATCCCAAGACGTTGCATGTCCGAGCTAAAAATGTCCCCCAACTCGTCGTCTGCAACTCGGCCCACATAGCCCGAAGTGCCGCCGAGAGAACTGACACCGATAACAGTGTTTGCAGCCGACCCTCCGGAAACCGTCACGCGCTCTCCAACGAGTTCGTACAGCTCAGCCGATCTTGCAGCATCGACCAGGTTCATTGCTCCTTTGGTAGCGCCGATTCCTTCGATGAACGCATCTTCTTGGTAGGAGAGCACATCAACGAGGGCGTTACCGAATCCAACAACATCGATATCTACTTTGGACTCGCTGGCAGCCATATCTACTTTCGCGCGGACTGTCCGGCACCCTAGCCAATCAACTTCGATGAAGCTCCCGAAGGACGGATAGGGTTCGGCCTGTGACCGACCAGAACCCGCATCGCCTGCCTCGACAGGTACTGCCAAGACACTACGTAATCTCCTTAGAGCCCGACCTGGAAGCCAGCTCATTCGAAGGCACCGTCTCGATTGATCTTGATGTAGTTACGGAAACGGACACCATCGTCATCAACGCCGCAGAGCTTGAGATTGGAAGCGTCTACCTTGAGCAGAGCGAGACGGTCCAAGCAAATTCGATCGTTATTGACGAAGAACTTGAGAGGGCAGAGTTTACTTTTCCTGGTGTTCTTCAACCGGGGAAAGCGCAGCTCACCTGCTCTTTCAAAGGTACTTTGAACGACAAGTTGCGTGGGTTTTATCGATCTACTTGGAGAGACGAAGCCGGGCAAGAGCGCGTGATTGCTACCACTCAATTTGAGTCGACGAATGCTCGACGCGCTTTTCCGTGCTTCGACGAACCCGACCTAAAGGCGTCCTTTGGAGTCACACTCCGAGTGGATAGTTCCTTGATGGCGGTTAGTTGCGGGGAGCTCGTCAGTTCAAGAGAACTCGGCGACGGACGCCGGGAAGACACGTTTGCTGACACGATGGTCATGTCAACCTATTTGGTCGCATTCATTGTGGGCGAGTTGGAAGCGACGGACCCCATCAATGTAAACGGTGTTCCTCTTCGCATAGTTCACGTTCCTGGGAAGGGCGACCTTACCGAGTTCGGTTTGGAGGCAGCCGAATTCAGCTTGAAGTGGCTGGTCGACTATTACGACATTCCCTATCCAGCGGGGAAATTGGATCTTATTGCTGTACCGGATTTCGCCTTTGGGGCAATGGAAAACTTGGGTTGCGTCACCTTTAGAGAGACTCTTTTGCTGTCGGACCCTGAGAGGACAACTCAAGCAGAGTTAACCCGCATTATTGATGTGATTGCTCATGAGATCGCACACATGTGGTTCGGCAATCTGGTGACCATGGATTGGTGGAACGGCATCTGGTTGAAGGAAGCGTTCGCGACATTTATGCAAGTCGCCGCGACTGACGCTTTTCGTCCTAAATGGCGACGTTGGGATGGTTTTTGTGTGGAACGCGGCGCCGCATTCGACACCGATTCTCTCATATCGACTCGGCCCATCGAATTCGAAGTCGTATCGCCACAAGATGCCGAGGCAATGTATGACGTATTGACATATGAGAAGGGCGCGGCGGTTGTTCGGATGCTTGAACAATTCCTCGGGCCTGAACAGTTCAGAAGTGGGGTGAACCACTATCTAATTGCCAATAGTTACGGCAACACCACAACCACTGATTTGTGGGACTCGTTAGAGACCGCCACAGGGGTCCCAGTTCGCGCTGCGATGGACACTTGGATATTTCAGGGCGGCCACCCGGTGATTTCAGTCGAAACATGCTCACAAGGCATCAAGCTTCGACAGTCAAGATTCGGTTATGGCGAGGTTGGGCACGCGACATGGCACGTTCCGATAATCGTTCGGGCTCAAGTCGGTTTGGAGACAGTAGAACGCCGCCTACTTCTTGAGGATTCTGAGGCAACTATTGATCTCGGTGGAACGCCGGCGTGGGTGGTAGTCAACGCTGGTGGCCACGGATTTTACCGAGTGAGATACGACAAGACCCTCCGGGAGGCGTTGTCGGTGCGCGCTCTTGACGTGCTCTCCGAGGCTGAACGTTACGGGCTCGTGGATGACACCTGGTCAGCAGTTTTGGCTGGTGAACTCGAAGCGGAAGAACACATCGCTCTGATAACTAGTTTGGCTTCGGAAACTGACCTCGCGGTTTGGCAACGAATGCTGTCCTCCTTGGGTCACTTGCATTCCATCGCAGACGACGCGGGACAGCAGCGTTTAACAGTGCTTGTTCGGGACCTATCCACGACAGGGCTTGGAGTCCTGGGATTCGAACCGATGGAAAATGAACCCGCCCTGGATCGCGAGTTACGAGCGGCCCTATTCGCGGCTGCCGGCACCACTGGCCAAGACTCCTCGGTCCGAGAAATGGCGAGCGCTCTTTTCGCTGATGCAAGCTCTGGCAACGCGGTTGAGCCCAACTTAGCTGCCGCCGTGGTGCGTGTGGTGGCTGCTGCAGGAGACGCCACCACTCACGCAACTCTTGTTGATCTATACCGCGAAGCTCCTACTCCTCAGTTAGAGGTTCGTTATCTCATGGCGTTGCTTGAGCTCGAAGATCTCGAGCTATTCGGACGGACTCTCGAAGTCATAACCTCTGAAGTGCGAAGTCAGAACGCACCGTATCTTTTGTCGGCCGCTATGAGCCATCGAAGCCACGGACCACTTGCTTGGGAACTCGTTCGAGATCGTTGGGAGGAGCTCAACAGAAAGTTTCCTCAAAACTCGATCCCGAGAATGATCTCGGGAATTCGATCCCTATCGATTCCAAACCTTGCGGCAGAGATCCAAAGTTTCTTCGAGGATCATCCGATACCTCAAGGCCATCTAACAGTGCAGCAGCATTTGGAGAAGCTCAGAGTCAACGTAGAACTTCGACGACGAGAAGGCCACCGACTGGGCGGTTGACTACGCTCGCCAAGTTTGCCTGACAGAATGCAGCCATGTTCGGTCGCGCGACCCGCCGCACACTGGGTCCTCGTTACACCTTTTGGTCGTCTATAGCCGCGCTGCTGGTCGCCGTCAGTCTGCTGTGGGTCGCTCTTTATTGGTCGGCGTCGGTACTGGACTGATGTTGATTGTCCGTTTCAGGTGCTGCTGTCGACTGGACTCGCGCCGCGGCGCTTTCAGCACGGCTCATTTCACTCCACCGGTACATCAGCACAGCAATCGTGCCCCATACGACTGGTATCCCGCCGAGCTTCATCACTAACCCCGCTAATTGCTGGTCGGTAGTGGCCCCAAGGCCATGCACTCTCGGCGCCAATTCGTACGTCGCGTACAAAGGAAAGCTAGCGAAGGTAAGGAACCCGGCTGGCACTGCGGGTACTACTCCTAACGCCAAGAAGAGATAAACCATCCGCCCTGGATAGCTAGTCATTCGGTGTTCTGGTATCGGAGAAGCAATGGGCATCCACACCACTAGACCTCCGATCAGCCACAGGAAATCCATTACGAACGACCCAAACTGGTTGACTCGCAGATTGTCAACCAGCCACGGCGAATGAGTCGATATCAGCATCGCATTGAACACCAGACCTGCGGTCACTGGGCGAGAACACCTACCGACCAATTGATAAAGGCGTAACTGGCCGGACATCCGTCTTGCCATCCACTCCGGAACGCCCAGCAAGAGAAGAGGGGCGACCGCCATGGTGTAAATCAGGAACTGAGCCATATGAGCGGATGCAAGGTAGCTCGCTCCAAGCAACCCAAGGGGCCAGTCTGTGGCAACCCAGAGCAGAAGGACCGCGACAATAAAGACCCATCGTCGCGAGCCGCGGTTGTCATGCACTTTCGGGGCTCTGCGGTCTAACACCAAATACGGCACGACCAAACACAGCATCGCTACCCATATACCCGGATAGGCGCGAAACGTCCATGACCATGGCTCTTCCAGTGTTGAGCACCAGAACCTCACGCGATCAACCCTTTTCCTTTGGCCTTCCAGGCCCGTTATTCCTGGACGCTATCGGAGGGTCGCAAGAATGGGTAGGTCCCTGGTCCATGCAGTTTGCCTAGTCGGATGCGGGTATTGGGTTCGACCCAAGCCGTCAGGGGCGAATGCGAAGACCCTGCCGTCGTGACCAATGACGGGAGAGTCCCCGTCTTCGACGGTTTCTGGGATCGCTACTAACGCGGAGAACTGTTGCTGGACCTCGAGAAGTTGGTCAACCGTGCCGGTGAGACCAACGAAGTCGCTGTTGAAGCGATCCAGGAAAGTTCTAATAACCTCTGAGGTGTCTCGTTCCGGGTCCACTGTCACGAAGAGAACCTTGACGTTAGGCGGCATACCTGGTCTATCCAGAACATCACTCAATTGGGCCAGATGTACGGGGCAAATGTCGGGACAAGACGTAAATCCGAAGTAAACCAGCCGCACCGATCCTTGAGTATCTGACCGCATCGCAAATGGCTTACCTTCGGTGTCGGTGAGCGTGGGGTTGGGCATGGTGGCTGGCGCATCGACTTCGAGTCCCGCGAAGCTGCTCTCATTGGCGTGATCGGCGCAAGCGGTGGTCAACGCAGGAGTTATGGCCAGCATCCCCACAAGCAACTTGAAAACCCATGGGAGATGACGTGTTGTTAAGACTGGAGTGGAGGTGAGGGGAGTTGAACCCCTGGCCTCTTCGATGCGACCGAAGCGCTCTACCAACTGAGCTACACCCCCGTGGGGACGTTTGGACGATACCGGAAAACTGTTGAAGGCAGAAGATTGTGGATCACAGCCACTCGGGCTAGTGGTCTTACCGCGCAGCGTTACGTCCCATGCCTTCTTCAGGAATCTCTATCGCAAGCGCCACTTGCGGCCGAAGGTAGTGGACTTCGGCAAGTCGTTGTATCTCCCTTTTTCGACGCTGATTCAACAAAGCGAGGTACGTGAATAGAGAAACGTCGAAAACGAGGTGGATGATACCGACGACGGTGAGGCCCCCTGCGATCCACCCAAACAAGGTCAGTGCTGCGCCCAACACCAATAAGCGAAGGATGTCTCGGCGACGCACCGCAGCTTCGCGACTGTTGTTTGGCACCGAACTGCGAGGCCGCTGATACACACCGCGGCTGTCGACAGTTGATACGCGAGCTCCAAATGGAGCGGGAAGCCCAGCTGCGGGGGCCGTCTGAGAAAGAGTGTTTAGTTGACGCTGCCAGGCCGCCATTGGAGTACGTCGGGTTCCGCGGTTGAGAAAGTTACGGATCAAGCCAGGCACGAGCACAATGGCCCACACAAACGCGAGAACAAGGAGCACGATTTCAGTCACTTATTTGTCTCCTCCTTCTCCGAACTTGAGCTGGCTGGCCCTCGAATTAACTGGCCATAGTTTTCTGGAACGCGCAATCGATGCCGCCGACCCGAACGACATTTGGGCCGAGCGCTGTTAACAAAGTAGTGCGAGGCGGCGAGTGCGGTGAAATGTGAACCCCTTAAATCTGCAGCGGTAGGCGGTTTTAGTTGGAACTTCGACTGTATCTGCCTGATTTTCCGCCTGTCTTCTCCCATAATGCTATGTCGCGAATGGTCATGTTCTTATCTATCGATTTGCACATGTCGTAGACGGTGAGAGCGGCAACCGAACAGGCGGTGAGGGCTTCCATTTCTACTCCAGTTCGTTCAATTGTCTCGACTTCAGCTGCGATAGCGATGTGTGTTTCTCCCAACTCAAAATCGATAGTTACGGACCCGATCATGAGTGGGTGACAGAGAGGGATGAGGTCAGACGTACGTTTTGCAGCCTGTATCCCGGCAACCCGAGCCACTGCCAGAACATCTCCCTTTATGGCATCGCCGCTAGCGACCCTCGAAACTGTTTCAGCAGTCATGTCAACCCGACATCTGGCCAGTGCACGTCGCCGTGTTGGTTCTTTCGCCAACACATCGACCATCCGCGCTTGCCCTGATGAGTCCAGGTGAGTGAGTTCAGCAGCGTCAGCTTCGCTCATGGTTCAACCTCCGATTTGGCTCATCGTTCGTTTGGGACGAATGAAGTTCACTTGACCTATCGAGTGGCCCGCCCATTTGGTACCCACAGCGGCAGAGATCGCGTCAGCTATTGCTTCATCGTTTGCTTCGCTTCTAAGGAGAGACCGCATGTCAAATTCGTCGACTGCGAACAGGCAGGTTCGGAACTGTCCTTCCGCGGTGAGACGCACGCGATCACAATTGCCGCAAAACGGCTTCGTCACCGATGCGATGACACCCACCTCACCGTTACCATCGCTGTATCGCCATCTTTCCGCTGGTTCGTTTCCGCGCACTACAGGCTCGATGGGAAAAGCTTCACCAATTGTTTTGATGATCTCGTCAGCTGGCACGACTAGCCGGTCGGTCCACACGCCGCCGGCATCGAGCGGCATGAATTCGATAAAGCGGACAGTGACATCCTTTTCTCGGCCATAGTTTGCAAAATCAACTATTTCATCATCGTTGATGCCGCGCATCATCACAACGTTGATTTTTATCGGTTGGAGCCCAGCTTCAAGTGCCGCGTCAACTCCGTCCAGAACCCGGTCTAACTCATCGCGCCGCGTCAGTTCTGTGAACCGCTCACGTTGAAGGGAATCAAGACTGATGTTGATTCGTTTGAGCCCCGCTGCAACAAGAGCAGCTGCGTGAAGTCGAAGAGTTGCGCCATTAGTGGTAAGGGCGAGATCAACTCCCAGACCGGCCAGACGTTCCACTAGCTCAGGAAGGTGGGCTCTGACGAGTGGTTCGCCCCCGGTTAGTCGAATTCCATTAAATCCGAAACGACTAACGCATATGCGAGCGAAGCGTTCAATCTCTTCAAAAGACAGGATGTCGTCTCTCGGAAGCCACTGCATGCCCTCGGCCGGCATGCAGTACTGACACCGAAAGTTGCAGCGATCAGTAACGGAGATACGGAGATCACGAACGGTGCGACCAAAGGGGTCAACCAAATCTCGTTCGTGGATGTTCTGGCGCATGATTCCTCAAGCGTAGCGACGCCTAGCTCCTTGTACGTAGCGAATGTGGCGTTGGGTCAGTTGAGAAGCAGAATGTCGACGACATCACCCTCATCGCATCCGTCGCCGTTTGGAAGTACAGCCAATGCATTCGATCGTGCCATCGATGTCAACATGTGTGAACCCTGACCTGTCACTGACCGAACGAGGATCCTTCCATCTTTGTAGCTGGCCGACACTCGCGAATAATGGGTCTTACCATCACGATGCCGCACCAGGGGCTCGGCCGCGACTCCCTGAATTGTGGTTCGGATCGGTTCAGGGAAGCCCATCATGGCCCGCAGTCCGGGTCGGGCAAATAGTTCATAGGACACCATTGACGAAACTGGATTACCTGGAAGACCGAAAACCGGCGTATGCCCGATGGTGCCAAAGGCGAGCGGCTTAGCGGGCTTGATGGCAATTTGCATCCAACGCATATCACCAACGCTGTCGAGAACCGCCTTGACGTAATCAAAGTCACCCATGCTGACGCCCCCGGAGGTCACAATCGCGTCACAGTGGTCCGCTCCTTGCAGCAACGCTGACTCAATAGCTTCTTCTTCATCGGGAACGAGTCCGAGGTCAATAGCAACAAATCCGTCGGCGGTCAGCAAAGAAATGAGGGTGCGTCTATTTGAGTCGCGTATTTGTCCGGGACCGAGATGTCCGCCGTCGTCCACTAATTCGTCACCGGTCGACATGACGCCGACTCGTAAACGAGGGTAAGTCTCAATCTCATTCATGCCCAGGCTACAGAGGACCCCTAAATGTCCCGCTGTAAGAACGGTGCTTGCGGCAAATACCATCTGCCCGATGGCGACGTCGTCGCCTGCCGGGCGTATGTGATTTCCCTCCTCGACCGCAACTTCGATGGTTACCACATCACCTGTGACCGAGGTCTTTTCCACCATGACTACGGCATCAGCACCTTCGGGGATAGGTGCTCCCGTCATGATTCTGCTAGCTTCACCGGCCCCCACAACCAATTTGGGACCATACCCCGCCGCGATTGTTTCGATAATCCTGAGCTGGACGGGAACGGTCGTCACGTCAAAGGACCGAACAGCGAAGCCGTCCATCGCCGTGTTGGCGAATGGCGGAATTGCTTCCTCGGCAATTACTTCGGCCGCAGTGACTAGTCCAAGCGCGTCGCTTACGGGTGTAAAGGTGGCGGCGCGACGGGTACAACGATCTAGGACATAAGTTCGGGCCTCTTCAAGCGGGATCATGAGCGGGAATCTAGCGGTCATCAGGCGTCAGCGCCTTTACGGCGTCCCGGGTGTCAGTTTTGCGGCTCGTCGCTACAATTTCCGTCGGCCTTCAAGGTCGATTAGGAGTTCCCGACGAGATGCCTACCTACCAATATCGGTGCAGTAGTTGTGACAACCAATTCGAGCTACGTCAATCGTTCAAAGATGATCCTGTAACTGTGTGCCCTGAGCAGAACTGCGGCGGCCAAGTGAAGAAGGTGTTCGGCAACGTGGGAATAGCCTTTAAAGGCAGCGGCTTCTACAAAACCGACACTCGGTCGAACGAGACAAGTAAATCTTCCGACACTTCGAGCCCCAAAGACTCCAGCAAGGAGTCCGGTACTAGCCCATCAGACAAGAGCGCTTCA
>CETJ01016709.1_pt1 | contig 12588 bp, 17 predicted proteins | sample 531341 | NCBI WGS metagenome assembly CETJ01 (sample SAMEA2622677, study PRJEB7988) | marine metagenome | isolation source: saline water (ENVO:00002010), including | reverse complement strand
CACCCGCCGACACTCAGCAAACCGACACCTACTTCATTGTCGCCCACTTCCACTACGTTCTTTTCGGTGGTGCACTAATGGGGTTGTTTGCCGGGATGTATTACTGGTGGCCAAAAGCATTCGGCTACAAACTCAAAGAGTCGCTGGGTAAATGGCATTTCTGGCTCGTGCTGGTTGGGTTCAACATGACGTTCGGGCCCATGCACATACTTGGGTTGCAAGGCATGGCGCGCCGTCACAGCCGTTACGGGCCTGAAGACGGTTTCGACTTTTGGAACGCCGTCGTCACGATCGGTGCCTTCGTGATCTTGGTCGGAATGATCGTATTTGCTGTCAATATTGTTCGAACGTGGCTCGGCTATAAAGCAGGAACAATTCCTCAAGCGCCAGCGGATCCCTGGGATGGGAGGACGCTGGAATGGGCAATACCTTCACCCCCTCCGGAACACAACTTCGATTATGTCCCCGTGGTCACTGATCTTGACGATTTCTGGTACAAGAAATATCAGCCAGACGAAACCGGCAAGTTGCGCAAAATCGCCGACGGGAACGATATTGCTCAAAAGGGTGACCAACACCCCCACTTACCTTCAGCGTCGTATTGGCCCATAGTCCTCGCGGCTGGGTTTCCGCTGATTGCCCTGGGGTTGATCTACAACCTGTGGCTTTCTGGAATCGGGTTGTTGCTGATGCTCGGCTCTATCTTTGGCTGGAGTCTGGAGCCAGCTACTGACCCTGATGCCGGCCACGACGGGCACCGAGACGGCCACGACCCAGATCTGAATGATCCCGATGGCAGCGACGCCGAAATAGTCGAGGAGGCCCCCGTTGGCTGATGCTGCTGAGGCACAGACCTCTGAACCGGCGTATGGCCGGACTGATTGGGATGACCACCATCATCTTCCGACAAATACTGGACTGACCAACGAAAAAGTCACGATGTGGGCCTTCTTGGGTTCAGATTGTCTACTTTTCGGTGCCCTTATCTCGACTTATTTGTTGTCACGAAATCGTGTAGGACCGGCCACTAGGGGACCAACTGCCGCTGACCTTTTCGATATTCCCTTCACATCAGTAAGTTCCTTTGTTCTTCTTATGAGTTCGATGACCATGGTGCTGGCGGTGACCTCCATACAACGAGCCGAGATGGAGCGATGCAAGATGTGGTTACTAACCACTGCGGCGTTGGGTTCCATTTTCATTGCCGGCCAGGTCTACGAATTCACAGGGTTTTATCGAGAAGGGTTGGGATTCACGACCAACCTCTCCTCGTCTGCTTTCTTCACCCTCACCGGGTTTCATGGCGTCCACGTTTCTCTGGGCATAGTGATGCTCGTGACGATGTGGGCGCTTGTTACGCGAGGGAACATAGGTCCCGAACGCGCTGAAACTATTGAGATAATTGGCCTGTACTGGCACTTTGTTGACATCGTGTGGATTGTTATCTTCGCGGTTGTCTATTTGATTCCCTAGGAGCATTGGTCATATGAACACCGCCACCGTCTCCGAAGACGAGGGACACCAAGAACACCATGATCATGGGCTGAGTGACTTTGGGTATATCAAGGTCGCCGTTCTTCTTGGCGTCCTTACTGCACTAGAAGTAGCGACCTACTTTTTCGATTTTGGAGTCGTGGAGACTCCATCGTTGCTAATACTTATGGTCGTTAAGTTTCAAATCGTTGTCTCCTACTTCATGCATTTGAAGTTCGATAGCAAGGTATTCAGCTACCTGTTCGTGACGGGGCTAGTACTCGCAATGCTCGTATTCGCTGCGATGGGGACCTCGATGGCGTTCTGGCAAAACCCCTCTGGATGTGACGCAAGCGCGTTTTGTTGAGTGGTCCAACCGAACCTGGTAGATATCGAATTCATCTAATGCCGCGCGTCCGGTAGCTTCGTTCGTTGTGATCGACCTTCGCCGCTTACGAGGAGACGGTGGTTACCGCGATGGGGCAATAAAAAAGGGTGCGGATGTTGGCCTGATTGATGCAGTCTTGGGCGCAGACGAACGGCGCAGAGCAGCCATGCACTATGCCGACGAGGCTCGCGCGGCGCAGAATGCCGCTTCAAAGGAAATAGGCAGAGCCCATCCTGATGAACGCGAATCCAAGATCGCTGAAGCAAGTCGGTTGAAAACGGAGCTAGAGAAGCTTGAAGCTGCCGAAAACATAGCGTCCTCGGAGGTCGAAGAACTAGCGCTTCAGATCCCCAATCCAGCGCACGACTCCGTGCCGCCGGGCGGCGAAGAAAACTTTGTGACAGAACGCGAGGTTGGCGATCGAACATCACCGCCCCCCCACGATCATGCAGAACTGGGTGAACTTTTGGGGATGGTCGACAGCGACCGAGCTGTCAGAAATAGCGGAAGCCGGTTCGCGTATCTCATGGGTCCCGCCGTCCGAGTTGAATTCGCACTCGTACAATTCGCTTTTGATCTCCTCGAAAAACAGAATTTCGTACCGGTCGTCCCGCCAGTACTAGTACGAGAAGAAATGATGATTGATGCCGGGTTCTTTCCAACAGATCGGCACCAGGTCTACGAAATAGCGGGCGACGACTTATTCCTCATCGGGACCTCGGAAGTTGCTCTTGCTGGCCTGCACCGTGGCGAACACCTCGAACGGGATTCCTTGCCCGTGCGCTACGCAGGGTTTTCTTCTTGCTTCCGGCGAGAAGCTGGAACCTACGGGAAAGACACTCGAGGTATTTTCAGGGTTCACCAGTTCGACAAGGTAGAGATGTTTTCTTTTTGCGATCCTCAAACCAGCTGGGATGAATTAGAAACCCTTCTCTCTATACAAGAGGAAATCGTTTCCTCTCTTGAGTTGCCTTACCGAGTAATCAACGTTGCCGCGGGCGATTTAGGTGCAGCTGCGGCAAAAAAATATGATCTCGAAGTTTGGTTGCCTTCTGAGAGCACCTATCGCGAAGTGACATCCTGCTCGAATTACACTGACTACTCAGCTCGACGGATGGGCAGTCGGTACCGAGGTGATGACGGTACGGGTCTGCTTCATACTCTGAACGGGACGGCGTGTGCTATTTCCCGCACGCTTGTTTTTCTCATGGAGAATGGACAGCAGTCCGATGGATCAATCTCTATTCCAGATGCTCTAAGGCCTTACACAGGGTTTGACTCCATAGCGGGACCAACTTGACTACATCCCACAGCGCACTCCTATCCATGCCGCACAGACACCCGTCACCAGAGTCATAAGAAGATACGAGCCCGCGCGCATTCGAGAAACCGAAGCCAACATAGAAACTTCACGCGCTATTCCCGAAACCGTCGTCAGAGCACCCAGTCCCGCCGTGCCTGCGATCGTCAATAGCGTTCCCCCGACTCCTGCCAGAAACCCGAGCCCAAAGGCACCGGCCATATTCAACGCCCACGTCCCCGCTCGGCCCCAGCGGCTGGTCATTTTCCAACGGATTAATGCACCGAGGCCTGCCGCTAAAGCGAACAACAAGATCGTCATCGAGTGCGCCCGAGTGACCGCCCGAGGTCAAAACCGATTCCACAGCCAAGTAATGATGCCGCCCCCCAGAGCGAAATGTACGACCATCGTTGGGCTTCGAGCCCGATAGCAAGTTGCACCGCCAATCCAGAAAAACTCGTGAATGATCCACATAGCCCAGTGGTCAGCCATACCCGGTCCCAGTCGCGGTTCTGAGAGTGGGAAGCCCACCCAATTAGCGCACAACCGGCGATATTTGCAGCCAGTAACCCGCACTCCTGACCAACTGAGACGCCGAGCAGCCAGCGAGAACCCGCGCCCACCACTGCTGCGGCAATGACAGCGGCCGCAGATCGTGTTGTCATGGCATAGTGCCTAGTAGAGAAGGGGAGCCCACATAGTGATGCCAGAATCGAATGTGTTGAAGGCGATCCGAGAAAACTTGATGACAAGCGGACTGTCCGAAGCTGATGCCCCCGCTGATCCGATGAATCTCTTCGGCAAATGGATGGCCTATGCCGAAGAACTTAAGTTCCACAACGCGACTGCGATGACGCTCGCAACCGTCAATGAAGGCTCAGAACCATCGCTTCGCAATGTCTTACTCCGCGGTCAGACCAACGGCGGGCTCGTCTTCTACACCAATTACCAAAGTCGAAAAGGACGCGATTTGGCACAACAAGTCGTAGCTGCCGCGCAGTTCGGTTGGTTGGAATTAGAGCGGCAAATACGACTGACGGGGAAGGTAGAGAAAATGAAACCCGAAAGCAGCGATCGCTATTTCTCCGGCCGCGGCCGCGGCTCTCAAATTTCTGCAGTCGTGTCAAACCAGAGTCGTCCGGTGAGAGATCGCGGAGAACTTGAAGACAAATGGAAGCAACTCGACTCAGAACTAGAAGGCGCAGCGCCCGAGCGCCCCGCGCACTGGGGTGGTTACATCTTGATCCCAGACACAATTGAATTTTGGCAAGGCCGTCCTCACCGCTTGCATGATCGTCTTCTCTATACACGAACCGGAGAAGGTTGGAGTTTGGGGCGTCTCGCCCCTTAAGCCCTAAGACCGGACATGAAGCTTGCACCAGTCGCGGGCCGCTGTCGCTAACCCATCGATCAATGCTTGGTGATGAGGAACCCGCCCAGGGCCTTTGAAACCAGTCCACATGGGGCTTTTCCCTCGAATACGTGGAGGTAACTCGATTTGCACCCCGCCGCCGCGTGGAAGATTGACCGGATTCCGGGCATGTTGACCGCGCAAACTGGCCGGCACTGAAGCTATCTCGTGCACGATTTCGTAATGAGGCAGATGGGCAATGAGGCGACACGCAACGAATTCAGCCAGGTCTCGGTTTCGTCCCCCCAAAAGAACTGAACGAAGCAAATCAGGTCGACCGAACCCGTGTATTGCAACGACTACTTCCACGTGCTCGAGGAATGTATCCAATGCCTCGGACTCTGCCGGGTTTACCAAATGCGACGGGATGTGCCACTGATCGTCGGGTCCCTGAAGTACCCCGTAATAGGAAGCCCCTGATCTTTCTGCAGCAGCGCTTGCGATGTCATCGGTGACTTCTTCTAGCCATCCGCCATGAAAAGCCATGAACCCGAACTGTGAGCCAAGCTGCAGCACTTCGCTAACCCCAGGCTGCGACAACAGGGTACGAAAAGGTTGCTCTGTCTCTAACAAATCATGATTGCCGAGGTGCAAAGCCATCTTCAAAGTCTTTCAGGTGAACTATCTGACGACGCACTATCAAACTGAATTAACCAGACTATTAAGCCAAGAGCTACAACGACACTAAGAAGAACGCCTGTACGTACGCCCCCCAGATCAGTGACCGTGTTGCTCAAGTTTGCGCTCCATCTTTCGACCACATCGACAAACCAATTTGTTGAACTGCCCGTGCGTTCGGTTAGCCAGAACACAACTAGATAAACGCCGGCTAGCACCATCAATAAACCCGATGCTCGGTCAACAAAACGCACCATAGAGCGCAGTTTTTGAAGGAAGGAGGAGCGGGCTAAGGCCAAACTTACGGTCAGCGACAACAATGTGATTGCCATGCCGACGGCGTAGACAATAAATGCAAGCAATCCTGAAGTAAAACCATTGACCGAAGTGGAAACCACGACAATGAAGGTGGGAAGTCCGCAAGAGATTGATGCCACAGCGTACGAAACGCCAAAAAGGAGAAGAGACCGCGCATCTTTGCGCCCCGTCCCCCGCTCAAATTTTGGTATTGCTAAGTCGATACGTTTACCGGCGGTCACTGCCGTGCCTAGAACCACCAAGCCCGCGCCCACTGCTATGGCGATCCAGGGCACTACTTCCCGGATAGCTGTCAAACCTGCTGAGATCAAAAGACCAGCTACGCCGAAGACCATCAAGAATCCTGCCGAAACAGCGGACCCGGTGGTCAGTGCACGAGTAATACTGGCTCCTCGGGTTGCATCGGAATTTGCTTCAATCCCCAAAAAGTAGGAGAGGTACGCGGGGAGCATCGCGAAGCCGCACGGGTTTATGGTGGCGACAATGCCAGCGGTAAAGGCGAACGCCAAGTTGACGTCACTCATCTCCGAAAAGCTTTTCTGTGCGAGAAATTAGACCCGAGTAGTCAAGCACGCCGCTGTGACTTTCGAGAAGTTCGCCATGCGCCGATATGAAAACGGTAGTCGGCATCGCCACTCCACCGAGTTCCACAAGGAGATCACTGTCGTCCAACCCTACGGGGTATGCAACACCTGTGGATTTAACAATTCGGCGTGCGGGACGTTCGCCTTCAACCGCAAGCCCGATTATTTGAAATCGCTCACCGTGACGCTCGTATAGTCGCTGGAAGTCAGGCATTTCTGTGACGCATGGAGCGCACCACGACGCGAAAAAATTGACGATGAGTGGCGCCCCTGCATATTCACCAAAAGAACTCCTCCTACCATCCAACGTGGTGAACTCCAACGAGTACAACTCGCCGCTCAGTCCTTGACCCGCATTCGTTGCTTCAGTTCGCTGTTGATCCGAGGAGCCACCCCTCCCTGCTAGTAGGAACACTGATGCAGCAACAACGTAAATGGTGAGTGCGCTAATTAGAGGTCGTCTCCACGGGTTAGCCATGTCACTCTCACGGGCTGGATTTCACGGTTGCTTTCGGTCACCGTACCTTGATCGCGTCGGAGCCCCCAGGCACTAGGCCTGGGGGCTCCTCGACCGGACCGGCGATTCGAATGCTGTTGGGCGGCCGTTTCGGAAGCCCTCAGCGGTAATCGCGTCGGCGGTCTGTTAGAGGAGAAATAAGGGTCACTTCTCCTCTGCTCGATTACGCCGGGATGAGCTCCGGCGGTACAGGAACTTCATCGACAGCAACAAATGGGCGCGGGATCTTGGGCGGACGACCTCGCCCTCGCTTGCCTAATACGATGCGGCCATTCTCAATCAGTTCGCCGCCCCAAATGCCCCATAATTCCTGGCGCTTGGTTGCTGCATCTAGACATTCAACACTTACCGGACACTTGGCGCACATCGCTTTCGCTCTCGCTTGGTGAGCAATGTCATCGGAAAAAAACAGGTGGGTCAAAGTTCCGTTGTTGTCATTGCATCGCCCAGCGATGTTCCATTGATCGTCGGTCTCAATTAGAAGCTCGAGCATTGGATTCTCCGTGGTTGTTTCTGATTACTAGATAAAGGCCGGTTTGTTTCATGGTCATAAAAGCGTGAAGGCCGCCGGTTTCCCGGCGGCCTTTCGGTGGATTCTGAAATGTGCTTTGTACAGCTACATTTTCTCCTCCGAAGGCCGCCCCGCCTGATGCTTGATACCAGTGAAATAAGTTCCGGTGTGCATTGAAGCGAAGTCGTTATTGAGCCACGTCGACATGCGTGAGCTTGGTACGACACGACCACAAAGGGCGCGCGTTGACATATCCGAAGAGTATGTCCAGCTTGATGGGAAAGAAGTTCGCATGATCTTGGTTTGCTCGTGCCTACGGGAGTCGAACGGTATTAAGGCCATCACAAGTGCATAGCCCAGGTCAAACGAATAAACCTGAATCAGCACAAACAATGCAACCGACGAGGGTAGCCGCCTTGAAGAGCGGTTCCACGTTGGGTGGAATCCAATCGTGTTTGAGTTCTTAGTGAAAGGAGTATTCCAACACGCCAGTCGACGTTCGAGTCGCGTCGGTTTCACCGATCCGTCGAAGGTGTTCTAGATGTGCAAAGGTTTCTGACTCTGCCATAGGGCCCCACGAACGTTGTTGGAAGAGTTCCTTCATGTACTTGTGGACGGAAGCATTTCCCAGTTTGTCGGATGCTTCGCGGAGCAGGTCCAGACGCTCCTCGTGATGGCGCTTGATGTCGTCCACGCGTCCGGGAAGATTCGTGAACGGCTGCCCGTGAGCAGGCAGCGCAAGCTGGATGCCCTCGAAATCAGCCACTCTGTCGAGGCTAAAGAAGAAATCTTTGAGTGGATCAGCAGCAGGTCCAAACCCTGATATGTGCGGTGTGATAGTCGGCAGGACGTGATCCCCACAAATCATTAGACCGCCCTCAGGGTCGTACAGACATAGATGATCAATTGTGTGACCTGGAGTGTGAACCGCCACAAATTCCCTGCGCGCGAGATTGATGCGATCCGCGTCTTCAATCCGAGATGTGGGTTTTGGGGTTGAGAACCATGATCCTCCCCACCCCTTTCGCATCAAGGTGTAACCCAGTTGACGGTGCCACGGCATTTTGAAGCGCTCGCCACCCCAAGGGGTAGGTCCTTTAGGCCCAGGACTTAGGCCCGCGAATAGTGGGTCATTGTGTAATCCTGCGTCTGCGTCGATGTCTGAAACATTGTGGAGTGGTTCCTCGTCTTCTTCTTCTAGGTTCCACCACATTCGGAAGTTCTGATGAGTAATGATTTCGCACCCGTATTTGTCATGGAAATGTCCCGCTGCGCCGAAATGGTCAGGGTGACTATGGGTAACCACTATCGAATGGACACGTTCAGGGGGGACATCTGCTTGCCTCAAGCCCTTCATGAGAGCTCTCCAGTTTGCAGGCCCCGGTAAGCCGGGGTCGACCAGAGCAGCGCCCCGTTCGTCATCGAGGATGTAGCAGTTGACATGTCCCAGACCCGGCATCGACATTGGCAATTGAAGCCGGCGCACGTTTGGGGCTACCTCTACGATCCCGTCGTCAGGAGGTCGCTGCTCCTCACGTAGTGGGCGATTCATTCAGATGATCCTACCGGGTTATCTAATCTTAATTCGATTCTTGGGGCATCTTAAAAAGATGATCCCGGTAATGCTTTAGCTCCGCGATGCTCTCGCGAATATCGTCAAGCGCTCTATGGCTGGTTTGTTTTTGGGGCACGCCCTTCATGACCTCGAGATTCCACCGCCGCGCTAGTTCTTTAATCGTTGAAACATCAACTGACCTGTAGTGAAGGTAGTTCTCGATCTCAGGCATATAGACGTTAAGAAACCGACGATCAGTGCCAATCGAATTGCCACAAAGAGGGACAGACCGAGCTTTCTTAATGTGTCGCTTTATGAAATCAAGGGTTTGTTCGGAGGCTTCTTCCAGGGTTATCGAGGAGCCCTGGATCAGTTCAAGGAGTCCAGAACGAGTGTGCATATCGACGACAAAGTCGTCCATTTCAGCGAGTTGTGCATCGTTAGCATGAACAACCAGGTCTGGACCTTCAGCGACGATTGTAAGGTCGTCGTCGGTAACGATCGTGGCGATCTCGACGATGACGTGGCGATCAGGTTCGAGCCCTGTCATCTCAAGATCCATCCAAACAAGCATGGGATCATGGTAGGCCGACAAAGGCTTACAAACGGGGTGCATGCAGTAGGGACTAACTGTGCCTAAAGTCGCGGTGTGGTTGCCATCCCAGTCCAACGTCTCGATTCCGAGCTCGCCTTACCTAGTTATGCAAAGCCTGGTGACGCAGGAGCAGATTTAGTTGCTAACGAAGATGTGACTCTCGCCCCCGGCGGAGGACGAGCCTTGGTTGGGACTGGCATCGCTATTGCCATCCCCCGTGGGTATGCAGGTTTTGTGCAGCCTCGCAGTGGTCTGGCTCTTCGTCACGGGGTGACTTGTTTGAACACCCCCGGTCTCATCGATAGCGGTTATCGCGACGAACTCAAGGTGCTTTTGATCAACACCGACCCGAGTGAGCCCTATGAAGTTCAGCGCGGCGACCGCATCGCGCAGTTAGTTATTCAGAGCGTTGAAGAAGTCATTTGGGAAGAAGCAGAACAACTTGATGAAACTGAAAGGGGCCAAGGCGGATTCGGACATTCTGGGCGCTGATACGCAAATCCACTGTCCCACCCCATTGCGATTGTTGCATGCATGGAGACACCTACCCTTTTTGAGCTAAATCCGCTGGCTGAAAAGAACGAAAGTGATTTCGGTCGTCTCAAGATTCAAACTTGTATCCGCGAAATGAATAACGAACGAATGAGCCGACAAAGTCAAAATGAGACGCAAGCCCGCCGATATGCCGCGATTGCGAGGCTACGTCGCCGTCGCCACGAGGCAGACGAAGTCGATCACGAGTATTGGGTGCGTCGCCGAAATAATCTTCGACTCTTGGATTGAACAAATATCACCAGGAAGTTGAACCACTATGACACCGGCAATCGAGGCCGCGATCGCAGCAGGAATTGAGATTGGGATTCACCCTTATCTCCACGATCCGGACAATCAACAGTACGGATTAGAAGCGGCGGGAGCTCTGGGCGTTCCGCCGGGTCATGTGTTCAAGACGCTCGTGATCGATATTGGAGTCGCGGTGGACTCTCGATATGCACTGGCCGTCTTGCCAGTCCCACGAAACCTCAAACTGAAGGCCGCGGCCGCGGCGTTGGGTCGAAAGAAAGCAGTGATGGCAATTCCTCATAGCGCGGAACGCGTCACGGGATATGTACTTGGCGGGATTAGCCCTTTAGGTACCCGTGCGCAGCTTCCAACAGTGATCGACACCTCGGCGCGTGGCCTCGACCACATCTATTGCAGTGGAGGAAAACGAGGACTTGATATCTCGATCGGGTGGGAAGACTTCGTGTTCTTAACTAATGCCACATTGGCGTCGATTGCTCAATAAACGTAGGCCGCCCGGGGCTCGAACCCGGCACCTTGGGATTAAAAGTCCCCTGCTCTACCCGATGAGCTAGCGGCCCACCATCATCGTATCGGTGTGCCCGCACTAGGTCCTCCGGACAACTTGCGGCACTGGCGATCATTGTCATCTCGCCCAGCAAACGCGTTCGACATCGCGACATGGACGAAGTAACAAGTGCAGCCGCGTCCGTTAAGCGTAAGTTGAAATGAACATGAAAAAGAGAGACCTTTAATTGAGGTGCAGAACGCGTGGGAAATGACGAATATGTCGAGGTTCGAGACGAACCTCGACACAGACACCGCTTCGAAAACGACTACATACGGTTGTACGACGTCTTAATCCCCAAAGGTGATGAAACGTTGTATCACCGCCATGGCGTTGACACCTTTTACGTAATGATTGTCAATAGTTCTGTACAAGACCGGACCTACGGCGCGGCCACAAGCTCGACAGCGGAGATAACAGCTGGTGGAGCTTTCTTACGTGGCCATCTCTCTGAGCCGCTCATCCATCGTGTCTGCAATGTTGGGTTAGGTGACGCCCGAATGATCGGGGCCGAGCTAAAGGCCGCGCCACCGGTATCGAGTTCGTCTCCGCTCGGGGATCCCTGCCACTCCATCCAGAAGGAACATGATCGACTGCGCGTATATCGACTAGGTATTCAACCCGATCAAACAACCGGCCGGATCAGCTACGACTTCTATGGCCTCACTGTTGTGTTAGGAGCTGCCGTCATCTCGGTGGAAGATGAACTGCACAACGAAACTCTGATCTCGTGTTCTGCCGGAGATGCAATTTGGCAATCCCCCCGCTCAAACTTCACCATTTCGAACCTAGGCCAAGTGGAGTATCGAGCGATAGTGGCTGAGTGGCGCTAGCAGTCACAAAACGTCTTGTCCTTCGCTGCCCAGTTCTACTGCCTCCACTAAGGGACGCTGGCGCATGCCGCTGGCTCGCAAACGGCTGGACTCGACCTCAATATCGAGGGGCTCGACCTTGCACTTGGGGCAAAGGCAAGGTGGGTGCATCAATGGATTAGGGGGCGAATCCCAGTCATTCTCAAGAGCAGTGCACTTAACGTCTTCCACGGAAAACGATTCTACGACGACCAATGGCGTCAAGTTCCGATCAGAGCTTGACTGTCGCGTTTCGCTCGCCTGGACTCGAATCTTCACGACAAGACCGCCGCTACACGACTCAGCTTGCCGCACGGAGTTTCGTGAACCCGAGAGCTGGGGAGGATACGGTACGAAAGGTGATCGGGGGCTCCTTTGGAACACATCACCGTCTACACAGCTGCGCACATTCACACAATGGATCAAGGACGCCCTGACGCGTCCGCAGTGGCGGTTGCGGACGGTCGAATTGTGTCCGTTGGATCAGTTGAATCAATCGAGCCGTGGTTGCGTCGCCACCCCCACTCAATCGATGATCGTTATAGCGACAAGATCCTGATGCCCGGATTCATCGACCCGCATACGCATCTCCGGCTAAGCGGCACCTACATGGGGTTGGAATATGTTGGCCCTATCGAGTCTGCAGCTCCGGACGGTTTAAGAAAAGGCCTTCCCACTCGAGATGCAGTACTCAACCAACTTCGCGCGTTGGCTGCGGAACGGTCGGACCCCGAAATACCTATTACCGCGTGGGGGTACGATCCAGCTAGTCAATCAGGGCATCTAGACCGAGACATGCTTGATCAAATTAGTGACACCGTTCCTATATGGGTTATTGCATATGCACCTCACATCATCTACGCCAACTCGCCAATGTTGGACCTCATCGGCGTCGACGATGACTCTGTAGGTCATGGGATCGGCCGGTATCCAGATGGGCGCCTCAACGGGTGGTTCGTAGAGACTGAAGCAACAGCACGAGCTACCAGACCAGTCGCAGACGTGGTGTATGGGCCAGGTTCAGGTCGCGCGGCAATCGATCGCATGGGAGCAGTCGCCAAAGCTGCAGGTGTCACAACCACAGCGGACCTGGTCTGGGGGATGGCTGATGGTTTC
>CETJ01075547.1_pt1 | contig 12594 bp, 7 predicted proteins | sample 531341 | NCBI WGS metagenome assembly CETJ01 (sample SAMEA2622677, study PRJEB7988) | marine metagenome | isolation source: saline water (ENVO:00002010), including | reverse complement strand
TTTTTTTGTTTGGTCGCTAACTTAGCGTTCAATATTGACGACCACGGTTCCGGCGTCTCCTGACAACCCGTAATAACTCAATCGGTACTGGTTGGACCGGTACGCCGGACCACCTTGGGGTGAGCCTGCCTTGAGCTGGCGGTTAATGCTGATGGTGCCTAGCGACAATAGATGTCCGGGTTCCAGTTGCAGGCCGAAAGTTCGGAGGTGGTCTCTCAGCCACCTCACAACGGTGAGGGGTTGGTAGTGTCCGTCTAGCGTTCCCGAGCCTACTTCGGTTCCATGCTCGTCGTGAACGGCGAAGGTCATTGTGTTGAGCGTGGCAATCCACGCTAGCGTCGGCTCGATGGGGATGGGTTCGCCGACGAACGCATAACGGCTGGCCATGTTAGTGACGATGCTGCCGGTTGGACTCCGCTGGTTGTTCCGGAACGCGGGGTCGGGTATTTCGATAAATGGAATGACTGCGTCGAGGCTGGACAGGAGTTCAAGGTCCGTCTCGGCAGTGTTGATCGACTCGTCACCGACGCGGACAGCGAAGTCGGCCTCCAAAAAGCCCCAGACTACATCGTTCGGCGTGACCGACGCACCGTTTGGACGCACCATGCCTTCGAGGAGCACGCCACGGATTCCGTGTGCTGGAAAGTTGGGGTTCGGAGGTCCGGTATCATGTCCGCCGGTCTTGTAGCCAACGATCCGTCCAAGATGTGGTTGGAGGGCCGTGATGAACTCCGCCTGCCAGTGGTAAGCTTCGGCTTCCGTTAGATCGTAAATGAATGGGTCTAGTTCCTGAACGGTTAGAAACTGGTCTGCCATTCGTGTGAGGTCGGACGTGATGTCAGTCTCGTGGGACCCCGATGGTGCCGAATCCAAGGTATTCGAGGTTGGCGTACAGGTGCCTAGGCCTACGGTGCCTAAGCTCAAAACGATACAGCCGACGAGTCGAGAAGAGTTGGTCATCCGAGCAGTGTTGCCTCAGCCCTGAGTAGGCATGTAGCGGTTGGCCCCGTCTAGACTACCGCAGCGTCGGGGACTTACTTGTCGTCTAGTGCAGTTCCGATTCCTCAGTCTTCTCAGGTAAGGTCTGCAGGACGTCGCGCCACTGGAATTTCTCGCCCATGTCGCGGACGTAATAGTCCATCCAGGCCATTTCACTGACCGCTTTTAGCAGTCGGTTGCGTGGATCGGGGATGCCGTGGCTCTGTCCTGGGTACATGAACAGCTCAGTAGGAACTTCCAGCTTCTTGAGTGCCATGTGGAGTTCAACCGATTGTGGGCTGGGTACACGTGGATCGCCCTGGACCACGTGAATCATCGTGGGCGTTTTCGCATTCTTAATATACTTGAGTGGTGACTGGTCCCAGTACATGTCGAAATTGTCGTATAACAAATCGTCACCTACATAGAACCGGCGGTTACGTTGGACATCGCTTTGGGCATACATCGAAATCCAATTCATTGTGCCAGCCCCAGAGCTAATCGCCTTGAAGCGGTCGGTGTGGGTCAAGAGCCAATTTGACCAGTGTCCGCCGGCACTCCACCCGAGAGCTCCCATGCTGTTACCGTCGACGATACCTTCGCTGATCAGATAATCGACACCGGTCATGATGTCGTCGTAGCCCAGCGTGAAGTAGTCACCAACGATGTCGGTGCGGTGGGCATTGCCGTAATTTCGCGAGCCTCTATAGTTCGGCTTCAGAACAGCGTAACCACTACCAGCGTAGACTTGGGCGTTATAGCCACCGTTGAAGCGAAGGACATCAGCCGAGGCCGGCCCGCCATGGATCGCCACGATCAGCGGATAACGCTGGCCTTCTCGGTATCCAACCGGTTTAACTAAGATTCCGCCAACGAGCTTGCCGTCGGTTGACCGCCAGTTCACCTCGCTCTCCTCACCAAGTGCGAACTCAGTGACTTGAGGGTTAGCATCAACTAGTTGCACCCACGCAGACCGGTCAGCGACTTGGGTTACTTCCGGGACAGAAAACACTGTTGGTGGAGTTATTGGGTCAGAGTAAGCGATTAAAATAGTATCCGTTTCCTCGTCTCGACTTACTCTGAGGGCCGCCCGTTCGTTGGTCAGTTGTTGCACCTCGCCCGTGGCGACGTCCAGGGCATGGAGCTGGGTGGTTACCTTAACGCCGTGGTTGAAGTAGATGGTGTCGCCATTATCGGACCAGAAATCAAGACCGACGCTCCCATCGAAGGCGGCACCAAGTTTTCGAAACTGGCCGCCGCGGTCGGTCACCTCACGAATATAGACACGATTATCCGTCATCGTGTAGCGAGTCATGTCGTCTGGAGCAGAAAACGCGACCCATCGACCGTCCGGTGAGACGCTAAGACCTCTTTCAGTGATCTCAAAGTTTTCGGTTAGCCGTTCGATGTGTCCAGTCGAGAGTTCGAGTAGATACTGATCCGCATAAAGACGCGAAGACGTGATATTACGTTCGTAGCGTTCCGCCGATCCACCCACGAAGGTGACCCAACGACCACCAATGGCGAGATCAAAATCGGTTACGCTGGCATTGGTAAGATCTGTCAATTGGCGCGCGGTGTGTACTTCCAGATCGACAACCCACAAGTTGGAAAGCGGCGTGACTGCGTTCTTGATGTCGACCGTGAAATTCTCCTCCCGACGGCGTACGTCATCTTCGTCACGAGAATTCGGACGAACAAAATAAACGCTCCGGCTGTCCCGAGCCCAGGCCCAAGCCTCGATGCCCGCTACTTCGTCCGTTATCTGGTCGGCGTTAGCCGAGAAAAGATTGTCCACGGGAAGTCGATAGAGTTGCTCGACACCAGCTTCGCCACTGCGATAGGCCAACCAGGCACCGTCAAAGCTAAAGGCGAAGTCGGCTACTCCATGTTCGACATTCGTGATCTGCCGCGCTTCTCCTCCATCCGGCCGCATAAAGTAGAGCTGGTTAATAGCCTCGGTCGCGGGCGCGTCGCGGTCTGACGCAAAGACGAAGAAATTTCCGGCACGAGACCAGTGAGGAGACCTCTCGTTTTTATCACTCGTAAATGTCATCTGCCGGTCTGAGGCCAAGCCCTCTGACATTGAGACGAGATGAATATCAAACTGGGACGTGTCCTCTTGCCAGTCCGGCGTCGAAATTGTGTAGAGCATCCATTGGCCATTCGGGCTGGGTGCCCAGGAGCCTGGTCTGGTAAGTTCTTGCACGTCGAGCAAAGTCATCGGTCGTCGGTCCTGAGCCAAAAACGGCGCGGTAGCCACTGCCGTCCACAGCAGGACAGACCCAAGGAACATTAAGAAACGGTGAATCGGCGACATGATCGAGAGCTGCATGGGACCTCGTTTCGTAAGCGGGACAGAGGCGCACTCAGACGACGTCGGTGGCGCCGTCGATAATGGCAAGTTCAGACAAGCACGCTCCAGACGCGTAAAACGCGCCTGGAGCGGACACTGAGTTCTCTATGGAGCAACCGCGTACTTGGTAAACGCTCCACCAGCAAACCGGAGTGAGTTGGGTCCCTCGGCAGCGAACACGTTACCGTCTGCGTCGACCGCTACGCCTTCGCCAGCAGCACCCTGGTAGGGACGTGTCTCTGCATCAAACGGTGGGATGTAGCCCGTGATTCGATCCTCGTCCACGTGCCCAATGCGCACACCATTCTTCCAGTTCTGATGGCTAGTCATGCTCGACTCGGAGTCGATCGCGTAGAGCACGTCGTCCCCGGTAATGAACAGGCCACTGATGCGCCCGTACGAGTAGCGGGAGTCGAGATAGTTACCGTCCTGGTCGAAGATCTCGATGCGATGGTTGCCGCGATCCGCGACGAAGAGGCGTCCTTGCGAATCGAACGCCAACGCGTGAGGTGTTCGGAACTCACCATGCAGCGTCCCAATCTGTCCCCACTCCTTAATGAACGTACCATCGGCCGAAAACTTCAAAATGCGGGCGGTGGCGCCCGCTTCAAGTCCAGCGGCCATCGCCCGTCGAGTGGTCATGCCCTGGCCGCCGTGTCCATCCGACACATAGATACTGCCGTCAGGGCCGGTAATCACGTCGTTTGGCTGGTTCAGCTGGTTCGGGCCGCTCCCCGCCTGGCCTGCAGTGCCAAGGCTCATCAGCAACTCACCCGTGGGGCTGAACTTGTGGACCTGATGCCCTTTCGTTCCCGCTTCGTTCCCCGCGAAGTCGGTCACCCAGACGTTGCCGTCAGCATCCACGTGGATGCCGTGCGGTGTGACCATGATGCCTCCACCAAAGTTGGCCAGCACTTCCCCAGTGTTGCGGTCAAACTTAAAGATCGGGTCGACAGGGTTCGAGTCGCAGGTGATTGCCACTCCCCCACCGAAGTTGCCCGCGCCGCAACGTTCGTATGCCCAGACCTGGCCGTCATGCGGGTCGATATCGATACCGGCGGTCGAGCCCCACTCTCGTCCTTCGGGCAGGTCGCCCCAATTCTCAATCACGGTCGAGGTCGGGTTTGGTATACCTTCGCCCGTGATCGGGTTGCCGGCTGCCGCGGCTTCCTCGGTCTCCCCAGCTGCAGGTTCCATCTCGGATTCGGTGGCGCATGCCGACAGGCCAAACGCCAGAAAAGCGGCCATGGGTAGCGTAATCATCAGTGAACGGAAACGGGATAACATGGTTCCTCCTTCTTAATACTAAGAATACCCGCAGCCCACACAACGTCCTGACTGCGATCTGTTGATTATAGTGTAACTTCTGTCTTTTATACGTCGGAGTATTACGGTACGAGGTCGTCGTTCTGTTCTAGTAGGCGATGGCGTAACAATCTCGGCGGGGATCGGCCGCAGCCAGTCGGTTCCCAGAAGCTGGATCAACCATAACAGCCGTCGCGCACCCCGAGACTCCGAGCGGAGGCACTTCGTTCACATGGTGTCCTCGGGATCGCAGCTCATTGGCGATGTCTGCAGGTATCGTTGATTCCATGTCCATTTGGTTGAAGCCAGCAGCGTGCGGCCAAAAGGACCCCTGGAGGTGACGCGTGCGGACCCGCGGCCATTCGAACGCTTCGTGTAGGTTCGGATACCAGTCATCCCAGAACTCAACGATGTTTAAGAATCCTTGCAAGATCGTCTGGTCTTGGTTGTCACCACCCGGCGTGCCAATTGCGAGGAACGGCTCACCGTTACGACCCACAATACTCGGCGTGAGCGTGTAACGGGGTCTGGCGCGGGGTCGAAGCTGATTTGCACGCTCCGGGTCGAGCCAAAACTGTTCTCCTCGGGTGCTCATACCGATACCGGTTTGTCCGAGAATCACCGCACCGCCAATCCACCCGCCGCTCGGTGTGCTGTCAAAAATGTTGCCGTCTCGATCGATGATAGCCATATGTGTGGTGTCTTTTAGCCCACCGGATGATGGGACGAAGGACCCACCGGCGTCATCGGTTGCCTGACCATCCTCAATGTTAGCGACCCAAAAGTTCCACTCGTTAACCTCGGGGTCATACGGTAACGGGTTACCGGCCTTGAAAGCCGTTGAGGCGTGGGCAATGTCAATTTCCGCTGCTCGACTCGCCGCATAGGCCTTTGACAGCAGCCCCGTGCGAGGCACAGCTACAAAATCCGGGTCAGCATAATAGGAGTCTCGATCAGCATAGGCGAGTTTCATTGCCTCAATAATTGTGTGAATGTAATCCGCACTGTTGTGTCCCATCGACCGGAGGTCGTACTGCTCAAGAATATTGAGCGTCTGCAGCAGAACTGGTCCTTGGCTCCCGAAGTCCTGCTTGTAGACGGTATAACCGCGATAGTCGACCTTAGTCGGCTCTTCGATCTTGGCGTAAAACTCTGCAAAGTCACCGTACTCAAACAGTGAACCGTGCGACTGAAGGAACTCGACCATTTCGCGGGCGATGTCTCCCTTATAGAATCGATCGCGCGCGGCGGCGATCGCTCCCACCCGGCCACGGTGGGCGTGTTCCCGCTCAGCGTCAACCATCTTCTTTAATGTGTTCGCAAGGGTGGGCAATTTAATCGTCTCCCCAGGCGTGTAAAGACTCCCGTCTGGTTTGAGCCAGTAGCGTCGGTTCTCCGGCCAAGCCTGGAAAAATTCTAGATTACGCTCAATCGAGCGAGCCGTTCGCGGTCGCAATGGAAATCCATGTTCCGCATAGTCGATAGCCCGCGCGGCCACCTGCTCGAATGTCATGGTGCCCCACCGCTCGAGAACAGTCAGTGCTCCGTGCAGAGCACCGGGAACGACCGCCGGGTCGAGCCCTTCGCCGTTCAGGTCTCGACTACGTTCGAGATACCAGTCGATGGTGGCGCGCTCGGGTGCCCAACCCTGCCCTACGATCGAAATGACTTTGTCTTCCGCTTTTGGATAGACCAGGATCAATGCTTCGCCACCTAGTCCGTAAAGATCCTGTTCCACAACGCCACCTACAAGCAGTGATGTCACGCCGGCATCAAAGGCGTTGCCGCCCTGCAGAAGTATCTCGAACGCTGCGGCCGTCGTTAGCGGATGACCGGCTGACACCCCGGCGGTCCGACCGGAGACTGGTGGTCGTTGCGCCAATCCTGACTCAGTTGCAAGGCCTGCGATTAGGGCACCAGTCAATAGGACGACACACTGTGCGCGGCCCCTAGAAGACCAGCACGCGGCGGCAATCTCTCGGAAACGTCGGATACGAAAGGTTCGTTTCGGCACGCGAGTTCCTAGATTCTACTTCCGGTTCGTCGCGGGTTCAACGGGGAGACTGTTCTTGCTACACTGGTAACACATCTGTTTCAGTCTTTGGTTTAACTAAGGAGTTCATCGTGAGCAAACGGTCACTAGTGCTCTCATGGTGTCTCGGTATTCTCGTGACAGCAACCGTCGCGCTGCTGGGCCAGTCCGCATCTTACCAAGTCGTGCCTAGCCTGGTCGACAGAGTCCGACCTTTCAATAGCTTTGGTCACGTCTACGATGCCAATAGCTTCGAGTCGATGCGTCCACGCATTATGGGAACTCATGGTGTCATTGCGACGGGGCACTACCTCGCCACGCAAGCCGGTTTCGAGGTCTTGAGAGCCGGTGGCAATGCGTTCGATGCTGGCGTAACAGCCGCTATGGCCCTAAAGGTAACAAAAATGGGCTTCGCAGGGTGGACAGGTGTAGCACCACTTATTCTGTATAGCGCAGCCGAGGATCGCGTCATCACCCGGGTAGGAGCTGGAACGACCCCGGCACGTGCGACACTTCAACACTTTCTTGCTAACGGAAAACGTGACGTAGACCTCGCATTGGTCCCAGCCGATGTAGACGTATGGCTAGCGGCGCTTGAACGCTTCGGGCAGTTGAGCTTCGAGGAGGCGGCTACACCCGCCTTGGAAATTGCTGAGGGCGGCTATCATCTTTACAAACACCAGAAGTGGCTTCTCGACAGTCAACAGGATCGCATTCTGAAATATCCGTACAACCAGGCGTTCTGGTTTCAACATGGCGTCGAGGAACAACAACTTGGCGATCTAATGGTCAACAAGGACCTCGGTCGACTCATCCGGTACATGATGACGGCGGAGCGAACCACCTTGGCACAAGGAGGTTCACGAACTGAGGGTATTGCGGCTGCGCGAGATGCCTTCTATAAGGGTGAACCGGCGCGCGCAGTTGATGCGTTTTACGAAGAACACGACGGTCTCATTACGTATGACGACCTCGCCAACTACGAGAGCAAGTGGATGGCGCCGCTCCACACAACCTTCCGTGACTATGACGTGTACGTTGGGGACGGCTGGTCACAGGGTCCTCGGCTTATTCTGTTTCTGAATATGCTTGACCAGTTCGATCTTGAGAGTCTTGGTTATAACACGGCTGACTACATTCACCTGCTTTCCCAAGTCATCGCCCTCGGCATGTCGGATGTGCACAAACACGTGGGCGATCCCTCGATGACGAACACACCGTCAACGCTTTACTCGAAAGAGTACGCTGCAAAACGCGTCTTGCTGATCGATCGCGAGCGGGCGTTTTCGGACATGCCCCCATGGGGAGATCCAAGCAACATGACGGAACTCTCGGACACCTCTCCGGTCGACTTTTCAATACCACCAGCGAATAGTTCGGACCACCGGCGTGAACTGGCGAACGAGGCCTCAATGTTTGACACATCGTCGCTCAATGTGATGGACGATGAAGGCAATCTGTTCTCGATGACCGAAAGTGACGGCCACATGGTCACGCCGATGATCCCGGGCTGGGGCTTCGGACTCTCGCGTCGGATGTATCAACTCAATCTCAACCCAGACCTAGCCAACGCTATGGCACCAGGGAAACGACCCCGAAATACGAACAGTCCCGTCCTCATCATGAAAGCTGGCAAGCCCTTCATGGGCATGTCCACTCCAGGAGGCGACCAACAGCTCCAGTCTCTCCTGCAGGTTTTTCTCAATGTCGTGATTTGGGATATGTCGCCTGAACAAGCCCTTGATCAGCCTCGATTCGGAAGCTACAACTTTCCCCCGACCGGGAGCGAAGTGAACCAAACACCAGGCCTCCTCAAACTTGAGGGTCGAATTCCAGAAACCACGTTCGAGACACTTAGCAGCATGGGCCACACTGTGGAGTCTTGGGGCCTCTGGAACTGGCAGGCGTGCGCGCCAACAGTCACATATCGGGAACCTGATACCGGCCTGATGATTGCAGCTGGCGATGTACGCCGAGAGACGACCGCGCTTGGATTTTAGACTGGTGAAGGTAGGCGTCCCTTTCAGTCACTGAGACTGACGTCGCTGCCATGCAAGTCCAGGGCGGTCCAAGCGAAATTACACGTTTCAAATTACGCCAACGATGTGTCAATTTTCTGGACAAACTCAGCGCAGTTCACTCGCGTGAACCAATCAGTGCGTTGATCTGCTTGACGGCGGCCTCAACCTTTAAGGCGATCCCTTTCTGGCCGTACTCCACTGAGGCACGGGTTGGATCCCCAGAGACGCCACTATCATCGAAGCCACCCTGAGGGGCAAGCTTGTTGAGTCGAATGTGCTCCGGGGCCACGGCTAGTAATTGTGACGTGTCGCTGATTCCAGCATGACTCCCGATGTTGTCAGCGGTTTCTCCCTGTAACTCTAGCCACTGACGGAATCCATTGTTCGCGTAGTAGTCACCAATAAAATGGACACGCGCGGGCTCAGTTGCCCATTTCGTATTCAGGAGTCTCGACACTTCCTCCATGCCGCGCTGATTGCCACCGCTATCGCCAATGAACACGATATCTGTGAAGCCGTGGACAGCCAGACTACGTGCCGCGAACTCCAAGAGCGTCATAAAGTGTTCGTTAGGTAATGTGATCGCACCCGGAAAACGCATGTGGCCGGAAGGCGGACTCAAGTTTCCTTCCGGCACGTAGGTCACGAGAGGAGCTATAAGTGCGTTACCAAGCTCTCGCGCGATCTGTTCAGCCGCCGCAGCGATGATGAATTTATGTTTACCAAGGACCATGTGTGGACCGTTCTGTTCAGTACCGGCCGTTGCCACAATGGCTGTGGTCGTACCGCTCTTGATTTTGTCTCGAACTTCGGTCCACGTGAGCTCGTCGAGCCACACCGTGTCCGGTGGCTGTGCGACAGCTGGACTGGACACTGTAAACGTCAGCACCAAAAGGGGAACTAGCGAACGTGCGAACATGAAGCCCTCACTCGTTTCCTAGCGTTTCCAGAAGCCGTAACTGTCGTAAGGCTATTGGAAACGGTCAGATCTTGTCACCAATAATCTCGAAAACAGCCCTCTCCGCAGCGATTGCTTCATCCTCAAGTCGCTGGCCTACCGACAATGTCTCGTCGATCAACGGGTTGTCGTCGTCAAGATCCTTCATGTTGATCTTCACATTAAGAAACCCTCCCATGACGCCAGCTCGAGCGGCGAGGGCCGCGACCCCAACGTCGGACTGGCTGGCGGGCAATCCCGTCTCCGCCATCGCCCGAATGACCTCGAAGCACTCAAAAGACTTCTGCATGATGCCTAGCGGAACCTCGATGGCACCAACGGTCGCCTTCTGAATGGCCTGGTGGCGAGCCGTCTGATCCGCTTCGGAGTCCTTCGGCAAGCCGTAGGCCTGCATAACCTTCTTGAACGCATCAGCATCAGCATCCACGAGCGACAGGATCTCGTCGTGCAAAGCTTTACCCTTCTCCGCCCAGTCGGAGAACTCTTCCCATCGGTCGTCCCATCCGCGTTTATGGGCGCTCAGGTTGGCCACCATCGTGGCGAGGGCTGCAGCCAGTGAGCCCATGACCGCGGATATCGAGCCACCGCCAGGTGTCGGTGACTCCGACGCCGTCTCGTACACGAACGCCTCGAGCGTTTTGTCTATGAGTCGGTTCGAATTACTCCGGCTGGCCACGGCGTACTCAATGATCTTCTCTTGAGGGTTGAACGCCTTGAGTTCATCGAGACCCATGGACTTGAGGGCAATCTTGATGAGCTCCGCATCCGGCACGCCTAAAGACCGCTGTTGCTTGCGAAGAAAGTACTTGCCGGCTTCGAGCATCGAGGCTAGCGGCAGAAGGCCCACGACCTCGGAGCCCGTCACCCGTATCCCGCGCGCCCGCGCCCGCTCACAGCATTCGTCGAAGGCGACGTGCACGGGCGTGACCGAGATGTTCGTCAGATTCATCGAGATCTGTGCAATGCCGTACTCTTCGATGAACCAACCGATCCCCTTCACGCACTCTAGAGAGCCGGGTTGCCAGACCTTGTTACCTTGCTTGTCCAGAATTGCTGTTCCGTCGATAGTCTTCACTCGACCCTTCTCACGAACGTCGAAAGCAATGGCGTTCGCGTAACGCGTACTCGTGGTATTGAGATTCACGTTGTAGGCAACCAGAAAGTCTCGAGCACCGACGGCGGTCACACCGTACATGGGATCGAACGTGCCCGGTCCGAAGTCAGTCTTCCAGGCGGGATCGGACAAACGTTCCGGCAGCGCTTCGTATTCGCCCGCCCGACACGTCGCCAGATTGCGTCGTTCGGGGATCTTGGCGGCGTACTCATACAAGAATCCTGAGATGCCAACCTCCATGCCCAACCGTTCGGCGAGCCGGTGGGCCCACGATACGACCTCGTCCATCGTGATGTTGGCGACGGGAACGAGCGGGCACACGTCCATCGCACCAAATCTGGGATGCGCACCCGTGTGGGTGCGCATGTCGATCAGTTCCTTGGCTTTGGCGGCGGCCCGCACTGCTGCCTCGATCACTGGCTCGGGCGCTCCGACAAACGTCACGACCGTTCGGTTGGTGTCGACGCCTGGATCCACATCCAGGAGCGTCACCCCATCGACCGCTTCGATGGCATCCGTGATCTGCTTGATCACGGCTACGTCGAAGCCCTCAGAAAAGTTCGGAACACATTCGATGAGTTGGCTCACGGCATCAGTTCCATTAACAGTCAAGCGGTTCGTCGGTTTAGGACGGCGCCTGACCGCGCAGCTTCCCACTTGCGGGCGAGGCGTTGGGCTTCCCCGAGCTAGGCTACGACGTCGACAACGATATTACTGCCGACCTTAATTCTACCGCTGGCTTGGAGCGAGTTCAACGCGGTGAGGCGTCTGTCAATTAAGGAGCCCGATCCAGCGTATAATCATGGAAATCGTGGCAGTGTCCGAAACGGGGCGACCCCACCCTGATCCTGTCTATTTCATGCTGGCGTACCATCAAGGAGGGCATTATGAGCTCATTATTTCGGTGTTCCAGGCTTCTGACACTGGCTGCAGTGGTCGGGGTCGTCTCGATTATGGGGTGTGCACCGCAGGACACGGTGTCAGAAGGGGAAACCGATGCGGTGAGCCACGTGCAAGAAGGCTCGCTGGTGCATGACGGACAGGAACTATTCGGCCATTACTACCAGCCCGAGCCGTTCCCGCGGCCTTTGCCGGACGACCTCCACTCACACGAGGGCTGGACCTGGGGATCCATGGCGGCGGTCTTTGCTGAGAGTCCGGATCGTATCTGGATCGCCATGCGGGGAGAGCTCCCGCTCCCAGAGGGTGCTGAACCATGGACACCCTACTCTCTCCTGAACCCCTCTCGCGGAAACGCCCCGGCCACAGACGACAACGGACGTCGCGGGTATGAGCGCCGGTACCTGCACGTCATGATCGCCGTGAACTCCGAAGGAGAGCTGGTTGAGTCCTGGCCTCAGCATGATGAGTTCTTCGACGTCCGGGGCGGCCGCGGACCTCACAAGATCAAGATGAGCCCCTACGACGACGAGAAGCACATCTGGGTCGTTGACGACAACCTCCACGAGATTCACAAGTTCACCTACGACGGGGAGTTAGTGCTCACGCATGGACAGCGGGGCGTGTCCGGACGCGGACCGAACAACTTCTCGCGCCCGACGGATATCGCCTGGCTGCCGGATGGAACCTACTTCATCAGCGACGGTTACGTTGGAACCCGCGTGGCGAAGTTTGACACCGACGACAACTTCATCATGGATTGGGGCCAGGCCCCAGTCGATCGGACTAACCCCGGTCCCAACGAATTCAACACCGTTCACGCCATCACGATCAGCGCGGACCGGTTGATCTACGTCTCGGATCGGGCTCATGCGAGGGTCCAGGTGTTCGACGAGAACGGAAACTTCCAGTTCATGTTCCCGACCGGCC
>CETJ01049834.1_pt1 | contig 12700 bp, 6 predicted proteins | sample 531341 | NCBI WGS metagenome assembly CETJ01 (sample SAMEA2622677, study PRJEB7988) | marine metagenome | isolation source: saline water (ENVO:00002010), including | reverse complement strand
GGTCTTTGAGATGGAAAGTTCATTGCTCCAAGGTCCGCTTCACGTACAGAGGGGCTGCACATGCAGCCCCATAAAGCCTAAACCTCAATAGATTCCGATATTTCCAGAGCATCGTCTACCTCGATGCCCAAGTAACGGACAGTGCTTTCTAACTTCTTGTGGCCAAGCAAGAGTTGCACTACCCGAAGGTTTTTAGTCTTCTTATAAATCAGATAGGGTTTAGTTCTGCGCATTGAGTGGGTACTGTAGAGCGATGTATCTAGTCCAAGTTTTTCGATCCATCCGTGAAAAATGCGATTATATTGTCTAGTTGATATGTGCTCAGCACCATGTATACGAGACTTAAAAAGATAGTCAGATGCTTTCAATCCGGCTTTATTTACCAAGCCATGATCGATTCTCCGGTGTTTGGTGTAATTTCAAATTGGACAGGACTACCTGTTTTCTGTTGAACGACATGAGTGCGTCTCAGAACTGAACGTCCGCAAACAATATCTGAAACCTTGAGTTTAACGAGGTCACAACCTCGTAGTTTGCTATCAAGTCCAAGGTTGAATAGTGCGAGATCACGCTCCCGTCCTTCAAGCTCCAAGCGAACCCTGATACCCCATATATGTGATATCTGAAGAGGTTTTTTCTGACCGATAATACGATTTTTGTTCCAAGGTGTATGGATTTTAATTGCCATGAGTTGTCTCCTGTATAATAGGAGACTTAAGTATGGCAGTCAGATTGACAGGCGCACTTAGACAAAGAGCGGACGGTCAAAAACACCTCAAATGGACTGGCGCAGCTCTACTGCTTCCACGTGCTTTGATTTGTTAGGCTTTGACCTGAACATTATCTGAATCATAAACCCGTTATTGAGTAACCCATGCTAGGCGTGAATTCAACATTACCTATACGCCCGATCATCGATTTCGCAACATTCAATGCTAATTGAGACTCACCGGCCCCCGGGACAAATCCGAGTGAATGGACAATTTTGTTTCTGTACCCTCTAACCTTATCAACCTTTTGAAACTGCTCGAAGGGAAGAATGCCCCAAAGCTCTAGTAGATTGGAGATAGCGCTAATTGTGAAATCTCGGCCTGTTAGAAAGTCTTTGCGTTCTCTATTAACTCTCCTTCTACCGCTTTCGAACTTTTCGTTGAGCCCTTCTATATGCTCTTGCCATAGCTTGCTCAGAGCTTCTTCGGTTATAAACCACGATAGAACGATTGAGGTCTCATAGTTGCCTACTTTATATTCACTAAGTGATTTCGCAAATGAAGATAGCATTTTTTGCAATCCAGGCGTGGCCACAACCGCAGAAAACTTTTCGGACGCATGCCTAATCACATCGTCAGAGATTACCTGACGCATTAAGATTCTTTGATCATACTCAATTGGAACATCTTGCCTGTAACTCGATAAGTAGCGCCCCATCTGAAACACAGACGCTATGCTTTCTGCCGCTATGTTTTCACCCACACTTTTTCCGTCTTCATAACGGATTCTAAAAGCGTCTCTATTAGTAATTTCGTGAAGGCTAAAATAGGCGAGATTTGATATTTCAATAGTGGAGGAATCAAGTAAAAGGTAGTACGAGTTAAGATAATCAAGATAATCGCCCCAGCGCTTGACCGTTTCCTCAATAGGAATATTCTCAACTTGATCATCAATGGCTTCGAGAGACTCTATTCGAATCATCACCCTTCCGTCCCTACACACTTTTATCGTATGAGTCTCACGCTCATCAGAGAAAACCTCCTCAACCATCTGGTCATGGAACCAACCATCATAGCTTTGCTCGGAAAAGTTAACCTTACTTACAGCCCAAAAAGGCCGCGAGGGATAAAATCCTGTAAATTGACTTATATGCATAGTTGATTTTGATTATTTGATGCCTAACAATTAAATGAAGCGGCTCCTAAGAACTGCTTATTAATTTTTATCATATCGGACTACCTCCCGCGCTCCATTGCTGTGACTGCGCTGGCGTCACTTTTTGCTAATTTGCGAACCTATTTATATGCGAATCACATTTAGCGAATAAATAAATCACTATTGGCATAGTACAGCTTTAAGCCGCTAAGTAATACACTTAGACGTTCGCAAAACTGGTGAGTGAAAATAAAATCAAGTGCATGAAATGAATGTCGGGCCTAACGACCGTTTTACAAACGGAGCAGCGTAAGGGGCCTCTTGAGACAAGGAGCGGTCGCTCAGGTTTTAAAAGCCCTAGTGTCGCTTTGTGCCAGAAGCGGTAATTAATTAAGATTCGATTACAACGGCGCTTCTCACTGAAAGCGGACATTTGCCAACAAAAAATGAACCAAGCCTCTCGAAAATTTCGAGAGCTCATCGCTTTTTCGAAACGTTGCAAACAGCTTTGTATTTATTAGTCAGAGGCCAGAAATATCCTTGCCAGATATTTAGTACAATGTAAATTGAAATCAATATAGAAAAACGCTATGTAAAGGGCATGATGCCCGACTAATAGTATTCGTTAAGTTTATTTTATCATTTTTCTTAAAAAATAAACGTAAGCGTAGCGTTGTTTTTTTAAGGAGTATATTCGTAGTGTCGAATACTAATTCAGGTGACGGTGAACGCACTGCAATGCTGGGGTATGTTCCGCAGTATGAAATAGCAGCAGGACTAATATATGAAGCTTTGCTTGATGGAACTCTCGAGTGGTTTCGAGTGGCCGACCCAAAAGCAGGAAGCTTGGATGACATACTTATAGCGACTACTGGTAAGCTTGATGCGTATCAGGTGAAATGGGCGGAATACGTTGATTCAATTAGTTATGCAGACTTTGTAAGAGATAGCTCTACAAAGAAGGGAGATGAAAAGCTTAGCCTTTTCAGGCAGCTTGCAGAAGGATGGAAACACTTAAATGAACATTACAAAGAAAGAACTGTAAAAGTTCATCTGCTTCACAAATTAGTACCGAGCTCAAACCCTACCGCAAAGATTCCTTTAGGCGATACAGCCCCTCAACATGCTCACTTTCAATCTTTCTTAAAAGAATGTTGGTTAGATAGAAGATGGTGTGAAACTGGCCTTGATAAAGTAGCCGTATGCTGGAAAGAAGCACTGTTGGACCTACAGAGACGGTCAAATTTTAATGATGACCAATTTTTGAATTTTATTCGTTGTTGTGAGCTTGAATTTAACTATAAGCGACCAGCTGATATCCCTATAACCAATCAAGGGCAAGCAAGAAAACAAGAAGACATTGAAAAACTATATAACCTCCTGACGAAAATGGCGGGAGGTGAACGTCGAATTATTGAGTTGTCCAAAGATGATATGTTGGATCGGATGGCTTGGAGTCATAGGTTTAAGCATAAGTTTGTTCACGAATTTCCTATAGATCGAACCTATCAAGAAATTGAGGACACTGTCGGTTCTATATCTGATGTTTTATCGCAAACCAAGCAGGGGTATGTCGCATTGCTTGGAACTCCTGGCTCGGGAAAATCAACAACGCTTACTCAAACTTTGAAGTATAAAGCAGGATATAAATTAGTTAGATATTACGCGTATGTTCCCGATAGCACTTATCAAGGGCGTGGTGAAGCGACTACTTTTCTTCATGACATCACCTTATCGCTGAAAAATCATGGCTTTCGTGGTGAAAGTTCCGCGCAGCCAGGCTCAAGAGAAGAATACCTATCGCTGTTAGGAGAGCAGCTTCAGCAAGCCCATGTGAAATGGAAAAATGATGGCGTAACTACCGTTATCATGGTCGATGGGTTAGACCATATTCAGCGAGAACAAAACCCATTACAGAGTTTGTTGTCAGATTTGCCTCTCCCGAACACCGTGCCTGATGGAGTGATATTTGTTCTAGGTAGTCAAACACTAGAGTTGAACGATCTTTCTGATACGATAAAGGAACATGTCAGCCATGGAAGTCGAACCATTGTTATATCTCCTCTTACTCGGACAAATGTCTATGCAGCCATAAACGAATGGCCAGGCTGTTCCGACCTAACAGATAATAATAAGAAGAAAATTTTTGAAAAGTCATTAGGGCACCCACTATCTTTGGTTTATTTGCTGCAGTTTATTACTGGCGGATCGGGTAGGAGTTATGATGAAGCTATTGATGAATTTCCTCTTTACCAAGGGCATATTGAGCAAAGCTATTCAGTTTATTGGCGACAAATAGAAAGTAATCAGAAGCTTGTTGACTTGCTTGCGTTATTGTCAAGATTAAGAGTGCCAATAAATACTCACGTGCTTGAGAAATGGTCTGATCATTCAACTATTCGCGCTTTTATTTCAAGTGCAGCCCACTATTTCAAGAAGGATAGTGATGTAAGTTGGCGCTTTTTTCATAACAGTTTTCGACAGTTTATTCTAGATAAAACTTGCCGAAACCTATTTGGTAATTTTGATAATTTAAAAAATATTGAATATCACAAGATATTAGCTAAACACTGTATTCAATCGTCTGAGGATAATGACCCAATGCGATGGGAGGCGGTTTACCACCTTTTTAATGCTCGGCAGATGCAAGCTGTAATTGATACAGGGACTCAGAGTTACTTTAGAGACCAGTTCTTTAATCTTCGGAATACTTCGAGTTTAACAGATGATATTGACGCTGTTCTATTATCGGCTAAGGAGCTTAATGATCCGCTTGCCGTAGTGAGATGTCTCTTAATTGAAAGTGAGCTTAGAGAGCGAAGAGACGCCCTTAATGAGGTTGATATACTTAATCTCTTATTTTCATCGGAGGGGGTAAGTTCAGCGCTTAGCTACATATTCGATGGCGAGCTGCTAAGGGTAAGTGATTCAGAAGCACTCAAATTTTCTAAAGTTCTAGCGGAGAACAAATTCTTTAATGAAGCTAAAAGGGTCTTTGAATCTGCTGAGCCGCTAAGTTACTTGTCTGGTGGAGACGCTGTTGATCCGCATCATGGGGGAGCTGAAGATTTGAAACGATGGGCTGATGTTGCTCATTATTTCATCCCGCTAGGCGACCTTGTCTCAACTATACACCAAACGAAGTGTGAAGTTGATGGTGTGGGATCATGGAGTGGAAATGATGAAGGCCTACATGCTCGCTTAATGAGACGGTTGGTCAATGGTATCTATGAAACAAAAGACGAAGAAAAAATAACTGAGCTTTTCTATTTCTTGTCTGAAAAAAGGAAGCACTTTGATAGTCTTATAGATTTATGTGTCTCCATATGCATTAACCAATATCCATTGGCTTTGATAGACACCGCATTCGAGGCTGTCATTGATTGGTCTGTAAATAATGACTTGGATTTTTCAGAAAAGTTGTTGGTTGCTGAACTGGATTACAGATCCAATGGAAATATAGAAAAAACTAAAGAATGGTTTGAAAATTTTGAACAGCCAAAACTTTATAAATATGGTGTTCATGGCCAATGGAAGAACCTAAGTCCATTCGCAGATAGAATTCGTCTAAACAGACTACGAGCAGCCCTGGGACAAGATGTTGATCCTGTTAAGGTGGTACCAAATGAAAGCGAAAAAAAGTATACAGGAAACGTCTTATTTGAACGTGCTTTAGTGAGGTTTTCAAGTATTTGGGGACGGGGTTGGGCTGGAGAGAAGCTGCTACCAAGTTTTATTGTTCAGGAGATAAAGCCATCATTTGAATTGTTACGAAAGCTTTATGATCAAACAAGGGATTGGATTGGGTGGTATGAGTTCGAATCAGCCGCTGTCGATTACTTTAACTTCGCAATAAGGGCTGTTGCTCAGCATGGACATGATTGTATTTTGGCTTTAGCCGATGCGTTTAGAAAAGATTGGGATAAACGGCATTGGCCGACTGGCTGGCGCAGAGAGATTGCTTTCACTTTGTATAAGGAAGGATATAGTAGGGATGGTTTAGTTGACGTACTGGATCAAATCGAAAAAGAGATCCCCGATTTTGACGACATTCACTCTAAAATGTCTGAGTACTATGAACTTTCTATAATGTGGTCAAAGATTGGTAAACCAGATCGAGCGGCTAGCCTGATACCAAAAATCTTCAAGGGTTCTTTTGGAATATATCATAGGAAAGACAGGCAATTTTCCCATTGGGTATCGTGGTTAGGTAAGTTTATCAGTCAATATCCTGATTTAGCCTACGGTGAAATATGTCGATTTTCTTTGGCATTAGTAGATTTGAAACAGTCGGGAAATGGCCGTGGTACGCAGGAAGCAGGACTTGATCTCATCACTATGACCACACGTTGGAATCCGGGATATGGTTTAAAGCTCTTGAGGTGGTTATTCGATCATAAAGGGCTTGATTATGCTCCGGGCCTAACAGGGTTGCTGTCTGGAATGCTTGATGGCTCTAGTCCGCCATTGAAAGAAATATCGGTGATGACGAGAAAGCTGCTGATCCCTTTCGAAGAGTACAATCCTTCTGATCTGCCTAAAAAATTAGTGTCTCGGACCTGTCAATCCTCTGATGATAGGGTGACGGATGAGATAGAAAAGCTTATTGTATCCATCAATACACATTTATTACCTTCAAATCGTTACTCGTGGTTAGAAAGGGTAGCGCTTGGCGTCAGGGAAGCGGGGTTGGACAATAGTTTTTATGCATCAATGGCGATTTCTACCCCCCAAGAAAAGCATGTTACTCATGAACCCTCTCTGACATTAAATACCGGGGAAAAACTTACATATGAAGAGGCTCAGCTGAAAGTAAATTCTTCTGAAAGCCTTTTTCAGCTTCTTCGATCTGTGGAATCCGTCGATTATTTCCGTTGGATGAACTTAATTCAACCTTTTTTAAAAGGTATGAGTGTCCATCAATTAGAGGAAGTCTATAAGCTATTAAAGCCACTTAAGCCTGATAATGATGTTGTTTCTTTTATTGCTGGCGCATTGTCTTCACATGGTGAAGTGGATAAAGCGAATAGCTTATTAGAAGGTTTATTCGAGAGCTCAGATGCAAAAGGTTGGGATTTGCACTGGGATGGGGGGGCTAGGCAGTCGATATTTAGAGCCCTTGTTGAAATTGATGCTAAACAGTGGCGACCTAAAGCGCTCGCTTGTTTAGTTGATGATTATATTGGTGAATCTAGGTATCCAAGCAGTTTAATTTGGAACTTACCAGAAATTGTCGATATCCTCTTTGAGGATAAAGATGTCCTGCCCATTTGGAAGGAGATCAAAGAACATGCATACCTGCTAGACGCTTTTGAACAAGGTGCTGAGAAACCACCAGCACTGTTAGATGACATTGGCGAGAACAAGGATGCTAGTTTACTCATTGAGTTTGCATTCGAAATGCTTGATGTCGCTATTCCTGAATTAGGGGTTATGGCTCATCAGGCAATCGTTGATTTGGCTGAAATTAAAGCAAATTGGCCAGAAATTTTTAGGCAAGTAGCTTATAGAATAGACAAAATTGGGTTGACGCAGGTAAAAGTATTGTCTTTGTTAAGTAGCTTGGCAAAGGGTTTCAAAGGGTTTGTTATTCAATTTAAGCTGGAAATATCTTCACTCTGTGCCTCGGAAGACTTTAGTGTGAGGATGATTGCCTTGGATTTGTCTAGTAGGCTCGAAATCGAAGGTCGGCTACCTCCACGTGAACGCTCAAAGTTACCTTTGATATACGAATTGGAGTTACCAGAAATAAGTAATAAGAAGGAAACTATTCCTTTTTCAGCTATCCGTCCTGGGGAAACACTTCCTGATGTTGATGACCCGATTGAGTTGCTTAGGCCTTTGATGACTGAAGTGAAGCTTGTGGCTGACATGTCAAACGTACCGTTTGAGAATTTAGCATACAGAGTTTGTGAGTTTATGAAAACTTTGATTCCAGAAAATGAATGGAATAAGCAGGCTGAGGAAATTTATAGAAACTGGTTGGAAGGCTTTGGACTGAAGCTGACCTATCATCGGCTAAGACCAAAAGTGGCAAAGCTAGCACTCTCTTATGTGGTATGCGAGTTATTAGATGCAGGGCGAATACCCCCTCAAGGAGTTGATCTTTTGCGAGATATTTTCAAACGTAGTGATGAATTGTTATTGGAGCTTGAGCCCGCTATTAGATCTGAGTGTATTGTTGTACCGAAAGCAAAAGATCGAAATATATCTCATAAGCACGATGAGTGGTTGGAAAATATTGAACAAGGTATTACACAATTTGAGGATCGTATAGACACTGGAAAACAAATTATTGGTGAACTTACAACCTGGAGCTGGTTGGATTGGGATTTACCGACGGAGGTTCGTATGTCTACAGTCTGTCATCCTGAATGGGATAACGATGTAGAAGTTACCTCACCTTATGCTTTCTTCCCAAGTATGATGCATTGGTCTGCAATTGATTACCCTGGAATTACTGCTACCAGAGAACCATCACTGGTAATTTATGGTACAGGTTCATACATCGATCATGGAGGCGTTGAGTGGTTAGCACTAAATCCATCTATTGGTTTGTTCCTGGGTTGGTCTGTTTCTGATGAAGGAGTGTTCCGCTGGATCAATGAGAAAGGGGATGTAATGGTTGAAAGCATTTACTGGAAAGATGGTCCTATTTCTCGACAACCACCTAAAATGGATGATATTTGTTCGAATGGATGGCTTGTCATTGCCTCTGACGAGGCAGTTGAAAAAATCAGGGAAGTCATTGGCGAAGCGATAAAAGTAAATGCAGTAATACGCAGTTATGGTCGAAATACATACGACCCTAACACTTCTTCAATCCAACAGAGAATTAACTGGTAGTGCCATCCAACACCAAGAATCTTGTTTTTGAGGCAGTATTCGAAGCTCTCTTTCACAGATGCAGAGCCTCCTTGTGGTCTAATATGAATTCGGAAGACGTACATGTGCTAGTCCTGTCCTATAGCTCAAGAGGTTTTTTTGTGGTGGCACAATAATTTGGCTAACTAATTAGAGTTGCTATAACCCGAAATACTCTCGAAAAAAACGAACGTCTGCAATTAAGGCAAACTAGAGATTCGTTTTAATCGTGAGGCCAGTTTCGAACATCTCCTTTTCGCTCATTGCAGAACTTGAGTTATCTTTTCGCCAACTTCCGCTTTACGTACATTAGCGAAGTTCGGCTTGAGACAAACAGCAGACGCTCAATAATGTTGTTTTCTATTTGAGACTTAATATTGTTCCTAAGTGCAGCCGCCCTCAATCTTGTGCTTTATTCAAACGTCGCTGAATAAACTGATCAATATCTGTTTTCGAGCATCTAATCCGGTCGACAGAGGCTAAGCTGTTGTGTGCGCTAGCCGATTGAGAGTTTTGGTTCGTTCCAAGTGTTCCGTTTAGTAATCGGCTTACGAGTGTTAGTGTACTTCCTCTCATCGAGTTGCAATCTACTGTAATAGCGAGTTTTTCCATTCTCTCATGGTCATCGTCACGGTAAGTTCTTACCGGAATATCTAAATCTGGGGATATCTTTTGTTTTTGAATAACCCGTATATCATGGTGCATCAAAGTTTCAAAGGCTTGTTGATTATATGCACCAAGATCTTTACTCGCTTTGGTTTCAAATATGTCAACTTGGGTTTCCTGATCATTCGAAGGAGTATTTGTATCTACCTCAAATCTAAATTGATTATCATGCTCACCCTTGAGACTGTCGAATTGGACATTCTTTTCGATTTTTGGCTGAATTATTAACGCTGTATCAACATTTCTAGTATTCTCGGAGGAAGTGACAGGTATCTTGGTTGACTCCATTTTCTTACGATTAGTTGACTGAATAGGGCGCTTAGTCGGTAGTTCAATTTCAGATTCGTTTTGTGAACTAAGAAGCGTTTCGGCATTAGTTTCTTTCTGAATTACTGGGACATACAAGATTGCTTTTATGGGAGAACTTGGTTTCTCAGTGAAGTTAGGAGGCAAAGAATTGAAACCTATCAACGCAATTATAACTAGTGCAGTGTGGAATACTATCGATAGAGAAAAGCTTTTTAAATCAGAATTCTTTGGCTCTTTTTTTTTCGAGAAATCATCTGTCAAATGTAGAGGTTTTACGACTAAAACAAATTCATCCATTTTTTGACAGGCTTAAGCATCGAATATCCGTATATACCTAAGGTATGAATAACGACAAAAAGTTCCGCTTGAACTCTAATAATAGTCTGCATTTCACTTTTTGATCGCATCACAAGCCGTGGTGCCGCTTTACGCTCATTGCAGAACCTGAGTTATATTATCGTCAACTTCCGCTTTACGTACTTTGCTGACCCTTTGCTTTAATGACACCTCCGGACATAAGCGGACATTCGAGTAAATTTACATCAAAGCTTTTGACAGATCTTAATGTGCCATCAAGAGATCCTGTAAATTCTGAAAAGCAGACATTAAAGACGCCCAGAATGTGGAGCTGGACGCCTTGAGTGAGCAATACATTAAACCTTAATGTGAAAATACTACACTTTGAGCCTGTTTATCATACTGCCAATACTTATTCCCACTAAATTCTAAAGCCCCCCAGTGCCTATCACGCCCATTAAGGTTTAAACTAGAAATTTCAGCATTTAGAACTTGTTTACCAATTTTTGTTAATGAAAGATTCTGCTTATCAAACGCTTCCGAGATATCAGCTGGAGGATATGAAAATGGTCTTCCATCTATAGTTTCTATTAATGGATGTTTCGCATTAATCATTTCGGTAATAACTTGCCAAAGTGACCAGTCACCAGCTATGAAATACTTCTCATGCTTATGAACATATTTGTAAATTGCATGAGGACTCTGATATCCAGATTGGATAGATTCGAGCACTCTATGTTGTTGGAGTGATAAACCGGTTGTTCTATCTGGCAACTCTTCAACATATCTCCATAGAGCATCATTAAGATGAGGGAAATATTCATTGTCTTCTTTTAAAATTAAAATCAATTCTTCAGGAGTATTTTGTCTAAGTGCATTCCAGATACGGCCCGAATAAATTAGTTGTTCGGTAGAAAAATTCTTTTCACTGTTGATAAGTGAACCAACATATTCTTCATCATTTCGTTCAGGCTTATCACTAGCATCAACCCAAAGCAATTCACCTTCATAGTTATTTTTCTGATACCAGTCGAGTAACAGCAGTAATAGCAACTGATTCGAGAGGTGGGGCCAAACCCAAAATACAATGGAATTAGCAGTCAATGTATCTCGCAATAACTGATGTTCATTTCGTGCCATTTTTTTTGGATCAGGTAAACCCTCTAATTGCGTCCAAGTTTTAATAAATTCTGCACGCTTAAGAAAAAACTCATCATAATCATTACTATCAGGCAAAGGTCCAATGCAAAGCAAGTCTTTCCATGGCAGTCGCTGACCTTCAACGCCGCAGTTTTTTAAAGTTGTACTAGCCATATCACCACAGGTGATATTTACACGCTCAAGTGATGGCTTACTATTACTTATGTCTATAGAGTTCTGTTCATCAGTATTCTTTAATGCTTGTTTTAGTTTGGACCAGCTGGCAAATCCATATTCACGGGCAATTACAAACTGAGCATCACTTAGGGACAAAGGGCCACCCATTTCATAAGTAGAGAGATGCTCAGCAATACGATAACTTACAGAGTAGTTTTTCTGATCAACGGTTCGCTTGAGCTCTTTGGCTTCTTTTTTGAGATAGTTAAGATTTGGGTTCGCAGGAATTGACTTACGCATGATTGATCTCCTTTATATGCCTAGATTTCTAAGCGAAATCCCAACTTCCGCAGGCAGGGATAAAGAGGACCAAATGTATGATCGCAACTGATTAATAACAAAGGATGAAACTGAGCTTCTTTCCGCGGAATGGAGGCTCTCCCTGAGAGCTCTTCGCAAGTATAGCCACTTTGCGCAAAGATAATCAAGCCTATGAGCATAGGTGTCTGGTTTCGGGATGATTTTATCGCAATTTTTTAAAGGTCCGAAAAGGTGTGTAAGTAGCAACTCAGCATCTTTTTTGTAAACGACGGCTTTACGTACATAGTGATCGTTCAAGGAGGATTCTCCCATCACCCGCTATAGACAACAAGCGGACGGCCACGCAAGTGAACATTTTGATTCTTATTTAGTTGTGCCTAGTAAGAAAACGACCACCTATCGATTCTCCAACTGCCTTATATAAATGTTCAACTGCACTATAGCCTCTTTGAAGGCTTGAATTAGTCTCTTATATTTCAAGTTAATTTGATTCAGTTGCTCTAACTCTTCTGGGCTGCTGGGTTTAGGCAAAGCTCTAATCTTATCTAAGATTATTGCTCTCTGATGAAGTGTTTTACCCAATTTGGCATAAGCTTCTTCAAGAACAAAATCGCTCCGTTCTTGCTCGATGTCAGCAAGGAGGAGCCCTACATCATCTATAATTACCAGAACATCGGCTTTAATATTGTTCCAGTCATGAATATCTGGGTTCGATTTTTCAAGATACTCATCAATAGTTTCAACTATAATTGACTGTTTCATATGAACTAGATTGGTACCCCTAGCACTTAGGTCTTTTAGTCTATTGTGCTCACGGGCCGCAGAGACATAATCGTATGCATCTGAACCAGTGACAACGAGATGCTCAATAGAATCTGTTAGACTTATTATCGCATCACCAGCTGCCCCAACAGCCTCGACTACATCTTTAAATAAATTAATTTTACTAGACTTTTCCTCGGTAGCCTCAGCAAAAGAAAAAAACAAACTTACTAAAACAAAAAAAGCGACACGATTAGCTTTTATCATATTCGTTCCTTAATGCTCAATAGTACATTGC
>CETJ01009985.1_pt1 | contig 12700 bp, 11 predicted proteins | sample 531341 | NCBI WGS metagenome assembly CETJ01 (sample SAMEA2622677, study PRJEB7988) | marine metagenome | isolation source: saline water (ENVO:00002010), including | reverse complement strand
TGGCTGAAAGGTACGGTAGAGCTGACCTCACGCGGCGAGATCATCGTTGACGCGCGTGGCGAGACATCGCTGCCGGGCATCTTCGCTGCGGGTGACGTCACTACGGTGCCGTATAAGCAGATCGTCATCGCTGTTGGTGAAGGCGCTAAAGCTTCGCTGAGTGCCTTCGATCATCTGATTCGCAGCTCGGTCGAAGACTGAGCGTCCGGGTAGAAAAGAAAGGGGAGCAGGCTTAGGTCTGCTCCCCTTTTTTGTTTGTGGCTGCGGACGGTCGAGATGAGTCCGCGACCGACTCGAAGGATAGATAGCCGATATCCAAGGTCTACTTCATTACACCGGATCCGCTTTGGCTCGGGTGATAACGAGCGAAACGGGCGGCTTTTGACCGCTCGCCGTGCATGTACCAGCAGTCCATGGAGCGAGCCCTCAGATGATCAATGCGGATGCGCCGCACATGCCCCGCGGGGCAGTAGTGACTCTGGCCAACAGAGCCAGAGATCCCAAACATGAAAAGGCCGTGCACGAGCATCTGGCCAAGCGTCTTGCCGCAGTTAAGGGCCTGACCTTTCTAGGTGAGTACGACCAGGCCATCGAGTATTCGCACCCACTGTATTTCGTGCCTTCGGGCACCATCATCGGTACCGATGCAGCCCGTGAACTGGGCCTTGATGATGAGGAAGACCTATTCGGTGGCGTGGTGCCTCAGGGGTTCATAGAAACCAAGGCCATCACACATCCGCTTGTGCGGCCCGATGCGGATGCGCCGAGGGGCTGGTCCCGTGACTTCGCGGCTCGTGTCAGCGGCAGCGTGCTGCCTGGCTATAGCGTCTTTTCACTCGACGATGCTCGCGAAGCTGGGCGACGGTTGCTGCACGAAGGTTCGCTGAGGCTCAAGCCGGTGCGGGCCACTGGCGGGCGAGGTCAGGAGCGAATCAATACCGAGCAGCAGCTGGATGATGCTCTGGAACACGTTGATGCCAAGGAGATGGCCCAGTATGGGCTGGTGCTCGAGGCCAATCTGGAGCATGTAACGACGTTCAGCGTTGGGCAGATCCGGGTGGCGGGAAGAACACTCAGCTACTACGGCACCCAGCGGCTGACGCCTGACAATTCTGGCGAGACTGTCTACGGCGGATCGGATCTGGTCGTCTCGGACGGTGATTTTGAGGCATTGCTGAAGCTCGATTTGCCGGAGAAGGCTCGACTGGCCGTGATGCAAGCGCAGGTCTATGACGATGCCGCGTCTGCGTGCTTCCGCGGTTTCTTTGCGTCCCGTCGTAACTACGATATTGCGCAGGGCGTCGATGGTCGTGGTCGTGCTTGCTCCGGTGTGCTGGAGCAGTCCTGGCGGATCGGGGGCGCAAGTGGCGCTGAGATCGCTGCGCTTGAAACATTCTTACAGGGCGAGCGCGGAGCAGTACGGGCATCCACCGTAGAAGTCTATGGTGAGTCGCAAATCGTTCCGCCTGGGGCGACCGTCCTGTTCCGAGACGAAGACGCCGACGTAGGTTTCATTACCAAATACGTGTTGGTGGAGGATTATGGCAACTCAGAGTGAATGCGTAGACATCCTGGTTGATGATGAACATATCGCCGGTACGTTCCTTTCACCGCCCACCAAGCTGCCTGGGGTGCTGTTCGTGCACGGCTGGGGGGGTAGCCAGGAGCGCGACCTGACGCGTGCCCGCGGCATCGCGGGCCTGGGCTGCATCTGCTTGTCCTTCGACCTGCGGGGGCATGCCCTGACGCTGGCGCAACAGCAGACCGTCACCCGTGAGCAGAATCTGAATGACCTGTTGGCCGCCTACGATCTGCTGGCGCAGCATCCTCATATCGATCCGTCCGCCATCGCTGTGGTGGGAACCAGCTATGGCGGCTACCTGGCGGCGTTGCTGACAACTATGCGGCCGGTGAAGTGGCTGGCCATGCGGGTTCCGGCGCTGTACGGCGACGATGACTGGATGGTGCCCAAGCGTCAGTTAAATCGCGATTTGCTCAATCAGCTGCGCGGCAGACGGGTTGTGCCTGAAGAGAATCGTGCACTGGCGGCTTGTGCCGCATTCCGCGGCGACGTGCTCATCGTCGAGTCCGAGCACGATCATCTGGTCCCGCACAGCACCATCATGAGTTATCGCGCCGCCTTCCATCAGACGCACTCGCTGACGCACCGGATCATTCTCGGCGCTGATCATGCGCTGACAAGCGACTGCTGCCAGAAAGCCTACACCGACATCCTTGTCAATTGGGCGACCGAGATGGTGGTCGGGGCTCGACTCGATCAGCAGGAAGGTCTGGCCGCCGCCAACCGGAACTAGCCTGGCGGCGAAGGTGGCTGGATGGGGCCGACGAACCGGCTCCAGCGGCGATCCAACACTTGCTGCTTGAGCACTTCTATGACGTCTACCAGCAGCTCTTCGAGCGCCAGGTCGGTGTTTTCGTCTTGGTAAACCCAGGCCTCGAAAAATTCGTCCGCCAGGTTTCGCGCAAGTCGTCGGAATTGCGGGCTCTGGAGTCCTTCGGCAGCGCCTTGAAGGAGTTGCGCTGCAATGTCGGCGAGCGCTTCATCCAGGGTGTCGGCGACCCGTCCCCCCATGGGCAGACGACGCAACCGGATCACCTCAGGGTTGTTCAGCAGCGCCTGGTGGATCAGTCCGCCCACATAACCTTCGATGGCGCCGCGATTATCCCGGTAACCGCTCTCCAGCATACTGTGCATGCGGCGTGAAAGGTCGTTGAGCAGGCGCTCTTTGCGCGGCCTGACCACCTCCTGCAGCAGACGCCGGGACAGGTCGTCACTGGCTCCGATTTCCTGTTGCATACGGCTGAACAGGCGAACCATGACACGATCGGACAGTTCCTCGAGCAACAGCAGGTAGTAGCGATTGAGCAGGCCAAACACCGCCCAGCGACGCATGTCGATCAGACCCAGCCGTTGCAGGCGGATCAGCAGACTGCCGACACGCAGCACCCGCAACCAGCGGAAGCCGCTCAACGGAATGCAGCCAAGCACGTCATACCAGTGAGCGAAGGGGTAGTAGTACCAGCGGGCGTAGCGGCGCTCGAACAGCGCAACGGTCCAGCCCAGCAGCACGTCGAAGATGAAGATCGCTACGAAGGCGAGGTCGATGTGCTGGAAGTTCTGGTGAATAAGCGTGTCGTAGCGTTGATGCAGGACAGGCGCCCATTCGGCCAGTGCATCGTTGATCGGCTGCAAGATGAACAAGCTATCGAACAGGATCAACCCAAGGTTGATGCACACCAGCAAGACGATCAGGACTTCCCACGCCGCATGCATCCCGTCGATGACGCGCTCGCGCCGCCGCGTTGGCTCAGGCATCTGCATTGGCGGGTGCGTCGGCAGCATGCCAGAGGATTTCCGGGCAACCCTGACGCCGAGCGATCAGCCGGGCCACCACGAAAAAGAGATCGGAAAGTCGGTTGAGATAAGCCAGACCGACTGCGCGCAGCGGCTCGATCGCATTGAGCTGCTGGCAACGGCGCTCGCTGGTACGTGCCATGCTCCGGCACAGATGGGCCAGCGCAATCAGGCGTGAGCCACCCGGCATGATGAAATCTTCCAGCGGGCCTAGCTCTTGATTCCAGTGGTCGATTGCAGCTTCCAGACGCTCTACCTCGACCTCAGTCAAGGCCTGATACTCGGGCATCGCCAGCTCGCCACCCAGGTCGAACAGGCGATGCTGGCATGGGCTCAATACTTCAATCAGCTCGGCCAGTTGTGGCCAGCGGGCCTGGCCTTCGGCAAGCTCTGCCAATAACAGGCCCAGTTGGCTATTGAGGGTGTCGATTTCGCCCATCGCCTCGATTCGCGGGTGATCCTTGGGCACTCGGCGGCCGTCGGCCAGGCCGGTTTCTCCGGCATCACCGGTGCGGGTATAGATCTTCGAGAGTCGGTTGCCCATCTGGATTCCTTTGGTTCAGCTGTTGGTGGGTTCACTAGGCGAGACCAGCGGCAGGCGCAGGGTAAAGCAGGTGCCCTGGTCTGGCCTGGATTGCACTTCCATCTGGCCCTTGTGATTGTTGGTGATGATGAAATACGAAACGGAAAGCCCCAGCCCGGTTCCCTGACCCACCTCTTTGGTGGTGAAAAACGGCTCGAAGATCCGCTTGCGGATGTGTTCCGGAATGCCGCTGCCGTTGTCTTCGACCTGGATTTCAGCCCAGGGTGGATTCAGGCGTGTGCGCAAAGTGATCTGCCCGCGGACTCGCTCGGGTTTTTGGTGGATGGCCTGCGCCGCGTTTTTCAGCAGATTCAGCAATACCTGCTCCAGCTCGTTACCGATGCAGGGCACTCGATCAATCTGAGGATCGAAATCACGGACGATTTCGATAGCACGGAAATCGAAGCCTTCGATCAGTGCGAAGTCATTACCGGCGATTTCCAGTGCCTGGTCGATCAGAACCCCCAGCTGACATTCGGCCAGCTGGCGGTTGCTGAGCCGGGTAAAGCTGAGCATATGGCTGACGATCTTGGCTGCACGTGAGCCTGCCTGTTGAATGCCATCGAGCAGCTGAGGTATTTCGCGTCGTTGCAGGTACTGGTTCACCGCCTCCAGCAAAACACCGGTTTCGTCGGCAGCTTCTCGGTTGCGCTCCAGGTCGGGGGAGAGGCGTCGGCGGATGTTCTGTGCATTGTGCAGGATGGCCCCGAGCGGGTTGTTGATCTCGTGCGCCATCCCCGCGGCGAGGCTGCCGACCGAGAGCATCTTCTCCGACTGCACCATGATCTCTTCCATATTGATCCGCTCGGTAATGTCGTCGATGCGGATCACCACGCCGCGCCCGCCACCCCCCATCAAGGGATACAGCGTCAAGGCATAGTGCCGAGGCTCGTCGTTGAACGCCCAGGTGACCCGTTCAATCTTTTCGACCTGATGATGTTCGGATGTCCGGCGGATCTGAGTGAGGAACGGGCGCAGCGGCTCGAAGGCAATAAACACCGGTTGGTTCAGGGCGTCGTCGATGGACGTTCCGGATAGCGCACTGGCCTGTTGGTTCCACTGAGTCACGTAGAGTTGCTCGTCCAGCGCGATGAGCACCGAAGGCATCGAGTCAATGATGCTGTTCAGGTAATTCTGGAAGCCGGTGAGTTTCTTTTCGATCTTGCTGCGAACCTGTACTTCCAATTCCAGTTTGCGGTTGGAATGACGGGTTTCCTCCGCCAGGCCCTGGGCGTGATCAAAGGCTTCCTGGGCCTCGTCGCGGGCGCGTTTGAGCTGCTGCTCGCGGGCCTCCATGCGCGACAGCATGGTGTTGAAGGCATCGGCCAGATGGCCGATTTCGTCTCGATTTTTCGGTGTTGCTCTCAGGGAGTAGTCCTCGTCTCGCGTCACCTGCCGGGACAGGGCTTCCAGGTCGCGGATCGGGCGGGTGATCAGACGGCGAATCTGCCGGGCCACCAACGCCCATAGCAGCAGGCTGGCAAGGAGGATCGCGAGGCTGGCGGTAAAGGTGCCGGTGTAGAACGCGCCTGGCAGCTCGCTGCTGGCGACCATCAATAAATGGCCAGGTGGCCCGGCGGCTTGCGGCAGCTCGATCAGCAGATTGGCGCGCATCTCGCTCTTCTGCCAATCCGGCAGGTCGCTCACCTGGTGCGGCAAGTCCAGCGGATCGCCACGATAAAGCTCAGCCAGGCGGCGTCCGGTGCGGTCATAGACCACGGCGGCCCGCAGCGGCGCATATTCGTTCAGCTTACCCAGCAGCTCATCAGCGGCGGCTTTGGATTCCAGCGCTCGATTACTCAGTTCGGGTGTGGCGAACAGCGCACCGAGCGTATGCATCGCCTGGGGCGCGACGCTCTGGCGTGAAATCCAGTAGGCCGCGCTGATGAAAGTGAGGTTGGACACCAGCAACAAGGTAGCCAACAGCACGAGCAGGGCGATCAGCAGCTTGCGGCCGACCGGGAGATTTTCGAGGCGCTGGCGCAGGGTCATGGCAGGTACGGGCGAAGGGTGTTTCTGCAGGGTAGCGGTGGCTCAATCGTCGGGCAATCCATGACGGCGAAGGAGCGCCTGGAGCCGATCGAGCAATTCGCGCAGCGTGGGTGTCACCACCCCCTGCTGATGTGCGGCGCGACAAGCCTGGCCCAGCAGAAAGCTGACTTCAGTCCGGCGCCGGTTCTGCACGTCCTGATGCATCGATGAAAAATTCTGAGCGGTCGCCTGGATGATGCGCAGCACTTCAGCTTCGAGGCCATCGGCTGCGTCCATCTGGTCGCATGCTCGCAGCACTTCGCTGAGCTCGCAGCAGAGGTTGTGCAGCGGCTCAGGGTGATTCAATAGCTCGCCGTTGCGACAATCGTTCAGCACGCTAAGCGGGTTGATGGCGCAGTTGATCGCCAGCTTGCGCCAGAGCTTGGCCATGATGTCTTCGGCCCAGGTGTATGGAATGTCTGCCAGGTTCAGTTCAGCAAGCCACGGCGGCGGTTGGTGGTTGACCGGGTCGCCGAGCCAGTTCTGCCCCCGACCGGCGTGCACGATTTGAAAGTCGGCTTGGCGGTAGGCCCCTTCGGTGCTGGAAATGAAGATGCAGCGGCTCTCTGGCCACCGTTCCGCAATGGCCTGCTGGCTGCCCAGACCGTTCTGCAGGAGCATGATTTCCGAATGTTTGGCAAGTCGCGGTGCAACCTCGGCGACAGCGGCTTCCGCATCATAGGCTTTGCAGGCGACCAGCAGCCGTTCTATCGGCGTGGTGGCCTCTGGTAGCTCCGCAGGTATTGGATAGAGACGGCTCGTACCGTTCTCGAGCAGCTCAAGACCACCCGCGGCGTGGTATTCGGCAAGCCGTTGTGGATTACGCAGAATCAGATGCAGCGGCACGCCAGCGCGGAACAATCGCGTAGCCCATAGCCCGCCCAGACTGCCGACGCCGAGCACATGCCAAACCCCTGTCATAACACGGGCTGCTTGTAGCGCAGGGGCACGATACGTCCCGTGGCGTATGCGTCAGGTAATAATGTTTCAGCCTGTGCAATAACCTGCTTGGGATCCACCGGCAGCGCGCTCGCATCAAGGCTGACCATGGCGATACCGGCCTTAATCGAGATAAAGCCTTCACCGGTCTTGAACGCTTTGAGGTTCAGCCCTTCGTGGAGTCGCTTGAAACTGCTTGGTGAGCAGCCGCGCAGGTCGTCGATCAGCGTCAGCACGCCGAAATGGCGATCATCCAGGCGTGTAAGCACGTCGAGCGGACGTACTAGCTGCTGAAGGCGTCGCGCGACACCGCGCAGCAGTTCCTGATGAAAGTGCTCTCCGTAGCGTTCCCGTTGGCTGGGGATCTCCGGTAAGCCTATCAGCAGATAGCACAGCGCACCGCCGCGGCTCTCGACCTGGCGCAGGCTGTCGCCAAGGCGCTGATGGAGGTAACGGCTGTTTCCAAGCCCCGTGATCGGGTCGATCAGGTTGCGCTTCTCCAGGCTGGCGATGTTTTCCGTCAACAGGCGGTTTTCCCGCATCAGCCGCTGCAGTGAGCCGCACAGTCGATCGGCGGCATACACCCGGGGCACGAGCTGGTCGTTCATCACCGACTTGCCGATAAAGTCATCCACGCCGTGATCGAAGGCCTTGCTCAGCACATCCTGGCCGTCGCGGCCGGTCAGGAGAATGATGTAGGTGTAATGATCGGACATCTCATCCTGCTGTCGGACCTGGGCAGTGAGCTCCAGGCCATCCATTTCCGGCATCAGCCAGTCGGCCAGCAGAACATTGGCAGGGCGTTGTTCGATCAGCTCCAACGCCGCGCTGGCACTGTTAGCGAAACGAATGTCTTCGTATCCGGCCTTGGTCAGCGCGCGACCTATCATGACGCTGGAAAATTTGGCGTCGTCGACCACCAGGATGCTGAGTTGGGGGTTGGGCATTCAGGGACTCGGAGAAGGAGAGGGCTGTCACTGGGAAGGGAAGGGCCAGAGCAGCGCGAACAGTTATAATGATGGCGCATTTGAACCGTCAAGCTAAGCGCGCTGGGTCACACCCTTGCGCCGTTTCCAAAGGAGGAAGCCCATGCCCTCGTTCGACGTGGTGTCCGAACTGGACAAACACGAGGTAACCAATGCGGTTGATAACGCGGTCAAGGAGCTCGACCGTCGCTATGATCTGCGTGGCAAAGGCAGTTTCGAATTCAAGGAACTGACCATCAATCTGGCCGCCGACGCGGATTTCCAATTGGAGCAGATGCTGGAAATCCTCAAGTTGAGCCTGGTCAAACGCAAGATCGATATCCAGTGTCTGGAGCTGAAGGATCCCTATCCGTCCGGCAAGACCGTCAAGCAGGAAGTGGTGCTGCGCGAGGGTATCGACAAGGAGCTGGCCAAGAAGATCGTCGCGTACATCAAGGAAGCCAAGCTCAAGGTGCAAGCGGCTATTCAGGGCGAGCAGGTGCGTGTGACCGGCAAGAAGCGCGACGACCTGCAGGAAGCAATCGCCCTATTGCGCGCCAAGGACTTCGGGATGCCCCTGCAATTCAACAACTTCCGCGATTGATCACCCCGCGCACGTTGTCGTGCCACTTCCCGCATTAGCCGAGCGCCTCTAACCGGGACGCTCGGCGCCCCATGGAGACCCTTTTCAATGGATTTCAGTGTCGATTACCTGGTCGAGCTTTCCGAGGCCTGGTTGCCTGTTGTCATTCAATACGGCGCGCAAGTCACCCTGGCGCTTCTTACTTTTCTCATCGGCTGGTGGCTGATCAACAAGCTCGTCGGCAAAGTGGGTACGGTATTGAATCGCCGCCAGGTAGACGCTTCGCTGCATGGCTTCATCGAAAGCCTGGCAAGCATCATCCTCAAGGTCCTGTTACTGATCAGTGTCGCGTCGATGATCGGCGTCGAGACCACATCCTTCATCGCCGTGATAGGTGCAGCCGGTCTCGCGATCGGTCTGGCTTTGCAGGGCAGCCTCGGCAACTTCGCCGGAGGCGTGCTGATCCTGATCTTCCGCCCCATCCGGGTTGGCGAATGGATTGAAGCTCAGGGCGTGTCCGGCACCGTGCATTCGATCCAGATCTTCCACACCGTCCTCAAGTCTGCTGACAACAAAACCATCGTGGTGCCCAACGGCAGCCTTTCGAACGGCCATATCACCAACTATTCCCGCGAGCCGCGACGTCGCGCGGACATCAATATCGGTATCGATTACAGCGCCGATATCAAGCTGGCTCGCAAGATCCTGCTGGAGATCGCCGAGGACGAGCGTGTGCTACGCGATCCTGAACCGGTGGTTCATGTGGTCGGGCTGGCCGACAGCTCGGTGAACCTGTCGCTGCGGGTATGGGTCGCCACTGGCGACTTCTGGCCAGTGACCTTCGGCTTCACCGAATTGGTCAAGGAGCGCTTCGACGCCGCGGGGATCGGTATTCCGTTCCCGCAGCGCACCGTGCATCTGGTACAGCGCTGATCTGCGACGCGAAAAGAAAAGCCGGCTGATGCCGGCTTTTTTATTAGCTGTGCTCGGTCGAGGACATCGGTTCGGCGCTGCTGGGTTGCTGGCGGCTACGCGTCCACTGCCAGACAATCAGGACCAGTGTCGGTATGCCAAGCAACGCAGTCACAAGGAAGAAGTTGCTGTAACCCAGACGCTCAACCATGACGCCGGAGTAGCCGCCCAACAGCCTGGGCAGCAACAGCATCAATGAGCTGAGCAGGGCGTACTGGGTAGCGGAGAATTTCAAATTGGTCAGGCTCGAAAGATAAGCAACGAATGCGGTCGAGGCCAGTCCGCCGCTGAAGTTGTCGCAGGAAATGGTGACGATCAGCATATTGAGGTTGGCGCCCATTTCCACCAGCAACATGAACATCAGGTTGGTCGCCGCCGATGCAGCGCCGCCGATGAACAGGATGGGCAGGATGCTAAAGCGCACGATCAGCAAACCGCCAAAGGCAGCGCCTAGCAATGTCATGATCAAGCCAAAGAGCTTGCTGACGCTGGCGATCTGATCCTTGCTGAAGCCCTGGTCGATGTAGAACACGTTGGCCATGACCCCCATTACCGTGTCCGACATCCGATAGGTGGCGATCAGCCCCAGCAGCAACAGGGCCTGCCAGCGGTAGCGCAGGATGAAGTCGGTGATAGGCGTCAGCACCGGGCCCATCAGAATTCGGCCCGGACCTGAGAGACAGCCCCAACAGATCAGCAGATACATGGTGCCGCGTGGCCAGTAGCCGCCCCAGTAGGATTGGAACATGCCTGTGGTCGATACCATGAGGATGATCAGGACAATCACCGAAACGGCCTGGTGGACGAAATCGAAGCGTGCCGGGCGCTGACGTTGACCGGCTTGCTGGAGCATCTGGCGCACCGGAATCATCAGCGACCGCCCCCAGGGTGATAGCGAACCGATGATGAACAGCAGGTACAGCGTTGCCCGTGGCCAGGCCTGGGCAATCAGTGCGTTGATCATTGCCGGGACGGAAATCAGCAGTACCAGCAGCAGGCCGACCGCCGCCATCTGATGATTGAAACTGAACCTGGACGGCTCGTGCGGCAGTGGCGAGGCGCCTTGTGGCTCGGGGATCAACAGGCTGGTCACGAGGCCCGGAAGGATGAGGAGGGCGAAGGCGATATAGGTCGTGGCCCAAGCGGCCTGGTTGTATTCGACGTTGCTGGAGCCCAGCCATTCGGCCAGAAACAGCGCGCCGGCGCTGGCCAGCAGCATGGCGATGCGGTAGCCGGTCATGTAACTTGCCGCCAGCGTGGCCTGCAATTTGTCCTCGGCGATTTCCAGCCGATAGGCATCGATGGCGATGTCCTGCGTGGCCGAGGCGAAAGCCACTGCCACGGCAAGTGCGATCAACATCGTCAGGTTCTGCTGCGGGTTACACAAGGCCATGCCGATCAGGCCGATCGCAATCACTGCCTGCGACAGAACCAGCCATGAACGTCGGCGGCCCAGTCCGCCAATCAAGGGCAGCCGCCACTGGTCGAGCATCGGCGACCAGACCCATTTGAAGGCATACGCGAGGCTGATCCAGCTGGCGAAACCGATGGTCTCGCGAGACACGCCAGCCTCGCGCAGCCATACAGAGAGCGTGGAAAACACCAGGATCGCTGGAAGCCCGGCAGCGAAGCCAAGAATCAGCAGAGTCAGCGAGGCCGGACTGGCGTAGGCGGCTAGCGCGGCGCGCCAGGTTTCACGGGACATAAAGGCAGATCAGGGACTGAATATGAAGCGCGCACTCTACCCGCTGTGCTCCGCCGAATGCCAGCCGTGCCGACGTATGTCGACGCGGTCGTTGATCACCTGCACACCTTCAGCGCGAAGTCGGGCACGTTGCTCCTCTCCGGATACGGTGCCGGAGGCCAGGCTGAGGCGACCGCCTGCGGCCATCACCCTGTGCCAGGGCAGGCGGGTATCGTCCGGCAATTGCGACAGGATCCGACCGACCCAGCGCGCTGCGCGACCAAGCCCCGCTACGGCGGCGAGCTCCCCGTAGCTGGTGACCTTGCCTTCGGGGATCTGAGCCAGCGCCAGATACAACGCGGCTCGGCGAGTTTCGGCATCTCCGGTGTGGGGATCGCTGTGTGGCGCATCAGCCGGCTGGCTTGTCATGGAAGGGCTCCATTGGCGATGAGGTTTGCCACGATTCGAGGCTCCGTTTAGCGGCCAGCGCTTGTTGTCTTCGGTCGCATAAGGATAATGCCTGCCTTTCTCATTTACCCCACAGACACCCACTTGCCTATGTTCTCCCGTCCGCTTTCACGAACCTTGCTATGCGTAACCCTTTCGACGTGCTCGCTGCCGATATTTGCCGATACCGTGTGGCTGAAAAACGGTGATCGCCTGACCGGCAAGATCAGCGTGCTCGATGGCGGCAAGCTGCTCATCGAAACCGAGTATGGCGGTTCCATTCCGGTGAATTGGAGCCAGGTCGCAACGCTGGAAAGCAATCAGCAGCTGCTGGTCAAGGTAGACGCTGCGTCTGGCGAGGTTGCGAAATCACTACAGGCGGCCAGTGATGGCATGGTCACGCTCAGCAACGGCGGCGCTCCGCGTACGGTCCCGTTGAAGTCGATCACACAGATCATCCACCCGAAGCCAATCATTCAGGACCTGACCTGGAAGGGCAACGTCGATATGGCGCTGGACTACAAGCGCGCCGAAACCGATACCGACGACTACGACATTTCATTCAAGACTTCGGCGCGGCATGGCCTCTGGCGTCATAACGGTTCCGGCGGCTACAACCGTGAGTACCGCGACGGCGTGACGGCCACCGATAACTGGGAAGCCGAATATGCGCTGGACCGCTTCCTCGACGAGCACTGGTTCTGGCAGGGTCGCCTGGAATACAAGCGTGACAAGATCGAGGACGTACGGCGCCAGCGCACCATCGGTACCGGTCCGGGGTACCAGTTCTGGGACAACGAGCTGGGCGCCTTCTCGCTGGCGTCACTGGCCAACCGCAGCGACTATGAGTTCGCGAGCGGCAACACGGAAGAGTTCTATTCGTTGGCGATGAAGTGGAATTACAACCGTTATCTGGTGGGCAAGACTTTCGAGATATTCAGCAACGGTGAGATTGGCAAACCCCTGGAAAACGTCGCCGACTATGAGTTAGACGCCGAAATGGGGCTGCGTTACAAGGTGACCGACTGGGCGTCGCTCAACATGAAAGCCGAAAAAGACATCGTCAGCGGCGCAGAGAGCGATCTTGACGAAACCCGTTACAGCATCGGATTCGGTGTGG
>CETJ01097024.1_pt1 | contig 12715 bp, 8 predicted proteins | sample 531341 | NCBI WGS metagenome assembly CETJ01 (sample SAMEA2622677, study PRJEB7988) | marine metagenome | isolation source: saline water (ENVO:00002010), including | reverse complement strand
TCACAGTTTTGCCAAACAGCGGAATAAATTTCTTGCTCCAGGGCGAGCGAAACCAGCTGCCTAAATCCCGAATGGAATCCAGCTTGGGCCATTCGGTCAGGATCAATTCCACCGTCCAGGCGTTATAAGCATTGATCAGAAACGCCAGCTGTTGCTCCTGGCCCCAGCGATCAAACTGCTTCTGACTGACCTTGCCCAACGCGGTCAGATAGGTTGTTAGCTGACTGCGTTGGTTGGCCATGCCCTGATAATCCACGCTGGTGCTACGGCCACCGTTGTCCGACGAAACATTCTCGACCAGCAGTTGGTCCCACAGACTGTGATCAAACTCATCGGCCTGGGCAGGCCAGGTAATCAGACAAAACAACAGCGTAGTTAGCCAGGGTTTTTGACGTCCCGACAAGGAGGATTCAGAAAATGGATTAGCCATGACCGCGTCTCCAGTTGTGGTATTTCTCGACCCAGCGCAGCAATTGTTGCGGGGCATGGGCGCGTTTCCATTCCCCAGCCACGTATTTGTTCGCTTCCGCCCAGGTCGGGTAGGCGTGAATGGTGCCGAGAATCTTGTTCAGCCCAAGGCCGTGTTTCATCGCCAATACAAATTCCGCCAGCAAATCGCCGCCGTGTTCACCCACGATGGTGACGCCGAGGATGCGATCTTTACCCGGTTCCGTCAGCACTTTCACAAAGCCGTGAGCTGCGCCGTCGGTGATGGCACGATCCAGATCATCCAGTGGATAACGGCTGACTTCATAGGCGATGCCCTGAGCTTTGGCCTCTTGCTCGTTCAGGCCGACACGGGCCACCTCCGGGTCAAGAAAGGTTGTGGCCGGAATCACACGGTAGTCGACCTTGAACTTCTTGAACTGGCCGAACAGGGCATTCACGGCTGCGTACCAGGCTTGATGCGCTGCGGTATGGGTAAATTGATACGGCCCGGCAACGTCGCCAGCGGCGTAAATGTTCGGGTACAGGGTTTCCAGATACTCGTTGGTGACGATGGTGTGCTGGGTTTCGATGCCGAGGTTCTCAAGGCCATACCCGTCAAGGCGAGCGACGCGGCCGGTAGCACAGAGCAGCTGGTCAAATTCAATACTGACCTCAGCATCTGACAGCACTGTGCCGTTGGCGTCTAGCGGAGCCAGAATCAGACGCTTGGTGTCGCCGTCACGTTCGCAGCGAATGGCCTGGTGGTTGGTCATCAACTGAACGCCAGATTCGATAAGCGCATCGGCAGCCAGCTCGGAAACTTCCTCATCCTCCCGCGCCAGCACCCGGCTGCCGCGTTCGACCTGAATCACCTCAGAACCCAGGCGAGCAAAGCTCTGGGACAGTTCACAACCAATCGGCCCGCCACCCAGTACCACCAGGCGTTTGGGAACCTGATCCAGTTCTGCAAAGGTATCCCACAGCGTATCGCTGGTGACGTAGCCGACCTCTTCCAGACCCGGAATCGGCGGCACGGCTGGACGGGCACCGGTAGCCAACACAATCGAACGGGTGGTCAGTCGTTGGGTGCCGCCGTCGCTCAGCTGGATCTCCACCGTCCAGGGATCGACAACCCTGGCGTAGCCCTGAATCACCTCAACGCCAAGCTTGGTGTAGCGTTCGACACTGTCGTGGGGTTCGATGGCCTTGATTACTTCATGCACGCGGGCCATTACCTTGCGGAATGAGAAGGTTGGCTTCTGTTTTTCTAAATTGCTTGCCTTTGATTCGCTCTTTTCAAGACCGCTTTTCTCCAAGCCACTTTTTTCAAGACCAAAGTGATCAGCGTGCTGCATCTGATGCACAACCTTGGCACTTTTGATCAGCGCCTTGCTGGGCACGCAGCCATAGTTCAGGCAGTCGCCGCCCATCTTGTTGGCCTCGATCAATGTGACCTTGGCTTTCACCGCCGCAGCGATATACGCCGTGACCAGTCCACCGGCCCCGGCCCCGATCACCACCAGGTTGCGGTCAAATTGCTTTGGACGTTCATAGCCCTGATACACGCGCTGGGCCTTGATCACGGCCAGAATTTTCCTGGCGATCAAGGGGAAAACTCCCAGCAGAGCAAACGACAGCAGCAACGACGGCGACAAAATACCCGACAGACTGTCCAGCTGCGCCAGCTGGGTGCCAGCGTTCACATAGACGATGGTTCCGGCGAACATGCCAACCTGACTGACGAGGTAAAAAGTCACGGCCTTGATGGGCGTCAGGCCCATCAGCAGATTGATCAAAAAGAACGGGAATACCGGCACCAGACGCAAGGTGAACAGGTAGAAAGCGCCGTCCTTGCGCATGCCCTCGTTGATGGCCTGCAAGCGATCACCAAAACGCGCTTGCACTGAATCTCGCAACACGTACCGCGAGGCCAGAAAGGCGAGGGTTGCGCCAATCGAGCTGGCGAACGACACAATCAGGGTGCCCCAGCTGAGGCCGAACAAGGCTCCGGCGGCCAGTGTCATTACCGCTGCACCGGGCAGCGACAGCGCCGTCACCAACACATACGCCAGCAGAAATAATCCTGCAGTGAGTATCGGCTCGGCAGCCCGTTGGGTTTCAAAGTCAGCCAAACCGGCTTTCAGTCCTTCCAGCGTCAGCAGTTGATGCAAGTCGAAAGCAAAGAAGCCGAACACCAGCGCGGCAAAAGCAGCGATCAAGGCAAGTTTTTTCATCGTCAGGTACCTGTTCCGTGGCCTTACAAAGCGCCGCCGCAGCTGCTGCCTTGTCCGGCGGTACAGCCGTAACAATGGTCAGCCACCGCAATGGGCTGGTTATCAAAGGAATCGTTGAGCAAATCGCGCAGATGCCCGGAGCCTGCACCAAGCGGCAGGTCGAGCTGCTGGTTGAAGTCGCAGTCGTAGAGCTTGCCTTGCCAGTCGACACTGATCAGCGAACGGCACATTAGGCCGTCGAGGTTGGCGGTCTGGTAGTTGCCTTTCAGCAAGTGCATATAGTCGTTGAACTGGCCCTTGGAGATCAGTGTGGAACCAAAACGTTTGATCGGCATATTGGTCAAGGCAAACAGCTGGGTGAACTCGATATTGAAATGGCTTTTCAGCTCACGGCGGTAATCCGCTTCCAGCATCTGCTGGTTGGGCGGCAGCGACGGCCCTAACGGGTTATAGACCAGATTCAACGTCAGGCCGGTACCAGGTTTGCCGTATCCCAATGTGTTCAGTTTTTGCAGCCCGGCGATGCTCTTGTCGAAGACTCCTTCACCACGTTGCTGGTCAACATTTTTCAGTGAGTAACAAGGCATCGACGCCACCACTTCCACCTTGTGCTCAGCGAGAAACTCCGCCAAGCCTTCCTGGCCGGGTTCAAACAAAATGGTGAGGTTGCAACGATCCATCACCTTGACCCCGGCTGCTGTAGCTTCGGCCACCAGATAACGGAAATCCTCATGCAATTCGGGGGCGCCACCGGTTAAATCCAGCGTCTTGATCTGGCGTGCTTTTAACACCGGCACAATCAGCTCCAGGGTTGTTCGCGTCATCATCTCCTTGCGAGTCGGCCCGGCATTCACATGACAGTGCAAACAACGCTGGTTGCATCGGTAACCCAGGTTGACTTGCAGGGTTTCCAGCGGTTTGCGATGAATGGCCGGAAAATCCGTGATTTCCAGCAGGGGTAAGGTGGCGTGCATAAGGTGCTCCGGTACCAGGCAAAAGGCGTCTCTTACAGTGTGGTCGACGCTGGAGCGGATTTCTTACGCGAATTCAGAAAATAATGATCGCTTGATCAAGAATGGTGGTTGGTCTGACGCTGAATTCCTGCGGCAGACACATGGGGTCTGCCACAGGAATCAACAGCGCCTGTGTTTGACGGGGAAGATCAATCCTCGGCGTAACCTTCAGCCGCGTGTTTGTCTTTCAGCTTGGCGTAGTTGGCAGCTGTGTATTTGAAGAAGCTGCGCTCTTTCTCGCTCAGCTCGCGTACCTGTTTGGCCGGGCTGCCCATGTAGACGTAGCCACTTTTCAATATCTTGCCTGGTGTGACGGTCGCACCAGCACCGACGATGACTTCGTCTTCAACCACAGCGCCGTCCATGATCATGGATTTCATGCCGATCAGAACGCGGTTGCCAACGGTGCAGCCATGCAGCATGGCCTGATGGCCAATGGTGACGTCATCGCCAATGATCAGCGGGTAGCCGCCGGGGTTGTAGTCACTGGCGTGGGTGATGTGCAGGATGGAGCCGTCCTGAACGCTGGTGCGTTCGCCGATGCGAATTTTGTGCATGTCGCCACGAATCACGGTCAGGGGCCATACCGAGCTGTCTTCACCGATTTCAACGTCGCCAATGACTACGGCGGTTGAATCGACAAATACTCGTTCACCCAGTTTCGGGGTCATGCCCTGATAGCTTCTTACGCTTGCCATGCTGTTCTCCATTCATCGGATATTTGTTGTATAGACTGAATGTGCGGTCTTTAAACAGTAAGTGCAAGGCTTTCAGCGCCAGCCGAGACGTATTGGTAAGATCTGCAGACGAGATAAAAAGCGAGACACAAAAAAGCCCGATCAGTGAGCAGTCGGGCAATGGAGTGTGTGTGCAGAGGTGATGTTTGTCGGGACTGATCAGAAACTCAGGTTGAAGTTGAACTGACCATTGGTGACGGCGTACAGCTTGCCATGCCCGGATAATTGACCCGAGAAGGTGCCCTGAAAATTGCTGTCGTCTTTGGTGACCTGAATGCTGCATGTGGGTGTTGGGTTATTGGCCTGATCGGTATTCACGATTCGAACGTTGCCATCCTCCATAAAACCCACGTTAATGAAGGTATCGGTCGAGGTGTCGCCATCCGACGTCACATCGTCACAGACGTAAGTCCCAGAAGCGTTGGGGAATTGCATTGACCAGGACATCCCATCCTCGGTCGCGCTGGCCGTTACCATGTTGCTGCCATTGACAAAGTTAAACGTGGTTTGGGTTTTGATGATGTCCATGCCTGCCACATTGGCAGCGATGCCCATGTTGCCGTTCAGCAAGTCCGTGCCGTTGCCCGAACCCGAACCGTCTCCAGAGCCATCACCATCTCCTGAGCCTGAACCTGCCCCGTCAGACGAATCCGATTGGGGGGAAACCGCGACTTCCAGATCAATCGAGCCGTTGATGTGTCGGAATTGCACCGATGCCAATGTGCTGGTGTCACCCGGTGTCAGATACAGGTTGATCACTTCCGCATCGTCATCCGCACCGTAGCTGATTTGAATCCGTGGCTCGGTAGTAATGTTGGTGCGATCGTAGATCACCTGAATTTGCGTTGCGGCGAACTGCACATTGGTATCGAAATCGATATGGCCATCGTCACCAATGACGACGGTATTGCGGCTGTGGCTGCCACGGGTCACCGAGTCGACCTGATAGGTACCTGCCAGTGCCGTGACCAGATTCAGATTGGCCACGCCAGTGTCGCTGTACGGCGTAAACTGGCCCAGGAATGCGCTGCTGTTGGCCGGAAACAGGTTGATCTCATTCAGGGTGTCATTACTGAGAGACACCACATAGGCAACGCTGGTTGCCGAATCCACCCAGCGATATTCACCGTTGTCTTCAGTCGCATTGTCCAAGGTCAGCTCATTGCCATCGTTGGCATCCGGGTTGTAGTCCAGTGCGAGGGTATCCGGAGCTGAAAAAGAAGCCGTGACGATGTCGTTCAGGTTGAAGGGAGCGCCGTTGTTGGCGGTGGTGAACTGTAGCTGAAACTCGTTACCCGCCAGGCTGCTGGGCAACTGAATGCTGTTGTTCCCACCAGAAGAGTCGCCACCAGACGAACCATCATCGGATGGACCGCCGGTTTGATCGCCATTGTCTGCATCTTTACTGGCACCAGTATCGTCGCCACTGCTGCCTCCGCTACCACCGCAGGCGCTAAGCAAAGCCGCAGCAATCAACAGGGCCAGCAGGTTTCTTGAATGAGTCATGATATCCCCCGGTTCGTTTGGATCTGTTCAATCCAGTCCGCCGCCTCAAAGGCGAAGTGAAAACTTGATGTTTGTTATCAATAGGATACGAATCCGGGGCATTCAGACCGCCCCCCGAACAGGGGTGTCAATAAAGGAAAAAATTGGCCAATCCCCCGTATTCAAGGGGTAGCAGAGGTTGGCTATGCTGCTATAAGCCTGTCGATTTGTGCTGTTTCTCAAGTGAGTCTGGAGCCGGGTGATGCCGTTGTCTGTTACGCCTTCACGCCTGACATCCTTCGGTGTCGGTGTGCTGTTATTGTTGAATCTGGTGTGCGTGTTGATTGCACAGTCGTTGCCTGCGCTACTGGGCGAGTGGCAGCAGACGGAAACCGGGCTGGTGTATCAACGTGACCAGCAGTCCTGGGTGATTCAGGCGATGGCTTTACCGGCCCCTGTTTTGTTGAATACAGCCTTGCCGGACTCTGCCGGTCATGACGCGATCGACTGGTATCCGCTGGAGCGCAACGATCTGGTTGAAGAACCGGATTTTCTGACCTGGTTTGACGACTACAACCGCCTGTTCGAGCGTCAGACCGAGATCAGTCAAATGCTGCAGCAACCGCAAGTCTTGCTGTTGACCGATCGTGGCGAGGTACTGACCGAAGCCGTTGCCAGTCGTCACTGGAGCGATCTGCCGGGCGCATTCTGGTTGCAGTTGGCAGTGGCGGACATTGCCATGCTGGTGGCGCTGCTGCTGTGGATATTCCGCCGTGGCGATCCGGCGGTGAGTCAATATTGCATGCTGGGGCTGGCATTACTGGTGGTGATCTTGCCCGCAGCGCTCTACAGCACCCGGCCACTGGCCATGGACGGAGGCTTTTTTCACGTTCTCTCGGTTCTCGATCACTTCGGGCTGTTTCTGTTTGCAGCAGCGATTCTATCGTTGGTCTGGTTGTTCCCAACGCCCCTGAGTCAGCGGCCATTCGTGCGCTGGTCGTATCTGACCATGATGCTGATCTGGTTGCTGAACACTCTGCAATGGGTGCCGAGCTTCAACTGGACGGTTCGACTGGTGCCGATTCTGCTGGTGTTCATTACGTTGGTGCTGATTGTTTTCCACTGGCGCCGTACCGCTGGACAACCGGCCAATCGCATGGCCGTGACCTGGTTCCTGCTGACCATGGTGGTGGGGGCGTCGAGTTTTGTGATGGTGATTTTTCTGCCACCCATGCTTGGCTACGAGCCGCTGATGTCGCAGAGCATCGCCTTCACCCTGTTTCTGAGTATTTACATCTCTCTGGCGGTTGGTGTGGCGCGATACCGCCTGTTTGACCTCGGACGCTGGTGGTTTGAAGCCGGACTCTGGCTGCTCTCGGGGGCCATCATCGTGGTGCTGGATATCGCCATTCTGGCGTTGCTGGATGTGACCTATCAACAGGCGACCTGGATTGCACTGGCCGCTGCTGGCTGGATGTATTTCCCGGTACGCCAGTTTCTGATTCATCACATCCTGCGCAAATATCGCCTGTCGCTGGACGCCACGTTACCAGACCTGGTGGCGGCGGTTTCCGGAACCAGCAGTCAGAGCGAAATCCTCGGCAATATTCAGCAATGCTTCCAGAGCGTGTTTTCGCCGTTGGAAAAACGCCTGCTGGAAACCCAACACCCGGATGTCTGCATCGCCGAAGAAGGCCTGAAGTTGTATATCCCGCTGCCGCAACAGCATGGCACGCTGGAGTTGACCCATGCGGATTCCGGCAAGCGCCTGTTCAATAGTTCGGATGTATCAATCACCCGTTCGATGATGCATCTGTTCGAGCAGGCGCTGGAATCCAGTGACGCCCGTCAGGAAGGCCGACGGCTGGAGCGGGAACGCATTCGTCAGGATATGCACGACTCGCTGGGTGGTTACCTGCTCGCCATCATCCAGCAATCCAGAGACAGCCGTATCCGCCAAATGGGGCGTTACGCCTGGAGTGAACTGCGAGACATTCTGTCGTCGCTGGATACCGGCCCGACGCTGTTGTCCCAGAGTGTGGTCAACTGGCGCACGATTCTGAATCGGCTGGTGGCGGAAGACGATGTGGAGCTCAGATTCGATATCGACGATGTGTTATATCAGACGGAACAGCAGCTGAACGGGCTTCAGCGGCTGAACATCGGTCAGATGCTGCGAGAAGGGTTGGTCAATGCGGTGCGCCACAGTCAGGCTCAGGCGGTGGATATTCGCATTCACCTGGATGGCAATGACCTGATGGCGTGTCTGGAGCACGATGGCGTTGACCAACCGCCCGAACGCTGGCGCAAGGGCAGAGGGATGAATCACCTGGTGCAGCGGGCGGAGCAGCTGCAAGGCAGTATCGAATGGCGTTCGCTGACGGACGACCGCGTGGCACTGAGGATTCGAGTGCCGCTTTGAAGAAACCGAAGTCGTACCTGGAAGCAGTCGACGTTGTAAAAAAGGTGCAGTGATATGAAGCGGATACTGGTGCTGGAAGATCATCCCTCGGTGCAGGAGTGGGTTTGTTCGTTGCTGAATGCGATATTCCCGAATGCGATGATTCACACCGCGCATTCACTGGAAAGCTGCGAACCTCACCTTGGGTTGCATCCCCAGCTGATCATGGTGGATCTCAACCTGCCCGACGGCAAGGGCCAGGAATTGATTGCCAGAGTCAAAGCTTCGATGCCAGAAACCCGTTGTGTGGTGCTGACCAGCTTCGATGACGACGAATCGCTGTTCAGCTCACTGCGCGTCGGAGCCGATGGTTACCTGCTGAAAGACCAGCCAGAATCCGAACTGAAAAGCTGTCTGCAAGGCATTATTGACGGCAAACCACCGCTGTCACCAGCGGTTGCCCAGCGCATGATGCAGTTCTTCCAGCCCGCCGAACAGGCCGCTCACTCCGACTTTGAACGGCTGGCGCCGCGAGAACAGGAAACGCTGAAACTCATCTCCCGAGGTTACACCGTCAAGGAAACCGCCAAAGCCATGGAACTCAGCCCGCACACCGTCAACGGTTACATCAAGGAAGCCTACCGCAAGCTCAAAATCCACTCCCGTGCCGAAGCCGCACGGTTTGTGATGGAGCAGGGGCTTTGAAAAAGCCAGGGGAATGAACATCATCCCCCGACATCCGTACCGAAAGAAAACGCCTGCTTAAAACTGTGCCTGACCGGAACTGATCGCCTGATAGATCAGCATGTACATACCAATGCCAACACCAATGAACAGGATTGGAGCGATGATACCGACCGGAATACCAATCTTCTTGAACATCGCCAGCGACTTGTCATAACCGTACTGTTCGAGCCACTTCTGCCCCTTTTTGCTCTCCCGCAAATAGGTATCGATGCGCTCGCTGCTACTGGCCAACCACAGTGTGCGGAGCAACAGAAACAGGGCAAAGCCGATGTAAATGGCGAAGAAAGCGTTGATAAACCAAGGCATGTTGAATCGATCCTTAAAGGTTGTCTGGGTGGGCTATTCTTCCGAAAAAGCGCTGAAAAGCCAGCGGCATTGTGATCAAACACCGGCATGGACGATAAAGCGCTGCTAGACGGGTACAATTTTCAGGTGAGATGTCCAACCCAATATCGATTAAGGAAAAATACAATGGGCTGGATAACCTATAGCTAGCGGAACAATTCAGGTATTGTTCACTACAATACGGGAAACTCCAGTCTGGCACGCTTTTATGGAGTTTGAATTGGTTTTAAATACTCTGCGTAGATCGTTCAAAATTCAATATATAGCCGTTGAATGATTTATCCAGATAATCGGTATCAGTCGGCTTGAAGTGCGATGATGTGTAACCAAAACTTTCCATTTTCTTTGAAAGTTTATTTTTTCTTCCCCGCCCTGGATCTACGATTATAACCTCGCACTCTTGTTTGGCATGCCTATTTATAAAATTTCCAACGAGTTCGATATGTTCGTCCTCATAAAGGAGATCACTTCCAATGATAAGATCGAACAATCCAAGTTCTGTATTTTCTCCTGCCCAGTCAGCCCTAACAAACGATATTTTTTCATCATGGTTGAGATCGGTATTTCTGTCCAGAAATCTGCCTGCTTCAGGGTGGTGGTCTGTTGCAGTAATATCATCGTGCCGCTTGTTTAGTAATAGACTTGTTATGGCGGTTCCACACCCGATTTCTAAAATGCGTTTTGAGCTAGTGTCAAATCGAGCCATGTGGTTGGCAAGTACTATGCCTGAGGGCCATATTAATCCGAATATTGGCCAGGTTGCGGAATTAATTCCGAAACGCTCCGCCTCTCCGTCTGGGTCGTGAAATTCTTGTCGGTTTCGTAGCGTGCAAAGGTGAATGTCGATCTTGCCAAACTCAATAGTTTGGTAGCATAAACGTATATTTGTCATTGGCCGCCTCAAATAGTGAGCGCTAAGCCAGCTATCAAGGATAAATGACAAAACGAAGGATTGCTGATAAGCATATAGCTCGTTCATAAAAACGCAACGCATTTAATAACCGCCGCCAGCGATGAAAGATTCTCCCCTGTGTTAACTACACCTTTTGAGCCAAAAGTACTTTATGCCAGGAGCGTGAACGTAATTCATCAAAATCGAATGGTGCGATACGCTGCGCTATTACGCCCTGCGAAACTGATGCATCCCGGCGAGGCTGGTCGTCCCTGGCCGAACCCTCCTGTTTGCCACGCTTGAATTCCGGAACGCTTGCCCAAATACTCGATCAACTGGTTTCTCAACCCCTCACTCTTTGTCCTCACTTGCAAGGGTCTGCCGTATGTCCAATCCGCTGCTTGAATCCCACCTGTTACCACCGTTTTCTTCCATTCTGCCGGAGCACGTAAAACCGGCGATTGAGTCGCTGCTGGATCGTAACCGTGAGCGCATCGCCAGTTTACTGGCGTCGCTGAAAGCATCCGGTGAAACGCCGACCTGGGCGTCTCTGGTTGCTCCGCTGGAGCAGTGGGAAGACGAATTGAGTCAGGCCTGGTCGCCAGTTGGGCATATGAACGGTGTGTCGAATACGGATGAGCTGCGCGAAGCCTATAACGCCTGTTTGCCATTGCTGAGCCTGTATTCCACCGAGCTGGGCCAGAACGTCGACTTGTGCAACGCCTATAAGGCGCTGCAGGCATCGGACGAATTCGAGACGCTGAACCAGCAGCAGAAAACCACTATCGAGCATGCACTGCGTGATTTCCGTCTGGCCGGTGTCGATCTGCCGCAAGACAAGAAGGAGCGTTACAGTGAGATTAGCCAGCGTTTGTCGGAATTGACCAGCAAGTTCAGCGAGAACGTGCTCGATGCTACCCAGTCCTGGAGCAAGCACATCACTGATAAGGCCGAGCTGGCGGGATTGCCGGACAGCGCTGTGTCGTTGTTGGCTCAGCAGGCCCTGCAGCGCAATCTGGAAGGCTATGTGGTGACGCTGGATTTCCCGTCTTACCTGCCAATCATGACGTATGCCGACAATCGTTCGCTGCGCGAAGAGGTCTACACCGCATTTGTGACACGTGCGTCTGATCAAGGCCCGGACGCTGGCAAGTTCGATAACACCGACAACATGAACGAGATTTTGCAGTTGCGTTATGAAATGGCGCAACTGTTGGGTTTTGAAAGCTACGCCGAATATTCGGTTGCCAGCAAAATGGCGGAATCGGCGGATCAGGTGCTCGGTTTCCTCAACGATCTGGCCCTGAAAGCCAAGCCTCAGGCACAGCGTGAATTTGCCGAGCTGAGCCAGTTCGCTAACGAGTGTCAGGCTGATGGTGAATTTGGTGCCGATGAACTGATGCCATGGGACGTGACCTACTTCGCCGAGAAGTTGCGTCAGCAGCGTTATTCGATTTCACAGGAAGATATTCGTCCGTATTTGCCGGTGGATACCGTCATCAAGGGCATGTTCGAGACGGTCTCACGCCTGTTTGGTGTGCAGTTTGAGGAACAGACCGAGTTTGATCGCTACCACGCAGACGTACGTTTCTTCAATGTCACCAAAGACGGCGAGCCGCTGGCGGCCTTCTATCTCGATTTGTACGCCCGCGAGAAAAAGCGTGGTGGTGCCTGGATGGATGTGTGTCGAACCCGTCGTCTGGCGGATTCTGGAGTGCAATTGCCAGTGGCCTATCTGGTGTGTAACTTCACGCCGCCGGTTGGCGATCAGCCTGCGTTGCTGACTCACGATGAACTGACCACGCTGTTCCATGAATTTGGCCATGGCCTGCACCACATGCTGACCCGTATGGACGTGTCGGCGGTGAGTGGCATCGCCGGTGTTGCCTGGGATGCGGTCGAGCTGCCAAGCCAGTTCCTGGAGAACTGGTGTTATGAGCCGGAAGCACTGGCGTTTATCTCTGGTCATTACCAGCATCAGGGTGAGCCGCTGCCACAGGCGCTGCTGGATAAACTGCTGGCGGCGAAAAACTTCCAGAGCGCCATGGGTACCATGCGCCAGCTGGAGTTTGGATTGTTTGATTTCCATTTGCACCATGAGTATCGCAGCGAGCCGCTGGATGTTCAGGCGTTGCTGAACGATGTGCGATCTCAGGTCACTGTGGTGCCGACAGTGCCGTTTGGTCGCTTTCAGCACGGTTTCACCCACATTTTTGCCGGTGGTTACGCTGCCGGGTATTACTCTTATAAATGGGCGGAAGTGTTGAGCGCGGATGCCTTCTCCCGCTTTGAAGAAGAAGGTATCTTCAACGCCGAGACCGGCCAGAGCTTTCTGGACGAAATTCTCAGTCAGGGTGGTAGCCGCGAAGCCTCCGAACTGTTTGCGAACTTCCGGGGCCGTTCACCGTCTGTAGAACCACTGCTGCGTCATT
>CETJ01090738.1_pt1 | contig 12877 bp, 7 predicted proteins | sample 531341 | NCBI WGS metagenome assembly CETJ01 (sample SAMEA2622677, study PRJEB7988) | marine metagenome | isolation source: saline water (ENVO:00002010), including | reverse complement strand
TTGTTGGGTACCTGCCGCGAGGTCGGCCGCGCCTGGTTCCAGCCATAGGCGACCACCGAGCAGCCTCACTTCGGCGGTACTCCAGGCCAGGCGCCCCTGACCGAGCCTGTCGAGCGGGGCCGCGTATTCGCCGGCAAAGCGCAGGGGGCCAAAGGTAAAGCCGGGATTGGCTTCGCGCAGCGTCAGTTCTGACATGTCCAGCCGCAGCTGATTGCGCCGCAGGGCGGCTGACAGCTCAGCATCGAGCCCACTGAGTTCGGTGCGGTCGTAAATACCCCCCAGCCCCTTTGCGATGAGCTTGGCCGTTGCCGCAAGTGCGCCGCTGCCGGGCAGGTTGAGTTGCGCCTGGGCCTGCATGCGGCCGTTGTTGAGTTCCAGCAGTGGCGGCCAATCGGCGAGGGTCGCGGCCAGCGGGTTGCCAGCACGCAGGAACAGCTCCGGCAGGGTGACATTGAGTCGAGTCGCGCTGTCCACCCGGTTATGGGTCAGCTTCAACGGCAGGCTGATTCCGGCGTCGTTGCTCAGCGGGCCGTCGAGCGAAATCTGGGACTGGTCCGCATTGAGCGTGCCGCTCCAGCGCCAGCCCTGAGGACGCAACGCGGGCTGCTTCACTTCACCGGCGGTTACGGCTGTTTTTCCAGTGACCGCCAAACTCTGAATCTGACCATCGCTGAAGCTTGCCTCAGCGCCGAGCCCCCCCAGCTCCACCATCAGCGTGCTGGCTGCTAGGTCTGAGGCGGCTGTGAGGCTGTTCAGCCGTAGCTTCGAGCCTTTTTCCAGGCGAACGGTGGCGTCCTGTTGTGAAACCCGTCCGCGTAGTCGCAGATCCGCTTCGAGGCCTTTCAAACTGAAGTCCGCCCCTGTGATCGCCGGGCTGCGCAGCTTGACCTGGGTGCGGTCAAAGGCCGCTGTATAGGGCGCAGCAGTTTGCAGTACCAGGCGCGTATCGAGCGTCATAGGCGAGGGACCCCTGGCAGCCAGCTGAACACTCAAGGGCAGCGTCTGGGGTGCCTGGTCATTCTGTGCCGGAACGATCTTGAGGCTGACGGCCCGTGGGCGCAGTTGGTCCGGCAATCCGGCGAACAGATCGGCGACCGGTTGCAGGGTGAGATCGCCGTTCAGTTCGGTTGGTATCCAGAGGCCGCCATCGGCACGAACGCTGAGGTCGACCTGACCCTGTACCTGGCCCAGGCCGACCACTGGCCATGGCGCCGGCAAATTGGCCGACAACCGCAGTTCGCCGTTCAGCGCTTTCCAATCCTGCGGCAGAGCCTGCGTGTCGATCTGCAGTGCCCAGCCTGCGCCGATCCGCATCTGCTCCGGCAGTGCCGGCAGCGCGGGCGGCGAATAAGCCACCCATTCACTCAGCCAATCCAGTAGCCAGGGCGCTTCCGGCAATTCGTTCATGGCCAATGTGCCACGCCATAGTGTCGAGTCGCTGTTCGCCGTCAGCTGGTTTTGCATGCTCAAGCGCTGCTGACCGTCGAGCTGGAGATCGAGATCCATATGGGTGTCGCTGTCTTGCTCGTAGGCTTGCAGCTCCAGCGCCAGGCGGTGCGTCTGATGGTCCAGCTGCAGATCGAGCGTGGCGGGCAAGGGGGCGTGCTCGCCAAGCCTCCACGTCAGTTGCCCTTGAGCCTGGCAGGTTCCGCTTGCGCAGGGCACGGTCAGGTCCAGCGAGTCGATCTGTGCTTGTCGCGGCAACCAGGCTGACCAGTCGACCAGTTGATTAAAGTCGGGCAAAGAGAAGGGCGGGTTGTCATCGTTGCTTGGCGGGGGCTGCCACTGGGCGTCGAGGCGTTTGACGCGCAGTGACTGTAGCGGCAGCAATTGCCAACCGTCTGCAAAGTCGAGGCGTAGGTCATCGAGAAATACTGCGAGCCTTTCGTCGGCTGATGGCTGTCTGACAAGGACAATCTGTCGCACGGCAAGGTGGCTGAGTGTCAGGCGCGGTCCGCTCACTTCAAGCGTGACGATCCCGAGGTCACGCTTCAACTGCTGCCAGCGAAAGCCTGCGTAAAACCCGAACCCAAGGATGAGTAGAGTCAGGCCGGCAACCGCCCAGACGAGGATTGTCCGCCGCTTTGTCATGACCCGTTCCGCTGAAAATCGATGCTCTAGCATAGGCCGGTCATGGCGCGCTTGCGACCGGCGCCGATGCGTGTCGCGCGAGACTGATCTTCACTTGGAAAGTTCCCAGGAAACCAGCGGCAAGGCCAGGAACAGCGCTCTGGCGAGCGTTTGGAGAGGGCTGCGCCAAACTTGTGCACATCTGCCAACATGCCTTGTCAAGCGCTTATGACAATCTGTCGCAAACCAAGTGGAAGCTTGTATCTTCATAACTAATTGAAAGATAAGGATATTTTACGTTGGCGAAAAAAACGCCAGTTTAACTCGAGCCCACTAACCATAGGCCCTAGGGGATTTTGTAACCTGTTTGCCCACAGACTTATCCACAGGTTCTGTGGATTAAAAAATTGTGTGAACCAGATCGTGTATTTCCGATTTTTTCAAGACTTTAACTCTGTGAAAAAAGGAGTAGAGTGCGCGCCCTTGTTCCCCCGAACCATTCGGTGACCATGAGAACGCGTCCACTCGCCTCGAGCTCGCTCGAGAGCACATCATCTTCTCCACGCCTGCCGATGCGCATGGCGTTGTGGCTGCTGGACAGCCAGCGTCTAGGACAGACCAAGAGTGTTAAACGTATCGCGGGTCGGATGCTCAAGCAGCCGGCACTCGAAGGTGTAGTTGAAGCACAGAGCCGACTGGGACGCTTGCTCTGTCATGACTGCGACAGCCAGCGTGATCGCCGCATCGGTTTTGAACTGCTGCGCCAGGCAGCAAGAGCCGGCGACCGTCAGGCCCAGCTCGAGCTCGGTCAGCTTTACTGTCAGGGGCAGCACCGCGAGCTGTCCAAAGCGCGCCACTGGCTGGAACAGGCAGCGGCCCAAGGCTCGGCCGAAGCCTCGCGCATCCTTTTGCGGCTGCCGGCCAAGCGCTAGATTCGGTGTCGCAGACGGGCCGGCCTGACCTGTACGGGCTGGCTGGCTATACTGCCGGGCAGTTCAGCCGGAGCCGTACATGCCTCTCGATCCCCTCTATCTAGCAGCCGGTCTCGGTGCCCTCTGTTTATTACTCGCCGTCGTCACGTTGTCACTGCAACGGCGCCTGTCCCTGCAGCGGGCTGAGCTTTCGTTGCTGGACGAGCGGCTGAGTCAGGCGGTCATGGCGCAGGAAGGCCTCGGCGCACAGCTGGAAACCAGTCGTCAGGAGCAGGCCGACCTGCATGAAGCCCGGGCGGCGCTGCAGGCGGAAGCCGCCGTGCTGCGGCGGGAAACCGAATGGCTGCAGGCTCAGCGCCTGGAAACCCGCGAAACCCTTGATGACCTGCAGGCCGAGCGCGATGCTCAGCAAGCCGAGCTGCGCGCGCTGAGCGCCGCTCACGCCGGGGTTACAGCCGAATTGAACGAACAGCAGAAAACCCACGAGCAGCGCCTGGAAGATCTTCAGGGTGCGCGCGATGAGTTGCGGGCGCAGTTTGCCGAGCTGGCGGGCAAGATCTTCGAGGAGCGCGAGCAGCGTTTTGCCGAGACCAGCCATGAGCGACTTGGGCAGCTACTCGATCCGCTTAGAGAACGAATTCAGTCATTCGAGAAGCGCGTCGAGGAGAGCTACCAGAACGAGGCGCGTGAGCGCTTTTCCCTGGCCAAGGAGCTGGAGCGGTTGCAGCAGCTCAATCAGCGCCTAGGTGATGAAGCGACCAACCTGACTCGCGCGCTGCAGGGGCAGAAGACTCAGGGCAACTGGGGCGAGTTGATCCTTGAGCGGGTGCTCGAGCATGCCGGCCTCGAAAAAGGCCGCGAATACCATACTCAGGTCAGTCTCAAGAGTGCCGATGGTGAACGCTTTCAGCCCGACGTCCTGATTCAGCTGCCCGGCGACAAGCAGGTCGTGGTGGACGCCAAGGTCAGCCTGACCGCCTACCAGGCGATGATCAGCGCCGAGGATGAAAGCAGCCGTGTGCTTGCACTCAAGCAGCACGTGCTGTCCTTGCGCAACCATCTGAAGGGCCTGTCGCTCAAGGACTATCAGCGACTTGAGGGGCTACAGAGTCTGGATTTCGTCCTGCTTTTCGTGCCGATCGAAGCTGCGTTCGCGGCGGCGTTGCAAGGCGACCCGGAGCTGTTTCAGGAGGCCTACAGCAAGCACATTGTGATCGTCAGCCCGACGACGTTGTTGGCGACGCTACGGGTTATCGACAGCCTCTGGCGCCAGGAGCGACAGAGCCAGAACGCCCGCGAAATCGCAGAGCGTGCCGGGGCGCTGTACGACAAGTTCGCGGCGTTCATTCAGGATCTGGACGAAATCGGCAGCCGCCTGCAGCAACTCGACAAGGCTTACCTCGGTGCGCGCAACAAGCTCACCGATGGGCGCGGCAATCTGGTGAGCCGCGCCGAACAGCTCAAGTTGCTGGGTGCACGGGCGAGCAAGCGGCTGCCGACCGACTGGCTCGAGCGTGCCGGGGCCGAGACGCCGCTGGAAACCGAGGAGTAGCGCGCGTCTCTGTCACAACAGCCACAGCACCCCCAGGCCGGCGAGCAGACCGCTGAGCATGAACGGCAAGGTCAGCATCGCCAGGGTACGCCCGCCGATAAAGACGATCAGGCCGCCCTTGACCAGGCTGTTGCTAAGCGCGGCGAGAAAGATTCCCTGCACCGCGACCTGCTCCGCCAGGTCGGTCCGGGCGCTGTTGGCCAGTGACAGTGTGATTGCATCCACATCAGTCAGCCCCGACAACAGGGAAACCAGATAGACCCCCGCATCGCCAAGCCCTCGTTGCGCGGCTTCGACGAGGAACAGGATGAGTACTAACAGGCCGGCAAAACGCAGCGCGGGCCCCAGTTCGAAAGGGTTTTTCAAGGGCGGCTCGGCGGTGTTGTCGTGCTGCTGACCGGCGCGCAAGTAGTAAAACAGTGCACCGGCGGCGTAGATCAGACCGGCCGTCAGCATCGGCGCAAGCAATGCCGGTAGCAACGCCCGATTGACCACCCCGACTTCCAGCAGCACCCGCGGGAACATCAGCGCCGAGGTTGCCAGGAGACCGGCGGCCAAGGCATGGCGCATTTTCCCTGAGTCCAGTCGAGCGAGGGTGATGGTCATCGCCGTGGATGAAACAATTCCGCCCAGCAGCGCCGTGACCATCAATCCGTGTCGGGTGCCCAGCAGACGGATGGCGACATAGGCGGCAAAGCCAATGCCAGCGATCAGCACAACCATCCACCAGGTGGTGTAGAGGTTGAAAGCCTGCCATGGTCCATAGCCCTGATTCGGTAGCGCTGGCAGCAGCACCACGGAAATGAACAGCAGTTTCAGCACGCCGCTCAGTTCGGCCTCGTTGAGCTTGTGCAGCGCGCCGTGTAGCCGCGCTTTCAGGCTCAACAGCAGCGCTACGACGATCGCCACGGAGGCGGCCAGCAAGCGACTCTCCGCGACCGCGAGGCTGCCCAGTAGGAAGGTCAGCAGCAGCGCCATCTCGGTGGTCATGCCGTGATCGCTGTTGGTGCGGGATTCGATTACATAGCCGGCAATCGTCAACAGGGCCAGTACGACGAACATTGCAATCCAGGCGGGCATACCGAAGTGACTGGCGCTCAGTGCAGCCAGGCCGCCGAACAGCCCCGCCAGGCCAAAGGTGCGAATGCCGGCCATCTCCTGGCCTTCCTGGTCACCGCCGCTCCAGCTTCGTTCCGTGCCGATCAGCAGGCCCACGCCGAGAGCGGTCGCCAGGTTCAACAGTAATTCGAGCGTCATGGGCAAAGGCCGTCAGCAACTTCTGATGACATCAGTCTAGCCGTCTCGCTGCTGCGACGGCTTGCGCTGGCGCAACGCGGCATCAGTGCAGCGGAACGTGACGGCTCATCAATGCGCGCAGCGCGGCAGGCTTGACCGGTTTGGGGAGAAAATCCAGCCCAGCCGCGTGGATCGCGGCGATCAGCTCCGGGCGCCCGTCTGCGCTGATCACCACTCCGGGCACCGGCTCGCCTAGGCGGGTACGCAGCCAGGCCATCAGCTCCGAACCTGTCTCACCGTGGTCCAGGTGGTAGTCGACCAGCACCAGTTGCGGACGCACATCCTCGCGCAGTAATGCCTCGCATTCGGCCCGGTTACTGGCCGTCCAGACCTGGCAGCCCCAGCGTGACAACAGGCTGTTCATCCCCACCAGAATACTGTCTTCGTTGTCGATGCAGAGCACCTGAATGCCGGTCAGGGCGGTTTGCTGCGCTTCGCCTTTGCCGTTGCTGGTGGCCTGTCGCAGCACCTGGCTGGCGATTGGCACGGTCACGCTGAACACGCTGCCTTTGCCGGGCCAGGAGCGAACCGCCAGTGGATGATTGAGCACCTGGCAGAAGCCATCTGCGATGGCCAGACCCAACCCAAGACCCTTCTCGGCGCGCGTCTGATGGCTGTCCAGCCGTTTGAATTCTTCGAAGATCACGCGCAGTTTGTCCTCGGCGATGCCCGGGCCGTGGTCCCACACCTCAAGACGTAACGAGGAGCCCTGGCGACGCACTCCCAGCACCACGCGGCCCTTGGCGTAACGGAAGGCGTTGGTGAGGAAGTTCTGCAGCACTCGGCGCAGCAGGCGGATATCGCTGTCGACCCGCAAACGACTGCCATGCACCCTGAAGTCGACGCCCTGTTCGGCGGCAAGCATGGTGAACTCCGTGGACAGGGTGTCGAACAGGGTCGCCAGCGGGAAGGGGTTGCGGTCGGGTGTGATGCGACCGTTTTCCAGCCGCGAGATATCGAGCAGATCGGAGATCAGGTCCTCGGCGGAGCGCAGAGAGCTGTCCAGATGACGCACCAGGTCCCGCGCTTCTACCGGCAGAGCGTCGTGCTGGTGCGAAAGCGCGGCGGAAAACAGCCGCGCCGCGTTCAGGGGCTGCATCAGGTCATGACTGACTGCGGCGAGGAAACGTGTCTTCGACTGGCTGGCCGCCTCGGCCGCACTCTTGGCGGCCGTCAGCGCCTTGTTCAGTTTGGACAGTTCCTGCGTGCGTTCGCTGACGCGCTGCTCGAGGCCTTCATTGGCTTCTTTCAGGGCACGTTCGGCGTCACGGTAGGCGGTGATGTCGCTGAAGCTCATGACGAAGCCGCCACCGGGCATGGGGTTGCCGATCAGCTCGACCACCCGGCCGTTGGGGAAGGTGCGCTCCGAGGTGTGCGCACGGCCCTGACGCATCCAGTAAAGCCGCTTGGCTACGTGCGTATCGGCATCACCGGGACCGCAAAGGCCCCGTTCGGCGTTGTAGCGGATGATGTCGGCGATTGGGCGGCCGATGTAGACCAGCCCGTCCGGGTACTCGAACATTTCCAGATAGCGGTGGTTCCAGGCCACCAGCCGCAGCGACTGGTCGACCACGCTGATGCCCTGGGTAATGTTCTCGATTGCCCCTTGCAGCAGCGCACGGTTGAACTGCAGCACTTCGGAGGCTTCGCCAACGATGCGCACCACGTCATCGACCTGCATGTCCCGGCCTTCCAGCGCGGCCTTGACCACGGCACGGGTGGACGAGGCGCCCAGTACCCCGGCCAGCAGTCGCTCTGTATGGGCGATCCATTGACCGTCGGCCTGCTGCCGGGGCGAATAGTCGTGACCGTGACGCCGGGCGAAGCGCTGGAAGCTGAGTTCGGCGCGCTCGGCACCAACGAAACGCGAGGCCAGCAAGAGCAGGTCCTCCACCTGCACGGCAAGCAGCCGGCGGGTGCTCGCGGTGGAGTGGATTTCCTGACCGATGAAGCGGCTGGCCTGCCAGTGTTCGGCGACACGCGTCTGCGACAGGATGGACACCCAGAAGAACAGCGTCGCGTTGCCCACCAGCGACAGGGTGACGCCAAGCGTCAACGCGCTGGTGTTGAATGGCAGATCGGCTGTGTACATCCACTGCAGGCCGGGGAACATTTCCAGCGGCCAGCCGAGCAGCGGCAGGATCAGGGTGTAAATCCAGATCAAGCCGCCCGCAGTGAGGCCGGCAAACACACCGCGGCGGTTAGCCTGCTTCCAGTACAGGGCGCCGACCATGGCAGGTGCCAACTGAGTGAGCGCGGCAAAGGCGATCTGGCCGATGGTCGCCAGGCTCGCGTTGGAGCCCAGCAGGCGATAGCTGACATAAGCCAGCAGCAGGATCGCGACGATGCTGATCCGGCGCACCGAGAGCATCCAGTGGCGGAACACTTCAAACGGCTGTTCGGCTTCCTTGCGACGGAGCAACCAGGGCAGCAGCATGTCGTTGGAGACCATCGTCGACAGCGCCACGCTGGCCACGATGACCATGCCGGTCGCCGCTGACGCCCCGCCAATGAAGGCGAGCAGCGCTAGGGCTGGATGCGATTCTGCCAGCGGCAGGCTGATCACGAAGGAGTCCGGGCTGACGCCGCTGGGCAACAGCAACTGACCCGCAAGGGCGATCGGGATGACGAACACGGCGGCCAGCACCAGATACAGCGGGAATACCCAACGGGCCAGCCGAAAGTCACGCGGTTCGATGTTTTCCACCACCGTTACGTGGAACTGGCGGGGAAGGCAAACGATCGCCATCAGCGCGACGGTGGTCTGCACCATCATGGCTGGCCAGTTCACCGTCTCCTGCCAGAACGCCGAGAGTTCGGGCGCGTCGTGGGCGCGGTTGAACAAGTCGCCGAAACCATCGAACAGGCCAAAGGTGACAAAGGCGCCGATCGCAAGAAAGGCAAACAGCTTGACCAATGCCTCGAAAGCAATCGCCAGGACCATGCCGCGGTGGTGCTCGGTCACGTCCAGGTTGCGAGTGCCGAACAGAATGGTGAACAACGCCAGCACCATCGACACGATCAGCGCGGTGTCCTGCGCGCCGGAGCCGGCTGCAGCCTCGCCTTCATTGCCCACCAGTAGGTTCACGCCAAGGACGATGCCCTTGAGCTGCAGTGCGATGTAGGGCAGCACGCCGACCAGGCAGATAAGCGTCACCACCACCGCCAGCGGCTGCGACTTGCCGTATCGCGCCGCAATAAAGTCGGCAATCGAAGTGATGTTTTCCTGCTTGCTGATCATGATCATCTTCTGAATGACCTGAGGCGCCAGCAGCATCAGCAGAATCGGGCCGAGGTAGATCGGCAAGAAGGCCCAGAGTTGTTCAGCCGCCTGGCCGACCGCGCCGAAAAAGGTCCAGCTGGTGCAATAGACCGCCAGCGACAGGCTATAAACCCAGGCACGAACCCGCGGCGACAACTGGCTGCGGTTGCGATCGCCGTAGAAGGCAATGGCAAACAGCACGGCCATATAAGTGAGGGCGACCAGCGCAATCAGCCCACCGGACAACGACATGCGAACTCCAGATACACATAAATCAAGCGGGCTTCAGCCTGGCCATTTCTGCCGGGTGGTCGAGTCATACCGGGTTGGGCAGCACTCACGTTTGCCCGGTAGGCGGCCTGATCACTCGAGCTGCGTTCAGGCGCAGCCGATAGATGGGAGGCTACCGGGATAGTGCTTGGGTGCTGCTCAAACTCTGCAGGTTTCGGATGGCCGGAATTACCGCTCGTTGATAGTTGAATGGGTAAAGTTTCGCAGTAAAACGGGGCGGCGTGTTGCGGCTGCGACCATGGTCGCATGAGCGCGGCAGGTATGGCTGGATCCGGCGCAAAGCCCTGCGATAGACAACCTGCTTGGTCATAGTGGCAATTTGCAGAGTCAGTACCGCGTGATTGCCGTTGAGCAGGAGCGAGCCACCGAGGTGCACGTCCGCTTGGTCGCGCCGCGCTGGTCATTCATGCCCCGGCACACTTACCGTCGCCGCTGAGATAACAGCAGCGCCTCATTCCATCCATGTCAGGAGAAACCGCGATGTTCATGCCAGGGCCAGTCACCTTGCAGCGGGGAGCGCTGCGGTTGGAGCCGCTGGTGGACGCCGATATCCCGGCCCTGGTCGAACTGGCCAACCACAACCGCGACGAACTGATCTACCTGAGCGGGCCTTTGCGCCCCGACTGGTATCGCCTGGCGCTCGCCGATCAGGATCAGGGTCGTGCCGTGGTCTTCACCCTGCGCATGGCCGGACGCATTGTTGGCACCACCCGCTTTGCTGATTTCAATCCTTCGCTGCCAGCCGCAGAACTGGGTTGGACCTGGCTGGACAAGGTCGAGCATGGCAGCGGGCTCAATGCTGCGATCAAATACCTGTTGCTCAGGCATGCCTTCGAGGACTGGCAGCTGGTGCGTCTGCAGCTGAAAACCGCGGTGAGCAATCTGCGCTCCCAGCGCGCCATCGAAAAGCTCGGAGCCCAGCGGGAGGGGCTTTTGCGCAATCACCGCCGCCTCGCCGACGGCCGCCTGGATGACACCGCGCTGTACAGCATCACCGACCGCGAGTGGCCGGCCGTCAAGCGTTTGCTGGAGAACACATGCGCTGAACCCTAGCTGGCCGCCCGAGTTCGGTTCGACTTTTTGGATTTCGGCCGGTATCAACACCTCAGGTGCCGGCCATCGCCCTCGGGCCTCGACTTGGGGTAATGTTGGGCCCCTCCAGCGCTGCTTCAGCGTTCATCCGCCTGTCTTCAACCTTCCCTATGCTCCGGCCACGACGGCGGTGCGTAGCTCATCATCGTTTGCGGTGCATACCTAAGGAGCCCCGATGTCCCGCTCGCAAGAGTTCTTGCACGGTTGCCGCGATATTCTGCCGCTTATCGTCGGCGCGATTCCGTTCGGCATCATTTTCGGAACCCTGGCCATAGGTGCTGGGCTGTCCGGCTGGCAGGCCATGGGCATGTCTGCCCTGGTCTTCGCCGGCTCGGCGCAGTTCATTGCCATCACCTTGATCACCGGTGGCGTTGGGGCAGCGGTGGTGCTGCTCACGACCTTCGTCGTCAATCTGCGCCACGCGCTCTACAGCGCCTCGATGCAGCCCTTCGTTCGGCACCTTCCTGGCCGTTGGCGTGTGCCGCTGGCGTTCTGGCTGACCGATGAAGCTTTCGCCGTGATCCAGCATCGATATGCGCGCGATGACGCATCGCCGCACAAGCACTGGTTCTTCCTCGGTGCTGCGCTGACCATGTACCTGAGCTGGCAGCTGGCGACACTGGCTGGTATCGCCTTTGGTCAAGCTGTGCCAAACGTTGCCAGTTGGGGCTTGGACTTCGCCATGATTGCCACCTTTATCGGCATCGCCGTACCCATGATGCGCACCCGCCCGCAGGTGGCATCAGCGCTGGTGGCAGCGGTCGTCGCGCTGTTGACCTGGGAACTGCCCTACAAGCTCGGTCTGATCGCCGCCGCGCTGGCCGGCATTGTCGTGGGTGTCTGGTTGGAGCGCCGGGCCGAGAGGCAGCTTCAAACGGAGGTGTGCTGATGCAGATCTGGCTACTTATTCTCGGAATGTTGGCGATCACCTTTCTGACTCGATTCAGCTTCTTCGCCTGGCCCAACCTGCGCTTTCCACGCCTGGTGGAGCAGGGGCTGCATTACGTGCCGGTCGCGGTGCTGACCGCCATCGTGGTGCCAGGAATGCTGATGCCAGCAGGCGAATGGTGGCTGGACTGGCGTAACGCCTATCTGCTGGCGGGCGTGCTGTCGATCCTGATCGCGGCCTTCAGCCGAAACCTGCTGGCAACTATCGCGGGCGGGTTGCTGGCCTTCTTTCTGTTGCGCTGGGCGTTCGGGCAGTTGCCGCTGTGACGTATCGCCCAGTCCGCGACACGCGCGTGGCAGTGCTGTGCTTTTGCCGGACCCTGGAGGCTCAAAGAACCAACATGTTTTCCATGGAAGCGGATCGATGACCAAGCCTCATTCCCAGTTCACTCTGTTCGGTAAGCGGCGCTTCTTGCCGTTCTTCCTGACGCAACTGTCAGGGGCCTTCAACGACAATCTGTTCAAGCAGGCGCTGATCCTGGCGATCCTCTACAAGATCGGCACGAATGCCGACAGCAGCCTGCTGATCAACCTGTGCGCGCTGTTGTTCATCCTGCCGTTCTTCCTGTTCTCGGCGCTGGGTGGCCAGCTTGGCGAGAAGTACGCCAAGGAGCGACTGATCCGGGCAATCAAAGCCGGTGAGATTTTCATCATGCTCGCTGGCGGCGCGGGCATGCTGCTCGGCAACCTGCCGTTGCTGCTGGCCGTGCTGTTCTGCATGGGCACCCAGTCCGCGCTGTTCGGGCCGGTCAAATATTCCGTATTGCCCAAGCTGCTCGAGGATCACGAGCTGGTCGGTGGCAACGCGCTGGTGGAGATGGGGACTTTTCTGGCCATTCTTGCTGGCACCATCACGGCTGGCGTCATGATGGCCACTGACGGGTATGCGCAGCTGATAGCAGGCAGCGTGGTACTGGTAGCGGTTGCCGGCTATCTCGCCAGCCGAGCCGTGCCTGCGACCGGTGCGTCCTTACCGACACTCGAGATGGACTGGAATCTGTTTCGTCAGACCGGCGCGATCCTGCGCATGGGCCTGGGACAGCGCCTCTCGGTGTCGCGCTCGCTGATTGGTAACTCCTGGTTCTGGTTTCTCGGCGCGACCTATCTCACGCAGATCCCGGCCTATTCGAAGGATCTGCTGCACGGCGATGAAACCGTCGTCACGCTGATCCTGACGGTTTTCTCAGTGGGCATCGCCCTCGGATCGCTGCTCTGCGAACGGCTCTCAGGACACAAGGTTGAAATCGGCCTGGTGCCGTTCGGTTCCTTTGGCCTGACGCTGTTCGGTCTGCTGCTGTGGTGGTGTTCGGGCGACTTTCCGCAGGCTGCAGTGCCTCACGACTGGCAAACGCTGCTGAGTATCGGGCAGGCCTGGTGGATTCTCGCCTCGGTGCTGGGGATCGGTGTATTCGGCGGGTTTTATATTGTGCCGCT
>CETJ01033179.1_pt1 | contig 12897 bp, 9 predicted proteins | sample 531341 | NCBI WGS metagenome assembly CETJ01 (sample SAMEA2622677, study PRJEB7988) | marine metagenome | isolation source: saline water (ENVO:00002010), including | reverse complement strand
AGGAACCGGCCTGGACCTATAGTCGTTGGAATTTTCTTTCAAGAGTTACTCCATCAGGCCCTAAGCGAAGCTACTCGCCTGACTGCCATCACAAGTGGCACAATTCACTCGTGGAAATTAAGCAACTCGAATCGACACAGGGTTTCGTTATTTATGACCTACCCGGCGCAGAGGCCTATGTAGGCCCAAGCCGGCTTGGAGCCAAACTGATTCCGGGAAATGCCGAAATGTTGGTACGCCATCAGACCTACATGTTCGCCCTTACCGAGCAACGTAAGAGTGGTGCAACTATCGGTTTGAAAGTCGATCCTAAAGAAGTCGAGGCTGCGGTTGCGTCTCTGGCTTCCGAGTTAGCCGAAGAATTTGTATCCCAACGATTGCTAACGAGTCCAGGTTTGCGCCTTGATCATACGTCGCTGGAGCCTGTTCTTCGTTATGACAATCGGAACCCGGTCACCAGTGAAGATCGAGATGGCGTCACATTTGATCAGGAATTGGTGGCTGTCGGAGCAACAACTTGCGCTTCATATTTTGCGAAACCATCCGACAGTTGGCGGGTTGCTATCGAAGGTTTCAATGAGACCGGTCTCGCTATTGCACGAGAAATCGAAGGTAGCGGGGGCGAAGTCGTGAAAATCTCGACGGCCAAAGGATGCGTGGCAGGTGATTTTGACAGTTCTACTCTCGCCGATGCATGGATGGACGCTGGTCCAAGCTGCGTCGAAAACTTAGGACCTGCTGGCAAACCTTGGGAAATCTGGAAGGCAGATGTCGATGCGATATTTGTGGGTTCTAAACCAGGTGCCATGTCCGGAGAAGGGGCAACGACCGCTGGGAGCACGCCGATCATCGCTATTTCTGCCGCAGCTATTTCTTCGAAGGCTTTGGCCATTTTGCGGCGCAACAGCGCTCCGGTCGGAGCGGATTTCTTGAGTGCAGTTGGTCCATCATTGGCTTGGTGGGCACCGCAGGACACGAGTCTTGGCGATCTGCGTTCCTCGACGGCTGACACTGTGTTGGCATTGCTTGAAGAGACCGCTAATCACGAGGATGGAACTTTTATGGCTGCGTGCTATAAGGCTGAAGCTTTCCTTGACAGTTGGCAAGAAGAACGCCCATTTGGACGTCCACTGGGCTAATGCTGGGCAAGTCATTTAACGGAAATCTCGGCTGGGGATAGCCGACTCGATCTCAAGTTTTTCGATCCGCTCAGCGATGACGTTAACGACACGCTCATGTCGTTCAAGTCTGCCTTTTACTATAAGCGCAGGTTCAGAACGGACGACAGCCCGGAACCGTAACCAACATCCGCGCGAAACTACGACGTTGATCAGGCCTGTCTCGTCTTCAAGGTTGATGAATAAAGTCCCCGCGGCTGTTGCTGGGCGTTGACGGTGGGTGACAACGCCTGCCACTTTCACCTTGCCAAGGTTGCAACTTGAAAGCTCGTCAGCGGTTACTACGCCCGCTTGTTTAAGTTCTTCTCGTATGAAGCGAGTCGGGTGCCCGTTGGGAGCTACACCAGTCGCCCACAGATCGGAAACAGCTTCTTCTTGTAACGACATTCCTGGCAGAGTTGGAGCCGAAGCCCCGGTGACAATGCCGCGGAGGCGCCCTGGACGGGACTGAGCAGTCGCCCCTACTGCCCACAGAGCTTCGCGACGTTCCAAACCAAAGCAGGTAAGGGCACCTGATGTAGCCAGTGCCTCTAGTTGCTTTTGAGATACCGATGTGCGGCGTGAGAGTTGTTCTAAATCTTCGTAAGGTCCAGAAGCAGCAACTTCGAGTGCGAGATCTTCGCTAAACCCTCTTATAGATGAAAAGCCCAGCCGCACAGCTACGCCACCCGCCGACCTGTCGAAGACTTCAAGTGTGGCTTTATCTGACGAAGCGTTGAGGTCTGGGGTCAAGACTTTCACACCATGGCGTCGCGCATCTTGCACCAACGAATGCGGTGAATAGAACCCCATGGGTTGGGAGTTGAGTAAGGCTGCGCAAAACGCAGCCGGATAGTGATATTTGATCCAGGATGAAGCGTAAACAAGGTGAGCAAATGACACGGAATGGCTTTCAGGGAACCCGTAGTTGGCAAAAGCAACCATCTTCTCCCAGATCTGGTCGGCAACCTTTTGGCTAATTCCACGCTCAGACATGCCTTCATACAGTCGATATCGAAGGCGTTCCATTCGTTCGCGCGATCGTTTAGAACCCATAGCTTGACGCAGTTCATCCGCCTCTGAGGGAGTAAACCCCGCCACATCGATTGCCATCTGCATGAGCTGTTCTTGAAAAAGAGGGATACCCAACGTCTTGGAAAGAGCTGGCTTGAGCAGTGGGTGGAGGTAAGTAACAGCTTCTTCTCCGTTTCGACGCCGTATATAAGGGTGAACCGAACCGCCTTGGATAGGACCCGGGCGAATAAGCGCCACTTCTACGACCAAGTCATAAAAGCAACGGGGGCGAAGCCGGGGAAGAGTTGCCATCTGAGCTCGTGACTCCACCTGGAAAACACCAATTGAATCAGCTCGGCACAACATTTCGTAGACCTCTTCTTCTTGAGGTAGCGCACCGAGATCAACTCTAAAATCGTGACCATCGGCAATGAGATCAACGGCGTCGTGTAGAGCTGACAACATCCCCAAGCCGAGTAGATCAAACTTCACTAATCCAACTGAGGCGCAGTCGTCCTTATCCCATTGCAATACCGATCTGTCAGCCATTCGCGCCCACTCAACCGGGCAGACTTCGATTATGGGACGGTCACAGATCACCATGCCGCCCGAATGGATGCCTAGATGCCGTGGTGTATTTTCAATCTCGGAAGCCAGTTGGAGAACATCTTCAGGTATGAAGTCACGGTCTTGCTTGGCAGTCTCTAGTTGAGAACGAGACCGAATTTGCTCGTGTCGATCAAGTGACTTAGACCATGCGTCTTGTTGGCCAGGGGCGTATCCCAAAGCTCGGGCAGCGTCACGTATTGCTGATCGAGTCCGATAAGTAATGACATTGGCGACCTGTGCTGTGTGTTCGCGGCCATAACGATCAAATACATACTGGATGACTTCTTCACGTCTCCCACTTTCAATGTCGAGGTCGATATCAGGAGGTCCATCTCTCTCCGGCGAGAGAAACCGTTCGAATAACAACCCAAGCGAAACGGCATCAACGTTGGTAATACCGAGGGCGTAGCAGACAGCAGAATTAGCAGCGGATCCTCTCCCCTGACAGAGAATGTTGCGAGTTCGACAAAAAGAAACGATGTCCCAGACAACGAGGAAATAGCCGGGGAAGCCAAGCTGCTCAATTAACGCAAGTTCATGGGCAATTTGTTGCCAGGCTCCCGCAATTGTTTCGGCGGACAGAGGTCCGTACCGACGTTCAGCCCCTTCATGCACGATTTTGCGTAGGTAGGACATCTCGTTCATGCCGTTAGGGCATGGATATGGGGGAAGGTTCGGGGCTACTAACGACAGATCAAAGACACATTCGCGCCCTAGCTCTGCTGCTGTTTTAACAACTCCGGGATAACGGGAAAACCAACGAGCTTGTTCAGAACCTGATCGCAGGTGAGCAGAACCATGGCCTGGGAGCCAGCCATCTATCTCGTCAAGAGATCGGCGACTACGGATTGCTGACATCGCCCAAGCTAAGTGGCGGTGAGATGGAGTCGCGTAATGAACACCGTTAGTGCAAAGCAGCCCAACTTTTTGCTCAAGCGCTAAATCTGCCAGACAATCATTACGAGCATCATCGGAGGGATCGCCATGGTGCCACAACTCCACAAACACATTGTCATTTCCAGCAGCCTCAACCAGCAGGCGAAGTTCTCGCCTTGCCCCCGCAATTCCCTCCATCTTTAACGCGGTCGGCACTGCACCTCGACGTCCTGAAGTGAGTAAAGCCCAATCCCCGCGATGGCGATCCACCGCATTAAGCAACTCAGGCATGGATATACGCGGTGCACCTTTTTTCCCTGCCATCTGACTTCTCGAAAGAAGGGCAGCGAGCGACGCATACCCGTCAGGGTGGCGGGCCAAGATAACAAGGCGTTTGCCTGCTGGGTCGGTCGTACCAACACGTGAAGGATTCCGAAGGTCTACATCAAGAACCGAATTCTCCTCAGGCTGCCAAGCATCGGCAGTAAGTTCAGCACCAAAAACCGTAGGAAGGCCGACTTCTCGAGCAGCTTCAGCAAAACGCACGACACCGTAAAAACCTCCGTGGTCAGTCAAAGCCAGAGTTTCCAACCCAAGTCGTGCAGCTTCGAGTACTAACTCTTCAGGGCTCGAAGCGCCATCAAGAAAGCTGAAGTGAGAGTGAGTATGCAGTTCGGCGTACGGGATAGCTGCCTTAGAGGAACGGCCAACATGAGACTCAAAAGAAGTTTTTCGTCGCGACCAGGCCTTACTCTCACTTTGATCTGACCCACGAGAAGAACTATGGGTGGGTGCTAGTTCTCGATCCGAAAGTCGCCGCTCAAGTTCATGCCAAGGCATAGCCGGATTGTTAAAGCTCATACCATAGATAATCGAACATATGTTCGGTGTTCGTCAAGAAGGGTGGACTCTTTCGGGGTACCTTTCATCCATGCAGAACGCGATGATGGACGGCGTTGACCTCGCAGGTCTTATAAAAGCAGGCAAGGCTTCACCGATTGAACTACTTGAAGATGCAATCACTCGCGCCAACGCTCTAAATCCTCAACTAAACGCGATTATTCACCGTTTGGATGAACAGGCTCGCGATAGAGCGCAACGAATGGCGGGCCTGTCTGTCCCCAAAGAGGCGAGTTTGTGGGGAGTGCCCTTCCTTACGAAGGATCTGACCGTCATGACCAAAGGCGATCCCTACCATGCGGGCAACGTGGCTCTTCGCGACGCGAACTACCGCGCCGAACATACGACGCATCTGGCGACAATGTTTGATCGTTTAGGGCTGGTGAACTTTGGTCGAACCAACACACCTGAGTTCGGTGGCACCATCACAACTGAACCCGTTTCTTATGGAGCCTGCAAGAATCCTTGGGATTTGGGTCACTCAGCCGGCGGTTCAAGCGGCGGGTCCGCCGCTGCCGTAGCCGCAGGGATCGTTCCTATCGCTCACGCAAATGATGGTGGGGGATCTATTCGAATTCCTGCTTCAGAATGCGGCTTAGTGGGCCTTAAGCCCAGTCGAGGTCGGGTTTCATTTGGTCCCAAGATCGGCGAATCGTGGGCCGGTGTCGCGATTGACGGTGTTGTTACTCGAACGATCCGCGACAGCGCACGAGTACTAGACGGCATCTCTCAGCCATGGCCAGGCGACCCTTATTGGGCTCCAACGCCTACCGTGCCATTCGAGGAGAGTTCCTCAATTGACCCAAGTCCATTAAGGATCGGATTCGCTACGCGTTCAGACTGGGGGCCAGTTCATTCCGATTGTGTGGATGCGGTCGAAAAGACAGCGCTGCTGCTGGACAGTCTTGGCCACACGGTCGAGTCCGACAGCCCCAACGGCCTGTTTGACGACGATCTATTTGAGCACTTCAAAATTGTGATGGCATCTAACGAGGCTCACTCGGTCAGCAAGCTAAGCGAAGCGATCGGAAGAACCTTCGAGGCCGACGACATGGAAGCTGATACCAGAGCTCTGGTGGAGCTCGGACGAAGCTACACAGCATCTGACTACTTAGCTTCAGTTGAGTGGTTTCATTTGTACGCAAGGCGCATTGCTGAGTGGTGGACCGAGTTCGACATCCTGTTGACACCCGTCATTGCTGAGCCACCACCGAAACTTGGAGAGCTTAGAGACCCCGGGCTAGGCACTAAACGCTTACGGGAAATACTTCTGTTCACGGCGCAGTTCAATATCACCGGTCAACCAGCAATTTCACTTCCCGTGCATATGAACGGCAACGGGCTACCAGTTGGGATCCAGTTAGTTGGTCCAATGCACGGCGAAGTTTTATTACTGCAGTTGGGCAATCAACTCGAACTCGCCGCATCATGGCACGACAGAACACCATTGGTGTGCGCGCTATGAGGCAGCCTCGAGGGGAACTCGGTGAACATTTCGGGCGGGCTCATTCGTGAGTCGCCGTTCTCTTGCTGACACCGCTTTGCTATCTCGTGTTCTGGGCACTGAGATTCGGGCGGCAGTCGCTGTTGGTGATCCTGACTTACTACCTCTGCAGCGCAGGGAGCTGGTGGCACGATGCGCAGTATGCGCCGCTGGCTTTGTACTGGCCTCACTGTGGGGAACTCTTTTGCCTCTAGCTATATCGGTGTTGTCGGGATGGGACCATTTCGCTCGCCGTAGACGCTCACTCCTGGCGGCGACGGCAAGTGGCCTTCATCTGGTCTCGATCCGCGGACGCAAGGCAGAGTTGATTCGCCACTGGGAGGTCGACGTCGAAGCCCGCCTGATTCTGCATACTGATAGACCCGAGGTTCCCCTGGAACTCCCAGAGTGGGTCGGCGTTGTCTATGGAGCCGACATTGAAGGCGCCGAACGGACCATCAGAGCAGGTGGCGGTGAGCCAGTCAGGCTGATTCGCAGCGATTAGAGCCGCCCTCGAACCTTCATGGCTGCGACTGCGAAATCCTCGGTTACCTGCAAAGCATCGAACCCAAATGCTAACGCTGCTTGAACGTTTTCGGGATGATCATCAAGAAAGAGACAATCTTTGGGGGCTATACCTATGCGGCTACAGATGAGCGAGTAGATCGCGTGATCGGGTTTTCGCACGCCAACTTCGCACGAGTCAATCACGGGATCGAAGCGCTCGATCGGTAGGCGGTCTCTCCACTGCCGCCACTCTCTGACATTGTTGGTAAGGATTGCTGTGCGAATGCCGCTATCCCTGATCTCCTCAGCTAGTTCAATCATGATTGGAATAGGTTCTGCCTCAGCAAATGGGTCGAAATCTGACGCAGTCAGCCCTCTGGCCTTGTGACCTCGAGGCAATTCGGGCCCCAGTACTAGTCCCATGTGCTCTACGAATTCCGCCAGCGCAACACGACCGCATTCCACTTCGTGCCACATCGGAGGCTGTTCACTCGGTCGGACGGTCCGAGAGTATTCTCCGAACAGTTTTTCTAGCGCTGCGCGTGGAAGATCCCAATCCTTCGCCCATTTCAGAGCGGCAAGGAACGGTGATCCTAAAAGAACTCCGCCTACATCGAAGATCACAGCTTGTGGACTCACCATTCGAACGCTACTCAGAACAAACCCGAGTCTCTAGTCATCGCTAAGGTCATCAGCGTGAAGCTTCTCAGTTTTCTTAGTGACGGTGAACGCCGTTACGGCATCGGAACAAGCGAGGGGGTGATCGACTTAGTCCAACGAATGAAAGTCGCTACGTTGAGAGAAGCGATCAGCCAGCTCGACAACATCCGCCCCTTCGAAAATGCACCGGTCGACCATTCTTGGAATTCGATTTCTTTTGACTTACCAATTCCAGATCAACGTCGCTTACTGTGCGCCGGCCTCAACTATCACAAGAAGTATCCGCTGGGTGGCGAAGTAAAGTTGCCGAAACAACCCGTGTACTTCAACAAACCGCCGGGGTCTTTAGTTCCTCACAACGGGGAATTGCTCCGCCCGATCGCATCTGTGCAGCTTGATTATGAGGTTGAACTAGCCGTGGTGATTGGTCGTTCAGGCAGACACATCTCTGAGTCTCGGGCACTGGAACATGTGGCTGGGTACACCATTCTGAATGATGGTTCGGTCCGAGATTGGCAAAGGCATGCCGTAGCAGCAGGCAAGAACTTTTACCGATCAGGGTCATGTGGCCCATGGATTGTCACTAGCGATGTAATCCCGGATCCTTCGAAACTTTCGGTGACAACTCGAGTAAACGGGGAAGAACGACAGAACGCGAGTGTTGGCGAAATGATCTTTAGCGTTCAGGAAATCATCGCTTACATGTCACAGATAATGCCTTTAGAGCCAGGCGACATCATCGCTACTGGCTCGCCTGAAGGCACGGGCGGATCCATGGAACCTCAGGTTTGGTTATCGCACGGCGATGTAATCGAATTTGAGGTGACAGACCTAGGCATCCTCGCTAACACGGTCGCAGATGAGATTATTTAGTTGAGGGCGATACCCAAAGCCCAGCATTGATCGGTACCTTTGGTCGACAACCATATGAAAAAGGATTTTCGACCTGCCACATTCATTTCGCTTTAGTGCAGTGGCGATCGCCATCTTGTTAATGGGCGCGCTCCTAGCGGTTCCTAATGCGAGCGGCGCCGGTAAGAGCAGTGCTCAGTTAAGAAAAGAAAAGGCAGCGCTTGAGCAACAGGTGAGACAGCTCAGGAAAGAGCGCGACGCCTTTCAGAACGAAATTCTTACTCAGGCTCGAGTGATTGATGCCGCTACAGCGGAGGTGTCTGAGGTCGAACAGGCTCTAGCTGACCTAGAACTGCTGGTCGCTGAACAACGCGACGATGTCCACCGCGCCCAAAGAGCACTTGAGGGAGCCGTCCTCGCCGTTACCGCCGCAGAACGCAAATCCTCGGAGCTCGCCGACCAACAGGCAGCGCTGCATACCCAAGTGAACGATCTGGCTCTTCAGACATACATCGGCCGCGACTCCACAGTTGAGGGATCTTTCGGCTTGGCACGTACAGGAGATATCTACAAGGCGGCTCGCATACAGACGTTGATCGGAGCCGCTTTTGGAGACATCAATAACACTTCCGATGAGCTTCGAGCCCTTCAGATCGATACGCAGGTGGTAACTAAGGCCTTGAACGAAGCAGTGGCGCGACGCGAGTTACTTCAGTCCGAAGCTGAGGTCCAGTTGGAACAACTTTTGGAGGCAGTCGATTTGCAAACGCAAGTCATCTTTGAGGCAGAGGACCGCCTGGAGGTTCGTCTCTATGAGTCCGCAGCTTTGGCGGAGCTTGATGTGGAGATGGCCAAAGAGATTGAAGCGGAACAGAAACATCTATCTCGCGTGATTCAGGCCGAAAAAGCGAAGCGAGCTGAAGAAGAACGTTTACGTCTCGAGGCAGAGCGCAAACGCAGAGAGGCCGAGGAAGCGCTCCGTCGAAGGTTGCTGGGTATTGCCGATGCTCCTGTGTCTATCAATTTCGATAAGTCGGAACTCAGCTCAGTTTGGGGCATCCGAGTCCATGAGTCGATTGCTGACAAACTGCTCGCTCTTTTGCAGGCCTCATCTCGCGACGGCATTCGGCTTGGTGGAGGCGGGTACCGTAGCTCTACATCGCAAATTTCCTTGAGGCGAGCCCATTGTGGTACCAGTAACTGGGCCATTTACCGCAAGCCCTCTTATCAATGTCATCCACCGACTGCACGTCCTGGCGCCTCAATGCATGAGCGTGGTTTAGCGGTGGACTTCACGCAAAATGGGCGAGCGCTTTGGAGTAACACGTCGGGCTACCGGTGGTTGCGACGAAACGCAGCTAAATATGGGTTCCGTAATTTGCCGAGTGAACCTTGGCACTGGTCTGTTAATGGTCGATGATCGCTTGGCCAGGGATATCACCGTGTTGTTCTCGATCACTCATAGGACGCCTCAAGCCACCACTGTTCACTTTGAACCACACAAAGATGGGCTGTTCCATCAGCAAGCAATAACTGAAATCTCGCTTGGCGGTGTTTCCTAGCAGGGTCCCACCACCTTTCATCAAGGAACCAGGGGCCTCCCCAACCAACAATTAAGTGTGATCCCAATAGTTCTCCTTGGATGTGAGCCGGATCTCCTCCGATTTGGCCTCGGCCATTTACCCGAACTGGTTGTCCCTCAGCATCTGTCACAATCAGTTGCTGAGTTTGTTGGAAAACTACAGCGGGTAGAGGTGCAGGAAGTCGACCCGGCCACGGTGCAGCCGTTGCCTCAGGTGTGGCGACGCTTCGGTCGGGATCGAATCCAGTAACCGCCAGCGAAACTCGCTGTTCGATATCTGATAAGCGGCGGCCTTCTCGATGTTCAACTACCGTCACCGCATCTGAGCCCAACATTCCTTGGATACGCGTCAAAGATCGCACTACGCGCTCGTCGATGAATGCTTCTCCTCCCCAAAATCCCAACTGACGACCATCGTCAGGGACCACTTCATCGGCTACTAATCGCACCAAGGACAATCGTCCTGTGGGGCCAGTTGTTGAATGACACCATCCCTCAAGCTGCCAACGAACCCGGTCGGTTATAGCAGTTGGAGTGAAGTGGTGTTCATGTCGCCAATATCGACTGCAAACTTCACCATGCTCGGATTCCACTTCGACCAATATCCGAGCGCACGCCAACCCTTCGCTGGATAGACGTTTATGGATTTCTTCGGCCAGTGCTTTAGCGAGGAACACGGCGGTTTCGGTGCGGTCAGTTGGAGGTTCAATTTCGCTTTCCTCCGTCACAACATCTGAGATCAAATGCGTTTGCGGAGTTCGACCATCTATCCCGAGAGATAGTTGGTGCGCCAGTAATCCGGGTGAACCGAAGCGTGCGAGTAAGTGATCAGATGGCAAAGAAGCAACGTCACCAAGTGTGCGTAAGCCGAGTCGCCGAAACACATCAATGAGGTCAGCAGCGTCAACCAGCGGTGAGTCTTTGTTACCAAGAGTGTCCACTGGGAACGGAGCCAGGAATTGAGAGTTAGTTCCCGGCGCAACAATTTGGATGAGCGGAAGGTTTTTGGGGAAAGCTGCCAAACATGCTGTGAAACGACTATCGGCTATCCCCACTCGGGGTTTGATAACCCTAGGGACCTCAGTCACACTCAGCGTGTTGCATAAAGCATCCAAAGCCCGTTCGGCGACTAGTTGAGCAAGAGTCTGGTCGCCACCAAAATAACGCGATGGGCCCCGAGTTGGAAACGAACACCACCCGCCCGCCGAAATCTCAACGCGAGGAGTTACCGACTCAAGCGCTGCCACGATCAAATGAAACCTGCGGGCATTACGGGCTTCGTTGTCATCGATCATTTCTAAATTCGGGCAAAGCCTTTGGGCTTCGCGACGGCGAATACCTGGTACTACCCTCTGCTCAACTGCAGCAGGAGTCGCATCAACAACTCGATTCATGTGCATGACAGCTGCAGGGCAGTTGTAAGCGACTCCAGCGGCAATTGTGGGCCAATGGGGAATTACCAGCACTAATGTCCGAGCATCCGTCATCAGCTATTCCCAAAGTGGCTTAGCTAGCCCGGAGAGCTGGCTCAGTTAACTCGGAGAACACTTTCTTATTCTCAGCGCGTATGAGTCTTGATGAATTTTTTACTCCATCACTTTGGTCGATGATGCTTAATCGACCTTTCCCATCAGGGAGCCACAGAAGTTGTCGGCGGGGGCTCGCGTTAGCACCTCGACCCATGGCTTCTACCTCTACTCTGCGAGAAATTAAACGACCATGCCCACTGCCAATACCAGTCCACGCAGCTCGTTTAATTCTCAAACTGACATCAGCGCGTGAATGAAAAGGGCGGGGATTGCCAACAGCAATGACCGAAGTTCCTCGTTCACGCATGCGTGCAACAATTTTGCGACCATGATCAGCACGCAATTTGATGTCAGGGCCAACCAAAATCAGATCAACACTTGCCGTTAAAGCATGTACAACATCTCCCGCTTGGTTGCCAGGTCGGTCTATGAAAGCCCACCTTGAAAGTTCAGCTCCTAACTCAGATGCCGCCATCGAACCGACGAATGGGAGGCCTACCGCTACCACCCATCCTCCAGAACGAGCTACACCGATACTTAAAGCAACAGCAAGACTGACTGCTGCATCTCCCGTAACTCCAATAGTGGATCCTCGCCGTATCCCCCTGTCCGCAAACAACCCAGATAATTCATCGACTACTGGGAAAGTTCGGTCATGAGCTAAAGCCATGGGCTTAGTTAATTGGCTTACCTTGCTCAGGGAAGAAACAACAGCGGTTGAACAAGTCACTTTTCAACTTTAACCGAACATATGTTCGATTGAAACGTTGAAGAGGTATCTCTCAGAAGTTCAAGCTTCGTAATGGGCGAATAGGCCAGCGATGACGTCGACGATTCCTTCAGACGTGTATCCCTTTGCAAGATCGACTGTCGCTACGTTGCCGTACACGTGCAAATAGTCGATACCTCCACGTTCAAATAGCCGAGCCGCGAGAACATCAGCAGGGTCTTCGTCACTTAAAGCGTCTGACGCGCTGTGGTAGTAACGATGACCCATTCCGGTTAGAGGTCGGTTGGTTTCGAACCGGATGGTACCGGGACTAGTGGGAGATATTTTTTCGGCAACTCGAACGGGTTGACCCATGACTAGGAAGAGTAGTCGTGTCACGGCTAAGTTGAGAATATAACCACCACTTCTGAACCGCTCTGGAGATTTCAGATGCCCGAGATGACCGAAGAACAATTCACAACAGAAGCTGCAGCCTTTCTCGACACCCATGGGTCTCGCAAGGCTGAGCAGAAAGCTTTCGTTTGGGGAGAAGGCCCAGACAACGCGGCAATGTTTGAGGAGGTGGACCGAGAGAAGGAACAACTAGATCTTGCCGCTGCAAAGGAGTGGCGCGCCAAAAAGTTCGATGCAGGTTTTGGCTGGATTTCAGGTCCAGCAGAACTCGGCGGAGGTGGTCACCCTCGCCGCTTTGAGCGGACGTGGGCGAATCTAGAAAGCCAGTACGACGTTCCCGATGGCGGTTTCTTCGGCATCGGTCTAGGCATGGTGGCGCCGACAATTCTTGCTCACGGAAAGCCCGAGGTTGTAGCCGACCTTTTACCGAAGATGTACCGAGCAGATCTGATTTCTTGCCAGTTATTCTCAGAACCGGGAGCTGGGTCAGACTTGGCCAGTCTGCAAATGCGGGCCGACAGAGACGGGGAGGAGTGGATCCTCAACGGACAAAAAGTGTGGACCTCAGGTGCTCAATACAGCGATGTGGGGGAGGTAATTGCACG
>CETJ01011237.1_pt1 | contig 13305 bp, 13 predicted proteins | sample 531341 | NCBI WGS metagenome assembly CETJ01 (sample SAMEA2622677, study PRJEB7988) | marine metagenome | isolation source: saline water (ENVO:00002010), including | reverse complement strand
CTATTATAAAATTTTGGATTCCATTGTCTAGACCATTTAAAAGAATACCCTGAATTTCCCCATTTTGAAATTCTATCAAGATCTCCATTTATTTCAATCTTATCAATATCTCCAAAATTAGGATACTGATATCTTTTAGTATCACTTGTTTCTGCTAAATTATCCTCTCCCCTATAAAAACTAAAAGTAATCAAATCATTACTCGAAGGCTTATAAGATAGCTTAGCATTCATATCATAAAAATTAAATTTAGGGACCCAAGGGTCTAAATTTTCTATGTCATCATCAGGATCAAACTGACCAAATATTTTATCAAAGAATGAGGTTTGCAATAAGTCAGTAAATGATCTTCTACCAGCAATAAAAAAACTAAATTTTTTTAAAAATGGTAATTCTAAAGATCCAGATGCACTTAAAAGATTAACATTAATATTTCCCTTGACCTCATTAAAACTTCCAACCTTACCTGCTAAATCAATCACACTAGATAAGCGTCCACCATACCTTGATGGAAATGCTCCTTTATATAACTCTACACTCTTTATAGCATTTGCATTAAATGCACTAAAAAAACCAAAAAAATGATCAACATTATATACTTTAATTCCATCAAGAAGAACAAGATTTTCCTGTGGCTCACCACCACGTATATATAGTCCAGAACTATTTTCATTAGTAGCACTAACTCCAGGTAGAAGTTGAAGGGATCTAAATATATCTACCTCACCGATAGAAGGCATAAGGCTTAGTTGTTGGACTGACATTTTATGCTTACTAATCTCAGTACTGGCTTGAAGAAATTTATTAGATTCAGTAGAAATAACAACTTCATTTAATGTTGAAGTCAATGCAGTAAGACTAATTTCCAAAATTCCATCTATCATATCTTGATTAATAGTAATAGACTTTGTCTGAAAACCCACATAACTTGCCTTTAATACCATGCCAGGTTTAATATTACCTATAACTGTAAAAAAACCATTTTCATTTGCACTAGAACCTATCTCTATATCAGTAATGTATACATTCGAATATGGTAATCTCTCCCCAGACCCTTCCTCCTCAATATATCCAGATAGCGTTATCTGAGAGTATAAAGAATTATTTAAGAATAATATAAATATAGGAAATAAAAATCTCATAATTTTCCCTGCTAAAATAGAAAATTAATCTTTGGTTTTGAATTTATAGGACAAATTGATGATAAAATTTCTGCCAATGTCATCCGCAAAATATCTCATATTATTGAGATAATTTCTATACTTCTTATCAAGGATATTATTTACAAAAAGAGTAAATGCAAAATCATTAATATCAACTTTCCAAGAAAAATCAAGTAAAAGATATCCATCAGGAGCTTCTTTAAAATCAAAAATTTTTGTGTCGTAATTAATTAGGACTTCCCCATTTATTAAACTTTCAGGGGTATATGTAATTGGCGCCTGAAACTGACGAAATGTATAGCTTGGAGATATTGAAATTTCAGAAAAATCTACACCCCAAAATTTATTTGTCTCCCACTTAAAATTATTTTGTATTCTGACTGGTGGTTGTTTAATAAGTTTACCGCTGTTATCTAAATTATTTGACCATAAATAATTAAATGTCAAAGCCGTTTTAAAATTTTTGGAAAACTTTCTTTTTAATGTTATATCCGATCCAACAAATAACACATCAATTTGGTCAAATATAAAGTATGGCATTGGTCCTCTTATTGTTCCAAAAAGACCGATTGGTTTTTCAAAAACGTAGTTTAAGATATAATTAGAAAATAGTGTAAATTTTATTTCATTCTTCTCATCTGAAAAATCGAATTCATTAATTATTTTAAATGATTTTTCAGGTGATACATCACTATCTTTAATATTAGTAACCCTATTGGTTTTTATTTTGTCATTATCATAATAATATCTTAAAAGACCAAAAGAGTTTCTAAAACCGTGAGAACCAAAACTAAATAACTCTGCCATATTTGGGGTTCTCCAAGCGGTTCCTAAATTTGATCTAAAGGAAAATGTTTTAGAAATTTGATTATCAAAACCTACAGAAAATGTAAGGTTAGAGAATGAATGTTCATCTCTAAAAATTTTCTGAGAGGTTTCTCTCCCTCTAACATTATAATCCTCGTAATCTAATCTTGTACCAAATTCAAAAGATTTATTCCCAAATTTTAGACTCTCAATCAAGAAAAGACTATATCTATTAGTATTGTAATTCGGTATAAAAGGAGTGGTTTGAGTTCCAGGTAGGTTATCATTGTCTTGATTAAAAAAGTGAAGCCCAATCAAACCCTCAGACTTATCAGAAATTGAGTGATCCCATTCAAGCATTAAATCTGTTGAAACTAAATCCAAATCAATTATTGGTAACTCAGAGTTTCTTCTTACATCAAACTCTTTTCTCTTATTTAATTGTCTTCCAGCAATGAGAGAAATTTTTTTATTTTCACTATAGTACCAATCAATTTTTGCTTTAGTAAAATGATGATTTATCAGTTGACTAGGTTCTCTTATATTAAACGAAAAAGGCTCAATAATTAGAGGTACATCAGAGACCATAGCTCTTGATATTGCATCTCCACTATGAAAGATAGAGGATCTTAGTAAAGCAAGATTTAAGTCAACAAAGTTGTAATATAACTTTATATCAAAATTTTTAAGATGATAATGAAGTCCCAAGTTAATTCCTTTCTCCTTTTTCCCTGAGTTTGTTAGATAATATGACGGGGAATGCCTATCACCAATATTAATATAATTAAGACCCAGGTTAAAGCCTAAATTTTTAAAACCCTTACCAGTTTTAATACTATAGTTAGTGCCTCTTCCATTTGACTGATATCCGGCATCAACATCAAGAAAATAAGGTTGTCTTAATTTCATTTGGTCAGGCTCAACAATTATCGCTCCTCCCAAAGCTTCAGGACCAAATCGAACTCCTGCTGATCCTTTCAAAACCGAAATTCTATCTACTGAGGATATATTTATTTCTGGGGCATGGTCATCTCCCCAATTTTGAAATCCATGTTTTATATAATTATTTAATACAAGAATACGATTACCATATAAACCATGAATAACAGGTCTTTCAACATTAGATCCAGTAGATATAAAGGTTACCCCATCTATCTGACTGGTAATACTTGCTAAAGATGAAGTCATATCAATTGTTTGATCTTCTAGATCTATGGATTGCTCAGAGAGTGTCTGAGTACCTAAATTTTTCTCTCTTTCATCAGATATAATTACATTATCCAATTCTACAGATTTCTCAGTTAATGAAACTGTCCAAAAATCAGCTTTTAGAGAAATTAATGTGTCTTGGTAACCAATTCTTGAAAAAAGTAAACTATCCTCCTCAGAGCATAAATCTTCTAATAAAAATTTTCCGTTTTCATCTGAAATAGAAAATTTATCTGAGGAATTATATAAAACTCTATTACCAAAAACTTGTGGATCAGTTATTGCTCTTACTATTACATCTGATATGGGGTTATTAGTTTCTTTATCAATAACCTTACCAGTTATAATCCTATCACAAAGATTTTGAGATTTTACATCAAGAGATAAAATTAAAATCATATAAAAAATACAACATGATCTTATTACATAGTTTTTACCAAGAGAATCATGGCAAACACAAGGTTTATCTAATTTTTTATTGATAGAACACATAAAAGACTATTATAAATTAATAATACGAAGTTATAGTATTAATTATCTGACTTATTAAAAAGAATAAGAAAAAAAACACTCCCAAAATTTATTTAGGGAGTGTTAAGCAATAATTTACTTAAAAGTTATTATTACTGAATATTTAATACAAATGTTAATTCAAAATCCGTGTCACCAGTAGTAGCTGTAGAAGAACTTGTCTTCACACCAGGCTGATGCTGTAACTTTACTACAAAAGAACCATCATTCTGAGCAGTTCCAGTAGTCCAAGTTGTATTAAGTCCAACAGGATTACCATTTGCATCTTGATCATTGTAATTAATTGGATCAGAAGCATTATCGATATTCCCATCACCAGTAGGATTAGTAAATGCACCATTAGTAAAAGAAAAGAAAATTTGATGCTCGTCATCCTCCTCTTTGATCTCTTCACCTATGTCTTCTCCTGGAGTCTCTAGGTTATTTTTAATGTCAAACGTAAGAGTATAAGTTGTATTAGCTGCAAGGTTAATTGCATCTTTAACTTGTAACTCTTGAACTCCTTCACCATCTGGATCTTGAGCTGTAGCTTCAACTGCAGAACCTGATGCTGGCGTAAAAATTAATTTTACATCTGTGATTACTTCCATCTCCTCTTCTTCTTCAGGAGCAGCTTCGTCTTCCTCACAAGCTGTAAAAATAAATAGAGTTAGTACAGCAAATAAAAGGTATTTAAGTTTTAATATGTTTTTCATTGTTTTATAGTTTTATGTTAAGTAAATGTTTAAAAAATCGACCCTAAAATTTGATGATATTATATTGAGGCCGGGAATATAACGATAAAACTATGCAGGCGGTCCCCTTTGATATTTTTTATTGTAGAAAGGTTTAAAGTAATTCTCTGATTTAAAACTATTGAGATGTAAGTCTACGAGATATTCATAACTGTTAGACTTTACCTCAAAATTTGAAATAGAATTTGAATTACAATTGCTAAACAAACATTTTTCACATTCTTCATATTCTGTGTAACTGGTATATTCATTCGAATTTATATCATGATGGTGATATGAATGTCCATCAACTAATATTGTGATTAAAAACAAGCATGAAAGAAATAAAGAAAGTGTTTTTTTCATAGATTAATTAAGTGAGCAATTTAAAGAAATTTTGCAATTTAATAATCCAGATATCGGACAATTTTTTTTAGCTTCTTCTGCACATTCCAAGAACTTATCCTCTGATAGCTCTGGTACTTTAGCATTTAATGATAAATCAATTGATTCAACAACGCCATCGATAAAAGTGAGTACTGACTCAGTTTCTAAGACCTCAGGGAAAAATCCATTTTCATTTAGTACAAAACTCAATTTCATATTAAAACAACCTGCGTGTGCAGCAGCAATTAATTCTTCTGGATTAGTACCGAGTTTCCCGTCATCATTTTTAAATCTCATTTTAAAATTATAAGGTAAATTTTCAATTGCTCCACTACCTGTTGATAACATACCAGAACCATCCTCACCATTTCCTTTCCATACTACATGGGCTTTTCTTTTCATAATAAATTTTTTTACTTAAATTAATATATTCTGAATTTAAATAGAAATGGTCAAAAACTCTAGAAGAAATTTTATAAAAAAATTATTTTTATTATCTCAGTCTTTGCTTTTACCTCAGAACCTAATTTCTAATCATTATTCAAAAAAAAATTTAGATATTGCCCTTCAAGTATATTCCTTCGCTCCCGAGCTACTTCAAGGTAAATTTCAAATACTTGATTTTCCAAGAATTATAAGAAATGATTATAACATTAGTGGTGCTGAGTACTGGTCGATCGCTTTCCTAGGAAAAGAAAAAGATAATGAATTTATCAAAAGTTTAAGAAATAATTCAAAAGAGTTTGGAGTTGATAATCTTATTATTCTTGTTGATAATATTGATATTCAAACAATGAAAAGTGGACCAAGCCTTGCATCATCAATAAAAACAGAGAGAGATTCTGCAATTGATTTTCACAAGCAATGGGTTGAGGTAGCAAAAGAAATTGGCTGTCACTCAATTAGGGTAAACCTTAGATCTAAAGAGGATGATAACAAAAAAATACTTGACAATTCATCAAAAAGCCTACACGAACTTATTGAGTTTAGTAAAAACTATAAGATAAATATTGTTGTTGAAAATCATGGGGGCATCACTGGTGATGCTGATTGGATGGTGGATTTAATGGAAAATATTAATTCTAAATACTTAGGAACTCTTCCAGATTTTGGCTCAAGTAACTTTTGTGTTAATAAAGGGGAATTAGATTTAGAGGGAATAACGAATAGATGTGAGAACCAGTACGATAAGTATGATGGTGTTACAAAACTGATGCCATACGCAAAAGGTGTGAGCGCTAAATCTCATAATTTTAATGAAGAAGGTGAAGAGTTATCAACAGATTTTTCAAGGATGATTAAAATAATTTCGGAATCAGATTATGATGGGTATATTACAATAGAGTATGAGGGTGCGATAATGAGTATGTACGGACAAGGTGAAAATTATTTGAATTCCAACGAAGGAATAATAGCAACAAAAAAACTTATTGAAAAATATTTATAAATGAACTGGGTAGATTATTTCTATAAAATAGCAGAACAAGTAAAGGAAAAATCTAAAGATAAAAACACAAAGATTGGAGCTGTGATTGTTGGAAGAGATAACGAAATAGTCTCGACTGGTTATAATTCTTTTCCAAGAGGTATTGATGATAATGTTGCAGAAAGACAAGAGAGGCCTGAAAAATATTTTTGGTTTGAACATGCTGAAAGAAATGCTATATACAATGCAGCAAGAATTGGAGTTTCAACTAAAGGTTGCACTATGTTTTTAACTTGTGATATTCCATGCGCAGATTGTGCAAGAGGGATCATAAATGCGGGTATTAATAAAATATATGTGATGGATGGAGGAGGCGCCAAATCTAAGAAATGGAAAGAGTCCGCGGAGAGAAGTATGAAAATGTTTAATGAATCTGGTGTAAAAGTTAAATGGTATAATAAGTAAATTATTTCCAATCCCTATTAAAAGGACCTAAAAACATAGGGACATTTTCTTGATACTTCTTATAATCAGAATATTTTCTGGAGCTAATTCCCTCACTAAATATGGCGCTATTAACAAAAAGTATTACGAGCAATATACATCCAACGATTGACCAATTTAAATAAGCGCCGTTTGCTGAAGCGCTAAGGCAATAAAACGTGATCCATATAAGCTGCTCACATGTAAAATTTGGATGCCTAGAAAAAGACCATAAACCTGTCGTAACAAACCCTCTTTTGTAGTCGCCGTCTAATTTTTCATTATTTTCAATTCTTCTATACTTCTCGGTTTGAAATTCATATTGCTGTTGATCAGAAATGTATTGTATTACAATTAGTAAAAACATAAAACCACCGATAATATAATCCAGCATACCAAGTGGCTCAGATCCCTGCCACGCTGCAAGTATTGGTAAAGAAAAAAGAAATATTAATCCCATCTGGTATAAACAGATAAAAAATAAATTAAATAAACCCCAAGTTAATCTTGAAGATAGAAAAGGTATTGCAGCTTTTACTTCGACCCACCTGTAGTCTTCTTCTCCTTTCCAAAAATAAATACTAAATCCACCTCTTCTGGCAAAATTATATGTTAATCTAGCTCCCCATAAAGTTACTAGAACTGCCATCATGACCATGCGATCATTGTAACCTGAAGCGTGAGCAAAGTACCATACGTATGCGATGGGGATTAAGCTCCAAAATTTATCTACCTGACTATAATTTTTTGCGAGTTCGCTAACAACAAAACAATAAATTGCTGACCCTAAGTATAGTTTTGTCATTGTAATTAAGGCTGCATACTGCTCATCTGTAAAAGATGTATCAAACACATCGGTCCCAAAAGTTATATACACTAATGCGCATAATGTGACAATAAGAAATATTGATTGTTTTGCTACCATCTAACTATATTTTTAATAATTCGTTCAATTTGGATTATGAGTTTAATATTATCTAAAAAAATCTATGATACCAAAAACATACCAAAAGTAATCGGAATATACTATTTCATAGATGATAATAATATACCTATTTACATTGGAAAAAGTTTAAATATTAAAAAAAGAATTCAGCAGCATCTAAATTCAAAGTCATTAAAATCAGATAAAATTAAAACCAGATATAGCTACATAAGGTATCTTGAAACAAAAAGTGAGCTACTTGCATTGATTATTGAATCTCAAGAAATTAAAAAAAATAAGCCAGTTCTCAACAGGAAGCTTAGGAAGAAAAAAAGAAATATTTTTATTTCAAAATATAAGAATGAGGATGGGTATTATGGTTTGAAAATCTCAAGAAAAAGGGAGGGTAGTATAACAAGTTTCAGATCAATAAATTCTGCTAGATCATTTATAAATTATTTATCTAAAAAGTATAAGTTGTGTGAAAAGATAAATACAGCATTTTCATCTTCACATTGTTGTTTTTCGATATCATCATCCTCTAAATCTCAAAATTGTTTTTGTGACGATAATAAAGATTCATATAATATTAAATTTTTTGATATGCTCAATTCTCTTGAACTACCAAAAAAAAAATTTCTCATCTTCTCTAAAAATAGTAACAAACCTTATCCATTCATATCCGTATCAAATGGTGTTGTAGAAGGGTACGGATACTCCAATACCAAATCCAAAAGTTGTAAAAACCACCTTAAGAAATTAGATTTTATTACAAAGGATGAAATTATAATTGTGAATAATTATTACAAAAAAAATTTAAAGGATTTAGAATTAATCTCTCTAAAATGATAACTTTCAATAATCAAAATAAGGTTTACACACTTAAGACAGAGCAAGAATTACCCATCACTCTGAAGAAAAGTTGGGATTTTTTTTCAAGTCCAAAAAATCTGTTTAAAATAACTCCTGAGCATATGAACTTTAAAATTCTTACAGATTTTAAAAAGATGTATGAGGGTCAAATAATTAAATATAAAGTTTCTCCCTTTCCTTTTTTCAGAGTCGGATGGACTACTAAGATTACATATGTTGAAGAACCTTTTTCTTTTATTGACAAGCAAGTTTCTGGCCCTTTCAGATTATGGGAACACACGCACACATTCAAAAAAAAAAATAGTAAGCTTCTAGCATGTGATATTGTAAAATACAAATTACCTCTAGGTCTAATTGGAAGAATATTTGGGGGGGCAATTGTAAAGTATCAATTAAATAAAATATTTGAATACAGAAATAAACAATTAAATAAAATTTTTAACAAATGAGCAGAATACTAATAATTGGCGGTAGCAGAGGAATAGGAAAAGAGGTGTTAAATTATCAACTAGATAAAAATAAAAGATGTGTAGTCTTATCCCGATCAGATTTAGATATTAATGATACCAATGTAGAGCATCACAAGGTTGACATATCTAATGAGAGTTTACCAGAAGTTAACGATATTGAATCCCTTGTATTCTGTCCTGGATCAATAACGCTTAAACCATTTCTTCAACTAAAAGACGAAGATTTTTTAAGAGATTTTGAAATCAACGTTATTGGTGCTATTAAATGTATTAGATATTATATTAACGAACTAAAAAATTCTGAGAATCCCTCTATAACCATGTTTAGTACAGTTGCTGTTGGTCAGGGCATGCCATTCCATTCCTCAATATCAACTGCAAAGGCAGGAGTTGAAGGTCTTACAAAGTCTCTGGCGGCAGAGTTTGCTCCTAATGTTAGAGTAAACTGTATTGCACCAACTCTAACCAAAACAGATTTAGCAAAAGGAATTTTAAGAAATGAGAGAATAGAAGAGAATATATCTGAGAAACATCCATTGAAAAAAATATGTGAGGCCTCTGATGTATCAGGAATGGTGAACTTTCTAGTTTCAAGGGATGCTAAAATGGTTACAGGACAAATCATGAGAGTAGATTCTGGAATGTCGACTTTAAAAATATAGTAGTGATTCTTACTAGAGAGTCTCTTAAAAATTCTGATAAGGTTTATAGATTGAACCTTATAAATAGCATTACAGGTTATAAACCTGGTAATTTGATTGGCACTAAATCAGCTAACAATAAGAGTAATCTAGCAATATTTTCATCCGTAGTTCATCTAGGGTCGAAGCCACCTCTACTCGGAATTATTACAAGACCAAACAGTGTGCCTAGACATACTTATAAAAATATCATAGATACCAATTATTTCACAATTAATCATATATCAAAGGACTCTGTTTTAAGAGCTCATTACACATCAGCAAAATTTGATATTGACGATTCTGAATTCAAGAGATGCGGATTTGAAGAAAATTACCTTAATGATTTTTTTGCTCCTTTTGTTAAAGAGAGTGAGGTCAAAATAGGAATGAAATTAGTCGAAGAAATAAGTATTAAATCAAACAATACAATTTTATTGGTAGGTGAAGTGATAAAAATCATAGTTGACGATAATTTTATAGATACAGATGGCTCTTTAAAATACGAGGATATGAATTCCATATGTATTTCTGGTCTTGATACGTATTATGAAACAAAGAAAATTGCTAAATACCCATATGCAAGAAGGGAGGAATTACCTGAAAAATGGTGAAAATAAATATTCCAGACAAGATATGTATAGTTTGCGAAAGACCATTTTCATACAGAAAAAAGTGGAGAAATTGTTGGGAAGATGTCAAATACTGTTCTAAAAGATGCAGAAAAAATAAACATGAAAGAATTATCAGTAATACTTCCTAACCAACTATTTGAGGACATTAGTATATTAAATAAAAAGTTTCCTGTTTACCTAATTGAGGAATTTCTTTTTTTTAAAAATTATAATTTTCATAAGCAAAAACTTGTATTCCATAGATCCTCAATGAAGTGCTATGAAAAGTATTTAATAAAGAATGGTTACACGGTTAGCTATATTGAATCTAAAAATGAATTATCTGACATACGTTATTTCATAAATAATATAGATAAAGAGATCAATCACATTCATATCATTGAACCTAACGACTATCTTATTGAGAGAAGACTTGTTAGAGAATGTAATAAAAATAATATCAAATTAAATCTTTACGATAGTCCAGCTTTCATAAGCTCAAAGGATGATCTTAAAAGCTTTTTTAAGGAGGATAAAGTAAAATTTTTTCAAACCTCTTTCTATAAAGCCCAAAGAAAAAAATTTAATATATTATTATCAAATGGTGATCCAAAAGGAGGAAAGTGGACTTATGATGATGAAAATAGACTGAGATATCCGAAAGATAAAAAGACTCCTGAAATTGAATATCCAGCATCTGACGAAGATCACTCAAAAGCAATCAAATATGTTAATGAGAATTTTGAAAGAAATATAGGTATCATTGACAGAAATATCATATATCCATTTACTTTTAATTCCGCTAAAAAATGGTTTGAAAACTTTCTAAATAAAAGGTTCAAAGAATTTGGTCCTTATGAGGATGCTATTTTAAAAGAGGAATCAATACTTAATCATAGTTTACTATCACCGCTGCTAAATAGTGGTCTATTATCTCCTAAATATATAGTTAATGAATCCTTACTTTTTTATAAAAAAAATAATATACCAATCAACTCGTGCGAAGGATTTATAAGACAAATAATAGGTTGGAGAGAGTTTATAAGAGGAATCTATACCGTGAAAGGATCTTACGAGAGGACCAAAAATTATTGGAATTTTGAAAGAAAAATTCCAGAGTCTTTCTACAATGGCACAACCGGAATTGAGCCTGTGGATGATACAATAAAAAAAGTAATTAAATCTGCTTACAACCATCATATTGAGAGACTAATGATCATTGGCAATTTTATGTTATTATGTGAATTCGATCCAGACGAAGTTTATCGCTGGTTCATGGAATTTTATATTGATGCATATGACTGGGTAATGGTGCCTAATGTATATGGTATGAGTCAATTCGCAGATGGTGGTCTTATGTCAACAAAACCATACATTAGCGGTAGTAGTTACATCCTCAAAATGAGTAACTACAAAAAATCTGATTGGTGTGATATATGGGATGCACTTTTTTGGAGATTTTTAGATAAACAAAGAGATTTCTTTTCTAAAAATCCAAGAATGAGAATGTTAGTAAGCACCTACGATAAAATGGATAAAAGTAGGAAAAATGTATTATCAAATACAGCAAAAAATTATTTAGAAAATTTAAAATAAATTATTTAATGAAAAGGGCAATATACTGGTTTAGAAAAAATTTAAGGTTATATGATAATCCATCACTAGCTGAAGCTATCAAAAACTATGATGAAATCATTTTCATATACATTAAAAATGAAAGTTTTTTTAATCCATTAAAACATGATGAAAATAAAATTGGAGAATTCAGAAAAAAATTTTTAGATGAATCAGTCATTAACTTAGAAACAAATCTTAAAAAAATAAATATAAGGCTTTATATTTTTGATGGGGATTTAGTAGAAATATTTACAGAAATCAATATGAATTTCAAATCCAACATTGTATTTGCAACAAAAGAAGTTGGATGGTATGAGGAATCCGAGGAAAAAACCCTTAAAGAAAATGGATTTGATTTAAGACTATATGAAGATCAGAACCTATTTGAGTTAGAGAAATTACCTTACGATATTGAAGAATTACCGCTTATTTTTACTCATTTTAGAAAGAAAGTTGAAAAAAATGTTACTATACGAAATATAGAAAAATATGAAATACCAAGTTATTCTACTAAAGAGTTTAGTTTTAAGAAACTAGTGAATGTTGAACATCCAAAAACAAAATTATCAAATAAATCTGCGTATCCTTTTATTGGTGGAGAAGACGATGGAATCAAAAGATTAAATTCTTACCTATGGGAAACAAACAATATTGAAAATTATAAAGAAACAAGAAATGGATTAGTTGGAACTGAATATTCTTCTAAGTTTTCAGCTTATTTATCCTTGGGCTGTATTTCTCCTGTACAGGTTTATCAGGAAGTAAAAAAATATGAAAAAGAAGTTAAAAAAAATTCGTCTACTTACTGGATAATCTTTGAATTACTATGGAGAGAATTTTTTAGATATGTTTATTTAAAAGCTGAGAATAAAATTTTTTTAAAAAATGGGATTAACGGTAATATCTTTTCAAAAAACTTCAATAATAATATAGATGCTTTTACTGCTTGGAAGAATGGTGAAACTGGACAAGACTTTATAGATGCTAATATGATTGAACTGAAAAAAACTGGTTTTATGAGTAATAGGGGAAGACAAAATGTAGCTAGCTACTTAATTAATGATTTAGATATCAATTGGGTTTGGGGTGCATCTTATTTCGAAAAACATTTGATTGATTATGATGTTACTAGTAACTGGTGTAATTGGATGTACATGGCTGGAGTTGGTAATAATACTAGGAATTGGGTATTCAATCCTGAGAGACAATCTGATATGTATGATAAAGATGGATTATTTCGATCTAATTGGTTATCAACAAAAAAGGGGCAACAAAATATTATGTTTTAGAGTATAAGTAGATATATATGTAAATTTTTTATGTATATAAATGGAATAAATTATAGTTATGTTTAAATTTATAAAGCTTTTTAAACCTCTAGAACTCGTATTACTTATACTAGTTCTT
>CETJ01071428.1_pt1 | contig 13358 bp, 14 predicted proteins | sample 531341 | NCBI WGS metagenome assembly CETJ01 (sample SAMEA2622677, study PRJEB7988) | marine metagenome | isolation source: saline water (ENVO:00002010), including | reverse complement strand
CGAGACGGTGATCGTCTGCGCAGGTGCGAGCCAGCGGAAATTAATGCAGCAGGCCGTCCGGGACGGCACCGTGGAGGCAACGCGCCTGATCGGTTCGGCCCCGGTCGCGCTCGCATCAGCGGTACGTGCGATCGTCGCGCTCGAAGCCGATTGCGCCGCGCGTGACGTCACGCTGTCAGTTTTTGGCGTGCCTCCAGACGCGGCCGTGGTCACCTGGGACAGCGCGACCATCGCCTCCTCTCCTCTTGCCGACGTCCTCTCTGACCAGGCGATCGCGCGCATGAAAGCACGCGTGGCGCATCTCTGGCCACCGGGTCCGTATGGACTGGCATCGGCTGCCAGCGACGTGTGCGAAGCGATCACCGGTGGCCGATCGCGACCGGCGTTCAGCTGCTTCATTGGGATCGATGACCGGCCGGCCACGAGCGTAATTGCTACGACGGTCCGGCTCGGACCCGATGGCCTACGCAGCCGGGTGGCGCCCTGTCTGAGTCCGGGTGAACGTGTGGAGCTCCAGAGCGCCCTGGCGCGCGCCTAGGACCACATGCGCATAATCGGCGAGCGCTCGTCGAGATCGTTACGTGGGAACGACCGGGCGGACCACTCGATCGAAGACTTCGCTGAAGCTGGTCACGACGGCGGCTTTAACATCGGCGATCTTCACCGACTGACGGAGCTGCGCAGAAAGCGATGTGACCCCTCGGTTGGGGATGCCACAGGGCACGATCATGCCAAATCGGGACAGGTCGGGATCAACGTTGAAAGCAAAGCCGTGGCTCGTTATCCAACGGGAGATCCGGACGCCGATGGCGCCTAGCTTCGCCTTACCCACCCAGACGCCGGTGAGCCCGTCGACCCGCCCGGCAGCGACACCAAACCTAGCCGCCGCGTGGATCATGACCTCTTCCAGATCTCTGACATAGCGCCGCACATCGCACCGGTCGGGCTTGAGGTCAAGTATTGGGTATCCAACGAGCTGTCCGGGCCCGTGGTAAGTAACATCCCCGCCCCGACCAGTGTCAATGACGTCGATGGTCTCGGCGCTAAGCGTGGCGCGGTCGGCCAAGATGTGGTCGTTGCGGTCGCGCGCGCCGGCTCCGCGCGTAATGACATGCGGATGCTCAAGCAGTAGTAAGAGGTCTGGCACGCGATCGCGGCGTCGATCTTCGACTAAGGTCCGTTGTAACTCGACCGCATCGCGGTAGGCGACAGTTCCGAAGCACAACACTTCCAGGGTTCTCATCTGTGGCGAGTCCAACGCGCAGTGGGTCCTGCCGCCGACTATCTCCACTGGCATTGGGGATCAGCAGCGGGGAGGGGGCAGGACGATCCCGACACGCAGCAGACTAGGGTCAACCTTATCCGTCGGCAAGTGGAAACAGACCTCAAACTTTCTACTCAATCGGTGCTTCGAATTGCTCCAACCCACGCTTGATGTGCCCCACAAACTGGTCGGCAACCACTCCGTCGATCAGGCGGTGATCGAAGCCAAGCGTAAGATACGCAATCGGCCTGATCGCAATGGCATCGTTGACGACAACCGGCCGCTTCTCGAGTGAGCCAACCCCAAGAATCGCGACTTGAGGCTGGTTGATGATCGGGAGTCCGAAAACGGCGCCGAGGCCACCAGGATTTGTGATCGTGAAGGTCCCCTCCTGCACCTCGGCTGGCCCCAGTTGCTTCGCGCGGGCCCGGCTCGCCAGATCGGCTATGGCGCGGCTGAGTCCGAGCAAATTCTTCTCGTCAGCGTTCTTGATAACCGGCACAACCAAGCCGCCGTCGAGCGCGACCGCAATGCCCAGGTTGATATCCCGCTTGTAGACGATCTGGTCGCCGTCCACTGAGGCATTGACAATCGGCATCGCACGAAGGGCGTCAATAACGACTTTGGCGATGAACGGCATGAGCGTGAGCTTTGCGCCGGACTGTTCGTAGAGAGTGTTGTGCGCCTGGCGGAGCCGCTGGACCCGACTGAAATCTACCTCGAAGATCGAGTGCACGTGCGCCGAAGTACGTCGGCTAGCCACCATGTGCTCGGCAATCTTCTGACGCATGACCGTCATCGGCACCGCCACCGTTGCGTGATCTGCATCGAACGTCGGTGCAGGCTTGGGCGACTTAGTTGTTGCGGTAACCGGTGTCGGAAGCGCGGTGATCGGACCGTGCTCAATGTAGGCGAGGATGTCCTTTTTCGTAACGCGCCCAGCTAAGCCAGAGCCGGTTACTTGAGATACCTCAATACCGTGCTCTCGTGCCAGCCGTCGCACCAACGGCGACGACCGAACGCGTCCGCCCTCGGCAGAGCCACCTGACCTGACGGCGGCCGGCCCCGTAGGCGGGTTCTTGACGGGTTGCGGGCTAGCTACCCGCGCCGCGGACGCGACGTTTGCCGACGGCGGAAGTGGGTTCGGCGCAGGCTCCTCAGCAGCCGCGGTGTCCCGCACACCTATTACCGCGACAACGCTGTTAATCGGTACCGTCTCGCCTTCCTTGACCTTGACCTGAGTGAGGACCCCCGCAGCCGGCGACGGAATCTCAGCGTCAACTTTGTCGGTCGAGATTTCAAACAGAGGCTCGTCACGATTGACCTCATCACCGACTTTCCGGAGCCAGCGAACAATAGTGCCCTCGGCGATCGATTCGCCCATCTGGGGCATCACGACATCAGTTGGCATACCTACTTCCTCACACCTCCCGGACCCACAACAGCGTGTGTCGGAACCAAGACCTGTTCCGCGCAGACGCGGTCCTAGTATTCCACTAAGTGCTCAACCGCCGCGACGATCTGCTCTACGCTCGGACGAAACGCGGCCTCCAAGGCTGGACTGTAAGGCACTGGCGTGTCCAGGGACGCCAGCCGCACGGGCGGAGCATCGAGATGTTCGAAGCCACGCTCAGCAATGGCAGCGGCGATCTCCGCACCGATCCCACCAGTGCGCTGCGCCTCGTGCAGCACGATCACCTTGTTCGTCTTTGCCACGGACTGGAGGATCGTTTCATAATCTAGCGGCGAGAGCGTCCGAAGATCGATGACCTCAATTGCCACATCTCGCTCAGCGAGTTGATTGGCTGCGTCGAGCGCTGTGTGAGTCATAGCGCCAAACGTCACGATGGTCACGTCGTCTCCCGGTCGCCGGACGACCGCCTGACCGAGCGGTACCACGTAGTCCTCTTCCGGCACCTCGTCCTGCACGCGCCGATAGAGAAGCTTATGCTCAAGAAACAGCACCGGGTCGTCGTCGCGAATGGCCGCCTTGATTAGTCCCTTTGCGTCGTAGGCCGTCGACGGCTCAACGATTTTTAGACCCGGTGTGTGGAGAAAGTGAGCTTCGGGATTGGCTGAGTGGAACGGTCCACCACTAACACCGCCCCCGCACGGTCCGCGCACAACCAGCGGCACGCCAGCGCCCCAGCGGTAACGGCTCTTGGCAGCAAAGTTTGTCAGAATGTTGAAGCAACAAGCAACGAAGTCGATGAACTGAAGCTCGGCGACCGGCCGCATCCCAAGGTAAGCCGACCCGATCGCCGCACCGATAATCGCTGTTTCCGAAACTGGTGTGTCGATCACCCGCTCCGCGCCGAAGCGATTGAGTAATCCCTCGGTTACCTTGAACGCACCACCATAGAGGCCAATGTCCTCGCCAATCGCATAGACACGATCGTCGCTAGCCATTTCTTCGGCGAGACCCTGTCGGATTGCCTCAAGGTAGGTCGTCTTAGCCATCAGGGGTGCACCACGGTCGGCTGGGTGTGACGGGAGGCGCCGCGCTTGACCCGAAACGGCGAGCGAACGATTTCTACCGACGGCTGGAAATGCCCGCCAGCGACGACGCCGTCCGCCACGGTGGCAGGGTCTGGCCCCGGGTCGGCCTCAGCGAGTCCGGCTTCGTCCTCTGCGTACTGCCGGCTCATCGCCTCGATTTCCACCAGATCGGTCTCGGTGGCGACTTCAGTTTCGATTAGGTGGGCGCGATACCGCGTAATCGGATCACGCGCCTCCCAGGCGTCGAGCAGTGGCTTCGATACGTAGCGCATGTCGTCGTGCTCGGCGTGCCCTCGCATCCGCATCGTATCGACGCCGATAAGCGACGGCCCAGCGCCTTGGCGGGCCAGGTCCACAGCTCGTTTCGAAGCGTCATAGACGGCCAGCATGTCGTTACCATCAACCATTTCATGGGGAATTCCGTAGGCCTCAGCCCGTTGGTCGATTCGGGGAATGGCCATCTGCTGGCTTACGGGCGTCGAGTAAGCGTACTTGTTGTCCTCCGCGATGACGACAAGCGGTAACTTCTGCACAGCTGCGAAGTTCATCCCTTCGTGGAAAGCTCCGGTGCTGGTACCACCGTCGCCAATATAGGTCATAGCAACGAGCCGGCGGCGGCGCATCCTGGCGCCCAACCCGACCCCCGCCATTACCGGCACCAGGTCGCCCAGCGTGCTGATGGGCCCGATTACAATCGGCCCGTCGTCGCCGTTGGGAATGTGCGAGAAGTGCAGGTTAAGGTCGCGCCCGTGCGTCGGCGACGTGCCCTTGGCCATATACTGGGCGAAGATGGCGCGCGGGCGGATGCCTTGAACAATCACTGAGCCGAGGTTGCGGATGAGCGCAGCCACGGCGTCGTTCTCGGCCAGTGCGTAAGCGGAAGCCACCGACTCACCTTCCTGACCCAAACTTCGGTACAGACCCCCCACGACCTTGTTCTGTCGGTAGAGTAGGGCTAACCGCTCCTCAATGTCGCGAGTCAACCGCGCGAAGTAGAACAGCTCGAGACGCTGGTCTCGGCTCAGTTCGTCGGACGGTCGGGTGGCGGTCGTCGCGGGCATCCTCCCTCGATTGTAGCCGAGCCCTGCCCTGGTCTCGAAGACATCGCCGAAAGTATTGAAAACCGCCTGCCGAAGGCATGCGACCCAGCAGTGCGCAACTTCACCCTCCGTTGAACACGCTGAAGTACAAAGTGTGGCGGCGCGAAATCTGAAGACTCGCCAGACGGCTACATGAGGCCGGATGAGAACTCGGCAGGTCCGTCAGGCTGGGTCTCGAGGCCGCGGGAACGGCAATCGAGACCCAGCCGGACGAAACGAGGACGCTATGCCACCGCGGTCCCATACAATCAGCCAACTCGAATGGCCTCAAGCAGGGCGGCCATGCGAAGGGTCGCGATGGATGGTGGCGCTAGCCCGGTTACTACTTCACCGGGAGAACGGCGTCTTTCAACTGCTTCGCGATACGCGCCTTGACCACGGTCTTCGCGGCAATCTGGATCGTCTCACCTGTGGCCGGGTTGCGCCCCACCCTGGCCTTTCGGTTTTGCTTCACTAACTTGCACATTCCCGGCAGCACGAACTCGCCCACCCGCTTCAGCTCAGACTCAGCGAGCGAATTCAGCTCGTCGAAGATCTCACGTGCTTCCGTTCGCTTGATCTGGAACCGTTCCGCAAAATGCGAGAAGAGTTCGGACTTGCCCATTCTTCGGGCTTCGGCCATCAGCATCCCCCTGACTTGAGCGCGCGTCGTCCACCCAGTCGACCGTCGCGCGCGCGAGCGACAGTCGCAGTCTCAACCAAAAAACGCTCGCATGCTAGCTCGCGCCGGCGCCGGTGTCAATAACGGCGATATTTAACCACCGCCAAGCTCGTGCTACGGCGGTGATAAAATCCTTCGGCATGCTAGGCGCTACGATTGAAACGTTTCCCAACCCTCGCCCTGAGCGCAACTACGAGATTGTAATTCGCTGCCCGGAGTTTACGTCGATATGTCCCAAAACCGGACTGCCGGACTTCGGTGAGATCCGGATCACCTACGTTCCCAACCAGCAGTGCCTCGAACTCAAAGCGTTGAAATACTACCTCATCGAGTACCGGAACCGGGGGATTTTTTATGAAGCTGCAACCAACCAGATCCTCGACGACCTCGTCGAGGCATGCCACCCGCAACGCATGACCGTGGTCGGCGATTTCTCGCGACGCGGCGGGATCACGACGTCCGTCACCGCCACTTATGACGCATCCGGTAAACAGTCCACCTTGACGACGTGATTCGACAGAAGGACGGTTCTTCCGGTGACCAGCCCAGCAACCCCGAGCAGCCCCATCACGTGCCAATCGAGGGCGTGCTTGACCTCCATTCGTTCTCGCCACGGGATGTCCGCTCCATCGTCAACGAATATCTTCACGAAGCGCACAAAGCAGGGCTCACTGAAATCCGGCTTATCCACGGCCGCGGTACCGGCACGCAGCGCGGAATCGTCCAAGCGGCCCTCGATCGGCACCCCTTGGTCGATGCCTTCTGGGATGCCCCGGAAAGCCACCTAGGCACGACAATCGCCACATTGCGGTGAACCTGACCGGCAGCTTGGCTCCGCCCTGACAGCAATCCCGGCATCAGCCGTGAGCCTACTTTCCCCGGGCATATGGCCTGAGCACCTCATACAGTGCGGTGACTATCGGCGTAGCGACGCCCAAAGCCTGCCCGCGACGCACGATAGTCCCCTGAAGTGCTTCGACCTCGGTCCGCTTGCCCTGCAACAGATCAATCAGCATCGACGAGCGGGTCGCCGCCGGCAACGCATCCATGTATTCGCGTATCTCCCGAGCGACCGTTACACTCACATCCACCCCTTCGGCTCGAGCTACGGCCTCGACCTCAGCGACGGCCGCCATGAAGCGTACCTGTGTACCCGAGTCGCTCCACAGCTTCCCGATGGGCGACCGCGCCGCGCCAGTGAAGGCCGCAAACGGACAGAGGTAGATTAGCTTCTCCCACAGGCGCGGGCGCGCGTCAACAACCGTTTCGATCTCGATGTCAGCGGGCTCCATGAGGCGGCCGAGCGTCGCTACGCGGTCTGACACGCGCGACCGCTCGCCGAACACCTCGCCGAAGACGATCTTCCGGTGCGTCCCGGTTTGCTCGATGAGGCCCGGTGCCGAGAGCCCGGTCGCGATATAGGTCGCCCCGCCCAGGACGTGAGCCTCACCCACAACGCCGGCGACCTCCTCTGAGCTGTCGACGCCGTTTTGCAGCGTCAGGACGACCGTGCGGTCGTCGACGAGCGGTGCCAACATCGGCAGTGCCGTGTCGTTGTCGTAGGTCTTCACGGTGAAGAGGACGACGTCAACCGGGCCGACTAAGGACGGATCATCAGTGACCTCGACCGATACCGTGAAGTCACCCAACGGGCTACATATCTGCAAGCCGCGCTCCCGCATGGCAGCGAGGTGCGCGCCGCGGGCGAGAAAGCTCACGCGGTGACCGGCTCGTACCAGTTTTGCACCGTAGTAGCCCCCAACAGCCCCCGAGCCAAGAATCGCAAAGTGTTCTGTGGGGGGGCTGTTCATCATCGGCGGATGATCTTATCTCGACGCCCGCATTTCGTAGAAAGATCGGGCAGAATACATGAGTGCAGCCGAACGTCCCACGCCGTGGGATCTCGTGTAAGGCCGAAGGTTGAAAAACGGAAGGGGTAGCAGGCAACGTACAAATCCACCTCTCCCAGTGGCGGCAGCCACCGGGTCGTCAGTGCCGTACCAACCCGCATTTCGTAGAAAGATTGGACGATGACGAAAACGACTCCGACGTTTCTTCCGCTCACCCACTATCGCGAAACCCCAGAGCCCGAGATGCGCTCCCGCGCCCTAGAGTTCTACGAGGACGCCAAGCGGCGGCGGACGGTACGCGAGTACTCTGATCGCCCAGTAGACCGACAAGTTATTGAGAATTGTCTGCGTACCGCGGGCACAGCGCCTAGCGGGGCGAACCTACAGCCGTGGCATTTCGTCGTCGTCTCGGATGCGGCCGTGAAAGCGCAGATCCGTGAAAGCGCCGAGCAAGAAGAGCGCGCATTCTACGGCGGTCGCGCGCCTCAAGAGTGGCTGGACGCACTCGCCCCGTTGGGCACCGACAGCCAGAAGCCGTTTCTGGAAACAGCGCCGATCTTGATCGCCATTTTCGGTGAAACTTACGGCGTATTGCCAGACGGCCGAAAAGTGAAACACTACTACGTCCAAGAGTCAGTGGGCATCGCGACCGGAATCCTCATCATGGCGCTGCATCACGCCGGCCTAGTGTCTCTCACGCATACCCCGAGCCCGATGAGATTCTTGAATGAGATCCTCGGCCGTCCGTCGCACGAGCGGCCGTTTTTGTTGCTCGTCGTGGGCTATCCGGCCAAGGAGGCCAAAGTGCCGAAGATCATGAAAAAGTCGCTCAAGGAATTCATCAGCTACGTGTAGGACCTGTTCCCGATTCTGACGAGCGCCAAGTGCAATGGGCAAATAATGGTGGGGTCGACCCGACCATCCTCACCTCCGAGTCTGTTCAAAAACGAATGCGAAGGACCGTCGGAGGACCTTCCTCCCCAGGCATCACGACGAATAAGTTGTTATATTCGCTGGCCCCGATCGAGATCGATTTTGGATGACCGAGTGCGGTGAGCAGGGCTGGCACTGTGTTGGCATGTCCAACAATGAGCACACGGTCAGCACCATGGTGGTCCTCCAATTGGGCAATAAGTCCTTCCACGTACCTCCCCACAGCTGGGTCCGAATTCATCATCGTTCCTATGTCGTGAGTGGGTTCGGTCCTGACCTCGAGCCCGAGCACCTCGGCCAACGGCGCAGCGGTGCCGAGGGTGCGCCGGTACGTCGTGGAATAGATGGCGTCAACCCCAGCATCCCTTAGATGCCGAGCCAGCGTCCGCGCCCGCGCTTCGCCCTCCGCCGACAGTGCCGCATCGGACGATCCATCGACACGCTCAGCATGCCGGACGATAAAGATCACTTCCTGGGCGATGGCTCGTGAGGGCATGGACATGGCCACGACTACCAACCACGCCACAGACACGCATCGCTGTGCAAATATCATCGACCTACCTCCAAGTAACTCTACATACTCGGGAAACGACTCTTATCCACAGTTCGACGTTACCGCTGACTCATGAGACACCGCCCGCCGTGGGCCTGGCCCACCGGTGATGCGGTCGTTCAAGAAAAATACGATCAGCCCCACGACCAACGCCGCCGCACCCCCCATCAGTTGCTCGCGCGATGCGCCGACGAGAATCACGAGTGACACCGCGATGGCGAGCACGGGTATAAGTGCACCCATCGGTGTACGGAAAGTCGGCGAACGAACACTTTCCTGGAATTCCTGGCGTCGCAAGCGCAAGGTGGCGGCCGCCACACCCGTGTAGGTGATAAGCCTAGCCACCGCGCTGGCGGTCGCCAGCGCTACGAACGAGCCAGACAATGCCAGCGCCATGGCAATTCCCGTTGAGGCCAGAATCGATACCGACGGGGTGCGATAGCGAGGGTGCACATACGCGACCCGCTCTGGCAACTCACCGTGCTCGGCTAGGGCGAACAGCATTCGAGAGGAGGTGAGCACCTGGCCGGCGTTGTTGCCCGTCATCGACACAACCGATCCGAGTCCGATCATCAGAGCACCGCCCGTCCCCATAAAGACGAGCGCTGCATCGGCCAAGGGTGTGACTGATTCGTTTAGCCCGGGCAAGGTCCCCATTGCCACAACGTGCGCCAAAAACATCACGGCCGTGACCGCGATGATCGTTGCAACCATAGCGAATGGCACCTGCCCACGTGGATTTGACGCCTCACCCGCCGGCACGGGCACGACGTCAAACCCGCCGAACGCGAAGATGAGTAGCAGGCCGGCCGCCGAAGCCTGGGGCCAAGACACCGGGGAATAAGTCATAAACGGCTCGGCTCGCATGAAGAACAGACCAATAAAAATAAACACCGCCAGCGGCAGGAGTTTGCTGACAGTGAAGAAGTTGACGGCCCACGCGCTCTCTCGTACCCCAACCAGGTTAATGAACGCGAGCATGCTGAAGAGCCCTACGATGAAAAGCACGTGCGGCAGACCGCTACTCATAGCCGGAATGTAGAACCCCAGTGCCAGTGGAATCCCATTGGCTACGCCCGCCCAGCTCGTAATCCGCGTCACCCACTGCATCCAACCCACTTCGAACCCAATGAGGCGGCCAAATGCCGCGCGAGTGTACACGTACGGTCCCCCCGTGACTTCAAACCGGCTCCCCACCTCGGCAAAGCAGAGAGCGACGAGCAACGACGCAATGCCGGCGAACACGAAGGCCAAGACACTCCACGTGTTGATCTCCGCAGTAACGCGCGACGGTAGCAGAAAAATGCCGCTACCGATCACCTGATTGACGCCGATCGCCACCAGGTCCCACCTACCAAGCGTGCGCCGGAGAGTGGCCGGAGTTGTCATGTCGTGTTCGCTTTATTCGTCCTCGGCGAGTGCTCCCACACCCGTATCATCACCGGCAATCGCGCGGTGAGCAAGCATACTCACTGAGTGAGTGTGCAGCGATCGACGACGGTTAGTCACCAACGACCGAGCGGTAGAGCGCGGGGTCGGTTGCGCCCTCGGTATTAACGACGAGGATGCTGGATCGAGGACCGAGGCTGGCGCGGTCGCGGACAGACCGGAACGCGTCATGACACATGATGGCTTGGAGAGCGCCGAGCCCACATGCACCGGATGCGCCCGCCACAACCTCGGGATCGCCTGCGGAAGGACGCGCGAGGCGCCGCATTGCCCACGCGGCCCGTTCGTCATCAACCGTCACGACGGCATCGACCGCGTGGGTGAGCACTGGCCAGATGACCGGTGAGATCTCGGCGCACCGGAGACAAGTCATCATCGTGTCCTGCTCCTGAACGACCGCCGGCCGGCCGATTCGCGCCGACTCAAGTAGGCAAGGCGCCGCCGTTGGCTCTGCCGCGATGAAGAACGGCCGGTTCGCACCGTAGCGCTGCGCAAACCAACTCGCCCCTGCACAGACAAGGCCACCGACGCCGCCCTGTATGATCACTGCGTCGGGCACGGGCAATGGCGCCCATTGCGCCTGAGCCTCCGTCAACATCCAGGTGTATCCCGCCATTATCCATCGCGGTACTTCGTTGTAGCCCGGCCATGACGTGTCGGAGACAATCAGCCAGCCCTCACGCTCGGCATCGCGTGCAACCTGCCGGACCGAACCTTCGTAGCCAAAGTCCGTCACCACAACGTCAGCGCCTTCTCCGGTGATGTCCTCAACTCTCGCGGGAACTGTGCCAGCTGGCAAGTAGACCTTGGCCGCGAACCCGAACTCCCGCGCCGCACGTGCGACAGCCCGCCCATGGTTACCAGCCGAGGCGCAGGCCACGATCGGCGTCCCGCCGGAGGAACGAGCTTCCATAATCCGGTGGAACGCGTAGAGCACTCCAAGAATCTTGAATGCGTTCAATCCAAAGCGGTTGGATTCGTCCTTAAGAAGCACCTCACCGAGCGCCAGTTCCTCGGCGACACCCCTGATCCGGTGCAATGGTGTCGGTTTGAGTTTGGGACGCGAGCGGTAAAAGGCCTCGACCCGGCCGACCTCCGTATCAGAAACGACCGGATCGGGCAGAACGCTACGCTCGCGCGGGTTGAGCCAGACAGTTTCCATGCGGTGGGAGGTTACGGCAGCGGATAGTTGAGGTTTTCGCCGGCCACTCGCTGGCCAGGCTGAAGCCGCTCGTTACCTCGCGTGATTACCCGGGCGCCGGCTTGCACGGGTCCCTCGACGGCAATCCATTCGCCGGCACCGGCGCCGAGTTGAACCGGAAGAATCGCCGCGGCCCCATCATCACCGATCACGTAGACGAATCGCTGCGAGCCGCGCAGGACGAGGGCGTCCTTTGGCACAATGATCGCCTCGTAGTTCACGTCGAGTGGAAACGCGACCAGGGCCAATAGACCAACACCGATCTGGCTCTTCGGATTATCGATCCGAACCTTAACGGGAAACGTCCTAGCCTGCGTGCTCGCGCGAGGAACAATGGCGTGCACTCGGCCTTCGATTTCGACTTCACCGAGTGACTCGACCTGCACCATAGCTGTTGAGCCTCGCTCGATCGTGCCGAAATACCGCTCAGGCACATCCACGACCACTTCGAGCCGCTTCAGTGCGTGCAACTCGACGACCGGTCCACCCACCGTTACCCATTGGCCGACCTCAGTCTGCTCAGCAACCACCACGCCGTCGAACGGCGCGCTGATCGTCGAGCGGTCTACATCGTCCTGCAGGCGCGCCATGTCGGTCCGCAACTGACCGGCCTTGCCAACACGGGCGTTGTACTCGAATTCAGCGCTATCCAACTGCTGCTGGCTGAACAGGTCGCTAGCGAACAGATCGCGGGCGCGTCCCAACTCGCGTTCAGCCAACTGCTCGTGCGCTTCGGCTTCCCGAAGCTCCCATTCGGTGGCCTTCAGACGCAACTCGAGATTCGTGCTCCGCAACCGCGCCAGCACGTCCCCGCGGCGCACGACCGTGCCCTCACGGCCCGGCAATTCGGTCACGAGTCCCGCGACTTCGCTAGCGATAACGCTCATCGACACCGACTCGACGGTTCCCGGCAACTGCACCGAACGACGCAGTGTGTGCTGCCGCGCCTCGGTGTACCGCACTGGGCTCGGACCCCTGCCGAACTGGGCATCGGCGAACGCGGGAATCTCAACCGCGACCAAGAGGGTTACGCCGATGAGAGAGGGCACTGTACGAAAAGACGATCGCAATACGCTCACCTCAAGTGGGACAGAAATTGTGCGCGATCAGATGGCACGCAGATGCCCAAGCCGGCGCCGCTTCGTTTCGAGATAGCCTGCATTCTCGGCCGTTTCGCTCACGATAAGCGGTATCCGCTCCACGACTCGCACGTGTGACCGTTCGAACGCGGCAAGCTTGTTCGGATTGTTCGTGAGTAGCCGGATAGCCGGCACGCCAAGATCTTCCAACATATCCACGGCAGCCGAATAATCGCGCTCGTCAGGCTCAAAGCCAAGATGGACGTTCGCCTCGACTGTATCGAGCCCATCGTCCTGCAGGTTGTAGGCGCGCAGCTTGTTCAGGAGTCCGATGCCGCGTCCCTCCTGGCGCAGGTAAATCAGGAGGCCCGAAGGAGCATCTCCAATCGCTACCAACGCCTGAGCGAGTTGCTCGCCGCAATCGCACCGTGTCGAGGCGAGAAGGTCGCCGGTTAAGCACTCCGAGTGGATACGGAGTAACGGCGCTGGCTCCGAATCGACGGCACCGCGTACCAGCGCAAGGTGCACGCGGGCTTTCTCGTCCTCCAGCTCCTCGAGATAGGCGTGCAGCAGAAACTCGCCATTCTTTGTCGGCAGCCGCGAGGTCACAGCACGTCGAATCATATTTTAGGCTTCCGGATTCCGCTTAACGCTTCATTGTATACAGAATATAGAGAACGTGGGCTGGCGCGACAGCGGTAAATTGACCGACTTTCAGGCGCGTGGTACGCTCGGCGGCCCCGGTGCCCTCAGACAACAAGACTCCACA
>CETJ01090015.1_pt1 | contig 13509 bp, 12 predicted proteins | sample 531341 | NCBI WGS metagenome assembly CETJ01 (sample SAMEA2622677, study PRJEB7988) | marine metagenome | isolation source: saline water (ENVO:00002010), including | reverse complement strand
GCGCTGTTCTTCCTCTCGAAAGACTCGTCAGGTGAGTTGCTACACACCTTCGATATGAGGGTCCTGAGCGATGTCGCGGGCGTAGGAATCATAAAGAACACACAGGTATGGATCTTCGCAGGTCTTTTCATGGGCTTCGGTATCAAAGTTCCAATGTTCCCGTTCCATACATGGCTGCCGGATGCTCATACTCAAGCTCCGACCGTTGGATCTGTCATCCTTGCTGCGGTGCTCCTCAAGTTGGGCACCTACGGATTCGTTCGGATAGCTATCCCGTTCCTGCCCGAAGGCGCCGTCTCATGGGCTCCCTGGATAGGGCTACTCGCAGTGATCGGCATCATCTACGGAGCACTGGCTTGTCTCGCGCAGACCGACATGAAACGTCTCATAGCGTTCTCTTCTGTAGCGCACATGGGCTTCGTGATGCTTGGCATAGCAACATTGACTGACTTCGGAATAAACGCAGCGGTCTTTGGAATGGTCGCACACGGTTTGATCACAGGGATGCTCTTCTTCCTCGCTGGCTCAGTGAAAGAGCGATTTCACACCTTGGAAATTTCTCGGCTCGGTGGTCTCCTCAAATCAGTGCCGCGGATGGGTTGGATCCTCGGATTCGCGACCATGGCTTCCCTGGGCCTACCCGGCCTTGCTGGTTTCTGGGGCGAATTCCCCGCGATTCTGTCCGCGTATAACCCCGGGGCGGGCCTGCCCGAAGAAACCTTCCGAACCTACATGGTCATTGCCGCGGTCGGTACCGTGCTCGCCGCAGGATATTTGCTATGGCTGTATCAGCGCACAGCCTTCGGTGAGCCCCCAGAAGAATTCGCCGGCCATGAAATAGAGGACGTCAACCGACTCGAATGGATCGCCTGGACACCATTCCTGGTAGGCATCGTTCTGTTTGGTATCTGGCCCAACCTGATATTCAATGTGACCGACGACGTCGTCAGCGGGATAACCGCCAGTGTTGAGGCGATTGTGGCCGGCGGCTGATCATGGATGTCCTGCTCGCCTTCACTCGGCCGTCACTCGACTGGCATGCCCTGGCACCCGAGTTAACCCTTCTTGCGTTCGGGACACTTATCACCATCGTCGACATCATCTGGGATGAACGGTCCAAGCAGGCGATGCCGACCCTGGCCGGCATGGGATTACTAGCCACCCTTGTCCCCATTTTGACCCTGGCGGTAGATGGCACAGAACGCTCAATGTTCGGCGGCGCCTATGTCGTTGACGACTTCTCACTAGTGCTGAAAGCCCTATTCCTCATATCTGGATATGTCGTCGTGCTGATGTCAGTCGACTACATCCGCGACGGCGATTATTACGAAAACGAGTACTACACCTTGATGCTCACATCGCTACTCGGCATGGTGATGATGAGTAGTTCACGAGACTTGATTAGCGTCTTCGTCGCGCTCGAACTCCTCTCGATCCCGGCGTACATGCTGGCCGCTTGGCGTAAAGGAGGTCCGCGTTCCAACGAAGCGGGCCTCAAGTACTACCTGATGGGCGTTTTTGCCTCAGCGGTGATGCTCTACGGAATGTCTCTCGTCTATGGCCTGGCCGGTGCCACCAGCTTTGACGCCATCGCACAAGAATTGGGGTCAGGCCCGTCTAACCCCGTTGCCGTTCTTGGCATTCTGTTTGTGTTGATTGGGTTCGCCTTCAAAGTTTCCGCAGTCCCCTTCCACACATGGGCTCCCGATACATATGAGGGCGCTCCAACGCCAGTGACCGCGTTCTTGGCCGTCGCGTCAAAGACTGCAGGAATGGTCGCACTCATCCAGCTTGTCTTTGTTGCCTTCCTTGGTCGGGAGGATGTCATCCAACCGTTCTTTTGGGTGATTTCAGCGCTGACGATGACTGTTGGCAACCTCATAGCGCTCCGCCAGACCAACATTGTTCGGCTCCTTGCATACTCAGGCATCGCTCAGGGTGGATTTATGTTGGTTCCGTTCGCCGTAGCTGCTGATGCCCCGGCACGAGCCATCGAGGCAGTGGTCATTTACCTTGCCATCTATGCATTCATGAATCTGGGTGCTTTCACCGTCGTGTTAGCCGTAGCCCGCAAAACCCGGTCCGGCGAAATCGACAGCTATGGAGGATTGTTCCGATACGCGCCAGGCCTCGCCGTGGCGATGACCGTTTTCCTTGCAGCGCTCGCAGGTATCCCGCCAGCGGGTGGCTGGTTCGCCAAATTTGGTCTGTTCCGAGCGCTCTTAGATGCGGGTGGGGGATGGGCGGCAGGCCTCGCTGTCGTTGTGGCAGTCAATACTGTGATCGCGTTCGCGTATTACGCGCGAGTCTTGACGCAGATGTGGTTCCAACCAGTAGCTGATGGCGATGACCGGCCAATCGTTGTGACTGGCGCGTTGGGTGCCGCACTCACTGTCACGCTGCTCGCGACGATGGCTTTCGGCGTGCTACCAGGCCTCGTTGGCCACTTTGGTGAAGTCTCCGTGCTATCCGCCTTAGGCGGATAAGGGAACACGGACTAAAGCCGGAGAGATGACCGGGCCGATGATGCGATTCGATCGATTCGTTGAGGAAGCCCTGTACGGGCTCCGCGGTTTCTACACACAAGGTGGAAAAGCCGGTGTAAACGCGGGCGATTTCATTACCTCCCCAGAAACCAGCACCCTCTTCGGCGGTTGCATTGCGGTGTATCTAGACCGAATATGGCAGGAGCTAGACCGTCCCGATCCGTTCATAGTGGTTGAAGCAGGATCGGGTCGCGGAACGTTATGTAGAGACATTTTCCTTTCGGTTCCCCAATGCAGCGCCGCGCTTCGCTACGTGATGGTGGAGCGCTCCGAAGTTCAACGCCTAGACGCCTTCGACTCTGTCGCCGCCACATGTTTTTTAGACGCAGAAGAGGCACCACTCACCGCTGTGAAAGATTTACCAGTAGGGCCTCTTACTGGAGTGGTCCTAGCTAATGAACTTCTTGACAACCTTCCGCCGCGCGTCGTTCAAAAAACCGCGACAGGGTGGTCAGAACTGCACGTAAACGGTGGCCTCGACGAGTGGCACCCCGCTCCTCAAAACGCACAGAACATGGCAACGCTTCTTGTTCCAAATGCCCCGCTGGGAACGTGTCTGCCTTTGCACCTCAAAGCCGCGGTGTGGGTGAACCGCGCGTTGAATCTTCTTGACCGCGGCAGAGTGCTTCTCTTCGACTACGGGCTCCAACAGACAGCAGATTTCTCGGAACGGCCAATGGGCGAATGGCTACGGACTTATAGCCAACACCATCGAGCCGGCAACCCCTATAAAGAAGCTGGCAGTCGCGACATCACATGTGATGTCGCGTTCGATCAATTACCAGGTTTTCCGCAAATCGTTACTCAACGCGACTGGCTCCTCGCACAAGGTCTTCGCGCCATGACTGAATGGGCACGTGAGCAGTGGCACGATTCGGCCGCGGCCCCTACTGCGAAGGCTTTAGCGGCGCGAGCTTTGCTTGACGAAGCAGCAGCGCTGACCGACAGCGAAGGACTGGGGGCATTCCTTGTCGCTGAATGGCGAGTAGGGGACTAAGCCGGCCACTTCCGAACTGAAGTCGGGTAGGAGCTAGGCTCGCGACCTGTCGAACCCAAGCGGGGCCGCCTTCCACAGAGGGGGATCGAGATGTCGAAACCAACAATTGAGGACTACTACGTCGAGGACCGTACCTTCCCTCCCCCGGAACATTTTCGAGCTAACGCCGTCATCGCGGATCGAAGTTTGTACGAAGAAGCCGACGCTGACCGGCTTGGCTTCTGGGCCCGCCAAGCGCGAGAACTAGTTACTTGGTTCGAAGACTTTGAGACAGTCCTCGAATGGGATCTACCCTTCGCAAAATGGTTCATTGGAGGCAAACTGAACGTCTCCTACAACTGCCTTGACCGACATGTTGAAGCGGGTCGGGGAGACAGGGTTGCGTTCCATTGGGAAGGCGAACCCGGGGACACAAGAAAGATTACCTACAGCGAACTTCTCGAAGAAGTATCGAAATTCGCGAATGTCCTAAAGGACTTGGGTGTCGAGAAAGGCGACCGCGTCTGCATCTACATGCCCATGATCCTTGAACTTCCCGTAGCGATGCTTGCCTGCGCGCGAATCGGCGCACCACACTCCATCGTCTTTGGCGGTTTTTCTGCAGACTCCCTTTCAGACCGCATTGACGACGCAAGCGCAAAAATCCTCATCACCGCGGATGGCGGATACCGACGCGGTGACCACTTCCCCCTCAAAGACACTGCAGATGCATCAGTTGCTGCCACTTCGACTATCGAGAACGTCGTTGTTGTTCGCCGCACTGGCCAAGACGTCGAATGGGACGAGACGGTCGATCACTGGTACCACGAACTAATGGAGACGGCGTCACCGGATTGTCCTCCTGAACAACTTGAGAGTGAAGACCTGCTTTTCCTCCTGTACACCTCAGGTACAACCGCGAAACCAAAGGGCATAATGCACACGACGGGCGGCTATTTGACCCAAGTGGCTTTCACGCACAAATACATCTTCGACCTGCAGCCCGAGTCGGATATTTACTGGTGTGCCGCCGATATCGGGTGGGTGACAGGACACAGCTACATCGTCTACGGCCCTCTCGCTAACGGTGCCACCTCTGTTATGTACGAAGGAACGCCTGACACTCCGCGTCCAGAGTTCCGGGAAGGCGCCAGAGCAGACTGGCCCAAAGACCGTCTGTGGGACATCATCCAGCGGTACGGCGTGACCCAGCTCTACACGGCTCCCACCGCTATTCGGACGTTCATGAAATGGGGTGACGAAGAGGTAGAACGAAGTGATTTATCAAGTCTTCGAGTCCTCGGAACAGTTGGCGAACCCATCAACCCGGAAGCTTGGATGTGGTACCACAAACACATTGGCGGTGAACAGTGCCCCATCGTTGACACTTGGTGGCAAACCGAAACTGGTGGCCACATGATCACACCGATGCCGGGTGTCACCACAACCAAACCCGGATCAGCTACCCACGCCATCCCTGGTGTGGTCGTAGAAGTGGTAGACGACAACGGGGACAAGGTCGAAAAGGGAGGCGGCTACCTGACTATCACCGAACCTTGGCCGTCGATGCTTCGTGGGATCTGGGGCGACCCGGATCGTTACAAGGAAACGTATTGGTCCACGTACCCCGGACGTTATTTTGCTGGCGACGGGGCCAAAATCGATGACGACGGGTATCTCTGGCTTCTCGGTCGAGTCGACGACGTGATGAATGTGTCGGGCCATCGGATTTCCACTACCGAAGTTGAATCCGCACTTGTTGATCACTCCTCCGTAGCGGAAGCAGCAGTGGTGGGCGCTACCGACGACACCACCGGACAGGCCATCGTGGGCTACTGCATCTTGCGGGGCGGCAATGAGCCAAGCGATGAATTGCGAGAAGAAATCAGACAGCATGTCGCCACAAAACTCGGCGCAATTGCTCGGCCCAAAGCCGTAGTTTTGGTGCCCGACTTACCCAAAACCCGCTCAGGAAAAATCATGCGACGACTTCTTCGCGATGTTGCTGAGGGGCGACAGCTTGGAGATACGACCACCCTCGCCGACGCTAGCGTCGTGGACGAGATCCGTGTTCGCGCTGCAGAGACACCGCAGGAGGACTGACTTCTGCTCTCGACTACATGAGTTCCACCCCTCATCATTGGCAATGGAGGCACACCCCAGGGCAACCAGGGGACTGTGCGATCGTCGATATCGACGGTGTGCTTGCCGACGCCGGCCATCGGCAGCATTTCTTGGACCCACCCTGGCGCGACTGGGATGGATTCTTCGCCGAGTGCGGAGCAGATGGAGTTTTCGAAGAAAACAAAATACTCCTCGAGCTTCTTGCTCCGGAATTGATGATCGTGCTGTTGACTTCGCGCCCCACCTGGATTCAAAAGCCCACGTTGGACTGGCTTCAAGACAACCGGATTAGATATGACCTCCTAATCATGCGCCCGTTAGGCGATTTTCAAGCATCGCCGGGGTTCAAACGTGACGAAACGAAGACCCTTCGTCACCGAGGGTTCAATCCGGTTCTCGCGATCGACGATGACATGCGCAATGTGCGCATGTATCGAACTCAAGATGTCCCGACTGTGTTCCTCGACAGCGGCTATCACCCGCACTAAATCACGATGTCAGCGCGGCAAGAGCTTTGCTCGGTGAAGCCGATACGTTTAGGGGTAAGCACCGACCATGGAGGGAAATCCCATGAAAAACACCCTCAAAACCACCATGTTGCTGGCCTTGATGGGGGCTCTCATCATGTTCATCGCGAGCTTCTGGGGTTCAGGTGGGTTGATGATCGGACTGTTTCTGGCGCTTGCCATGGTGGGCGGCAGCTATTGGATGAGCGACAAGCTCGCCATCCGATCGGCTCGCGCCGTCGAAGTCGGAGAAGGCCAATTACCTGAATATCGGTCAATCATGCGTGAGCTGTCCGAACTATCCGGTCAGCCAATGCCTCGTATCTATGTCAGCCCTGACCCACAGCCGAACGCCTTTGCTACCGGACGCAACCCAGCAAACGCGGCGGTCTGCATCACCGAGGGCCTCACTCAACACCTTTCATGGGATCAAATTCGAGGCGTACTCGCCCACGAAATGGCTCACATAAAGAACCGGGACATCCTTATCGGGTCGGTTGCTGCAGCTATCGCAATGGCCATCACCTTCGTCGCAAACATCGCACAATTCGCCATGATTTTTGGTGGTGGTAATCGCAACCGAGATCGCAACCTAATGGTTGACCTGCTTCTAATTATTGTCGCTCCAATTGCCGCTGCGCTGATCCAAATGGCCATCAGCCGCAGTCGAGAATTTCAAGCTGACCGCACCGCCGCCCGGATGATCGGTGACGGCGAACCCCTTGCTGCTGCCCTTGAAAAATTGGATGTGGCGAGCCAGTCAATCCCCAGTCTTGCCAACGCCAACCAGGCGCAGATGTACATAGTGAATCCATTGGCTGGGCGGAAGATGGCATTCCGGAACCTTTTCACGACCCACCCACCCATGGCTAAACGAATCGCCCGCCTGCGGAATGGAAGCTGGCAGGAAGCTCTCTAGATCAGTCCCGAAAGTTTTCGAACTGGAGTGCGATACCAAATTCGGCGTCTTTAAGTTCACCTATCACGGTCTGCAAGTGATCCCGCTTCTTCGACATCACGCGCAACTGATCACCTTGAGTTTGAGACTGCACGCCCTTAACTCCTAAACCCTTGATGAATTTGTTTAACTCTTTGGCTTTGTCGGAACTAATGCCTGCCTGGAGTATCGCGAGTTGTCGAACAGTGGCACCCGACGCCTCCTCGACATCGCCGTAGCTGACCGCCTTGAGGCTGACCTTACGCCTCACGAGTTTTTCTTCAAGTACTTGTCTGAGAGCATTCAAACGATCCTCGCTATTGCTAGCAAGAGCGATGCCAGCGTCGCTCAGAGTTACGCCAGAACCGGTGCCCTTGAAGTCATAGCGGGTGCTGACCTCCCTAGCAGCCTGATCCACGGCATTACGAACTTCCTGCATGTCAATTTGAGAAACCACATCGAATGAAGACATGATGCGAAATATATCGACCCGTGACCTTCGCTGACACCACATTCACCGGCGACGTTCTTTGGGGCAAGCAAAGTGAACCGATAACGTGTCCGCCGTTGGGTCGGTGCCCGAGCGGCCAAAGGGAACGGGCTGTAAACCCGTCGGTTCACACCTACGGAGGTTCGAATCCTCCCCGGCCCACAACAAACGGCGAGCCCCCAAGGGCTCGCCGTTTGTCGCGCGCTAAAGGAAGTCCTGACGAACCCACCGCCCGATGGGCGACTCAATGGAGCGTTACGGAACGAAGTTTGGGCGACCACGAAGAGTCGCGAGCTAACTTCTGGCTATGGCTGACTCCTGTTATGCAGAACGTGACGGTCGAATATTTACCGTCACCATCAACCGACCTGAACGAATGAACGCGCTCCACCCGCCAGGCAATGCGGAAATGGCAGAACTTTTTGACGAGTTCCAAAATGACCCGAACCTCTGGGTGGCGATCGTTACCGGCTCTGGTGACCGCGCTTTTAGCGCGGGCAATGACCTGCGCTACCAAGCCGAAGGCGGAGACCGATCCGCGATGCCTTCTAGCGGCTTTGGTGGTCTTACCTCACGCTGGGACCTTGACAAACCAGTAATCGCAGCAGTCAACGGCGTAGCGATGGGTGGAGGCTTCGAAATAGCGTTGGCCTGCGACATGATCATCGCGAGCGAAAATGCGCGCATGGCGCTTCCCGAACCCACGGTCGGGCTCGCTGCGCTAGCTGCTGGCGTGCACCGCCTTCCACGCCAAATTGGTCTCAAGCGCGCCATGGGCATGATGCTCACTGGACGCCATGTGTACGCACAAGAGGGCTATGAGTTGGGGTTCGTTACCGCGGTGACGCCTGAAGGAGAAGCTCTCAGCGAGGCACGTCGCTGGGCGGAGATGATTTTGGAATGTTCGCCAATGTCAATCCGAGCTACCAAGCAGGCTGCAATGCAGGGACTCGACCAAGCTGGCGTGCGTGCCGCGCACGAAGGCAAATATGAAGCTGTGATAGATATGACAAAAAGCGAGGACTATGTCGAAGGCCCCGTTGCGTTCGCCGAAAAGCGACCCCCACAATGGAAGGGTCGTTAAGTCGAGATCGGTGGTGACCTAACAATGAGTGGCAATGTTGAACGATCTACTGCGGTCGCTGAGGCCATGGCCGATATTCGAGCTATTGACGCAGCCGGAATCGACCGAGATGCCGTCGAACTGATCCGCTGCAGATTGTTGGAGTTAGCAGAACTAAGCGAGTTGTTTCCATGGAGTGACTTTCCTGCGGACGAGTCGAGAGACGGGAGCAGTCTGTACCTCCTGTCCCAAGACGTGGACCACCGCTTCGCGCTGTACATCCAATCCGTCAAGGACACAACTGAAGCTCCTCCACACGATCACCTCACCTGGGCTTGCATCGTTGGCCTAGAGGGTGAGGAAGTTAACCGCAAATACGACCGTGTGGCTGGAGACGGCCCACCGCGGGTCTCGGAAGAATTCACTGTTCGTCGCAACACGGGGATCGCATTTCTCCCTGACGACGTTCATTCGATTCACGTAAAAGGTGGCGCCCTGAACTTTCATTGCTACGGCCACGATCTCCTCGATCTTCCTGCCCGGAACTACTGGGCTGAACCCGCGCGGGAGTGGCGAACCATGAAAGTCGAATTCCCGGTCGTTGACGCCAGATAGTGAGCTTCACTGCGACTACGACGCGCGAACTCGCCGACGCCATCGTCGACGAACATGAACTCGCCATCGTCGACGCTCGCGACCATGAGGCATACAGTCAAGGACATCTTCTGTGGGCCGCGAGTATCAGGACCGTCGACGTGCACCACGCGGCACCCATTCTGCTCCCGCGGCGTTCCACTCGTGTCGTAGTGACAGACAACGGCGGAGGCGAAGCCGAAGACCTCCGAGACGTTCTCGCGTCCAACGGGTGGACCGAGGCCTCGGTGCTCGCCGGAGGCATCGACTCGTGGGCGGAAGAAGGCCACGAGCTCTACTCGGGAGTGAATGTCCCATCAAAACTCTTCGGCGAATTAGTGGAGCGACATTACCGAACTCCGCACGTGTCGGCCCTAGAACTTCACCAATGGATTGATCAAGAACGCCCACTAACCATCCTTGACTCACGTACCGAGCGGGAATTTCAACGTATGAGCATCCCCACCGGGAGGTCATGTCCAGGCGGAGAACTGGTGCATCGAGCATTCGATCTCGCAGATCAAGACGCCACTATCGTGGTTAATTGCGCTGGGCGTACTCGGAGCATCCTCGGGACAGAGTCCTTAGTTCGTGCCGGAGTTCCAGGCCGGGTGATTGCGTTGGAAAACGGAACCATGGGGTGGGAACTCGCTGACCTCATCTTGGATCACGGAAAAACTGCGACTGCCTCCGCCCCGACGTCCATAGGCAGACGGCAAGCATCAGTTGCGGCAACGAAGGTAGCGGAACGCTTCAACGTCGAACAGATAACCCGGTCGACTATGGATTCGTGGGGAGCTGACCAGACACGCACACTTCACCTCTTCGATGTGCGCACACCCGACGAGTACAAAAAAGGTCACCTTCTCGATTTTCGCAACGCCCCAGGCGGCCAACTAGTCCAAGCCACCGATGAATACGCCATTACTCGAGGAGCCCGCTTAGTCCTGGCAGATGACGATCTCACTCGAGCAACAATGACCGCGTCATGGTTACTAGAAATGGGATGGGAAACCTATGTCTTGGATGAAGGTGTCAGCCAAGGACCGTTCGAATATGGCAACACCGAACTGCCGCTGAACAGCCCACAAGTGGTGCTTCCGTACGACCCAGGCGACGCGCACATCGCGCGACAAGCCATGCAGGAATATCTAGATTGGGAGGTCGCACTAGTCGATCAATACGACCGCGATGATCTTGCTCAATTCACTTCCGACGGATGGGCGTAAAGGCTAAAGATCAGCGTATTTGGCGATGATGTCACCGAAATGTAGAGCGGTCTCGGGCGAATCAATCAACGTGGGCATACCGGCCAGAGCCGTGACTGGGACAACAAGGCGATCCACGCCGCGGGCTTTCATCTTTGGGATGTCGTCAGGATCGGCGGGCATTGGCATTGTTATCTCGAGAGCCTCCGGATCTCTCCCGCATTCCTCAGCAGTTCTACGGGCTAGGTCGATCCTCTCTTGAGGTGTATCTCGAGCTGGGAAGTACCCGTTCCCGAGGCGACCAGCACGACGAGCTGCGTAGTCGGTGTCTCCCCCCACGATGATGGGGACGCTGCCGGTTATCGGCCTCGGGAGACAATAGGTATCTGTGAAATGAACGAATTCCCCGTGGAAGGTGGCGCAATCATGCGCCCATAACTCGCGCATGGCAGCAACGTATTCATCGGTTCGTGGCCCTCTGCGCTCGAACGGTACCCCGATGGCATCGAATTCTTCTTTAAGCCAGCCCACGCCAATACCTAGAAGAACCCGCCCACCAGACATGTAGTCCAAGGTCGCTATTTGAGCGGCACACACCACGGGCGAATGTTGCGGCAGAATCAGAATCGCGGTGCCCAACTTAATTGTGCTCGTAGCTCCGGCCATATGGGCCATCCAAATCAGCGGATCAGGTAGAACCAGGTCTTCTGCGCCTCCCGCGATTTTCCCAGATTCGCTATAGGGATAAACCGACTCATACCCCGACGGAATCACCGTGTGTTCTACAGTCCAAGCAGATTCAAATCCGGCCTGTTCACCGGCTTGAACCAACTCCACTGCTAGAGCCGTATCAATGGCGTACTTATCTGTGTTGCAATACCTAAGACCAAACTTCATGATGCCCCCTGGAACGTCCGGCCCTAATCTACGTTCCATTGGTGCGTAACGGTTCAGGAGTCCAATGTCGTATTTGCCGAATGTCTCTGACATCTTTGACCCATCGCAATGGAACGAACTTGACGGTTTCGACTTTCAAGACATCACCTATCACCGGGCTGTCGATCAAGGGACCGTGCGCGTAGCTTTCGACCGACCAGATGTTCGCAATGCTTTTCGACCGAACACGGTCGACGAACTGTACAAGGCTCTAGATCATGCCCGGATGAGCACAGATGTCGGGGTGGTGCTTCTCACCGGTAACGGCCCATCAACTAAAGACGGGGAGTGGTCTTTCTGCTCAGGGGGTGATCAACGAATTCGTGGGAAAGATGGCTACAAGTACGCCGAAGGTGAAACAAGCGAAACCATCGACCCCACGCAAGTTGGACGACTGCACATTCTTGAGTGCCAACGTTTGATCCGAATGATGCCAAAGGTCGTGATCTGCATTGTTCCCGGGTGGGCCGCAGGCGGCGGGCACAGTCTCCACGTCACGGCGGATCTAACCATCGCGAGTCGTGAACACGCTCGGTTTAAGCAAACGGACACCGACGTAGCCAGTTTTGACGGCGGGTTCGGATCTGCGTACCTCGCTAAACAAATAGGACAAAAGAAGACACGAGAGATCTTTTTCCTCGGACGAACCTACGACGCCGAACAACGATTCTTAATGGGAGATGTCAACGCCGTTGTCGACCATGGAGACTTAGAAAGGGTGGCATTAGAATGGGCACAAGAAATTAATTCAAAGTCACCGACTGCTCAGCGAATGGCGAAGTTCGCGTTGAACCTCACCGACGACGGGCTCATCGGCCAACAGGTATTTGCCGGCGAAGCGACCCGTTTAGCTTATGGAACTGACGAGGCCGTAGAGGGTCGCGATGCGTTCCTCGAAAAGCGAAAACCGGACTTCACACGTTTTCCATGGCACTTCTAAAGCAACAAAATTTGAAATCAGGCCGTTCGGGTTAGTCGCTGCATCACGGTGACGTCTAGCCATCGACCAAATTTGCGACCGACTTCCCTTTCTGTCCCCACCAACTCAAAGCCGTGTTTAACGTGGAGGGCAACAGACGCTGGATTCTCGCCCGCAATCCGGGCGAACGTTGCATGGAATCCGTGTTCGTCCGCCAGTGCGAGTAAATCATTCATCAACAAGTCACCCACACCCTTCCCCTGGTGATCGGGGTGGACATAAATCGAATTCTCGACGCTTGTTCCATACGCCGGCCGATCCCTGTACTTAGAAAGACAAGCCCATCCCACTACTACCTCGTTCTCTTGGAGTGCGACAATGCAAGGAAGAGCCCCCGACCGATCACGGAGCCAATCTCGCTGCTCCTCAAGAGACTTCGGCACCAAATCGAAGGTTGCGACCCCTGAGAGAACCTCGTAGTTGTAGATCTCCGCGATTGCCGCGGCGTCAGAAAGCTTGGCCAACCGGATCCACATGTAAACAAAGGTACTGGTCTAGGGGTTGTGGAACATTAGACATAATCCCTATGCTTTTACGTTTGTGCGGGCGCGCCCGCTCATGGTTGCCCCGTTAGCTCAGTCGGTAGAGCACAGCCATGGTAAGGCTGGTGTCGCCGGTTCGATTCCGGCACGGGGCTCGCTCGAGAGAGCATGGCGGGATAGCTCAGTTGGTCAGAGCGCACGGCTCATAATCGTGAGGTCCCGGGTTCGAACCCCGGTCCCGCTACAACCCTCGGTCAACCGGTCGAGGCTCAGCATCACGAAGGTGCTGTTAATTCCCGATCCCAGGCAATGCTGGGCTGATTACAGGAGAGAAAGCCCATGTCCAAGGAGCAGTCGGAAGTAACGTTCCTCGAAATGGCCGAGTAGCGTCAAGCTATGCCTACAGAGCAGATCCGTGCCGATGTTGACGCTGCCCGCGCTGGTGATGAAGCGGCATTTTCTCGTCTGGTAGAAGCAACATACGCCGACATATTTCTCTTAGCGGCTCGGCTCACGGGAAATCATCATGACGCTTTCGATGTGGTGCAAGATGCGTACCTGCGTGCCTATACAGGTCTGATCGATTTTCGAAGCGAAGCCCGATTTAGTACGTGGCTGCATCGCATTAC
>CETJ01088577.1_pt1 | contig 13591 bp, 15 predicted proteins | sample 531341 | NCBI WGS metagenome assembly CETJ01 (sample SAMEA2622677, study PRJEB7988) | marine metagenome | isolation source: saline water (ENVO:00002010), including | reverse complement strand
CCGCTTGAGTCTGCTATTGAACTACGAGATAAGATTCAACGTGGCCAAGAAAAGCTATTCCAAATGTCCATATATGTCTGCATCAGGGCTGAAAGTCTTGAAGAGTTGAATAAGATTACAAAGCTACTCGAAGCAACGATGTCGGCTCGATTGTTCTACTCAAAAGTAGCACGATACCAACAGCTTGAAGCCTTGCAATCTATCCTGCCGCGAGCCGAAGATCAACTGGCGCAAAAGCGAAACCTTGATAGCTCCAGTGCCGCATTAACATTTCCATTTATGTCGTCTGAGTTGGTGCAGGAAAGCGGCATCCTCTATGGTGTTAACAAATCCAATAATTCACTGGTGATTCTTGATCGCTTTAGCTTGCATAACGCAAACTCGATTACCTTTGCTCAGTCTGGCGCTGGTAAAAGCTATACGACAAAGGTTGAGATATTGCGCCAGCTCATGCAAGGTACGCGTGTTATCGTGATCGATCCTGAACGAGAGTATAAGCGACTGACTGAATCGGTAGGCGGTACGTATATTAAGCTATCGGCTAAGAGCAAGCAAAAGATAAGCCCATTCGACCTTGCGACCACTTTCTCAAAGGCATCCGACCTGTCGGAACACACGCAGGATCTCATGGAAGTGATCGGGCTGATGGCAGAAGGCCTGACCTCACGCGAAAAAGCCGCCGTCGATAAGACTATTCTAAAGATATATAAGCAAGCTAAAAAGAATCAACCACTCCTTGAAGACTTGTATACCGAGCTGCATAAGCTGGGACAGCTGAAGCTTTGCGAAAAGCTTGAAAAGTATATCTCTGGATCGCTGGCAGATGTCTTTAACTCACAGACTAACATTGAGCTAGATAATCGACTGGTTATCTTTGATATCAAAGATCTACCGGAGAGCCTACGTCAAATTATGATGCTCATTATCTCTAATTTTGTGAAGAATCAGGTGATGGCAAAACCAGAGAAGAGACTGCTAATCATTGATGAAGGCTGGCTACTGCTCGAACATGAAGAATCTGCACGTTTCGTGGCCGGTCTTGTTCGTCGAGCACGCAAATACTATCTTGGTGTATCAATTATCTCCCAGCAAGCCAACGACTTCCTAAAAAGCGACTACGGTCGGGCAATCGCCTCGCAGTCGGCGTTGCGAATATTGATGCGACAAGACACTACGACCATCAAGGGAGTGGTAAGTGAGTTTAATCTTAGCGAATACGAACAAAGCTTCCTGCTTACCTGTGAACGTGGTGATGCACTGATTGTGGCTGATCAAAATCACGTTGCCGTGAAGGTTGTCGCTTCAGACAAGGAACACCCGCTCATCACAACGAACCCTGCGGAGCTGTACGTGTGAACAGTGCTGTAAGTATTTTTGCAATTGGCTTCAAGGTCAAACGCTTACTTGCACTAATGATTGTGACGATGTTTGTCGTCCTGACACTTCCTGTAATGGCAGTGTTCTCGCTCGGTATGCCAACGCTTAGCTGGCTAGCCAATGCGCCCGATGCCAAGGCGGCCGAAACAATGGGTTTTTACATGGGGCCACCGATGCTCGACAATACGTACGCCTGGGGTAACTGCACATGGTGGTCGTACGCAATGCGCAAGTGGGCTGGCAGTCCGATACCGACAACTTGGGGTAATGCAAATACGTGGGACGATTATGCGAAGCGTGATGGCTATGTCGTGAATCATACGCCTGCGGTGGGTGCGATATTTCAAACCGATGTCGGTGAGTATGGACACGTCGCTTACGTCATTGGCGTTAACGATATCACCGGAGAATGGAAAATATCAGAGATGAACGCACCAACAATTAATGTCGTATCGACGCGCACCTTTAGTAAGGAAGCGGCCGAAAACTACAACTTCATTCACAGTAGAATAGGAGATGACGTATGGGTTCCGAATCCTCTCTCGCCGATACCGCCTTACAGTATTGGCCAGTAGCCGCTGTCACGCTAGCATCTATTGTCTGCGTTGTGCTGATATTTCTTGCGGTGAGAACCGTCTTGAATCGTCGCTACCTACATGTACGTGAGATGACATGGCTAGAGATAACACCACCATCGACAATTGCAAAAACGCCAGAGGCCACCGAACAGCTATTTTCAGTAATTCACGGTACACGTGCTGCACGACCGTTCAAAGATAAACTACTAGGACGCTCACCGACATTTAGCCTAGAGATTGTATCAACGCGTAAAGAGGGCATCCGCTATTTGCTTCAGCTAGAAAAGTCGCGCTCGAAGAGCATTCAAAAAGCCATTACATCGTACATCCCAGACTCTAAAGTAAAAGAGGTTACTCACGAAAGCACTGATGCTGATAAGGTAATTGAATTTCGAGAAAACGGACACTATGTTTTACCTCTCACGCTAACATCGGTTTTCGAGCAGCATGACCCACTTAGTTACGTAACCGGTGCAATGACGCATCTATCTGATGACGAGCGGATTACATTACAGCTTGTGGTGACGCCAGTGCGTATGCGCGAGGCCGAAATACTATCGCATAGAATCCTAGGCAATGAGAATATATTGAGCCAAGTTGGTAGCAAGCAGTTCGCTGGTATGGGCAAAATCTTGAACATGTTCGGCAAGGCGTCGTCAGGTATGACAGATCTGGCTAGCGAAATATACAGCGGTACAATGTCAGGATACAGCGATTACTACCGTTCAAAAAACCGTACGGCAAAGCAACAAGCTGAGGTGGTGAGATATGATCGACCGGCACGCTCGTTAAGTGCGTTCGAGCAAGAGTTGATGGAGACGATGCATAGAAAAGTCACGCAACCTCTCTTTCAAGTGAATCTACGCATCCTCGTAAAAAGTACTGATGCTGCTGGCCATATTAGTTCCATGAAGTCTGCCCTGGACGGCTACAGCGTGCCACCGTACCAATCCCTAAAGACCAAAGCTTCTATGCCACTGATTGATATACGAAGGCATAGACTAGCGATCAATAGGCTACCATCCATCACCAGACAATCTAGTATTATCTTAGCTGCATCGGAACTAGCAAGTCTCTACCACTTCCCATCGAGTCAGGTAAGTAAAACAGACAACCTCATTACCTCACTTAGCCGAACATTACCAGCTCCAGTGTCGCTAAAGTCTGGTAAAAAGCTGTCCGTCCTCATTGGTGAAAATCACCACCACGAATCAGTTACGCCCATTGGACTCACGGCCGATGAGCGCGAACGTCACATGTACGTTATTGGGGGTACGGGCAACGGAAAGACGACCATGCTGTTTTATCAGATATTACAGGATATCCGTAGCGGTAACGGTGTTGCCGTGCTTGATCCGCACGGCGATCTTGCGGAACGAATTTTACGATACATTCCAGAAGAGCGACTAGGTGATGTTATCTATCTCAATCCTGACGATCTAGCTCATCCGATTGGCATGAATCTACTTGAGTTATCGCCAGATCTTGATGGTGATGACTTATTGCGAGAAAAGGATTTGATTACCGAGGCAGCTATATCTGTACTTCGTAAGATATTCTCCGAAGACGATTCAGGCGGCCACCGTATTGAATACGTATTACGAAACACCATCCAGACGGCGTTAACGCTAGAAAATCCGACGCTATTTACAATCTTTGAGCTGCTCAACGATGCAAAGTATCGACGTAAGATCGTGAAGAATCTTGAAGATAAAAACCTGCGTGACTTTTGGAATAATGAGCTAGGCAAAGCTGGTGATATGCAGAAAGTTAAGATGGCGGCCGGTATTACCGCTAAGATTGGACGCTTCCTGTTCTCGGCTTCAGCTCGCCGGATGATCGAGCAGCCAAAGTCTACTATCAATTTTGAGGATATTCTCGCTGATCGTAAGATATTAATCTGCAACTTCTCGAAGGGTCTTCTAGGTGAAGATACTTCAGCACTATTCGGTACGACGGTTCTTGCTAAGTTACAGACAGCGTCCCTCAGGCGTGCTCGCATAGGCCAAGAGAATCGCACTCCGTACTATCTGTATGTAGACGAGTTTCAGAACTTTGCCACGACAAGCTTCGTCCAGATGTTGTCAGAAGCGAGGAAATATAAGCTATTCCTCACAATGGCCGAACAATCCACCTCGCAGCAAGACGAGCAGCGACTGGTCGATATTATTCTTGCAAATGTCGGCACGGTGGTATGCTTCAGGTCAGGCAGCCCGTCAGACGAGCGATTAGTTTTACCGCTATTTATGCCGTTTATTCAACAGGGAGAGATAGCCAACTTGCCATCCTATTCGTATTACGTCCGCATATCCGCTGTTACCGCACAAGAGCCGATGTCTGGTGTAACAGTAGTTGTCGAAGAGCAGGGAGATGAAGTGATCGCTCAGCGTGTCATAGAGTCATCACGAGAGCTATATGCCAAGAAATTCCCTATAGATGCACCGAAAGAGAAGACTCAAACAAAGGTTGCGCCTGTAGCTCCAAAGAAGCAATCAACGCCCAAAAAGAAGCCTAATAAAAAAGCCAATGACGAATTTGCGAGGATGAAGTCAATCTAATCTTTATTTAGCTTGCTGTTTTTTAGATAGTCTCGCATTACAGCGAATACCATTAGTCGCTTGCGAGCGCCAGCACCACGGGGCTTTACGATGATTGCATAGAGCGCCAGTACAGTAAATGCTATGAGTATGCCTCCGATATAGTAATACCAATTAGACCAGAACAATATAGCTGGCAGTAGCGTTATAGGTAAAACACGAACTAGTATCACGTGCACTAGTGTGTCATAGTACCTTCTAAATCTCTTGTATGCCGAGGGGCGGGCTGCTTGGTGTACGCGCAGATAGTCAGCATAGTCCTTTACGGCAATTGTTTCGATGTACTTCAGATGCCCGTAGACTGATTCTTGCTCTGTATTGTCGTACAGCCCGTAGAAACTCTCCTTCGATCTAAAGAATGCGTAGTGGATCACAACAAGAATCCAGTCGATTGCCTGCGACAAATGTAGGTAGACAAGACCGAATGTAAGTCCGGCACCTAAGGCTAGATACTCCATACTATCTATCATATCATTTGCACCATTTTTCCAGTCTTATGAAGCGCAGCATTTCTCGGACTAACGAGGCATCATCTATGCGACGCATTAACTCACAGCTATCGCTTTGAGATAGTATATTCAAACTACCTTCGTAGAGTATATCGTCAATAATTGCGATTTTTCTATGGTGGCCATTTGTGAATAACACTCTCACGCCCAGATCCTGCATCATTTCGACAACCGCAACCACTTGATCTTGATATTGTAAATCATGCTCCTCTATCGGTTTTGTGTTTATCACAACCTCGACTCCACGCCTTTTGAGCTTTGATATGGTGCTAAGCAGGGGCGTAGAGCGACGTTGAGTAATAAACGGGCTTTCTATAACTACGCGACGTTTCGCACTCCGAAGATCTTTATAAAACCTGTCATAAAATGTAGACTGGTCATAAAGAGAGGGTGAAGTCAACCTAAACATTTCCGCCTCCTAAAATAGCGTTTTCGCTGACAGAGTAAAAAGTTCTATCTTCATCCATGTACCCCTGCCACGAAAAGACGGTCAGCATTTGCTGGCCGCTTTTTCGTGAATCGGGATGCGTGTGTAATTGTGCCACGATCGCGACAGCTCACTGGCGCAAGATCGTGGTGCGATACACCAACGAAGTGAGTAAAAAATCAGCTTGCTTATTTTTTCGAACAAGGCCGGTGTATATTTCGAATATTCCACGTGCCCCTGCCAAGCAGTTCGAGTTCTGTTAATTCATGCGTCTATCGTTTATCGTTGCCAATATTTCTTTGCGTCCAACGTCTTCAATGGAGTACCCTGTTTGTGGCCGCCACTTTGAACCATGGGTCGTCACCGTCTCGGGCAAAGAAACCATAGCCTCCACAGCTACCGTAAGACCGCCTAGGTGCTGAGAGGCGGCGCGCGATCGATGATCGATAAATACTCTGCCAGGCTTTACTACTCCTGGCACGTATAGAAGAAGTTCGTATCGAGAACCGACGGCTCCCAAGTTGAAATAGTTTTCTTTCACACGCACTAAAGCCGCTCTTGAGATTGATGAGAAGGGGTAAGAATGGCCAGATACCTCAATTACCTGGCGCGAAAGGTTGATGCGCACTCTCCCTGAATTAGCATGCAACGCAAGGGGGAGCACTAAAGAGAATATGATACATGCAACAATTACAAAGGTTATAATCTTCGTAGCAATGATACTGTCGGTAGGGATAGGGACTAGCATACTGAGAAGCCCTAAAATTATCGCAAAAATAACCGCCGCGCCGTACGACGCACCACGCGAACCAGAAAACGTTATCCAGTCGCTTTGACTTTTGTTGCTCACCTCTATTCTCCTGTGATTAATTAATTCCATATACAGTATAGCAGCAAACCCGGCCAATCTTTTAGCGGACTACCGAGCATACGTGCTTTCAAGAAAGTCTCCGAATTGGAGGCTTTTTGCTATGATACGTACATGCAAATGAAACTAGTTATTATTCGCGGAAACTCTGGTAGCGGTAAATCTACAATCGCTCGTATTGTTCGCGAAAAGCTTGGCGAGAACACGATGCTAGTACCACAGGATGTTGTTCGAAGAGAGATGCTTTACGTTAAAGATAGGGCTGGAAATCCTGCAATAAACCTCATTTCAAAAATAACATTGTATGGAAAAGAGATTGGGTACAATGTCGTACTCGAAGGTATCCTAAGTAAAGAGCTATACGGTGAGGTTCTCAATAAATTAATTTCTGAGTATGGTGATAATGCTTATGTGTTTTATATGGATGTGAGCTTTGAGGAAACACTCAGGCGTCATAATACAAAACCTAAGAGGCATGAATACGGCGAGGAAAAAATGAAAGAATGGTGGCTTGAAAAGGATTATCTGAGTTTACCTAATGAATACATCATTCCAGAAGAGTATGACGTTGCAAAAGCAGTGGATTATATATTGGCAATTGTTGAAAAAAGTTAGAAGTTCATCTACTAATGGCCGCCATGCGTACCCTCGCCTCTGTCGACGAAGAGGCTATTTTGTTTGATATAATCGTAGTATGAATACTGAAATCGAAGCTAAATTTGTGAATGTGAGTATTGATGATGTTCGCTCAAATCTAACTAAGCTTGGTGCAGTACTAGAGCAACCCATGAGGCTCATGAAAAGAGTGACTATCGACTCTGATTTTATGAGGTCAAACAATGCCTTTTTACGCATACGTGACGAAGGAAATAAGATAACCATAACGTACAAGCAATTCGATTCTTTATCTGTAGATGGTGCAAAAGAAATCGAAACCACAGTCGGTGACTTTGCCGTAGCGGTTAGCTTAGTAGCGGCTATCGGCATACCCCACAAGTCATACCAAGAAACTAAGCGTGAAACGTGGAAGTTAGACGATACTGAGGTTGTCATTGATGTTTGGCCTTGGCTCAATCCGTATATCGAGATTGAAGGACCAAGCGAAACTAGAGTTAAAGACGTCGCAAGTTTATTAGGGTTTCAGTGGGAGAATGCCGTATTTGGTGACGTGATGGAGGCATATAAAATTCAATACCCTCATCTTAAGAAAAGTGACACGGTGGGTAATATACCTGAAGTAAAATTCAATACCCCTTTGCCTGACTTATTCGTCGCGACTAGTTGACATTACATATCAAAGTGTTATTATATAAATAATTTTGTTAAGCCACACCTGTAGAGCTTCAAAATTGGAGTTTTACATACATCTACTGGAATGGAGACGACATGTCGCAAACGGCAGAAGAGGTTATTCTTGGGCGCATGCAGCAGGCACCACCACCGCCACCCAGGTTCTACGCGGACTACGTGGCTATCCTTAACTCGCTGATTCCGAACGCCCTGAACGGGTTGGAAGAGAAGGCGTATGAGGGTGGCGAGCTGGCTATGGTGAAAGCGGCCGACGACAAGCAGGTCAAACAGACAGCGGTCTGGAAGCTGACAGCACTGATGTACCTCACCTCACGCGGGAAGATCGCAATCAAAGTGCTCGACCCTCTTGGGGAGCTCGGGTACGCGCTTGCAGAGGTCGACATCAATTACCTCATCGAGCACCACTCCAGTAAGCGTACGGTCGGCTTCCTTCAAAACGAGCTCATCAAGCTCGCGAAGACCAAGTAGACTCCATCCGCCCCGCAGCTCTCGTAAAGCATCAGTGCTTTGCGTTGAGAGACGCGGGGCACTTTTGCTTATAGAGTAAGTCTAGCGGTAATTTGCTATTATACAGACATGAAAGATATTCTGTCTCAAGTTCATAAACGTACCTACGAAATCTTAGCTAGTGAATACGAAGACCGCGTGGAGACGCTACGACCAACTACGGAAAAGGCTCTGAGTGATTTTACCAACTTACTCGCTCCTGGTTCTAAGATACTAGATATCGGGTGTGCTGTAGGGTATACAATGGAGATTTTAGCAAAAAATGGCATGGTTGTTGATGGCATTGATATAGCGCCAAAAATGATTACCTATGCACGACGGCGTAATCCAGGTAGTCACTTGGTTGTAGGAGATTTTCTCGAAGTGAGCTATCCCGAGCACTATTATGGCGGCATATTAATGTATGCTTTTCTACACCTGTTTCCTAAAGATATCGCATTAGAGTGTCTCGATAAATCAATTTCGATCACAAAGCCAGGTGGGCTTATCTTTACGGGTACTACGAAATCGGAAAGCGCACGTGAAGGTTTTGAAATCAAACACGACTACAAAAACGAAGTTAAACGCTATAGAAAACGGTGGACACAATCTGAACTTGAGGAAGTATTCAATTCGCGACGGTTAAAGATCGTGCACTATGCCGAGAAGACAGATGAATTTGGCAAAATATGGATGGACTACATTGTCCGAACCGAGAAGTAGCGTAATGAGTGAGAGAATTATCTTTGTTGATGAAAATGATACTCAAGTTGGAGTTGGCTCCCGCGAAGAGGCCTGGGCAAACGGAATATATGTGCGTATCGTGCGCGCAATTTTGAGGGACGAGCACGGGAGAATTCTGTCTCAACACCGAAGCGCACTTAAAAAGTCTTACCCGGAGCGATGGACGGATTCGGCAAGTGGTCATGTTGATTCAGGGGAAACGTGTAATTCTACTATTGAACGTGAAATGTCAGAAGAGATTGGAATCTCAACCCAACTTACGTTCATTGGAAAATTTAAGTCTGAAGACACTGTAGGGGCCAACACCATCCGTGAATTTAACACAATTTATGAGGGGACTGTAGATAGCACTGTAAAGTTAATTCTTCAGACTGACGAAGTGTCTGAGATCAGGTGGTTCGAACTTGATGAGCTAAAGAGTCGAATGGCTCGAAATCCATCTGAGTTTACCCCAGGCTTTAGGCAAACTATCGAGCTGTACTACTAGACAGTCTTCAATACGAGAACTTTTTGCTATGATAAGCGTATGAGCCCCGAGTATCCCTATCAGATAGTAACTTTTATTGATTCTAGCCCCGCTATCGGTGAGGGGGTATATCAAGGTGGGAATGGGTGGTATCCACAACTAACCCTTAAGCGTCGATTTAAGGTTGACGGTGCAACTGACGAGACGATAATCGCTCGTGTAGAAGGTTACTTCAAGCATCAGTCTCCAATACCAGTTCAGATTGGTACTTTAACGCAAACCGACCGCATGCCAGTGCGCGTACTACCGATACTAAATAGTGAAGATCTCATTCATATGCATCGTGGCCTAATTGCACATATGGGCGGGGATATAAAGTCGCGCTATCCAGAGCGTGACGGTGAAAACTACTACCCACACATAACAGCAGAGTATGGTGGAAAAAACGTTATTGACGTGAATCGCTACGAGAATAGAGCTTTTATCATGTCACGGGTCTGCATTATTAAGGACGCCGAGGACGGCGATTCCCGTGTGGTATCGTATATCGATATGAATGGTGTGTAACTCTTTCGCGAACGGCCGTGGGTTTTTAGAAATTATCACAGTGCCGTATTTCGGTGATACCTAGGAGGTTTGCTATACTTCAAATATGCAACAAGTAATTGTCATTCACGGTGGAACAACTTTTAAAGATTATGACGCGTACCTTCAGTCTCTGTCGCAGAAGAAGCTTGATATTGGGCGTTTTATATACAAACCAAAATGGAAAGAGCTTCTTCAGGATAATTTAGGTAGCGAATACCAAGTCCTGACACCCTCAATGCCGAATAGTACTAACGCACGGTATAACGAATGGAAACTGTGGTTTGAACATATTAGCAGCCTATTTACTAACGACTGTATTCTTATTGGTCACTCGCTTGGAGCGATATTTTTAGTGAAATATCTATCTGAGAATTCCTTACAGGCAAAAATAAAAGCAACTATTCTTGTTGCGGCGCCGTATGATGATGAAACAACCGAGGACTTAACAGATTTTAAGATAAAGGAAATCAGCCGACGATTTACAGAACAGGCGGGAAAGGTTGTGTTGTTCAATGGGCTAGACGACCCGGTAATTTCACGTTCCGATCTAAGGAAATACCAGCAACAACTTCCAACGGCAGAATTTCACATCCTTCCAGCGCCAGACCACTTTGTAAGAGCCGACTTTCCCGAGCTAGTAGATGTAGTAAAGGGCGTTACTTAGCACATGCGATTAACTGTGCCAAAGGTACCCGGTGTGTATAGGCTGCTTGATGGTATACTCCTTCCTATCATGTTTGTATTGGGAGGATGCAGGCGCGACGCTATTCAAGAGACGCACCCGTGGCATTTATGGAAGGGCTTTAGTGAAAAAGATATTGATACCTATAAGTCTGTTAAACATAGCGGTGGCGATGAAGCGCTTAAGCGTCATTTCGGGTTTCTGTTTCACGCGCCTATTTTTGGAGGTTGGAAAAACTATATTGCTTTAAGACCGCGTAATTACAGTGGGACGTACCGGATTGGATGGGTTATATATAAAAAGAATCGACTTCAGGAGGCAAGTATACATAAACTAGTTCTAAACTCTTCGCCGATTAGGTTGTTGAGTGGCTCAGAACTTTTTTCTGGATACTTTTTTGCGATTAACGAAGAAGGTGAGCAAATTGATCTCGAAATCGTCGGTTCGGGAAGGCTAGGTGATGGCCAATTCCCTCAATCTAGACTATTTTGACACTGTGTTTGTAATTCATCTTTTGTTCATTACGGCTCGTATAGCTGTTGTTGATCTAAACCTTATAGATTATTTCCTATGATCCTGCTATAATTACCGTATTAAACCTCGCCGCTCATGGCGCTATAGATTGGAATTAATATAATGGCAAAACACCGTAGTTGGCACAGTGCTGATATCAAACGTGCACGCAAGAAAAAGCTCAAGGCACTTAAAAAGAAACAAAAGCGTTTCTAGAAGCAAAAGCCTCCTTATCTGGGGGGCTTTTTTGCTTTCGCACACTATACGGTGCTATACTTCAGGTATGATTGAGGTTGAAAAAAGGTTTGTAAACGTAACGGATGAGAATAAGCGCGCGCTTATCGAAGACGCTGAACTACTTAAAAATAAGGTTAATGTCGATACCTACTATGACCAGGACGATTTCTCGTTAACACTAAGCGATAGGTGGCTTCGCAAGCGAAATGATCAGTTTGAACTAAAGGTGCCTATTGCTGTCGGTTCAAAGACCGAGCCTACACAGGTGTACCGTGAGTTAGAAACTGACGGGGAGATTTACGAAGCCTTAGGCCTGCCACAGGTAACCGTACTTGAAGAAGATCTTGCGAAGGCTGGGTTTAAAGCCTTCATGACGGCAAGAACCTCCAGGGGATCGTACAAAGGTAACGGCTTTAACATTGACATTGATGAGTCTACATTTGACGGTCAAGAGTTTACCTATGACGGTGTAGATATCGAAGTTATGGTCGAGGAAGAGAGTGACATCGTTACCGCCACGCAACGAATTTTGGACTTTGCTCGTGAGCGAGGCCTATCGATTGATGATAATCCGCTGGGTAAAATTGGTACGTATGTCAAAAATGCACGGCCAGAGCACTACAGGGCCTTAGTAGAAGCGGGTGTGTTGCCAGAAGTATAGATAAATACCCGTTGCACCAATCCCTTGGCAGGTATATAGTTTGTAGTAAGACACTACTGCGCCGCCGGGCGCCTATTATTTTTTAAGGAAATAGACATGCTTACTATTACTTCTGTTCTCGCGCTTTTCACCCTATTGGCCATATCTTCTGGAGTATTTTTTCTTGCGAGACGGTTAAAATTACCCTACACAATCTTGTTAGTCTTAGTGGGTCTTGTTATTGTGCCCATTTCACAAATTCCGACGTTAGAACCAGTGTTCGGTTTTCTCGATGATCTTGTATTAACGCCGCAGCTGCTTTTCTTCATCTTTTTACCAATACTCATATTTGAGTCGGCATTTAATATGAATGTTCGCAAAATAGTGGAAAGTATATGGTCAATTAGCGCACTTGCTATTGTTGGCCTCGTTATCTCCTCATTTATCATCGCTACGGCATTATATCTATTGTTTCCGCTTATCGGCATTGAGGTGCCGTTTATTGTCACCCTCTTATTTGGAGCGATTATTTCCTCGACCGACCCTGTAGCTGTGCTAGCACTCTTCAAGACCTACGGGGCACCAAAGCGACTATCGCTTATATTTGAAGGTGAAAGCCTATTCAACGATGGTACAGCTGTAGCCTTGTTTATGGTAGTACTTGCCATTGCTACTAGTGGCGTACTCGATACAACAAGCGTACTAGAAGGTATAGGCATGTTCTTCTCTATGGTTATTGGTGGAATAGCCTTTGGCCTTATTATGGCGGGGCTTTTATACCGCGCTATTCGGGCGGCTAAATCCAACGAATTCGTGGCAGTAACGCTGCTTATTATCTCGGCACACCTCGTGTTCGTCGTAAGTGAAGCGATAAACGAGTTCGGACTCTTTGGCCTTGATATCCATATATCATCTATTATTGCCACAACTATCTCCTCGTTATTCTTGGGAAATTATGCTCGTCACACCTTGTCACCACGCTCAGACCAGTACCTTTCGAAATCTATCGAACACCTTGGATTCATTGCAAACTCCTTGGTATTTATACTTGCGGGTATACTTTTCGCTTCAATTGATGTCGATTTCGGACAGTTATGGCTCCCGATAGTCCTTACTATTGTTGTTGTCGCTATAGCACGCATCATTTCAGTGTATGCGGTTACGGTGCCGCTCAATGCGTTTAATCTGGAAAAAATACCTTCAACCTGGCGGCGTTTGCTTGCGTGGGGGAGTCTTCGTGGTGCGCTAGCGATCATCATCGTACTGCTTGTCCCTGAGGATCTTACTGTGCCTGGCTGGACGCTCGAGTATTCTCCGCGTGACTTCTTACTCGCCTTGGCTATCGGAAGTGTACTGGCGACGTTATTTGTAAAAGGTTTAACAATTGCACCACTTATCCGACGCTATAAACTCGATACCCCGGCTGTTATCGATCAAGCACACTACGCTGATCTTGGCATGTATTACCTACTTACTGAACAATCTCGATTTACAATGCATAAAACCAAAGGGTTCGTTCGGGAAGATGAATATACGTCATTCAAGAAAGGTCTTGATGAAAAGTTTGC
>CETJ01035555.1_pt1 | contig 13697 bp, 12 predicted proteins | sample 531341 | NCBI WGS metagenome assembly CETJ01 (sample SAMEA2622677, study PRJEB7988) | marine metagenome | isolation source: saline water (ENVO:00002010), including | reverse complement strand
CGAAGAGGAATGCAGATATGGAAAGTGTGAACTGGGCCGATGAAGCAGGATTTACCCAATTGAATCTTGGTGAATATATCCCAGAACCCACAGATTCTGTTTCTGCAGTATCGCCCATCCCGGAAAAAGACACAGGCATTACAACCTTTACAACAGAAGTTCAAGAAGCTTTAATTCCGAAGATCGTTGATGAAGATACGGTGCTCGATATGCAGTCAGAGAATGAAATTGATTTATATTATGTATTGGCCATGACCCCGGCATCTGATACACGAGACCGTTATATCTTTGATGGAGAAGCTCCATTTGGCGTGGCAGTTAATCAGGTCCCGCCTATGGGTGAAGCCACGCACTTTCAGCATGGGATATCGGCGAATCTGGCAAATCTTAAACGGGGTGAAACGTTTGATTTTGCCTATTCCCTGAGAGATGCCCGATTGGATAGTATTACTACATTAACCATGGTTCATGATATGCAGACCAATGTGGTTTTTATGTCCATATCGCCAACAGATGATTCATTATCCCAGTCGTATCAACCGGAAGCATTTGATCCAAAATTGTTCGAATTCCCTGATTATTTCTTTGAAGGATTCCCAACATCACTGGATATGGATTTTACAGATAAACTGATACGTTTCAGTTTCCATGGCGCAGAAGATTCTACCTATCAGGGGATCTACCTATCATCCACAACCCCATCGAGTCCGTCCCAGTCTTTAGCGGTATTTATGGATGAGGGGACATTACAGGCTGTGCGCGGGGAAGTCGTGGTTCGGGCCAATGGCTCAAAAAAGGTTACAACAGAATTTGATTTAGTTGGTACGGTTGAACCGGCGGTTATGTTTTCCCGCTTGATCCAGGAATTATTTCCTGAAGAATTGAAAATAAAACTTCTTCAAGGCGCATCGCTGGAAGAACCTTTATTTGGACCCAGCGGGAAATTGCCTAAAATAACCCGGGAACCCCGTTTGCCCGATGCCCAGCCTGACCAGACCGAACCCGAAATCCCCGTGGAGCCTAAGCAAAGCAACGTTCCTGAGAAAAATGATGAAACTGTAGAAATAAAATCTGACCTGCCCTTGGAAACACCAGAAACACAGGATGATGAGTTAACTCCTTCTGTTCCAGAGGTTGAGAAAAAGGAACCTGAAATACCATCCACTTCTGATTCTTTGAAATTAGAACAGGCGAAAGAACCTATCCAACCTGCGGAAGAGAAAACTCCATCAGCTCCAGAGGAAGCCCAGCCTGAACCTGATATAGAAGAACCCGATACTGAAGAAGGTCAAGGAAAAGATGATCATTAGTCACCAGGGCTATGCGATGAAACATTCTCCCATCCTATATAAGATCGTTCTCTTAATGTTTTCTGTGGCGGTCGGATTTGGACAAAAAATCGCACATATGAATGGCACGTATGATTTGGATGGTGATCAATTACTGGAGTTTATTGCCCTGGAACTGGATCCGAATCAGGATGTGTTTCCAACTGCAGTACGCTATTACGAAATTGATGCAGACGGATACCAGACCCTGATTTGGGAGTTCACCCCGCCCATTGCACTGACAGGTGAATTTGTAGATGCTAAAATCGGGGATATGGATGGTGATGGCTCCCCTGAACTTATTTTAGTTATGAACCTGTCAAGATTTGGCGATAATGCAACCCCCCATGTTTTTGTAGCTACCTATGCTTGGGACGGTACCCATTTTTCAGAGATTCCTTCTGCTACCCTGGATGTGGGAAAAGAGAACCGTTCGTTAAGATGCAATAATTTTCAATTGTTAGATCAGGATTCAGATGGAGACCAGGAGATTGTATTAGCACTTGGAAGCCCGTTTCGCGGATTTGCCATAGTGAATTCATCTGCTTCTGGATTATCATTAACGAAAAAAGTCAGACCGGATCAGTTATTGGTTGGTTCAGGCTTGTTGTACGTAGGAGTGGTAGACTACGATGGTGACGGATACGATGATGTAATGGCGCTGAGCCAGGATGGGCATACTATCAAGGCACAACCTTTTTATAATATAGGCGGGGTGTTTGATTCCGGCCATTTGGTCCGTAAAAAAATTGATGGACTAAGTGGTATATTGCCCTATTCTATAGAATTAACCGATTGGGACACCGATGGTTTCTTTGATGTCCTGGTCTCTTTTAATTCAGGCGATATCTTGGCATTTACACTGACACCGGCAACACTGGTTATTGAAGAAATTCCTGTAAATATAGGTCCCCTGTCCCAAGTTGCATTGGAAGATTTCAACCAGGACACATATGAAGATATTTTAACTCTATCTTCTGATATTAACGCCCTAACCCTGATTTCAGGTGAAGATGGCGGCCTAGAAGGAGTTGAGAATGCCATGAGGAATATTCCATCTGAAATGCAGGTTTTTGCAATGGTACCCATGACCAAATCAGGGCTATACAGCGGCAGTGTTCTTGTTTCGGGCTGGAATGGCGCAGAAAACTCTACCTATGTTATTCAGCTTGGGAATAAATCGGACCGGTTGGACCAAGGATATTTAATTACATCTGATTTCATTCAAAAGCAATTACCAAACCTGTTATCCAATGTACAGGATGTCCAACCGGAGATTCCGGAAGTTTATGTTGAAGTGTTGCCCGATGATAAAGAACCCCTAGAACCTCAGCAAGAAGAAACAATAATTACAGACCTGGGACAATCTCCGGGAAGTTATATTCCCAATACGCTTTTTCCAGACCAGCAGGAAGGAAAAGTCTTGCGGGAGCAACCTAAAATGTCCATTCCAAAAAAAGTTGTACGGACACTGGAAAAGCCAAAGAAGCCCCGTCCAAAAGAATCTCTGGGGCAACGGCTCCCCAAACATATTCTTCCCAGGTATGTTTTGAGCCCCGGTCAACCGTTTCTCTATGAGATCCCTAAGGACAGCTCTGATGAGTTTTATAGTTTCCGATGGGAGAACCAGCCCCCGAAGGGCATGTATTTCCTTTATGAGAGTAAAGCAATTAATTGGGTACCTACTGATAAACAATTAGACGCATTTCCCATCTCTTACATGGTCAGAATGAAAGTAGATGAAATTATGGAGGCGATCACAGGATCCAATGATGATGAACAAATCTTTAAGGCAACCCCTGTTTTGGAAAGCAGAGATGAAAGTCTCTGGATTTACGTGAATGACCCCCCAAGGTTTCTAACACAGCCCACTATAACAGAATTTATTGCCGGGTCGACGTTTCGTTATGAACCGGTCGTTCAGGATCGCAATAAAGATGCATCAATAAAATACGAACTGGAAGTATCCCCTGAAGGGATGGTCGTAGAGAATGGTGTGGTAACTTGGAAGACAGATAGTGCCCACGTTGAAGTGTATGATGTGAGAATTGTTGCAACAGATGGTTTTGAACGGACCGCCCAGGAATTTCAATTATTTTCAAGGGCGGGTGTAAAAATCCTTTCAAAAGCATCAGAAAATGCCAGTGTGGGAAGCCCCTATACTTATCCTGTAAAAGTATGGCGTCAGAAACCAGATGAGAAAATAAAGTATAAATTATTTTATAGTCCCGATGGTATGATACTGCAGCCAGATGGAACCATTTCATGGACCCCGAACCCTGTTCAGGTAGATACAATAAAGTATGCAGTGATTGCAAGCCATGGTGTTGCAACGGATACTCAGTTTGTTAATTTGTTTGTTAATCATCCGCCTATTATCAAATCCGCGCCCATGATGATGAATACAATCAATGTTGGAGGAATCTGGGATTTTGAACTTGAAGTGGAAGAGCCCAATAAAAAGGATAGGCTGGTCTATACAGCTCATAAGTTGCCCCAAGGCATGCGTATGGACCCTCATACAGGGTTCTTGCGCTGGGAGCCTACCATGAATGAATTGGATTTTCACGAATTGCAGATAGAAGTCTCAGACGGACATGAATCAAGAATGATTGAGGCGGACTTTTTTGTTAATGCGCCAATTAAGATTATTTCCGTCCCCTCAATGTCTGCGATAGTTGGAGAAGAATATGCCTACAGGCTAATGATCAATGATAAAAATAAAGGTGCATTACTCCCCTTTAAACGCGTTGTAAAGATTCATGATATTTCTACTATCCGGATGTATTCAATTAACATTACGGATGATGTTGCATTATCCAATGTAGATCGATTCTTAGGCGACTGGCATAATGCTGAAGCTATTTATTACGTAGATCCTAAATACCCTGCCGATTCTCTTGTCTCGAGGCTGAACCTGAAACGGTATACACATTCAGTATTTTTTGAGGATGACAGGCTTTGGGTCCTTTTAGACACTCGTGATGGAAGAACAATAAAAATAAAAGATTTTCTTTGGGAATTTTTTCATGGTGACAAGGGGAAACCTCCCCGCGTTGTCGTTGAACGGGTAAATCCGGTCCGGTTTTCCATGCTCGATTTTCCCGAGGGGATGGTGGTAGAAGGCTCCTCAGGGACTTTGCGCTGGACCCCCTCTGTAGAACAGGCGGATGCTCATCGTATTACAGTGGTGGCATCTGACGGTTATACAAAAGATGAACAGACGTATGAGGTGTATGCGAACCACCTCCCAACCATTGTGTCTAATCCTCCCCACATGGGGCTTGTGGGTGAATTATTTAAATACCAGGTTCGGGTGGATGATAAGAATGAGAATTCAACACTTGAATACACACTGTTAAAAGGGCCTCATGGAATGCAGATGGACCGCTACGGAAAAATCCTATGGGTTCCAAAAGCAGCACAAATCAATAATAATACATTTGAAGTTGCTGTCAGTGATGGATATGGTACAGATGTGCAGTTGGGAAAGATTTTTGTAAACAATGCTCCTACGGTCATGTCCAATCCAAAACCGGTCGGATTAACAGGCCATTCCTGGCGCTACAAAATTGCCACTGAGGATTTGAACGGAGATAAGGTCGCCTACAGAGCTGTCAGGCTGCCAAAATATGCCCGGTTTGATAAAAAGAAGGCGATTGTGGAATGGACCCCGCGAAAGAGTCAACTGGGCATGAATGATTTTATTTTAATGGCTGTAGATGAACATGGCGCTACTACCACTCATGAATTCCAGGTTCATGTATTTCATGATCCAAGTACCAAACAATTAGTCAATACTGGGTGGCCTCTGATGCTGACTTTTGTTGGAGTTGTGTTTGCCTGGGGCATGGCCCAGATATAGATTATTTTATCACAGAACCCAAGAGTGCGTCCAACTGATTTTCCTGTTGGATCGTAATAATTAAATCTACAACCACCATAGGAAAGTTTATCTTCAGTCCTTCTAGTTTAACCCAATCTTTTTCTGTTGTGATAATATAGTCTGCATGGGACCGACTGGCTCTCCCCTCAACCTCATTAAGCACAGTCTGTGTATAAGTAAAATGATCTGGGAATGATTTATGACCAAGCATCTTGCAGCCCAATTGCTCTATTGCTCTATGGAAACTTTTTGTATCGCCAATCCCAGATAAAAGAAAAACATCTTTATCCATCAATTCTAGATCTTTATCATTCCTTTCTTGATACATTTTTGAAACAGCAATCTTTGATTTTGAATGTAAAACTGTAAGGGATGTTTCCCGAATTTTTCTGATGAGGAACGGTCGGGGACTTCTAAGATTGGTTTTTGTTATTATGACAGCATCTGCCCGTGTAATGTTTAACCAAGGTTCCCGTAAAAACCCATAGGGTAATAGTTTATGATCGATGGCTTTATCACCACCATTCACTAATACAAGATCTAAATCCCGTTCTATAGCCCGGTGCTGGAATGCATCATCCATTAAAATGATGTCGGGATTAAATTTTTCTATAAGGATTGACCCTCCCCTGAAGCGGTCTTCATCAACAACAATAGGGACATTTTTAAGTTTACGGGCCATCAGGTTAGGTTCATCTCCCGTTTCCTGCCATGTGCCTTGTGCACCATCACCGTTAGATGCTATAATGGTTCCTTTTGTACTTCTTCCATAACCACGACTCAAGACAGCTACACGGCACCCTTTTTCCTGCAGATACCGGCAGAGATAAATAACAGTGGGGGTTTTCCCAGTTCCACCGGTGGTAATATTTCCAATGCTGATAACCTTACAAGGTAACTTGTGTGAGACGAAAAATCCAAATTGGTAGAATAAATTACGCCAGTATATCACTCCCCAGTAAAATAAAGCTAGAGGAAATAAAAGATATGCCTGATATTTTTTAGCTACTTTCATTATTTGTATATTGCAAATTATTATGTTCTACCCGATCCATTTCTTTAATTAAAGTTTCAGCACAAGTTTCAAAGTCTGCATGTTGATCAAATACAATGGGCTCTCCATATTCTATAAAGATCTTACCAAATGGTTTTTCCAAATAGAATGTATCCCAGTTTGTAAATCCCCACTTGCGTGTAGAATGAACGCTCGTTGGAATAATTACAGAGTTTGTGGCCTGTGCTGCGCGGATGATCCCAGGTTTTGGAATCCGGGCAGGACCCGTTGGTCCATCTGGTGTTATAAAAACCAGTTCCCCGGGTTTTTTTAAACTTCGAACCATTTCCTTATAGGCTACCTCGCCTTTTTCCTTGCTTGAGCCTCTAATCATGTGCCATCCCCATTTTGTCGCAATCTGTGAAATTATTTCTGCGTCTTTGTGTGTCCCAGCAACTGCCTTTACAGGTTCATTTCGAAGATCATGAACGATTGAAAGTAATTGACCATGCCAGACGGATAGAATAACCGACCTGTTGCTGTGAATCATATCTCTGTAATGTTTACGTCCCCGGACATCTTTTTTATTTGTGCTGTAAAGTAATTTCAGCAGGACACTACCCAAATGTATTTTCAGTTTTATCGAAAAAGACTTAATCATATCTGTGTTTTGTTTTTGTAATAATGGCCTTTGCCGCTCGATCATATACTCCCGGTATTCCCAGACTTTTTCTTATTTTATCAAACCCATCTAGCATTGTTTCTCTTTTTTTAGACTTAGTATCTAATAAGGGTGTGAGCGCTGTAACTATATTTTCTGGTTTCATTTCATTTTGCAGAAATTCCGGTACAAGTTCCTTATTTGCTATAAGGTTCACCATGGATGAATAGTTTACATTGGTCATGGATTTTGCTATTAGCCATGAAATAGAAGATAATTTGTAACATACAACCATTGGTGTTCCCTCAACTGCACATTCTAAAGTAGCGGTTCCTGAAGAAACCAGAGCCGCTGTTCCTACCATCATGGCTTTTCTAGCGTTTTGTTCGACTCTAAAGTTATCAGGTACATTTAGCAGTTTAACATTAGGAGCTTTTCCTACTATTATTTGAAGATCAGGAATAAAGCCCCTCAAAACTGAAACAGTCTTGAGAAAAACTGGCCAATGCCGATCGACCTCCTGTTGTCTACTCCCCGGGAGTAGGACCAAGATGGAATGTTCAATAGTTAGTTTATGCCTTTGGTAAAACGATTTTGAAGATTCATCAACGTGCTGGTGTTCCGTAAACGGGTGCCCCACATATGTGGTCGGCAATCCTTTTGAATTATACCACTCTTCTTCAAAAGGAAAAATAGAAAGAGTCTGATCTAACACTGCTTTCATGGTTTCAACCCGTTTCTCTTTCCAGGCCCAGGCCTGGGGCAAAATGAAATATGTAATCGGGATACCTAGGCGGAAAATATTTGTTGCCAATTTGAGGTTAAATCCGGGATAATCGATCAAAATAATTCTATCGGGTTTAGCACGGGATATGGTCTTTACAGTTTCTCCCATTATTTTTATCATACGCGGTAAATGTTTTACCACTTCTAGAAATCCCATAATGGCTAAACTGTCAGAATGCTCAATGATATTCATCCCCGCATCTCGCATGGCATTACCACCATGACCCATAAAAGAGGAGTTAGGCTCTATATTTTTTATTGAATGTATCAAATTTCCTCCATGGAGGTCGCCGGAGGGTTCCCCCGCAACAAGGAAAAATTTTAATGGTTCAGACATGACCTATTCCCACTTGGGGATTATAAAGAAAAGCCGAAAAATTTTCTCACACCAATCAATACAATAATAATAAAAATATTCTGCAGTGTGCGTTTTTCTGTTTTCAGCGTTTGTATGATAGTTAAAGGGACTCTTTTATCAATCCCAAGCCACGGGCTTAATCTTGGAAAAAGCTTGGGGACACTTTCACGATACAATCGATACTCATTTCCAAATAATTTCACCAGGGTTTCCTCTTCCAGGGAAATAATCATGAAATATTGGAACGTAAAAAAGGTGAACACAAATAATAATAAGTGCCACATAAACTGCCCCCCCGCCACAAGAACCACTCCACAATAAATGATCATGTTGCCTAAATATAAAGGATTTCTGCACCTGGAATAAGGCCCGCTTGTGCATAGTGATGGTGCACCTACTTTTGTTGTCCTTGTTGCACCGCCAGCAAATCGTACCGCATATATTCGTATAGACTCCCCAACCACGATTAGTCCTATTCCAAAAATAAAATGGGGATAGGATAAAGATGACAAATATAAAATGGCCACTACAAGGGGAATCGGAGTAAAACTTCTATTGGAAAATAAAAAATTTCTCAGATCCATTAATGTATATCTTGTGTGATCATTTGCTGGATTTCGATAGCAATCTTAAGGGCATCCCGGCCCGCTTCACCTGATACAATAGGAGTTTCTTTACCTCGTACAGATTTAATGAAATTATGCAATTCCATCCCCAAAGCGTCCTGTTCCGACGTGGCAGGCTTGTCATAGGCAATAAATCGTTTAGCACCATTGTATTCAAAAGGAACAGTCATTAAAGCGTTTGGATCTTCCTTTGGGTCACCCACAATTTTGTAGACTTCTGCCAGTCCTAATAAAAGATCAATAGTCGCATATAAGTTCTTTTGAAATAACTTAACCTTCCGGACTTCGTCCTTTGCAACCCGGCTTGACATTATACTAGCCACGGTCCCATTTCCAAACCGAATGCGTGCATGGGCAATATCCAAAGAATCTGTAAGGATTGAAAGCCCGGTGGCCTGGATGCTTTTCACCGGAGAATCAACCAGAGATAATAAAATATCTATATCATGTATCATCTTATCTAATACCACTGGTACATCAGTCCCGCGGACTGTATAGGGAGCCAGCCGCTGTATCTCCAAGAATTTTGGTTCTACACGATAAGGCTTAAGAGCCAGCAAGGCAGGATTTAACCTTTCAATATGTCCTACCTGGATCATAACATCTTTTTCCTTAGATAACACCAACAATCGCTCCGCTTCTTCCAACGTCTCTGTGATAGGCTTCTCAATGAAAACATGTATATCATTTGTAATACAGGTTTCTGCAATTTTTGCGTGGTAAAGCGTGGGAGTTACAATGGAGACAGCATCCACCTGCTTTAGCAAGTCCTGCAGCTCATTAAATACGGGAATATCAAATTGTTTGGAAATTTCCACAGCACGTTCTTGATCCGTATCTACGATGCCTACCAGATTTGCATCCTTAAGAGACACATAATGTTTTACATGATGCTGGCCCAAATGGCCCACACCAATCACCCCCACTTTTACAGGTTCATTTCGCATAGTATAGTTCAAAATTACGGAATCAGGGCAGCAGATTACATGGCAGAAAACAATCTGTTTATATTAGGGAAAAATCTTGCATTTTTGCATAACAACCGGTTATTTTTGATACAATTCGAGGTATTAATGGAGTTTCAATATGGCTAACGACATGAAATCCGGGATTGGTTTTGTTATTCCGGCAGCCGGCGTCGTCGGCTTTTTCACATCTCTCCTTATGGGGGAATTTCTAGTCAGTATTATCATAACTGTCTCTGGTATCTTGGTATGGTTCCTGTATATGTTGGTCATGGAATCCCATATGCCAGAGCAAATGGGCAATATGATAATATTGTTCGGCGTTATGCTGTCCCTAGGGATTTTCTTTGGGTTTGGAATTACACAAAACATGTGGGGTGGTTTCGAATTTCAACCGGAAGGATCTATTTTATCTCTGGTTATTCTCTTCTTTGCAGTGCTTACAGGTCTAAATTTTCGTAACCAGCAATCAGCCTTTCCGGTATCTGCTGGTGATAGTGGCGGTTTGTCAGATGAGGACCGTGATCTTGTAATGAATGCCATTAATCAGACCCAGGAACCAAAAGCAACCCCAGCACCGGAGGCTCCAAAGGTAATTGTTGTAAAGCAGGAAGCGGCTCCAGTGGAAGAAAAAGCAGAAGAAAAGAAAGAAGAACAGTCACCACCAAATCCCTATGACCCCTATGGCATGGCCAATAATCCTTATTTTGCCTACCCGCCGGATTACTATTACGATGAAGATGATGAAGATGATGAAGATGATGAAGATGAATATGATGAAGATTGGGACGATGAGGAGGAAGACGAATAATTTTCTTACCGTATATAAATTAAAAAGGGCAGTTTTTACTGCCCTTTTTTATACCAAGCCTTTTTAAACATTAAATTTAAAGAAAATACAGTCTCCTTCTTTTACAATATAGTGTTTGCCCTCCTGGCGAATAAGGCCAAGGTCTGAAAGTGCTTTTTCTGAGCCATGAGCTATGATATGATTGTAATTAAATACTTCTGCCTTGATAAATCCTCTTTCAAAATCAGTATGAATCTGTCCTGCGGCCTTCAGCGCTGATGTCCCTAAGGGTATTGTCCATGACCGGATTTCTTTTTCCCCACACGTGAAATAGGTATGAAGCCCAAGGAGATTGAAACTGGAACGAATCACTTTGTTCAAGCCTGGTTCTGGTAGATTATACTCTGAAAGAAATAATGATTTTTCTTCCTGGGGGAGTGAAGCAATTTCTTCTTCAATAGCTGCACAGATGCGGACTGCAGAATTTCCTTCTTCTTTGGCAAAGTCAAATAGATCCTTGACATATTGGTTTTGATTATCCTGTACGATCTCTGATTCATCAACATTGGCAATATACAAAATGGGTTTATTTGTTAGAAGATGAAATGAGTTTAGGATATACCGTAGATCTGGTTCCACATCAAAAGTTCTAGCGCGTCTACCATTTGAACAATGACGAATTAATTGATTAATAAGGTTTAACACTTTTTTAGAACCCTTTTCCCCGGCTCTGGCCCTTTTTTCTGTCTTTTGCTTCCGTTTTTCCAACGTTTCCAGATCGGCTAAAAGCAATTCTATTTCGATGGTTTCTGCATCCCGGACCGGATCGATAGATCTATCCACATGGGTAACGTTTTCATTATTAAAACACCGAATTACATGGAGAATAGCATTTGTTTGACGAATTTGACCCAGAAACTGATTGCCAAGCCCCTCTCCTTTGCTTGCCCCGCGGACCAGCCCTGCAATATCTGTGAATTCTACCGTAGCTGGAACAATCTTTTGAGGTTTATAAATCTTACCCAGTTCCACCAATCGGTAATCCGGCAATTCAACAATACCCACATGGGGTTCAATGGTGCAAAAAGGATAGTTCTCGGCTGGTATACTGGATTCAGTCAGTGCGTTAAATAAGGTCGACTTCCCAACATTGGGTAAACCCACAATCCCGCATTGAAGTGCCATGTGTTATACAGTATTTCCAGTAGAATTAAAAAGAGTCTTGAGAAGGATCCCCACCAAAATCATAGGTCAAATTGTTAAAAAGTCCAACCTGAAGATTTTTGGCAAAGTAAATGGTACGATTATCTTCTGTGCTTAATAAGCCGTCTGCCCAGACCATTGTTTTTCCATCTCTTTCCAATATTTTTTTAATATCTATTTTATATACGACTTTTTCATGATAAGGTCGAACCTGACCTTTGAATTTCAAGTCACTCACACCCAGTGCCCTTCCCCGACCTTCACCGCCAATCCAGGTCAAAAAGAACCCCACCAGTTGCCACATACCATCTAAACCGAGACAACCGGGCATCACAGGATCCCGCTTAAAGTGACAATGAAAAAACCAGTTTTCCTCATCTATATCCAATTCGGCTAGAATCCTGCCTTTACCGTATTTTCCACCGTCTTCATTTATTTCAATAATTCGATCCACCATGAGCATGGGCGGTAAAGGCAGTTTGCTAGTGTTAGGACCCATGAGTTTTCCTTCGCCGCTCTGGATCAATTCTTTTTTTGTGTAACTGTTTTTTTGGGTCATTTTACTCGGATTATGACAGGCGGAGAGTACAACAATTTTATCATATTTTAAACCTACATTTGATATTCACTATCCAAAATAATCCGGTAAATTGAGAACAAGATTTTGGAGAATAAAATGTCTGATTGGGTTTTATTATTGGGTGGTTCCACTGGTCATGGTGCTGCTACGGCAAAGCGCCTGGCAAAAGATGGCTATGGTATTATAGCGTTCCATTTTGATCGAGGCGAAGCAAAAAAGATCGCTGAAGAAACTATAGCGGAAGTAGACCACTTATCCGAAGGACGCTGCCATTATTATAATACCAATGCTGCTTCTGAAGAGACAATGAATACCTTTATCCCACAGATTAAAGAGATTACTTCGGGCAGCCCTCTTAAATTATTGCTCCATTCTATTGCGTTCGGCACCACCACCAACTTTTTTGGTGCAAAACCGGTTACCCAACGGCAAATGGATATGACCATACATGTTATGGGGAACTCCCTTCTATATTGGACCCAGAAATTGTACGGAGAAGGATTACTTGCGAACGGGTCTCGTATCATGGGACTTACCAGTGAAGGCAACTACGTAGCCTTGGAAGGATATGGACCTGTCAGTGTTGCAAAAGTAGCCATGGAAGCAATCATACGTCAGATTGGCTGGGAGTTGGGAGAATTCGGCATTACTGCCAATGCGATTCAGGCAGGTGTAACACCAACACGAGCCCTTACCAAAATCACTGAAGGCTGGGAAGCGTGGGTTGAAAATACTAAAAAACGGAATCCAATGCGTCGAACAACGACACCGGAAGATGTAGCCGGAACAATCTCAATGCTTTTAAAACCGGAGGCAGATTTTATTAATTGCTCTATAATTTACTGCGATGGGGGAGAATCGCGTTCTGGCACCTTTTAGGTCTCGGCACAGAGGAAACTCAGGATTTGGTGTCCTGGGAGAGTTTTTCCTCAATGAGAACGATCAGTTCATGGCAATCTTTATTTGGTGAGATATCAAAACTGCGCTTTGCTTCACTCAACGCATATTCCCACCACCCTTTCTTTGTATAGGCAATAGCAAGTTTGAGATGGGCCTTACCCAACACTTGAAATTCATCCCGTTTCAATTGACTTTGGTCTCCTGAATAAAGCCGGGAGACTTCTCGATATTCCATTATGGCCTCATCCAAGAGACCTCTTTGCAAGTACCAGTTTCCAAGATTCAGGTGTCTTGCAGGATCTTCCTGGCAGGAACTGAAAATGAGTATAAGGCAAACAGGGAAAATGAAACGTGTATGACGAGATATAAAATCAATCATAATAGATCGTGAATTTTTGGTTTTACCTTGTGGAAAATCAAGAAGAAAATCCATCTACATGAAATACAGGTTCCGCTGAATGTTTTGGGTCACGAACGATGAATTGGAGGATCAGCATTCCCAAAATAATACTCGTGCCTAATATATAAAGGGATATGGTGTAATTGCCAACCCGAACCAAAGCACCGATACCCATAATAAAGATCAATACAAATGGAGCCAGAAATGAATCAACCAATGC
>CETJ01042869.1_pt1 | contig 13763 bp, 13 predicted proteins | sample 531341 | NCBI WGS metagenome assembly CETJ01 (sample SAMEA2622677, study PRJEB7988) | marine metagenome | isolation source: saline water (ENVO:00002010), including | reverse complement strand
TCCCAGCCAAACGCCCCTCGTCCAAAACCCGAAGCAAAGAAGAGGCAACGATCCGGTCGCTCTCTATCGACGCTCCACTACGAGTTGCAAGAAGTCGAAGTAGAGATAGAGAAACGCGCCCTAGAGCGAGATCAATACAGCGCTTTCCTGACAGATGATTCGATTACGCATAATTCGCAACAAGAGATGTACCGCTCTTTGGCTTCGACCTTGGAGAGCCTAGAAAATGCTGAAGATCGGTGGCTTGCGATATCGGAAGAGATTGAAGGGCGAACTTAAGCGCTCCGCTACCCTGCGATATATGAACCGGCGGACACATGACTCCAGCGGCGACTTGCGGTCTTTGCGCCACCGCCGGCCGCTGATTCACTGGACAGCAGTGTTGGTGTCAGCGGCGATGGTTCTTGCTGGCTTCTCGGCCCTGATGGCCGCATTGTGAATGATGTCAACTCTTCAGCTTTTGAAGAACTTTCCTTGGAACGTCTCTATGAGATCCTTCGGCTTCGAGTTGAGGTCTTTGTAGTTGAACAACAATGTGCTTATTCAGAAATTGATGCATTGGATAGCGAAGCGCTACATCTTTGGATTGATGATCACGACGGACTTGCTTCGTACGTACGAGTCATTGGGGAACCCGACTGTTTACGAATCGGTCGGGTCGTCACTCGACGTGATGCCCGCTCGAACGGGTTGAGTGGGCAACTCATTAACCACGTGCTGTCAACGACCGATGGACCCTGGGTGCTCTCGGCACAGGCGTATTTGTGTGACTGGTACACCCAACTGGGTTTTGTTCCAAGTGGTCCCGAGTTCGATGAAGATGGTATCCCTCACATCCCAATGAGGAGAGCAGCCACTTAGCTGGACGCGATATCGAAACTAAGCCCGGACATCAACGACAGTGCGCCCTCGCACCTGGCCGGCAAGGATGTCTGAGCCCAGCTTTGGAACATCAGCCAAGCCAACCATGGTCGTCATCTGGGAAAGTATGTCTCGGTCAAGGAGTTCGTCAAGCCTCGACCACGCTCTGTTCCTCGTTTCAAAGGGGCATATAACCGAGTCGATTCCCAGCAGATTGACTCCCCGGAGAAGGAAAGGAATCACCGTCGTGCTGAGGTCGTGGCCCCCCGCAAGTCCGCAGGCAGCGACGCTTGCCCCATATTGCATTTCGGTAAGAACGTGGGCGAGCGTCGTGTCGCCGACCGCATCTATGCATCCTCCCCAGCGTTCAGACGCAAGTGGCCCTGGCGCGGGTTCCGCGAGTTCCTCGCGTGACACGATTTGACTCGCGCCCAAGTTGGCCAAATAGTCGCTTGTTTCAGGACGCCCCGTCGACGCCGCGACTTCGTAGCCCGCTTGGGAAAGTAGGTGTACAGCGACGCTTCCGACTCCGCCAGCGGCCCCCGTCACGAGCACCGGTCCGGAACCGATGCCGTGATCCTCGAGGGTCTGCATAGCGAGCATTGACGTGAGCCCAGCGGTGCCCACACTCATCGCTTCGAATTCAGAAAGACTTGCTGGGAGTTTGACTAACCAGTCACCACTCACTCGAGCCCGTTCGGCATAGCCGCCCCAGTGAACTTCGCCGACCCTCCAGCCTGTCAGGACAACTCTGTCTCCTTCGACAAAACGAGCGTCAGCGGACTCGCTAACAACGCCTGAAAAATCGATCCCCGGTACATGTGGATAATCACGCACTAGGCGACCGACGCCGTTGAGGATCATTCCGTCCTTGTAGTTGAGCGTGCTGTAGGAGATGTCGACTGTCACTTCGCCATCAGGAAGTTGCGCATCCTCTAATTGCGTGACTTCTGCTGTCACTTTTCGTTCTTCCTGTGTCAAGAGCACTGCGCGGAATGTCATGAATCCTCACTCGTTCATCGTCCCGATGGTCGGATCGGTATAAGCCCAGGACATTACTCGGGTCCTGGCTGCGTGTCCCATGTGTCACCAGGCTCAGATCTGTAGGCTGATCGTATGTCTGAACGAGAAATCGTTACCGTTACAGAAGTAGCGCTTGAAAAAATTCTCGATATACGTGCCGGTGAAGATAATGCAGAGCAACTAGCCCTCAGAATCGAAGTCACAGGAGTCCAAGGAGTCGATTTCTCATACGACCTAGCCTTCGAAGCGCTTACCGAGGCAGACGCCGACGACGTACCAACACACGTGGGTGGAGGCTTAACAGTCTTAACCCCTGAACGAGATGTCGCCAAATTAGAGGGAGCGACACTAGACCTCCCGAGCAACTCCAACCAGACCGGTCTGGTGCTACGCAACCCGAATCGACCCGACCTCGGCCCAAACGCAACCTTGGAACTGTCAGGAACTCTTGAGGAGCAGATTCAAGAGGTGCTGGTCAAACGAATTAATCCCTCAATAGCAGTGCACGGCGGGTACGCAGAACTTGTTCGTGTGGAAGGCTCCACAGTTCTGGTCAAGTTGGGCGGAGGTTGCCAAGGTTGCGGCATGGCCAACGCGACGGTTACAGCCGGCATTGAAAAAACTTTGACCGAACTTCTCGATGGGGTTGAAAACGTCGTCGATATAACCGACCACACATCAGGCGAAAATCCCTATTTTGCTGCCACTTAATAGATCGACCTTCACACGGCATGGCGTCGCTTCGCAGGCGCTGCCTAAACTCTGACTACGACGGAACTCCATGGGGGCGATGTGAGAGGCATTATTGGCTATGGCACCTACGTGCCCTACTACCGGTTAGATCGTTCAAAGATCACCGCGGCAATGGGTGCAGGAGGGGGACGCGGTCATCGGGCTGTAGCCGGATACGACGAGGACACCACCACCATGGGTGTCGAGGCCGCACGTAACGCCCTGCGCGGAAGCACCGTGACTCCATCTTCGATTTGGTTCGCCACTGCAAACCCCGCCTACCTTGACAAAACCAATGCGACAGCTATCCAGGCGGCACTTGATCTTCCACAGGACACCTGGGCAGTCGACGCCGGCGGATCTGCTCGATCAGCGGAGGCCGCAATTCTGGGCGCCAAGGGCACTCCAGGTGTATCTATGGCCGTCGCATCTGATCTACGAACCGGTAATCCCACTAGCAACGATGAGAGTGCTGGCGGTGATGGAGCAGCAGCAGTCATCTTCGGTGACGACGAAGACGCACCAGTTCTCGCGCATACGCTGGGGTTTGCTGCTTCAACCGGTGAATTCCTTGATCGCTATCGGCTCCCCGGCGACGACTCGAGCCGTATATGGGAGGAACGATTCGGAGAACAGGCATATCTGGCGCTAGCCGAGGACGCGATAGAGCGAGCAACGAAATCTGCGAACGTCGGTATGGAAGATGTTGACAAGGTGATCATCGCTGGACTGCACGCGCGAGCAGTCCGAAGTTTGTCGAGGACCGTCGGCGACAAATTGGTTGATGATCTCACTGGACGCATTGGGAATCCGGGGGCGGCTCAACTACCTCTTCTTGTTGCATCAGTTCTTGATGATGCCGAGCCAGGGGAAACCATTCTGTGTGTTCACCTTGCCGATGGTGCCTATGCGAGCGTTCTGCGCACAACAGATGCCATAGCTGATTACGCACCATTCGCCACCGTTGAGTCGCAAATCGAAGGCGGAAGCGACAACCTCGAGTACAACCTTTATCTGACTTGGCGCGGTTTCCTCGATCGTGAACCGCCGCGACGTCCCGATCCCGACCGCCCGGGTGCACCTCCAACCTTCCGATCGGAGGATTGGAAGTACGCGTTCGTAGGATCACGGGACCGCACTTCTGGAGCGATCCACCTGCCACCAATGCGGGTTTCCATGGATGGCGGAGCGGTTGACGATATGGAACGAATCAGGATGGCGGATGTGCCCGCCACCATTACGACGTTCACCGTTGACTACTTGGCGTTCTCCCTGTCTCCGCCAACTGTTGCTGTGGTTATCGACTTTGATGGAGGCGGCCGATTCCAAGCCGAGATGACGGACATCGACCCGAGCGAGGTCAAAATCGGAGACCGGGTGGAAATGACATTCCGCCGCTTGTTCACCGCACAAGGTATTCACAACTACTTTTGGAAAGCTCGCCCACTCGCGGATTGAGTGGACACAACTAGTATCCCTGCAGGGATACATCTTTATCCACCAAACTGGTGGAACACGACAAAGGAAAAGGGACATGGCCTCTCATGGCATAAAGGACCAGGTCGCCATCGTCGGTATGGGCTGCACGCCCTTCGGCGAGCACTGGGATAAGGGCGCCGATGACATGCTCATCGACGCGGCACACGAGGCGTACGCCTCAGCTGGGGTAACCCAGGACGACATTGATGCTTTCTGGTTAGGGACAATGGGGTCCGGTGTGTCCGGACTCACTCTCTCCAAACCACTGCAAATCGACTACAAACCCGTGAGCCGTTTAGAAAACATGTGCGCAACGGGGTCAGAGGCCTTCAGAAATGCCTGCTATGCAGTGGCCTCTGGTGCGTACGACGTCGTAATGGCTATCGGAGTCGAAAAGCTCAAAGACAGCGGTTACTCCGGACTTACCGGCAGTCGGCCTCCAAGCGACGGAACCGATTCATCGCTCACAGCGCCAGCAACGTTCAGTCTTCTCGCTCCGGCCTATGCGCATAAGCATGGACTCGACGAAGAAACAATGAAAGAGGTCCTTACCCGGATTGCCTGGAAGAACCATAAGAACGGCGCTCTTAACCCGCGGGCACAGTTCCGCAAAGAAGTGGCTAAAGAGACCATCGCTGCCTCCCCACTTGTTGCCGGTCCACTGGGTATTTTTGATTGCTCTGGCGTAAGCGACGGTTCAGCAGCAGCTGTAATTGTTCGGGCAGAAGATGCGCATCGCTATACAGACAAGCCGCTGTATGTGAAGGCGTTGAGCTTCTCGTCTGGACCAGCGACCGGAGCTTTGGACCCGAGCTATGACTACACGACGTTCCGCGAAGTGCGTACGTCCGCGGAGGAGGCATATAAACAAGCCGGGATTAGCGATCCACGTAGTCAAATAGCCATGGCTGAGGTCCACGACTGCTTCACTCCAACCGAGCTCGTGCTTATGGAAGATTTGGGTTTCGCAGAAGAGGGAACTGCCTGGAAAGAGGCCCTTAATGGAACATTCGACCTCGATGGCGATCTGCCGGTAAACCCAGATGGAGGGCTTAAGAGTTTTGGCCACCCGATTGGTGCCTCTGGCTTGAGAATGCTATTTGAGTGCTGGCTGCAACTGAGGGGCGAAGCACCTCCTGAACGTCAGATCGATTCTGACAGGACGCTTGGTTTGACTCATAACCTGGGCGGCCAACCTGGGGCTTGCGTGTCTTTCGTTGCGGTCGTCGGCTCCGAAGTGGGCTAATTCAGCCGAATAAAAACTAATCAACGACCGCTTGTTCCAGCCATGGGAATGAGCGGTCGTTACGCGTTCTGATGGCTGCTTGAGTTCTGCCGCTCTACCCCTCTGAACCCGACTTCAACTTCAGCAGGATTCGAGAGCCTTGATGACCTCCGCTGCTATGCCCGAGGCGTCAAGGCCGAACTCGGCGTGCAATTCTTCGGCACTGCCGTGAGGCAAATACTCATCTGGAGTACCCAATTGCAGCAATCGAGGAATTCGACCGTGGCGGCGTTGTAAGGCGTCTCCTACGAGACTGCCGAAACCACCGACTCTGCTCCCGTCCTCGATCGTTACGACGAGAGGCAAATCGAGTATCGAACGGATCATGTCGAGGTCAACTGGTTTGAGAATCCTAGGATCCCAAATCGCTGCCTCCACGCCCTCTTCAGTCAAGAGATCCGCTGCGGCTTCTGCCGCGTGCAACATTGGTCCCGCCGCCAAGATTGCGGTGTCATGGCCTGTTCGAACTTGTCTGGCACTTAAGCCGCTTCCGACGACGGTTGACTCGTAAGCATTACCTTTGGGCCAACGAATCGCGACAGGCCCATCCTCTATTTTCAGTGCCTGCTCCAACATCCCAGAAAGTTCTTGAATCGATGATGGGGCAAAAATAGTCATCCCCGGTACCCGGGAGTACATCGCGACGTCATGAATTCCGTGATGTGAAGCTCCATCTGGACCAGTCACTCCGGCCCGATCTATACAGATGACGACGGGTAACTTATGCAACCCGATGTCGTACATCACTTGATCGAAGCCGCGTGCCAAGAAAGTGGAATAGATCGCCACGAATGGTCGCAGCCCTGCCCTGGCCATACCCGCCGCTGAGGTCAGCGCATGCTGTTCAGCGATACCTACATCGAAGAAGCGGTCTGGGTAGCGCTCCTGAAACGGGATCAACCCTGTAGATCCAGGCATCGCGGCCGTAATAGCCACGACGTCAGTACGGCGATCCGCTATGTCTAACAAAACGCCACTGAATTCTGAAGTGAAGGTCGCCCCTCCAACAGAAGGTGAGTTACCTGTAGCCGGATCGAAGAGGCCAATGTCGTGAAGGTGCTTTTCCTCATCGGCTTCGGCCGGGGCGTATCCGCGTCCTTTGTCAGTGAGAACATGCACAACGATGGGGCCGTCTTCGTAAGTTGAGGCATCGCGGAGAGCGGACTCGAGCGCAGCAATATCGTGCCCATCGATTGGACCGAGATAACGCACCCCTAGTGTTTCAAAAAAAGCAGGTGGCTCCCACATATCGCGCATCGCTGCTGCCGCTCCCGACAACCCGCGCTTGACCTCGACGCCTAGAGGTAAACGGTCCAAAATGTTGGTGACCGCTTGCCGGCCCTTCACATAATTGGGGGACTGACGAAGTCGTGACATCACCGTTGCCAGCCTGCTCACCGTAGGTGCGTACGATCGGCCGTTGTCATTCAGAATGATTACTGCGCGCTGACCATAGTGACCAAGGTTGTTTAAAGCCTCGAACGCCATGCCTCCAGTCATTGAGCCGTCACCGATAACCGCCACCACACGACGATGCCGGTGGTCCGTCAAATCAAAACCGGTTGCGAGACCCGAAGCCCAACTTAAAGAAGCCGAAGCGTGGCTATTCTCCAGCAGGTCATGTTCAGATTCGGCCGGATTCGGGTAGCCAGATAAGCCGTGCCTTTGGCGAAGAGTGTCAAATTCGTCAGCCCGACCGGTAACGATCTTATGGACGTAAGCCTGATGGCCGGTGTCCCACACAATTACATCTCGAGGTGATTCAAAAATTCGATGCACGGCGATCGTCAACTCGACCGCACCCAGATTGGATCCCAGGTGGCCTCCGGTGCGCGACACCGCGTCGACCAAAAATTCTCGGATCTCTTCGCAAAGTTCTAACAGCTGATCGTTGTCAAGTGCCCGCAGATCTGCCGGACTCTGGATCTTCTCAATGTGCATAAGGTTCGTTACCGACTGTCCAGGATATCGGCCACATTATCGGCTGACTGTCAGATGCCCCCGTCAGTTAGGACGTTATTCCTTTCAGTCATTTGCCGCTCTAAGATCCATTGAGCGCACCACATGCCCACGGCTAGTACAGCTAGGCCCGCGAGGCCATCGATCCAGTAATGGTTTGCGGTAATGACGATCCCAAAACTAGTGGCGAGGGGGTACACCCACATCGCCACTCGAGCTGAAATAGGTTTTAAAACCGGCGCTATCGCGACGGTGCACCACGCGGCCCACGCCAAATGGAGACTCGGCATCGCAGCCCACTGATTCGAGATGTCCTGCAACGTCCCTGAGTCAAATGACCACAGCCCCCCGTGAACCGACAAGGTGTCGACGAAAGAAAAGTTGGTCATCGCTCCTCCGTACGGTGGAGGCGACGCAAGAAGTCGCGGCGGCATGAGAGGAAATGTGGCAAAACCAATCAGACCCAGAGCAGTAGTGATTGCAAGCCCGGTGCGGTAGCGCAGAAAACGGAGAGGAAACCGCCGGTAAAGAAATACCCCTACACCGATAGTCACCACAAAGTGGAGACTGCCGTAGAACACGTTCCAGAACCACAAGAACCAACCCCAATCAAGAAACCATTGCTGGAGGCCCTCCTCAAAGAAAAGACCAAGTTGTTTCTCGAAATCAATCACTCGGTTGGCGTTCTTTGCCGCGGTGCTGGTCGTCGAGGCGAAGAACCCGTCAGAACCGAACTGGTTTCTTACCAGTCCATAGGCCAGATAGAAGCCCAAGATAAAGAGCGCCTCTTTCCACCAGCGCATCCTCGCGACAATCATCTCCACTGGGGTCAAATTCCGGCCTCCGAGTGTAAATGGCGTGCTCCCAAAACAAAGGCTGGTACGCCCGCGAGGCTGGCAAGGAGGGTAACCGCATAAATCAAGAGACCTAACACCACGCTTTGCCCACTACTAACCCCGGAATCATTTAGAAAGAGAACCAACGCAGCCTCGCGCACTCCTATCCCCCCAATTGCCACGGGAAGTACTTGTGCAATAAAGACCATAGGAATGAAAGCAAACCAGACTGCAGGTCCAAGGTGGATATCTATAGCGATCGCGGTACAGATCACAGCGATCACCAAACACACCTGAAAAGCGATCGCCGCAGCGAGTAGCCGCAACATTGCGCTCGGTACCTGCCGATAAATTTTGAGACCTCGATGAACAGCAGCGAGTGACCCTGTCACGCTGTTGTTGCCCCTGAGTCGACCTCCAAAGCGAGGGTGTTCTGCAAGGTAAATAGCGATCGACAACAAAAAGAGCGTCCCGATGGCGAGACCCACAGCAATTTTGCCCCCCTTTGTCGACACAAGTTCCGGATTGAAAGCGAAAGCAAGGAGCGTCATCAGAGGCAAGACGACCCACCCTGTTAACCGTTCGATCACGACCGAAGCGAACGCGCTCGAGTGATCACGGATGTGGGTGCCCATTCGGCTCACCCGTAAAATGTCACCGCCAACGGTTGTAGGAAGAAAGTTCCCTATGAACTGGCCTGCCAAGAAATAGCTACAAACATCGGCAAATTTTTGTGGCTTGCCCAGGGTCCGGCACACCTCTTGCCAACGAATCGCGGCCAACCCAAACGCCGCCAGTGTGGCGAATAGTGATGCGATCAACCACAACCAACTCTCACTTCGCCAATCGGGCCACCTCTGGAGGTCCGTCGCCGGAAACCGTGTCAGCAGAACGGCGAGCATTACAGCACTCGCGACGATACGCAGTCCTAAGGATGCCCTTTTTGGCAAACGGGGGTAGCGGTAGTTCTTCTGGGACACGAGAGAGCGAAGATTACGCTGCTCGGAGCCTTCTGAGAAGTCCCAAATGGTCACGGCGCCGGTACTGTGTCGCCAAAGCTAAATAAGTTACCCACCAAGAGAACGCCCCATGAGTGAAAAAATATTTGGTCCGCTGCTGGACCGTGATCTGATCCAAGAGACCATTGTGACTGCGATGAGTAACGGTGGGCAATGGGCAGAGGTGTTTGTAGAAGATCGCCAAAGCGCCTCCGCCGACTTCGATGAGGGGCGAGTCGAATCAATGGTGTCCAGTCGAGATCTGGGCGCTGGAATCCGCGTAACCGTGGGCGAAGCAACGGGCTTCGCCCACACAGCAGACCTCTCATCTGCTGGCCTAAGAGAGGCAGCTCGTGCTGCCGCAGGCGCCGCTCGGGGCGGCGACCAGGTTGAACCAGTCACCCTCCGCGGAGAAGGAGTCACACAAAACCGCGCTGAGATCTTGCCGTCGACCGTTTCCAAGGCCCGCAAGGTCGAACTACTTCGACAAACCGATGCCGCAGCTCGTGAGGTTGATAGCGCGATCACACAGGTCAGTGTTCGATATTCAGAAGGACGTCGGCGAATCCTGGTCGCTAACAGTGACGGCATCTTCAATGGTGACGACCAAACTCGTACGTTGCTGTCAGTCAATTGCGTGGCGAGCGGGGATCAGGGCCTACAAACGGGCCGAGAAACCGTGGGATATACAGTCGGGTTCGAGTTGTTTGACGAACACGACGTCGAGGCGATGGCTCGACGAGCTGCAAGACGGGCAATAACCAAACTGGAAGCCCGTCCGGCTCCCAGTGGCCAACTGCCGGTAGTCATTCAACGTGGCGGGGGAGGGGTTCTTTTTCACGAGGCTTGCGGGCACGGTTTGGAAGCTGATCTAGTTGACAGAGGAGCTTCGGTTTTCCGTGACCGAATCGGTGAACTTGTAGCGTCGCCCACAGTCACTCTCGTTGATGACGGAACAATGGGAACTGAGTGGGGAACTATCGCAATTGACGACGAAGGATGTCCTTCGCAGCGCAATGTTCTGATCGAGAATGGTGTGCTGACCGACTACATGTGGGACCACTTGCGTAGTCGTTCCTCGAGAAGAGAACTCTCCGGAAATGGTCGACGCCAGAGTTATCAACATTTACCGATGGTGCGAATGACCAACACCTTTGTGATGAACGGCGAAACAGATCCTGAGGACATCATCTCCGGTACAGAAAATGGTATCTACGTTGCGCAGTTGGGAGGTGGTCAGGTCAATACAGCTACAGGCGATTTTGTCTTCGGCATGACCGAGGCATACCTCATCGAACATGGACGGATAACGGCGCCTCTGCGTGAGAGCAACCTAATCGGCAACGGTCCCGATGTTCTGCAAAACATTGAGGTCATTGGCAATGATTTCGCAATGGGTAGCCCAGGCACATGTGGCAAAGATGGTCAGGGCGTTCCGGTAGGTGATGGGCAACCGACTTTGAGGGTGGCAGCGCTCACCATCGGTGGTACGGCAAGTTGACGAACCCGGTTGAACTCCCTGACGTCGCACAAGGACTTTTAGCCGCCGCGCGCGAGAACGAGCAGTTCGAGGTGTGCCTCTCTCGAAGCCGTTCCACCACAGTGAAGGCATACCAGGGAGAAGTAGAATCAGTCCGTTCTGGGGCGTCCCAAGCTGTCGGGGTGCGAATAGTCGTAGACGGGCAGCAAGGATTTGCTACCGCAGGTTCACTTGACCGCGAGGTCCTAAATCAGGTCGTCAAGGAAGCCCGAGAAAACCTGCAGTTCGCCGAAAGCGACCCGCATCAAGGAATAGCAGCTCCCGACGGAGTGGTTCCCCCAGGTCTTGACCTCACCGATGACGCAGTTCTTCGGTTGAGTGAAGAAGATAGGGCAGATGTCGCAATCGAGTTAGAACGACGATGTCTTTCTGCCGATTCACGAATCACTGGAGTCCGCTCGTCCGCCTGGTCCGATGGTTGGGGAGAATTGGCTCTAGCCTCAACCTCGGGGATTGCCGTTCACAGCGAGGGAGGTAGTTGCTCAATCGGCGTTCAACCGCTCGCGGTGGAGGGCAGCGAAACCCAGATCGGCTACGCCGGCGACGCGGCTCGGCGGCCAGACGCGCTAGACCTCGATCGTGTTGTTAGCGAAGCGGTTGAAGATGCAACGGGAATGCTTGGCGCGACTAAACCGCCGAGTGAAAAAGTCACTGTGGTTTTGGAACCATCGGTCGCAGCCGCCTTTCTTGGAATTGTGGTAGGCGCATTAACCGGAGACCGAGTGATCAAAGGTAGATCACCATTCGCAGAACGCCTCGGCGAACAGATTGCTGTCGCTCACCTAACTTTGGTAGACGACCCGACCAATATGGAATCGTTAGGGGCTGATAATCACGATGGTGAAGGGCTAGCCGCGCGACGAAATGTGATTGTTGATTCGGGCGTACTTTCGCAGTTCCTGCATAACTCCTACACCGGTCGCCGCGTTGGAACTAGCTCCACAGGGTCCGCAGTTCGTGGGCCCCGGTCTACGCCGAGTGTCGGCATTCATGCGCTTTCAATCGTCCCCGGAGTCGATGATAGAGAAGAGCTTTTTGCGAAGATCAACAAAGGCGTGTTCATTCGCGGAGTCAACGGTCTTCATAGTGGCGTCAACCCAGTTAGCGGCGACTTTTCTGTAGGGGCATACGGTCAACGCATTCAAGACGGTGCTCTTGGCGAACCATTCCGCGAAGCGACGATCGCGTCAACTCTGCAAAAAATGCTGCTCGACATCGTCGAAATTGGCAGCGACTTCGAATTCCTGCCCAGTGGAACCGGCATGACTTCAATAGCAATTGCTGATGTTGCGCTTTCTGGGATCTAGCTCTCGCGGGCGCAAGCCGTAAGGCCATTGATACTCTGCTGGCCGTGCCCACTACACCCTCTCCCGAAGCGATAGGACGTCACCCTCATCTTGGCGACCTGTGTCCTCAGGGTTGGATTCGCGTCGATTTCCATTCACACACCATGTGGTCGGGGGATTCAACAACCACGCCCGATGAAATTCGAGAAAGTGTGGCTGAAACGGGTATCGACGTACTGTGTGTGACAGATCACAACGCCATTAAGGGTGCTATCGAACTCAACGACAATCTTCCGTGCCGAGTAGTCGTAGGAGAGGAACTAAAAACACATGCCGGTGAAATCATTGGTCTGTTCCTTAAAGAACGAATTCCGCAGGGCATTCGACCTGAAGACGCCGCAAAAAATATTCGAGACCAAGGAGGACTTGTCTACATTCCGCACCCCTTCGACCCAATGCGCAACAACTTGCAGGCGGAAGTTCTTGACGAATTAGTCAATAACGACCTCGTGGACGGCATTGAAATTCTCAACGGCAAAACGAGCCTTCGAAGCTTGAATGAGAAAGCGGCGGCGTACGCGGTTAAACACGACCTAGCGATTGGTGCAGGAAGTGACGCCCATGTAGCGGAAGCAATAGGTGCCGTTTATCTAGAAATGCCGGACTTTGATGGCCCAGAAGAGTTTCTGTCGTCGATGCGGATGGGTCGGGCAGTAGGACATCACTACGACCCCCCGCGACGCTGGCGACCGCGTATCGTTCCGTCCACAGCGGACTGACCGCACTTCTCGCTACCAACGGCCACAAATATGCCGATCTTCCACGCAATTGTTTTAGGTATCACCCAAGGACTTACTGAGTTCGTGCCAGTGTCCTCAAGTGGCCATCTTGAATTAATCCCTTGGCTTTTCCAATGGAACCACTTCGCGGGCGACAGCAGAATGGAAAACACGTTCGATGTTGCTCTCCATCTGGGAACCTTGAGTGGTTTGCTCGTTTGCCTTTGGACCGACGTCCAGCTCTACGCTCGGGCTGGCCTTGGCGCGTTGGTCGGGCGACAACCGTGGAACACCGACGCCAAGATTGGATGGTTGTTGCTTCTATCGTCGGTCCCGGCGGCGATTGCGGCGACCTTGTTCGAATCGTTCTTACTCAAACAGAGCGGTCGCGTAGGAATAATCGCGATCGGCTTAGCTGTATTTGGGCTGTTGCTGTGGCTCGTTGATAGGCAAGAGCGAACAGCGCGTTCCTTCCACGATTTTTCTGGTCGGGATGCGCTCAAAATAGGAGTAGCGCAATCCTTGGCGTTGCTGCCCGGAGTAAGTCGGTCGGGCATTACGATCACGGCCGCCCGGATGATCGGTTATGACCGACCTCGCGCGGCGCGTCTCGCATTCTTAATGGGCATTCCGATAATTGCGGGCGCCGGCGTACATCGTTGGTACGGTGTCCTCTCCGACGGGCTTCCCGCTGGAATGTGGCCCGCCTTGATTGCGGGAACACTAACGGCGGCCGTTACGGGCTCCTTAGCTCTCCGTTTCACTCTTCGCTGGGTGCAATCTCACAGTTACTTTGGCTTCGCGATGTACCGGTTAGCTATTGCGGCGGGAGTGATCGTTGTGCTTTATACGCGCTAGTTTCCCGGAATAACGACCCTTAACAACCCCCTAAAGGTGCAGGGGACTAGTGAAGTTGGTGATGCTTTCGCACTGTCAAAGCATCGGCGACACAGACCTAATCCTTAGCTGGGGTTGAACTTTCAGG
>CETJ01041197.1_pt1 | contig 13841 bp, 10 predicted proteins | sample 531341 | NCBI WGS metagenome assembly CETJ01 (sample SAMEA2622677, study PRJEB7988) | marine metagenome | isolation source: saline water (ENVO:00002010), including | reverse complement strand
TTGCCCGCGCCGATCTTGGCGCTGCTGCGCCAGAGGTAATCGCCGGTGAGGTTGATGTGCTCCCAACCGAGCGGCGACAGGTACTGCAACAGCGCGTCATCAACGGCATGGCCGTTGCCACGCAGCGCGTGCGCAGCCCGTTCCAGATAGACCGTGTTCCACAACACGACGGCAGCCGTTACCAGATTGAGGCCGCTAGCCCGGTAGCGCTGCTGCTCGAAACTGCGGTCGCGGATTTCACCCAGGCGGTTGAAAAACACGGCACGGGCCAGTGCGTTGCGCGCCTCGCCCTTGTTCAGCCCGGCATGCACGCGGCGGCGCAGCTCGACGCTTTGCAGCCAGTCCAGGATGAACAGCGTGCGCTCGATGCGCCCCAACTCGCGCAGGGCGACGGCCAGGCCGTTCTGGCGTGGGTAGCTGCCGAGCTTTCGGAGCATCAGGGAGGCCGTCACCGTGCCCTGCTTGATCGAGGTGGCCAGCCGCAGGATTTCGTCCCAATGGGCGCGGACGTGCTTGATGTTGAGCGTGCCGCCGATCATGGGTTTCAGCGCGTCATAGGCGGCGTCGCCCTTCGGGATGTAGAGCTTGGTGTCGCCCAGGTCGCGGATGCGCGGCGCGAAGCGGAAGCCCAGGAGGTGCATCAGGGCGAAGACGTGATCGGTGAAGCCCGCCGTGTCGGTGTAATGCTCCTCGATCCGCAAGTCGGACTCGTGGTACAGCAGGCCGTCGAGCACGTAGGTCGAATCGCGCACGCCGACGTTCACGACCTTGGTGTGAAATGGCGCGTACTGGTCAGAAATGTGGGTGTAGAACGTCCGCCCTGGGCTGCTCCCGTATTTCGGGTTGATGTGGCCGGTGCTCTCGGCCTTGCTGCCCGTGCGGAAGTTCTGGCCGTCCGACGATGATGTGGTGCCGTCGCCCCAATGCTCGGCGAAGGGATGCCGGAACTGCGCGTTGACCAGATCGGCCAGCGCTGCCCCGTAGGTTTCGTCGCGGATGTGCCAGGCTTGCAGCCAAGCCAGCTTGGCGTAGGTCGTGCCGGGGCAGGACTCCGCCATCTTGGTCAGGCCCAGGTTGATCGCGTCGGCCAGGATCGTGGTCAGCAACAGATTCTTGTCCTTGGCCAGGTCGCCCGATTTCAGGTGCGTGAAGTGCCGGGTGAAGCCCGTCCATTCGTCCACCTCCAGTAGTAGTTCGGTGATCTTGACGTGCGGCAGGATCATCGCCGCTGAAACCGGCCTGGAGCCCCATACAGTCAGTGACGGCGAGCGCGTCAGCGGCGTCTACCGTCGCAGCGTGATGCTGGCCAGCGGGCGTTTTGCGATGCTCGATGATGGCAAGGGTTTCAGCCTGGTGCCCTGGAAGGCGGTGATTGAGCAACGGCTAGGTAGCACCCTCGCAGCGACTGTCCGTGCGGGACATGTGACCTGGGAAATCGGGAGGCAACGTGGCCCCACAGTTTCATAAGGCGAGTCGGTCCCCTCGGTACGGTGGCGATGCTGGGCGCTGAAATGTGTTGCCGCTTTTCCCCGGTTCTTGGTAACATGACGAAATTATGCATACTTTTATCAGACATAGGCTCATGGTGGTGGCGTTGCTGCTTGCAACGTTCGTTGCCATATCTGTGGCTGACATGTTTCTGTGTGCATCCGAGAGCGTAGATGCTCACTATGTCATGGCGGATTCTCACGATGAGAGTGTGGATAGCCAGAGCAATGGTTCCGACTCAGACAGTGGTCATGACGCCTGTAGCCATGGGCATTGTCACCATATCTACGCTCACATTCCCCCGGGCACGGCCCCCAAAACCGAGTCCCTCAATTCGGCGCATCAGTGGCCAGCCAGTGATGCCCTTGCGTCTCGCACTCCTGACGGGTTGATGCGCCCACCCAAAGCCTGACGACTCCCGGCTGCACCCTTCGTGCGGCCGTTTCGTCAACTCATTCAGCTTTGGGAGTTTCCTCATGTTCACGTCGTTCAGTCGACCGCAGTGGGCGGTTGGCTTTGCTGTGGCTGTTACAGCGGTCTTATTCGCATTACCTTCTCGGGCCGAGCCGGCTCCGCCCTATGAAGCATTGATCGAGAGCCTCGATCGCATCCCCATCACGGTTGAAGCGGAGGCGTTGCTCGACGCTGCCAATGCGCGCGCGCAACAGGCGCGGGCTTTGCCCAATCCCTCTGTCTCCGTGGAAACCGAAAACGTTTACGGTCGCGGTCCCTTTTCCGGCTACGACGCTGCGGAATCAACATTCTCCATCAATCAGCCATTGGAGCTGTGGGGCCAGCGAGGCGCACGTATCGGTGCCGCACAGGCGGAAGCTAAGGTCGCGGCGCTGCGGCGTGATCAAACACAGTGGACGGTCGCTGGCAGTCTTGCGCTGATCTATTCCGAAGCGGAAGCGGCTTCCCTGCAATATGAACTGGCTGTCGAGGCGCTGGAACTGACGGAAGCGGACGCGAACGCAGTCATGCTGCTGATCGAAGAAGGTCGGGAACCCTCACTGCGCGGCATCCAGGCGAACAGCGAAGTTGAATCTGCCCGTGCTGCAGTGGACGAAGCGCGGGCAAACCGCGATGCCGCATTTGCCAGACTGACTGCTGCCGCGATGCTGGTCCAGCCAGTGACCGCCATCGAACCCAGTCTATTGAACCGCTCCCCTGATGCCTCCTTTCAGGCCATGGGCAATCCTCTCACCGTTCAGATTGCCGAGGCAGAACTGGAGGCCGCGAGTAAATCGGTGAGTGTCGAGCGGTTGCGTGCGCGTCCTGCGGTAAGCGCGTCGCTTGGTGTGCGGAGGTTCCAGGAATACGACACGGAGGCATTCACCTTCGGCATCAATGTATCTCTCCCCTTGTTCGACAGAAACAAGGGCGCGATCAGTGCTGCCCGTGCAGAGGAACGTGCCGCAGCAGCCAGGTTGACCACGGCAAAGCTGCAAACCCAGGCGAATCGCAGTGCTGCCCAAGCCCGTCTTGATGCGTCCATTACCCGCATACGTGCTGCCGACAAAGGCGTTGCTTCGGCGGAGGAAGCCTACCAACTCGCGCGTGCGGGGTTCGACGCCGGGCGTATCTCGCAACTGGAGCTGCGCAGTATCCGATCGGCTCTGATCAGTGCACGTAATACGGCCGTCAATGCGCGGTTAGCGCGCGTCCGCGCGGAAGTTGAACTCGCAGGCCTTGATGACCGCGCTCCATTCTGAGGAAGCATTCATGAACTCAACCAAAAACCGGCTCCTCATTGGAGCAGCTTTACTGATCGCCCTAGGGCTTGGCTTCGGCGTCGCCCAATTCGTGCCGCATGCGGAGCATGAAGCGCAGGCCGAGGATGGTGATCATGCCTTTCATGACGAGGGTCATGAAGAAGATGGAGGACACGATGACCACGACGAACACGAGGGAGAGTCGACAGAAGAAGGTGTCGTCGCACTGACGGAACAGCAGATCAAGGCGTCGGGCATCGGTATCGTCAACGTCAGCCGTGGCGGAGGGAATGAATATCGACTGTCAGGCCGCGTTGAACCGGCGGTTGACGCCAAGGCCATTGTCGCCGCGGTCACCAGCGGCCGGGTTGAACAGATTCTCGTTGCTACCGGTGCCTCAGTAGAGGTGGGCCAATCGCTGGCGATCATCGTCAGCGGCGAAGCCGCCACATTGCGTGCCAACGCCGATGCCGCGGTGGCAGAGGCGGAGGCAGCGCGACTTGTCTATCAACGGGACCTGAATCTCGTTGCGCAAGGCATCGTCGCCCGCCAGGAGATGGAGGCATCCCGGGCACGGTCTCTTGCCGCCGACGCAGCGGCGAGGGCAGCGCAGGCGCAAGTCGCCGCCAGTGGATCACCTGATACCTCGGGGCGGCTCACCATCAACAGCCCGATTGCCGGCATCGTCAGCGCCGTGAATATCACCCCCGGTGGGGTTGTGGCGGCCGGCGGCGCTGTGGCGGAAATCGCAGACCCGGCCCGGGTGGAACTGGTGTTCAACGCGCCTCCGGCGCTGGCATCTGCAGTCACCACGGAAACCCGCATCCAAGTGACGGGAACATCCCGCAACTTTGACGCTGTCGTGGTCGGCGTTGCCGCCAATGCCCGCGAACAAAGTGGTGCAACGGTTATCCGAGCGCGATCAACTGCCGGCGATCTGCCGCCAGCCGGTTCACCGATAACGGCCATTGTCGTGACGGACACACAGGAAGCCGGACTCACCGTACCTGCCGATGCCGTGCAAACGGTGGAAGGGCAATCCGTCGTATTCGTGGTTGAGGACAGCGGCTTTCGCGCTACGCCGGTGCTTGTCGGTCGGCGTGCGGGTGGGTTCATTGAAATCCTCAATGGCCTGTCCGGTAATGAACGCATTGCTGGCACCAATGCCTTTCTGTTGAAAGCCGAACTCGCCAAGGGCGAGGCCGAGCACGGTCACTGAGGCGAAGCCCATGTTCAAAATGATTATTGAGAAATCAGTTCAGTTTCGCTGGGCTGTGGTGTTCGCCGCGACGCTCGTCATGGCCTACGGGTTGTTTCAGCTCAGCAGGCTTCCCATCGATGCCGTTCCGGACATTACCAATCGTCAGGTGCAGATCAATACCGTCGCACCTGCGCTGGCGCCCGCGCAAATCGAGCGCCAAGTGACCTATCCGCTCGAAACCGCACTCGCCGGGATACCGGGGTTGACCAGCACGCGCTCCATATCGCGCAATGGGTTTTCACAGGTCACCGCCATCTTCACTGACCAGACCGACATTTACTTCGCGCGTCAGCAAGTGGGCGAGCGCATGCGTGAGGTAGAGGAAGATCTGCCGGAAGGGGTGACACCGATGATGTCACCTGTCACTACGGGACTCGGCGAAGTCCTGATGTGGACGGTGGATTTCACCCCATTCGACCCGGATAAAACCGCTTCCCCCGGCGAGCCAGGCTGGCAGGCGAACGAAATCTATCTGACGCCGGAAGGCGAGCGGCTCACGACGGCCGAAGAGCGCGCCACCTACCTCAGAACGGTCCAGGACTGGATCATCGCGCCGCTGATGCGCTCAGCACCAGGGCTTGCCGGCGTCGATACGATCGGAGGTTACGTCAAGGAGTACGCGGTCAGGCCCAACGCCGAGCAACTGGCGGCCTATGGGCTTGGGCTTGGCGATCTCGTGCTAGCACTTGAACGCTCCAACATTCAGGCAGGCGCAGGTTTCATTCAGCGTGCGGGTGAAGGTTTGATCGTCCGTGCCGATGCGCTCGCGCTAACCGTTGACGATCTGGCGCAGGCGCCGATCACCCGGCGCGACGGCCTCGTCATCCGCGTCGCCGATGTGGCGAGCGTAGGTTTGGGCCGCGCACCGCGCTTGGGCGCGGCGACGCGCAATGGTCACGAAGCGGTACTCGGCACAGCCTTGATGATCGCCGGCGGCAACAGCCGCACGGTCGCACAGGCAGCAGCGGAGCGCCTTGTCGAAGTCAACCGCTCGCTGCCGCCAGACATTGTCGCCGAGCCTGTACTGAACCGCAGCGAACTGGTCAATGCAACGATCAAGACGGTGGCGAAGAATTTGACCGAAGGCGCATTGCTGGTCATCGCCGTGCTGTTCTTGCTGCTGGGCAACCTACGTGCGGCCGCCATCACCGCACTGATCATCCCATTGTCCTTTCTGTTCGCGGTCATCGGCATGAACCGCTTCGGGATCAGCGGCAACCTGATGAGTCTTGGCGCACTCGATTTCGGCATTCTTGTCGATGGTGCCGTGATCGTGATCGAAGCAACCTTGCTCATGCTCGGTCAGAGACGTGCCGAACTGGGTCGCGTCCTGTCGCCGGTCGAGCGGTTGAACGTGGCCGCTCAGGCTGCGCGCAAGATGGTTCGCCCAGCCGCATTCGGTCAGGTCATCATCCTGCTGGTATTTGCCCCCATCCTCACCCTGGAGGGCGTGGAAGGTAAGACCTTCCAGCCCATGGCGGCAACGCTCATGCTGGCGCTGGTCGGCGCATTCATTTTTTCGTTCACCTTCGTACCGGCAATGGCCGCCCTGTTCGTGCGTGAGCCCAAAATGCAGGGTGACGAGCATGGCCGTTCGGATGATGGCGAGCACGAAACCCGTCTTATCCGCTTCGTGCGTGCCAAGGTTGAACCGGTCATTCGCCGAGTGGTGATGCGGCCGCGAGCGGTATTCGCCGGTGCTGTTCTCATGCTGGCGATCGGATTGACGGCTTTCGTTTCATTGGGACGAGAGTTCATGCCGACGCTCGATGAAGGCAACCTGGCCATGCAGGCGCTGCGGGTGCCTTCGACTTCCCTGGAGCAATCGCTGTCGATGCAGCTTGCCTTGGAGAGGGCTTTGGCGAATGAGCCGGAAGTCAAAACCATCTTCTCGCGCACGGGCACCGCCGAAGCGGCCATCGACCCGATGCCCACCAACATTTCGGACAGTGTCATCGTGCTCCATCCCCGCGCCGAGTGGCCGGATGGATCACTGGACAAGGAAGCACTGATCCAGCGCTTCGAATCGCTGGTGAGTGATCAGATCGGTAACGCATTCGAATTCAGTCAACCCATCGAACTGCGTTTCAACGAACTGATTTCAGGCGTGAGGACCGACCTGGCTGTCATGGTTTTTGGTGACGACTTCGACATCCTGCAGAGAACGGCGGATCAGATCGCGCTCAAGCTACGCGGCATCCCGGGGGCTGCGGACGTGCGTGTGGAGCAGGTCTCTGGACTGCCTACGCTCACGGTCCAGATCGATCACGCGGCCGCAGCCCAGTATGGATTGAGCGCCGCCGATGTCAGTGAGGCCGTGGCCACCGGTATCGGTGGAACATCCGCTGGCAAGATCTTCGAGGGCGACCGCCGCTTCGACGTCGTGATTCGGCTGGAAGAAGTCGCCCGAAATGATCCTGCGCAACTGGCGGCCCTGCCCATCGTTGCAGCTGATGGCACCGTGGTGCCTTTGTCGTCGGTGGCGCGTATCGACGTACGCGAAGGGCCCAACCAGATCAGTCGCAACAATGGCAGTCGCCGCATCGTGGTGCAGTCCAATGTACGCGGTCGGGATCTGGGTGGGTTCGTGCAGGAGGCTCAGACCGCCGTGGCAGATGTGCCGCTTCCCGCAGGTGTCTATCTGACCTGGGGCGGCCAGTTCGAGAATCTGCAGCGTGCCGAGGCGCGCTTGATGATGGTGGTTCCGGTCGTGTTTCTGCTGATCGGAAGTCTGCTGTACATGGCGTTGGGCACCATCCGTGAAGCCGCGCTTGTCTTTGTCTGCGTGCCCTTGGCTTTGGTGGGTGGCGCATTGGCACTGCTGCTGCGTGGTATGCCGTTCTCCGTATCGGCAGCCGTGGGCTTCATCGCGGTGTCGGGTGTGGCCACGCTCAATGGCTTGGTGCTGATGCAGGCGATTCGTGAGCGTCTGACGGCTGGTGACCTGCCTCTGGAGGCCGCTGCCGCTGGCGCGTCGAGCCGCCTTCGCGCCGTGCTGACGACGGCACTGGTGGCCATCGTCGGCTTCATCCCCATGGCGATAGCGACAGGGTCCGGGGCCGAAGTACAGAAGCCGCTCGCCACCGTCGTTATCGGGGGATTGATCACCGCCACCGTGTTGACCTTGATGGTGCTGCCCACCTTCGCTGCTCGTGCGGTGAAGCCGGAAGAAACGGGGAGCGGCAGAGCATGACGAGCAAACTACATCCGGTTTCTTATCCCGCTCAAACATCAATATGTCGAGAAGGCTGGCAACGACTCTGGTCCAGATTTCCTCATTTTCTGGTGGCGGGCGGAATTTCCACAGCCGTGCATTGGAGCGCGATGTCGGGCCTGATGGCCTGGGATATCCCCGCCTTATGGGCAAGTTCCGTGGGCGCTGCGGCCGGAGCGTTAACGAACTACTGGCTGCAGAAAGGCTATGTGTTTCGTTGCGTCAAGTCGCATGAACGTGTCGTGCTCCTCTATTTGGCATCCGTGGTCGGTTCTTGGGTCGCTAACCTGATACTGCTCGGGATTTTGTATCAATGGGCCGGAGTAAACATCGCCTACGCTCAGCTGATGACGACCTCGCTGGTTTGCCTGATGAACTTTCAGGTTCAGAGGAGGGTTTTCTCGTGAACCTTTCTCGTCTTCCATCGAACGGCCCCGTCCTATCCGTTGTCATTCCGGTCTTCAATGAGAAGCCCGTTCTTCCCCGCTTGTACGAGCGACTGCATAAGGCCCTCGACTCACTGGATTTCCAGTACGAGATCGTCTTTGTCGATGATGGCAGTACTGACGACAGCCATAGGTACCTTGCCGGGTTGGCCTACACCTATCCGTGGGTTCGTTTGGTAAAGCTCAGTCGGAATTTTGGCAAGGAGGCCGCGACAACAGCCGGCCTGGACCATGCGCTAGGGCACGCCGTGATCATCATGGACGCCGACCTTCAGGATCCACCTGAACTCATTCCGCTCATGGTTGAGGCTTGGCGCAGCGGGATGGATATCGTCCTGATGCGGCGTCGTTCCAGGAATGGGGAAGGTGCCCTGAAACGCTTCTGTGCCTACATGTTCTATCGACTGCTATGTCGATTGAGCGATGTGACCATTCCCGAGGATGTTGGCGATTTCAGGCTGATGAGTCGTCGCGCCATTGACGCCCTGGGGCGCCTGCGCGAAAGAAACCGCTACATGAAAGGACTATTCGCCTGGATCGGTTTGCCAACGAAGATCATATCGTTCGACCGAGACCCCCGCGCTGCCGGAGACAGTAAATGGAATTTCGTTGGACTGATGCGTCTGGCAATGGAGGGGCTCACTTCCTTTTCAGTGTCTCCACTTCGCTGCGTGACCTTTCTGGGCTTGCTGACCGCATTGGGAAGCGCCATGTACGGTGCGTTGATCGTCGCCAAAACACTGATCATCGGGTCGGACGTTTCCGGATATCCCTCGCTTATGGCGGTGATGACTTTTATCGGTGGTATCCAGCTGCTTTCGATCGGCTTGGTTGGTGAGTATGTAGGGCGTATTTATCTGGAATCAAAGCAGCGTCCGATTTACTTGGTCGAGGAGGTCTGTGAATTACCACATGATGATGCAGCTCTGTCGAGGAGAGAGGAATGATGAGCCATCCATGGTACGAACGCCGTTTTATATGGTTGTTCTTTCTTATACTTGCGCTACAACTTTTCGGTATGGTGTTGATCCCGTTTTCGGGAACATCTGAACCTCGGTACGCCGAAATTGCCAGAATGATGGCGGAAAGTGGCGACTGGATAACACCTTGGTTCGAGCCTGGCGTGCCTTTCTGGGGAAAGCCGCCTCTCTCTTTCTGGGTACAGGCGCTATCAATTCGATTGTTTGGTCTGGATGAATGGGCCGTACGCTTTCCCTCATTGCTAGCATTTCTCGCCATCCTTGCAGTCATCCACACAGTGGCTCGCAGGTATGCGGGCCTACGAGCAGCGTTTTGGGCGGTTATCGTTTACGCATCCTGTGCGTTGCCCTACATAGCCGGTATTGCAGTTCTGACAGATCCCTTCTTGGCACTGGGTACCACACTCTGCATGGCTGGATTTGTGTTGGGTCAATGGTATTGGCGAGCTTTGGGATTCGTAGGCTTGGCAATCGGTCTTCTCGCCAAAGGGCCATTGGCTGGTGTGCTTGTGGTGGGATCGATCGCCACAGGCTGGCTCATCTGCCGCCAATGTCAGTGGTCTCGTATTTCTGGAAAGTCCTGGCTCTGTGGAATAGCGCTTGTTATAGCGCTGGTCCTCCCGTGGTATGTGCTGGCTGAGCTAAAAACACCGGGCTTCCTTAACTATTTCCTGCTCGGCGAGCATGTTCTGCGTTACCTCGATCCAGGTTGGCAGGGTGACCTCTACGGGACGGCACATATACGGCCCTATGGCAGCATCTGGGCTTTTTGGCTCGTGGCGACCTTTCCATGGGGGATCCTAGCGTTCGCAGCTCTGTTGTTCGTAGCAGGCAGCCGTGGCGGTCGTCAGTTATTGAGAAGGGCCCTGGCTGACCCTTTCACCGCGTACCTGCTGGGATGGTCGGTTTTCGCATTATTACTTTTCACTTTTGCCAGCAATCTGCTATGGACCTATGTATTGCCCGCTATCCCAGCGTTTTCGATTCTGATGGGGAGGGCGTTGTCTGCCTGGCAAGAGGGACAACTGAAGTCGTTTTCAGTGCCCCCTCGATATGTGACTGCAACACTCGCTTCGCTGGTGCCAACCGTGACGCTGGTTGCGTCGCTGACAGCCGTGCTGCAGCCGAATCTGATCAATACCGAAAGAGAATTAGTGCGATACGTGCAGGATGCGTCCGGCGCGAATGCCAATTTTTGGTACATCGATAGCAGGCCGTTTTCCGCACGCTACTACTCAAGGGGGATGGCAGAGCTGGTGTCCATCGAGCAAGTGAGTGCTCGGCTGAGGCACATGAACGGCGATGTCTATATGGCAGTTACCAAAAGACAATTCGATCAAATACAGCACCGACTACCGTCTTCCAGCCAGAGGGCGAACATAGAGAGCAAGAAATATGTCCTTGTCAGAATTCCCGGAGGCAGTGGAAAAATGCGATTGGGAGAGAAGCCATGACAAAAAAACTACAGATCGATCTTCCCATTCTGCTGCCAGATATTGCGCACGATGCTGACGCCTGTGTACAGCGTCTTCTCGTTGAGTTGCGAGCACAACAGGGGGTGGAAAACGTTCATATCCGCAGCGGCACCAACAATCAGACGCATGAGGTATGCATTCATTATGCCTCCGACGAGCTATCGCTCGCGCGTATCCGCGAACTCGTTGAAGCTGCCGGTGCACGCATTACCCAGCAATACGGCCATCTGATCTGGCAGGTCGAGGGTGTCACACACCAGCGGCTTGCGCGCACCTTGACCAAACGACTTCTCTCCATGCCAGGCGTATTGGAAGCAGAAGTCAGTATTGGGGGTGTGGTGCGAGTGGAATTAGATAGGGAAAGAATCTCAGAGAATGACATTCGTGACGCGCTCGCGGAAGTTGGTGTCAACCGAAAGCCCAAAGCCCTTCCGCATGAAAGGGGCAGCGATCAACACCCGGAGGGTGACGGGGATGCTCACCGTCACGCCGGTATCTTTGGCGAAAACAGTGAACTGATATTCTCCCTGCTGTGCGGAGGACTTCTTGCCACCGGCTTCGCGTTGGATAAGTGGGCGCCCGTCGCAGATTGGCTCGCCATCGCCAACTATCTCGGTGCCTACCTCTTTGGTGGTTTCTATACCGTCAAAGAAGCAGTTCAGAACCTGAGGCTCAAACGCTTCGAGATCGACACGTTGATGCTGGTCGCCGCCGCCGGTGCGGCGGCGCTCGGTGCTTGGGCCGAAGGCGCCTTGCTGTTGTTCCTGTTCAGCCTGGGCCATTCGCTGGAGCACTACGCCATGGGCCGGGCCAAGCGGGCGATTGAAGCCCTGGCCGAACTCGCGCCGAAGACCGCCCGTGTCCGCCGCGACGGCGAGGTCAGGGAAATAGGCGTGCAGGAACTGGTTCTGGGTGACTTGGTGCTCGTGCGGCCCAACGAACGTTTGCCAGCCGACGGTTTCGTGGTGTCCGGCGAAACCAGCATCAACCAGGCCCCGGTCACTGGAGAAAGCGTGCCCGTCGATAAACGCCCGGTTCCCGACCCGGCGCAGGCCAATATCCGGCCTGATCTTTTGGACGCGGCGCATCGCGTGTTTGCCGGCACCATTAACGGTGCCGGCGCGATAGACATCGCCGTGACCAAACTTGCCTCGGAAAGCGCGCTGGCCCGCGTGGTCAAAATGGTCAGCGAAGCCGAGACGCGGCAATCTCCCACGCAGCGACTCACTGACCGCTTCGAACGCGTCTTCGTGCCGGCCGTACTGGCTACATCCTTCCTGCTCTTGTTCGCCTGGGTTGTAGTAGACGAGCCGTTCCGGGACAGTTTCTACCGCGCCATGGCCGTACTGGTAGCGGCCAGCCCGTGTGCGCTCGCCATAGCAACGCCGAGCGCCATCTTGTCTGGCGTCGCGCGCGCTGCTCGTGGCGGTGTACTGATAAAAGGTGGAGCCCCGCTTGAGAAGCTCGGTTCGCTTGATGCCCTGGCCTTCGACAAGACCGGCACCTTGACCGAAGGACGGCCACGTATCACCGATGTCCTGCCAGCACCGGGCGTCAACGAGACCGAGCTACTGGCCACGGCAGTTGCCGTCGAAGCGCTGAGCGATCATCCCTTGGCGCGGGCCATCGCACAGGATGGCGTGGAGCGCCTTGGCAGCACGACGCTTCCCGTTGCATCCGGGCTTCGTAGCCTCACCGGCAAAGGGGTGATCGCCGAGATCGAGGGACATGCCGTGGAAATCGGCAAGGCGGAAATGTTCGGCAGCGACAGGATACCCGCCTTGACGGAGCCGGTCGCCGAGGCGGTCGAACGGCTCCGCATCGAGGGGCGCACCACCATGGCGGTACGCCGCGCAGGTCGTGATCTCGGGGTCATCGGTTTGATGGATACGCCACGCGCAACGGCGCGGCCGGCGCTCGAACGCCTGCGTGCCATCGGTATCAATCGCATGATCATGATTTCTGGCGACAACCAACGCGTCGCCGATGCCGTCGCCAAGCACGTTGGCTTGGACGAGGCATGGGGTGATCTGATGCCGGAGGACAAGGTAGAGGCCATCAAAAAGCTGCGCGACACCACTGAGGTCGCGATGGTAGGAGATGGTGTGAATGATGCGCCCGCCATGGCCCATGCGACAGTCGGCATCGCCATGGGGGCGGCCGGCTCGGACGTGGCGTTGGAGACTGCCGACGTTGCCTTGATGGCGGACGATCTTTCGCACCTGCCGTTTGCGGTCGAACTCAGTCGACGCACCCGGAAGATCATCCGCCAGAACCTCTTCATCAGTCTTGGCGTTGTGGCGATTCTGGTCCCGGCAACGATTCTCGGTCTGGGAATTGGTCCCGCCGTCGCAGCCCATGAAGGTTCAACTTTGGTAGTAGTGTTCAACGCACTTCGGTTGCTCGCCTATAAAGAGCGTGAATATAAACCTGAAGGTTAAGAAAGGAGGTGTTGATTGAGTTGGTGCTAAAAAATGGACTTGCGTCATCTTCGATGTTTCATCGCCGTTGCTGAGGAGCTTCACTTCGCTCGTGCAGCCGAGCGGCTACACATTGAGCAGTCCCCGCTTTCACGCGCCATCAAGGAGCTGGAGGAAGATCTGGGTGTTCGCCTTTTCGACCGAACAACGCGCAGTACGCGATTGACCCGTGCAGGCCAGGTATTTCTGGAGCATGTTCCGCGCGTATTTTCTGCTCTTGAACAGGCAAGCAACAGTATCAGAGCTGTTGCCGCTGGCTATCAGGACCAACTGCGAGTTGCCTTGTCCGACGGGATCACCCCGCCACGCTTGAGCGCCTTGCTTGCCCAGTGTCGACAGGACGATCCAGATATCGAGATCCGCCTGTTCGAGATTCCGCTATCGCAGCAAATCCGGGGGTTGAACGACGAACTATACGATGTCGGCTTCGCGCAGTCGGCCGACGTTGGAGATGGCATTGTGGCCGAAGCGGCATGGAGCGATCCACTGGTGGTTGTAATGCCGGCACGGCACCCTCTGCTGGTTCATAAACGCATTCCATTGGACGAAGTGCTGCGCTATCCACTTGTGATGTGTGATCCGCAGTCCTGTGAGGGCTATGGGCTGTCCAACATCAAGCTCTTCTCCCGTGTGAAAATCAACATCCAGAAACCCTCAGGCGACCGCACCCCCGATCTGCTCTACGCGCTGCGCCTGTACCTCACTGGTGACGATGGTGCGAACGCTATTCACATATCTAGCAGCCTGTTGAAATTCGCCGCGATGATTACGTCCACTGCTTC
>CETJ01008090.1_pt1 | contig 13927 bp, 9 predicted proteins | sample 531341 | NCBI WGS metagenome assembly CETJ01 (sample SAMEA2622677, study PRJEB7988) | marine metagenome | isolation source: saline water (ENVO:00002010), including | reverse complement strand
ATTTGTAAAAGCATATTTTGATCAAGTCTGTTTCTAATAACAGAAGACACCAATGGTCTATCTTCATCTAATTTAGCTTCAGCTTCAATCAAACTTGCTACAGTAAAGAACTCATTTGGTGAAGATATCCAAGAAGGTATAGAGTTAGCCGAAAGTAAATTCTCGAATCTATTTTCTAATTCATTTGCAAGAATTTGCAAAATATCTTCACCGTTAGCTTCAATATCTATTTGGTAAGTGTTTGGGAAAAGTAAGCCTTCCCAATTTCGTAATTTAGAAAAATCATTATCAGGTAAATATGAACTCTTAACGTTTCCTGATATTAGTGAATTTTCAAGTTGAATAACATCATAACCTGTTTGAGCCGAAACAGTTTCTAATGTTTCACTCAGCCATAATCCCTCTGGAATTGTAATTGTATATGTTTTAAGAGGTGGCCCTTTTAATAGAACTGAAGTAAGTTCTTCAAAATTTAAATTATTTGGTATTTCATAAGTGCCTGATCTTAATTTATCAGTAAGATTTTCATTACGTAAATATAGCTCAAAGGCAAGTTTAGATGTTATTACACCAGTTGAATCTAAGATAGAAGATATTTCAGAAGCAGAGCTCCCTTGGGGAATATTTACGTTTATAATTTTTAAATCATCAATATTTTGAGATCCATCAATTGTGTTAATTTCTACATTATCTGCAATTGAATTTGTAACATTGTACCCAACTAATAAAAAAGTAGTTACAAGAAATATTTGTAAAGCCGTTCTGTTTTTAATTAGAAATTTAATCATTATTTTTAATATAAGTTTCTAATATCTCTAATGCTGACAAATCATCAACTCTGTCTTTTTTACTATTTTTGATTAATTCAGAAGTGAATCTTTCATCTATTTTTGAAATTGGCAAATTATATTTTTTTAATTCTTCTTCAATAAAATTATCAACATTATTAGTCATTCTATTTTCAGAAAGATTCATACCTAATGGATAGCCAATAATAAATTCATTAATATCATAGGAATCGACGTATGTAGATATTTTGTTTGCAATATTATTCTTTTTAATGTCTACGACTTCTATTGGTATAGGTATCTGTGTTTTAACTGTTCTTATTGCAAATCCCATATAACGTTCGCCAAAATCTATTGATAATAAATTATTCACTTTAAAGTAATTTTGTTAAGAATTGTTTAGCGGCATTAATTGCTTTAGCTGTATCATATTTGCCAGGACCTCCACCTATAGATAGATTTGGATCTTTTGAAGCTCCTCCGCTATACAATGATGATAGGTCATTGGTAACTATTGAGATATCGAGATCAATACTTGGTTTAGTTGAGCCAACGATTGTAGTTTTACCAGATATATTTGAAAATAATATGCAAATATCAACATCAAAGTTGTTAACTATATTTAAAGCAACTTCTCTAGACTCATTGGAATTTTCTAAAGGAATGGTTTCAACGATTACATTGTATTTACCTATCTTTGTAGATTTAGAAGAACAATCTTGTGTTAACTTTGTTAACTCATCCTTTCTAAAATTCGATATTTTTAATTTGTATTCTTCAAGTGTTTCAAGGTTTTGTTTTAATTTAGTTGATACTTCACTAGTTTGTACTTTAAGAATATCAGCAACATCTTGATAAGATTTATAAGCTGTATTTAAGAAATCATAAGCATGTGAGCCAGATAACATTTCTACACGTCTTAAGTTAGAACCAATTGAAGATTCTTGAGTTAATACAACTAATCCAACATCATGAGAATTTTTAACATGAGTACCACCACATAATTCTTTTGAAAATGAACCAATATTAACTACTCTCACATCGTCTTCATACTTATCTCCAAAAAATGCTAAAGCACCTTCATCTTTAGCTTTATCAATATTCATAATATTTGTATTAACTTCAAGATCATCAAAAATTACTTTGTTTGCTGTTTCGAAAATATCTGACAACTCCTCATCAGAGACTTTCTGAGTGTGGCTAAAATCAAATCTAAATCTACCAGGCGCAACATTAGAACCGGCTTGTGCAACATGTTCCCCTAAAATATTTCTTAATGCAGAATGTACAATATGTGCTGCACTATGACTTTTAGAAACTGCATTTCTAAAGGAATCATCTACAGTTAATTGAACTTCATCACCTATATTTACATTATTTATGTCGACAACTAAGCCTGTAGCTCCATTTTCACTCTGAACAACTTTCTCAACAAAATACTCATTTTCATCGATTCTTATTTTTCCTTCATCAGAAATTTGTCCACCTGCTTCGAAATAGAATGGATTTATTTTAGTAAATATTATAGATTTATTTTCTAGAGGTTCTACATGATATATCTCAGATACGGTATCTATTGTTTCATATCCACAAAAATCATTGGAATCTATATCTAATTTCATATTTTGATCTATTTTAGTAGAGGAACCTTTAGATTTAATCTTATGATTTTCAAAATATTGTTGAAAATCTTCTTCATTTAAAGTTATGTTGTTCTCAAGAGCAATTTCTTGAGTTAATTCAAAAGGAAAACCATATGTTTCAAATAGATAGAAAGCTTGTTTTGAAGATAGTTCACCTGTTTCAAGAATTGTATTAATTTCTTGGATTCCTTTATTTAATGTTTTGCCGAATAAATCCTCTTCAGTTTTAAATAATTTTGTTATTTTTTCAATATTTTTATCAAGTTCAGGATAAGGTTCGCTGTACAATTTTGTAACTTCTTTGATAAGAAAATCGAGTGATGATGGCTCATCAGTTAATTTATTATAAGCTCTTAAAGCTCTTCTAATAAGTCTTCTTAAGATATAACCTCTACCTTCGTTAGTAGGAACAACACCATCACTAAGCATAAAAGTGGATGCTTTTATATGGTCTAAAATAATTTTTTCATATTTAGCATCTGAGTTTTTTATTTTTTTTGATAGTTCTTTATGTATTGAACTAAATAAATCTGTTTCAAACAAAGATTCTTTTTCTTGCATAATCATTGCTATTCTCTCTAAACCCATACCAGTATCTATGTTTTTACTTGGTAATGTTCCTACTACTTCAAAAGGTTTATCTTGTATAGATTCCATAAAGACAAGATTCCATATCTCAACAAATCGGTCTTCTCCCCCTCCAATTGGTCCCCCATCTGGTCCATATTTTGATCCTCTGTCAATAAAAATTTCTGAACAGGGCCCACAGGGTCCAGGGATATTCATATGCCAGAAATTATCTTTATCGCCATACTGTATTCTTTCTTCCGGAACGCCTATTTCATTGCGCCAAATATCGAAAGATTCTTTATCATCTTTATAAACTGTGAACCATAATCTTTCTGGATTAATTGATAAAACTTCTGTTATAAATTCATACGAATAACGTATTGCTTCTTTTTTAAAATACTTTCCAACACTAAAATTTCCTAACATTTCAAAAAATGAAAGATGTCTGTCAGTATCTCCAATAATATCAATATCAATTGTTCTTATACATTTTTGTGATGAAGCCATATTTGGATTATCAGGGACTTTATTTCCAGAGAAATAATCTTTTAGGGGTACCATTCCTGCAGCAGTGAATAACAAAGTATTGTCGTGAGGAATTAAAGAAGCAGACTTGATAACGTCATGATTTTTAGATTCGAAATAATTTAAAAACTCTGTTCTTATTTGGTTACTATTCATCTTTATTAATGTACTTTAAATTATATTCTTCTAATATATTTTCATTTATATATGAAGGCGCATCAGTAAGCGGATCTAGTCCAGATTGTGTTTTAGGAAATGGTATTACATCTCTTATAGAATTTTGATTATATACTTCAGCAATCAATCTATCTATGCCTATAGCAAATCCTGCATGTTGTGGTGTTCCATATGAAAGTGCCTCTATAAACCAACCAAACCTATCTTGAATTTCTTCATTACTTAAACCCCATTTTTCTAGAACAATACGTTGTAAATCTGGATTACTAATTCTTTGGGAACCTGATCCAAGCTCAACCCCATTAAGAACTAAATCGTAATGTAAGGCTGTCGAAAGCTCTGGATTATCAATAAAATCTTCTTCGTTTGTTGGAGCTGTAAATGGATGATGAGAAGGTTGTAAATTACCATTTTCGACCTCAAAATATGGGAAATTATCAATCCAGCAAAAAGTAAATTGTTGTTCGGTTGTAGGTTTGAAAATATATCTTCTTATATGATCAAGAAATGGTGCTATTTCCATCTCTTGTCCAGCCTGAAAAAGAAATACTCCATTTCCTTGACTTATCAGAAATTCTTTCTCTGATTCTGAAATTAATTTAGATAAAGGACCTGATATTTCATTGTTTTCAATCTTAAACCAGCCTAGACCATTTGAACCTAATTCTTTCAGTTCTTGATCTAATTGGTCAATAATTTTTCGAGTAAGCGATTCATCAGTTTTTAAATATCTGATTACACCCTCTTTATTTAAAATATCACTCAAAAAATTAATTTCAGTTGTTTTAAAAACTTCAGTGCAATCACTTATCGTTTCTTTAATTCTTAAATCAGGTTTGTCAGTTCCATACAAAGATATAGCTTCGGAAAAAGTCATATTTTTAAATGCTGAGTCTATTTTTATATCGTATGCATCTTTAAAGACAAATTTAACGATAGTTTCAATATTTTTTTTAACTATTTCAGGATTAGCATTCGAAAATTCTACATCCAATTGTGTGAATTCTGGTTGCCTATCTTTTCTTGAGTCTTCATCTCTGTAACACTTTGCAATTTGGTAATAATTTGGAAATCCAGCCATCATGAATAGTTGCTTATACATCTGAGGTGATTGTGGTAAGGCATAAAAAGTACTGTTGTTTTTACGCGAAGGTACTAAAAAATCTTTAGCACCTTCAGGAGTTGATTTAATAAGAGTAGGTGTATCTATTTCTAGTACATCCATTTTGTCCATAATCTTTCTTATAGATTTAAAAGTATTAGATCTGCCGACTATGTTTGATTTCATAGATTGTCTTCTCAAATCTAGATATCTATATTTCAATCTAATACTTTCGTCAGTATCAATATTGTTATCTATTTGAAATGGCAATATCTTACTTTTATTTATAATATTTATTTCAGAAGCCTGAATCTCATACTTACCTAATTGAGTATTTTTATTAACTAGTTCTTCATCTCGCTCTTTAAAAACACCTGATACAGAAATGTAATATTCATTCTTTATATCAGAAGGCATATTTTTACTTTGCTCGTAAACAATTTGTATAGAAGAATAAAAATCACGAAGATCAATAAAAGTGAGTCCACCATGATCTCTAATAGATGAAACCCAACCATTAACATTTTGAACTTTGGCATTGTTTTTTACATTTACTAATTCGTTAATGTTCAAATTAATTCCTTTAATTTATTAATTTCGAATGGTACAACTTTATTGCTGCTGATAATTTTAATAGTTTTTTCAGAACAATTAATTACTAATGTCGCATTATTCTTTATAGCTTCTTTGTACTGAGTATTTTCCTTGCTGAATCTTATAGGTAATTCATAAGGTATATGATTTTCATCTAATTCATCAGAAATGTCATTCATTTCTTCTTCATTTTGAGATATTAAAAATATTTTTTCTTTATGAGTATCAAGTTGAAGTTGGTTTATTATACGGTCTACTCCGAAAGCGACACCCACTCCTTGAGATTGACCTATGTTAAGTATTTGTGACAATTTATCATATCTACCACCACCGCCAATAACTACACCATCGGCTACAAATTCAAAAGTTAAATCATTGTAATAATCTAAACCTCTAACTAACTTATGATCTTCGGAGTAAGGAATATTAATATTATTTAGCATATTCTTTATATCTTCGTATTTCTGTAATGTTTCATCTTCTAGATAATTTGTAATTAGTGGGGCCAGATCAATAATCTGTAAGTCTTCTTGTACATTTGAATCTAATATTCTTAATGTATTTGATTCAATCTTTTCTACACTTTCTTTAGACAAATCTTTTTTGTTTTTATCAAAATACTTTCTTAAAACACTTACATACTCTTTCCTTTCATCCACACTACCTATTGTGTTAATTTTTAATTTAAAATTTAATTCAAGTGAATTAAGAAATCTAAATGAAGATTTAATTAATTGAACGTCAGAGTAATTATCTAATGTTCCAATTAGTTCAGCCCCCGCTTGATGAAATTCTCTGTATCTATTTTTTTGTGGATTTTCATATCTATACATTTTTCCAAAATAACTGTATTTATTTGATTGATCTTTATGAAATTCGTTATGATATCTTACGACGCTAGCTGTTCCTTCTGGTCTCAATACAAGACTTCGTCCAGCTTTATCTTCAAATTCATACATTTGCTTTGTAACTATCTCGGAATTTTCACCTATAGATTTTGTAAATAAATCTTTGTGTTCAATGTTTGGCAATTCAACAAATTTATATCCATAACTTGCATAACAGTTTAAAAATTTATCTTTTATGTGTAAATAATTATCTATATCTTTACCGTATAAATTTCTTGTTCCCTTAACTTGGTCTATCATTTCAAATACTCTCTAATAAATGGATTGTTATTCTTAATATTTATTACAGTATCATCATCTCCATGACCAGGAAATAATTGAAAATCATCTTGAAACAGAGTGAAAACATTGTTTATAGAATCAATCATTTCATTATTATCCCCTGAATATAAATCTGTTCTTCCAATACTATCTTTAAATATAAAGTCTCCTGTAAAAACTACTCCTAAATCCTTAAATTCAAATGATACACTACCTTTAGTATGTCCAGGGTTTATATAGACATTTAAAAAATCATACTCATGATCTAAAACGTTATGTAAATTACCTTCATATTTGTTTACAGATACCTTATCACCAAGAAAATCTCCTATTTGCTCACTTGGATTTCTTGCTAGATGTTCGTCATCAAGATTTATATAAGCCTTTGAATCAAAAGAAGATAGTCCTATTGCATGATCCCAGTGACCATGTGTTATAAATGCACCTCCAATAGTTAAATTATTTGTATTTATGTAATGAATTACTTCATCAATATTTGGTGGTAAATCTATTAAAAATACAATTTCATTATCAAAAGGCCTTATTAGATAACAGTTTGATGTTGCAAAACTTGTAAATTTTTTTATATCATTCATTTTCTTCCTGGATAGATTCTTGTTGCTTCAAAAACATTCTCAATATCTTTAGCATCATTTAATATTGCATCTAATTGAGTAACATCACTAACTTCAATCTGAAATATCAAACTAACAATTCTTTTACTGCTTGTAACAGATTTAGCTACCAATATATTTCCTCCATTATCAGAAATTGCAATAGTCGCATCTCTAAGTAAGTAAGGTCTGTCAATAGCTTCTATTTCAAGCCAAACAATAGTTCCAGTATTAGGTTCAAATCCCCAACTTACATCTAAAATTCTTTCTCCTTTATTTGGATCAATTTTTATATTTAAACAATCAGAACGATGAATTGCAATACCATTTGATATAGTTATAAATCCTAAAATATCGTCACCAGGTACGGGTACGCAGCATTTTGCCATTCTGACTTGTATGTCATCATATCCTTCAACAATAATTAAATCTGATTTACTATCACTCTTAATTTCAGGTGAATATAAATCGTCATCAACAGATATTTCATTTGGAAATACTATTTTCCGTATCTTGTTACCAACAATATTTATACCTGTATTTCCATTTCCAAGACTTTGATACAAAGTTTCGATATTAGGAAGCTTCATTTCTAATAACAGTTCATTTAATATTTGGTCTTTTGAATTCACTTCCAAAACGTCACTATTCTCGTCTAACCAGGTATTTAATACTGTTTTTCCTTTTTGGATGTCTTCATTTTTAAGTTGCTTTTGATACCATTGCTTTATTTTGGATCTAGCTCTTGTAGTTTTTACTATATTTAACCAATCTCTACTTGGCCCTTTGTTCTTATCTTTGCTTGTAAGTATTTCTACTGTATCCCCAGATTTTAGTTCGTTACTTAAATTTACTAATTTTCCATTTACTTTCGCACCAATCAGTTTTTCACCTACCTGTGTATGAATGGCAAAGGCAAAATCAACTGGTGTTGAGCCTTGTGGTAATGATAAGACATCGCCTTCAGGTGTAAGACAAAATACTTCATTTTCATACAAATCTAACTTCATATGCTGTAAAAATTCATTAGGATCAGGATATTCTGACGACATCTCTGTAAGCTCATTAGTCCATCTAGTTAGATCGTTAGAAGGTTTCTCCTTGTATTTCCAATGTGCAGCCACTCCAAATTCTGCTCTGTAATGCATATCATGAGTTCTGATTTGAATTTCCATTTTATTACCATCAGATGTAATAACTGTTGTATGAAGGCTTTGATACAAATTAAATTTAGGCATTGAAATAAAATCTTTAAATCGACCTAGAACAGGTTGAAAATTTGCATGAATTAATCCAAGTATCGTATAACAATTTTTTACATCATCAGTAATAATTCTTATTCCAACTAAATCATTAATTTCATTAAACGTTAATCCATTATTAACAATTTTTTTGTATATTGAATAATTATGTTTTGGTCTGCCGTAAGCTTCTGCAGAAATTGAGTTATCTGACAACAATGACTTAATTATATTTAAAGATTCTTCAAGTTGATTTTCTCTATCTGGCCTTGTTTGAGTTATCTGTTCTTGAATTTCATTATTTTGTTTATCAAAAAGGATCTTGAAGGAAGTATCTTCTAATTTATGTTTAATTGATTGCAAACCTAATCTATGTGCCAATGGTGCGTACACGTAAAGTGTTTCATTAGCAATTTTCTCTTGTTTCCAATCAGTATGATATTGTATTGTTTCTATATTGTGAAGTCTGTCTGCTAATTTGAGAATTAACACTCTAATATCTTTTGACATAGCAATAACCATTTTTCTTATTGCGTCTGCTTTAGCTTCTTCCTTTGAGTTGTAATTTATCTTATCTAGTTTTGTTACACCATCAACGATATCAGCAACTTCTTTCCCAAAGTCTCTTTTGATATCAGAATAAGTTATATCAGTATCTTCTATCAAATCATGTAAAAAAGCAGCTATGATAGTTTCTTTATCAAGGTTTAATTCAGCGAGATATAGAGCAACTTGTAATGGGTGAGTAATGTAGTCTTCTCCTGATTTTCTTTTTTGATTTTTATGCCCATTAGCTGCAAACTTGTATGCATCATTTAAAAGCCTGTGAGAAGATTTTGGGTAGTTTTCTAAAATACTATTAAATAGTTCATCAGCTGTTTTCACAGGACTTTTAGTAGACATATATTAATGGTACTAAATTTCTTAAGTTTTAATTATCTTTGATAAAAATGGTACAGTAACAAATATAGAGCTATATGTACCTGATAATATTCCTATCAACAAAGGAATTGCAAAATCAGATAAATTTCCTTCTATACCTAAATAATTACCTATAAGAATTATTGAAATGATAGGAATAGCTGATGTAAAAGAAGTATTTATACTTCTCATTAACACTTCATTAAAAGTTTTGTTTAGTATTTCGCTAGTAAGCGTATCTCTCTTAAATGATTTTTGAGAATCTTTTAATTTATCAAATAATATAACTGTATCGTATAAGGAATAACCCAATATTGTTAGTAGTGCAATTATTGTAGATGGCGTAATCTCGAGTCCTAAAACTACATAGACAGAAAATGTCAATAAAAGATCATGCATTAATGCCGTTAGTGCAATCAATGAAAATCTATATTCATATCTGAATGATATAAGAAGTGCAATTATGGATAAAAATATAACAAGTGCTCTAATCCCCTTATTCGTTATTTCTTCACCGAAAGTAGGGCCGACTCTTTGAAACTCTATCTCATTTTTTTCTACACTAAATTTGTTTGATAAATAATTTAACAACTCAGTTTCACGCTCCTGCGTAGACTCAACTGCTCTGAATATGATTGTATTTGAATTGTCGAATGTTTGATATCTAGAAACTGGGAGTATTGTATTGTTTAATACATCATCTATATCGTTATCTGTATATACAGTATCAAGTTGATATGTTGTTCCACCCGTAAAATCAACTGAAAGATTTAAATTTAAGAAACCAGATATTGATCCAATCAAAACAACAGAAAAAATTATAAATTCAATAATAAATATTTTATAAAATCGACTACCAATATTATGAAAATCAATATTTGTATTACCTAAAAATAATCTCTTAAACATTTTCAATATCTTTCTTTGTTAAAGGAAAATAACTACGAGGATTATCAGTTATATTTCCAAATAGTGGAACAGCGTTCCTAATGAACATTCTTGTGTAAAAGAGATCAAATACAGTTGCAAGTCCTAAAGTTAAGGCGAACCCTCTAATAGGTCCGATTGCAAGTATATATAAAATAACTGAAGCAATAATTGATACAAAGTCAGCTACCAATATAGTATTCCATGCTTCAGTAACAGCTTTTTCTGCTGCAAAGTTGAACGATCTACCTACCTTAAGCTCGTCTTTTAGTTTTTCAAAAATAACGATATAAGAATCTGCTGTTAATCCTATAGAAACTATTACACCAGCTATACCAGCTAAAGTTAACGTGTATCCTTGATATTCACCTAATAATGCAATAACAGAATAAAAAAGAGCACCGAAAGAACCTAGTCCAAGTATTGCAATAACTCCAGACAATCTGTAATAAAACAATAAAAATAGACTGACAATAATAAGACCTACAAATCCTGCCTGTAATCCAAGTGCTAATGTATTTTCACCTAAAGTAGCAGAAACTTTTTGTATTGAAGATCTTTCAAAAGCTACAGGTAAAGCTCCGTATCTTAAAATAACAGCTAAATTGTTTGCAGATTCACCTTGATCAGAATTTCCCATTGATATCGCAGCAGTTCCACCTGTTATTCCTATTTCTGGGTTTACATCCATTGCTATACCAGGTGCAGAAATAACTTGACCATCTAAAACAATAGCTAAGCGTCTTTGTTCCCCCATTAATTTTGCCAATTTTTTGGTTAAATCAGTAAATTTCTGCTCCGAAGTGTCTTTTAAAACTAGTTGAACTATCCATTCATTTTGAGGATAAACAGCTAAAGCGTCATCTATATCATTACCTGTCAATTCAGCAGGACCTAAATGATAGATTATTGGAAATCCGTCAGACAGTGAAAGTAAATAAGAGTCCGTGTCAGGATTGTCATCTAAAGTTAAACCAGTTAATTGATCAACACCATCTGGTGCAGTAACAATTGGATTATCTGGGTCATCTTCATTTGGAGTTATTGTCAAAGCTGGAGAATAACCTAAATTCAATGATGAGTTAAGAACAGGTCTAAATGTGAGAAGTCCAGTTGTCCCAACAGCTTCAATTGCTTTTTCCTGATCTGTTAGACCTGGTAATTGAACTAAAACTGAATTTTCTCCACTAATTGAAATTTCAGGTTCTTGTACTTCACCAAAAGCAGAAATTCTTGTTCTCATAATTTCTACTGCTTGTTCAATCAATTCAGGATCTGTTCCCTCTTCAGCAGTAAGTATTACTGATACACCTCCTTGTAAATCTAACCCAAGTTTTGGTTGAATATTATTTAGATATACAAAAATAAATAATCCTACGGAAAGTAAGGGTAAAAATATTAGTTTTAGAAAAGATTTCATGTTATTTAAAAGATATATTCGACTTTAAAATCTCAATCTCTCCTTTTTTGACAACTAAAGTAACTTTATCTTCTTTTATATTTACAACACGTCCAAAAATACCAGAATCCGTTATTACATTGTCACCAATTTTTAAATTCTCTACATATTCTTTATGTTTTTTTTGTCTCCTTCTTTGAGGAATATACAAAATAACGTAAAAGATAATAAATACAGTAATTAGAGGAAGCAAAGTTATGATTTCATTCATTTAAAAGTTTTTCCTTATATTTATCAAAATCTGAGTTTAATATACTTTCTCTCACTTCGTTAATGATATTTTGTGTCTGATATATGTTGTGTATTGTTAGATATTGCCATGATGAAGTAGGCTCATTAATTAACAAGTGTCTCATATAAGATGTTGAAAAATTTAAACACGTATTACAATTGCAATCTTGAACTAACGGTTCTTTAACATTTTTATATTTACTGTTCTTTAAATTAAAAAATTTTGCTCTATTAATAATTTTTCCATGACGTGCAATTCTTGCCGGCCAAACACAATCAAACATGTCAACACCTAACTCAATCAAATTAATTAAGCTTTTTACATCCCCTACACCCATAACATATCGTAATTTATCAACAGGTATTAAATCTGTAGTGAATGATACAATCTCATTTCTCTCTTTTTCAGTTTCACCAATAGCAAGTCCACCTATTGCATAACCATTAAAGTCATTCTCCAACATATTTTTTGTAGAAATTTCTCTTAAATCTTTATATTTACCACCTTGAATGATTCCAAATAACGATTGATTTTTATTGTTGTGAATGTCTCGTGCTTTTTTTGCCCAAATATTTGTATTGATTATTGATTGTTTTTGCATGTCTTTTGGAGCATTTATATCTATTAATTGATCAAGTATCATTGCAATATTACTATTTAATGTCTCTTGTATTTGAATTGATAATTCAGGAGTCATTAAAAATTTTGTTCCGTCATATATGTTTTTAAATAAAATACCTTCATCTGTTTGAGAGTTTGGAATGGACCATCCTTGAAATCCACCTGAATCAGTTAATATTAATTTATCCCAATTAATGTATTCATGCAATCCGCCAAAGTCTTTTATGATGTCTAAACCAGGTCTTAAATAAAGATGATAAGTATTTCCTAGGATAATTTTTGTATCTGAAAGTTGTTCTAAGTTAACTGATTTAATTGAACCTCTTGTAGCAACGGGCATAAAAATGGGAGTATTAAATTCATGATTGTTTATTTTTACTTTATTTACTCTTGCTTTACCATCTACTGCAAGTAACTCTAAATTGATGTTTTTCATTTATATTTAAATAATACAGCATCACCAAAGCTTAAAAATTTTAAACCTTGATCAATTGCATATTTATACAATTCTTTCCAGTTATCTCCATAAACATTTTGAACAATTGAAAGAAGTGAACTCATTGGAGCGTGAAAATTCGTAATTAAGTGTGTAGGTAAATTAATTTTTGTATCAGGCAAAATAAAAAGATCTGTATTTCCAACTAGATTCTCTGTGTTGTAGGCTGTTTCAATTGCTCTAAGAGTTGTAGTTCCTACGCAATAAATATTTTTATTGGATTCTTTATAAGTAATTATTTTGTTGTATTCAGCCTTATCTATTGAATAAAACTCCTTATGAATATTATGGTCATTTAAATTTTCTGATTTAACAGGTTTGAACGTATTAAGATTTACATCTAAATTTATAAATGCGGTATTAATATTTTTGTTCTTAAATTTATCAATTAATTCATTAGTGAAATGTAAACCAGCCGTTGGTGCAGCAATCGAAAACCCGTTATCTGAGAATTGATTGTTATAGAATTTTCTTTTTTTGGGGTTGTCTTTGATGTATGGTGGCAACGGAAGTATTCCGTATTTATTTATAATGTCTTCAATTTTCATATCAAAAATACATCTAAATGCCTCATCTAAAACTTCTTGTATTTGAAAATTAAATAAATTCGTTTGGTATTTTTTATTTTTACTTTTTTTATCAGAAGATTTTAATAAACATATTGCTTCAAAATCATTCAATTTTTTAGTTACAAATATTTCTAAAGATCCTCCAGTATTTTTCTCCGTCAGAATTCTTACCTTTCGTACAGTAGATTTATTAAATATAAATAGAGAATCAGATTCAACGTATTCAGGGAACTGTTTAAATGATATTATTTCTCTATTTTCAGCAATTAAAAGTTTAGA